>Ga0209541_10001043_pt1 | contig 55022 bp, 68 predicted proteins | sample RifCSPlowO2_01_FD_184027 | JGI IMG/M metagenome (GOLD analysis project Ga0209541, IMG submission 184027) | Groundwater microbial communities from Rifle, Colorado - Rifle CSP2_plank lowO2_0.1 (SPAdes) (version 2) | ecosystem: Environmental > Aquatic > Deep subsurface > Groundwater | place... | reverse complement strand
GGACGGAAGCACGTATCCCCGCTTCCTGAATTCGTAGAGCAGCATGTTGTCTATGCGCAGCGTCTGGCCTCCGAACGTGTCCTGAAGCACGGTGCCGGAAACCTTGGCTATCTCTATGAAGTTGGATATCATGTCCTTCTCCACGACAAGCCGCAGATTCAATTCCGCATCCTTGCGCGCGTATTCAGCGAATCTCAGCACGCCTTCCAGCGGCCCGTTCCACAGCTTGGGCATCTCCTTGTATTCCACGTCCATCTTCGTGTCGCCGAGCAGCATTTTTGATATCGTATTAAGATCGTACCTTGCGAATTTTATTCGCGGGTCGCGCTTCAATATCTGGTACGGGTCCACTACAACGCGCCCGGGCACCACGGACTCCTGCGTGACTCCGATGCTCTTGTTGTACGCAGGCTTGTCCTTGCACCTGCCAAGCATCGCAGGTATCCCTAGCGCGCGCATCCGCTCAAGAACGTACGGTATGTCGAACGTGTTCACGTTGTAGCCCGTGATTATGTCGGGGTTGTATTCGTCCACCACCCTGATGAAGCCCTCAAGCATGTCCTTCTCGTTCGGGAATCCCTGCAGCCCCTTGCCGGAAACGGGCTTTGCCACCTGAACGATGCTTGTCGTTCCGCGGTACGGCACGTTGAAGGAAAGCGATATCATCACAACCGGATCCTTCCTGGAATCCAGCGGCCTGTTGGAGTCCGACGGCACGCACTCTATGTCAAACGACAGTATGGAAATCTGGGCATTGTCCTTCCTGTCCAGAGGCTTTATGGATTTCATCTCAAATGCCGGCACTTTCACCATGCTTGTCGTTGTTTTTGTCACGTCCGCCTCGGCCCACTGCATTCCGTGCAGGTCATGGTCAACAAGGAACCGGTTCTTGAACAGTATGTCCGCCTCGAATATCTCCTCGGCTATCCCCTCCGCGAGAAGCGCCTCCCTTATCGCCGGCACGTCCTGGGGCCGCGATACCGTGAGCTTCAGCAGCCTCGTTTTTTTCGTCGTATAGCCTATGGCCATGAACTTTTCCGTCTCTTCCACGGACAGTATCTCCTTTAATTCGGCGAGCTTCCCCTCGTCCTTCGGCTTTATGTAGAAATACGGCAGGAAATCCCTGCACAAGACGCACAGCGCATTGCCGGAGTCGCTCCTGCCAAACAGCCGCACCACCGGCTTGTCGCCGTTCAAGAAATAATCCACGTCAAGTATCTGGAAAACAAGCGCCATTCAATAAGCTTGCCGCGAGCTTATTTAAATTTTGGATGTGACCCAAGTCTGCATCGTTACATCATAAGGAACAATTCTTTCTTTATGCTGAGTATATTATCCATATTTTCTCTATCAACAGAATTACAAACATTTATACCCATATAAGCCGATATTTCTCTCATCGTTTTCTTGACTTGGCTCGTTTCTTTTTCGCCCCATCCACACTCCACTGCAATACTGCCTAGTGGCGTTTTTACTATGAAATCGGCCCCGCCTTTTCTATAATCGAAAAATAATCCGTTCACCTTATGAGACGATAAAATATTTTTTCTATATAGTGTGTCCGCCACAGCGGTTTCCAACAACGGCCCCATAGTTTCAGATGATCTGTTCAATTTACCTATACTCCACAGCAACGATGCCTGTAAAGTGGGCGATGAAAAATAATATTTCCATGCGGAATTTGCCATATTTTTGGCACTGCCGTATGGTTTTATTGAAAATATTACACCCGCTTTTTCTAAGGCATTAAGAAGATTAAATACTGATGCCTCTGATATACCAAAATTTCTTGAAATAGACGCTATGCTTACGCCACCACTCCTGTTTGAAGCTAGGAATAGTAGTATTGGCATCGTTTTACTTAATGTTAGTTTTCCTAACGGAGAAAATAGTGGCATATCTTCTTTGATAATTCTGTTCAAAATGTCGATCAGCTTCTCATAGATAGCTGCATTATCTTTTTCTCCTATTAGGAATGGAAACCCGCCGGAAAGCATATAGTTCTCTAAATTGATGGTAATAGATGGTATTTTAGAGAAATATTGCGCCGTGAGTACCTTCGATATGTTATCTATATGTACCGCAGCACCTTTAGCATCGGAAAAGAACAGTGCATTCTGTATATCCGACGCTGTATTTTTCGGTGGATATATGAAAGATCCTGTCCCTTGGGAATTCAGTAAGTTGTATTCCATAAAACTAACAGGAAACAGCCATTCAGTAACGGATCGTCTGGCAAGATCCGTAGTGGTATTAAAGGCAAGAGCCACAGAACCGGAAATTATAACAAAAACGTTTTTAGAACGATCGTACACATCTTTTATGATAGCGGCCCAGTTTTTTTGGGCATGCGCTTCATCTATAAGTAGTACTAGTTTGCCATTAAATAGCTCAAGCGGAACTCCCAGAAACTTATTTTCATACGTACGTAATGCATCCATTAAATCTATACCATAATTATTCAAATGATGGCATGATAGATATATCATAGTCGCATTTTTTGAGAATTTCTCATATATTTGCCATAATACTGTAGTTTTCCCAACCCCCCTGAGTCCGGGTATTATAATAACTCTATTTTGTAAATCCGTGGAATTTATAAAATTTCCTACTGCCTTGTTGACCCTATAGAATATTGGCCTGTACAGATATTTTTCTTTCGTACGTGGGTTTTGTGTATAGCTTTCTGATAATTGTGACATTATGGCTATTTGTGTAGTAAGGAACCCTATCGTATCATCGCGATCCATAAATTTCTATATACAACAAAGTATTTAAAATTTTTGAATGATATATAGCTCTTTTATTTAAAATTTTTGAATGATATCACAACGAAACCTGCTTCACTTCGCGCGTTGCAAAATCTATGACAACGGGCTTGAACTCGTCAAGCAGCGAGCCACTATTGACCACGGTTATGGCCTTGTAGTTCTGCACGAACGGCTTCCCTGTGTGGCCGCAATGCACGATGTCTGGAACGTCCTCCAGAACCAGGTAATCCTCGGGCAGAATGGACTTGCTCCGGCCCAGATACCGCTTGCGCAGCATCGCTATGTCAAAATTATGGGCGACAAGTATCTTTATCCCGTTGATTTCAACCATCGCAGGGTCCGAAAGCGCTGTAACGCCCTCCGCTTTCATCGGCAGGCGCGGATATTCCTTGTCGTCCGCCTCGCCCGGGGCAAGAAAGATGTTCTTTCCGCTGCAGTGCCTGCGCACTATCGCTTCAAGCGCGGCAATGTCCCCGGTATCGCCGGAAATGAAGAGGTTCCTTATGTCCTGGTTCTGGAACCATGAGAAGAATTTCTCGGCGTCCTTGCGCGGGGCTTCACTGAGCCTTAAATCCGAAATAAAGCACGCCTTGCCCGTGCCTATGGCCGGTTGCCTCAGCGGCACGTCCGCGAACATGATTTTCTTGCCGTATATCACTTTGCCGCCGCTTATCCCCTCGACTGCAACGGCATCGTCGCGCTCCACCTTTTCCAGTGGCGTTTCAAAGACCACGGAAACCGAAGACGTCATGTCTTCCAGCTCTACCGTTTTGTCTTTTACGTCCTTGACTATGCCGAATACCGCTATTTCCGAGCGCGAGGCGTCCACTTTATTCAATGAGATAAAATTCTTGCTGAAACGCGATGTGAATATATCACGCATCTTGTTGTACTTGGAAGTATAGAACTTCAGGAACATGTCCGTGTCCACTTCCTTAGGCCTGTCTTGAAGGCACTTGAGGATCCGGATGTTGTCCCGCTCAAGGTCGCTCCTGTCGATGACTAAGAGGGCGGAATCCGTCTCCGGCATCCTGCCCGCGGCAGCCATCTCATCAAGCGCCGCCGGGGTCAGAAGCTGGCCGCGCCCGAAATAATGCCGCACGATCTCCGCCTTGTCCATCATCCGAACCTGCCCATGAGGTAACTCCTTACCTTGCCTAAAGCCGTTTCGTTCATGGACAGCGTTATCTCCCGCGTCCTGCCGTGCCTGCCCTTTGATATCACTTTCGCATTGATTATGCCGAACATGTCCAGCTCCCCTATCAGGTCGCTTATCCTGCGCTGCGTCAGAACCTTCGTGCCGTTGCCCCTGCAAAGCTCCTCGTATTTGGAGAATATGTCGCCTGTGAGCAGCCTCCTGTCGGCCCATTTTTCCTTCTGCCTGGCTTCTTCGCTCATCTTTATTATAGCGTAAAGCACTATCTGGGACTGCGCAGGCTGGGATTTGACGGTCTCGGTTACCCTGTCAAGATCTATTTTTTCTTCCGCCACGTCAACGTGCCGCTCCTTGACCACGGTCTCGCCCATCCTTTCCGCGACTTCGCCTGCAACCCTTAACAGGTCCAGTGCCCTGCGGGCATCGCCGTGTTCCTGGGCTGCCAGGGCGGCGCACTTGTTTATGACGCTCTCGCTGACGGCCCCCCCAACGAAACCGTCTCCGGCGCGCGATGCCAGTATGTCCCTCAATTGCACGGCGTTATAGGGCCTGAACATCACCTCTTCTTCGCTTAACGACGATTTCACCCTCACGTCAAGGTTGTCCCTGAAGGAGATGTCGTTGGTTATGCCTATTATGCTCAAGTTGGCTTCGCCAAGCTCGTTGTTGGCGCGCGTTATGTTATAGAGGAAGTCGTCCCCGACCTTCTTGTAAAGCGCGTCTATCTCATCTAATATAATGATGACGCTCTGCTTCTTCTCGGCGACTTTGGCGAAGAATTTCCTGTAGATTACGTCGGTGGGCAAGCCCGTATACGGCACTTCTTCGCCAAGCTGCTTGAGCATCTGCGCGAAAAGCCTGTACTCGGTATCGGAAACCCGTTCCATCTTGCAGTTTATGTAAATAACCTTTATGTCCGTCTGTGCGGCCTTGACCGCGTCCTGCAACTGCGAAACGACGAATCTGCAGCATATCGTCTTGCCCGTGCCGCACGTGCCATAAACAAAAACATTATTGGCGTGGTAACCCCTGAGCATGGGGGCAAGCACGGAACTTATATGCTTTATCTCTTCCTCCCTGTGCGGTATGCTCCCGGGAACGAAAGAAGATGTCAGGACGCGCTTGTCTGTGAAAATACTCGGGCTTTCAATATACTGTGAGAATATATTACTGTTTGCTGCCGAATTGCTTAAAACTAACTCCTGACCCGCTTCCATATACCACACCCCCATTGAAAACTTTCTACTCCCCAAAATAGAAAGCTTCATAAGAAATGAAGGAACCCCCGTTTCTTATGAAGATATTATAATCTCTTGCCCCCCTTATATACTTATGGCTACTTGAAACGGTAATTTAGCAAAATATATTCCTCGTCATATCCAACACCCCTTCATTTCCTATGGAAAGGCGTTATTAATTAATTTATTTTTAATAACATTGTTATATGAAGTAAAGGTTATTCGTTTTCCCGTCTTCTCTATAATCTCCATAAGAAATACGGGGGTAGGAGGGTTCGATAACCCCCTTATTTCCTGTAAACGTTTGCAGCATCAAGAAACAACCGATGAGGCTTTGTTACAAACGTCTTTTTACGTCCCATATGTTGATATGCTTAACTAATCCAACGCAACCGATTGTGTTCTATACCCATTTACGCAACAACACTAACCGATGAATATACTTTATACATACGGATCAATAGTAAAGGCCACCAGCTTACGGCTTTCTTATCCCTAATACTTCGTTCCCTTCCACCACCTGTTAAAGAAAAATGATGCGACGATAACATGATTTTCACACTACCCAAAAGAGTTAACGGTACCAATACGATACCCCTTACCACAAGCTATTCTTCAAGCTCGAACTTGATTCCGTAGTGGATGATTCCGGCTTCGCCGTCTTCGGTGAGCTTCCTGAAAATAGGGGTCACGCGCTTTCCGACCTTGACTTCTTCTGGAGAGTTAACTATTTGGCCGGAAATCATGGGGCCTTCCTGAAGTTTTATTATCGCAACGGCATAAGGCGCATATTCTTCAAAACCGGCCGGAGCGCTTCTTATGACCGTGTAAGTGACGATTTCACCCTTACCTGAAAACTTATGGGGTGTCGTTTCCTTTTTGCAGGCCGGGCAATACATCCTTGCCGGAAAGTAAAGGCTGCCGCAGGCGCATTTGCTTCCTACAAGGTTATATCTACCTTCCTTGAGCCTCCATTCCGGCGCTACTGCTGTCCTATGGGGCATATTATTTCCTCCTCAATTCCCTGCCAAGTATGGCCAAATTAGCGGTAGCGCCGGATCCGCCGACGTTTAATGCCAGCCCGGCAGAAGCGCCCTTTACCTGGTTGCAGCTCTTGCCTTTGAGCTGTAGATATATATCTCCTATCTGCCTGATGCCCGTGGCGCCTACCGGGTGCCCGCCGGCTTTCAGGCCCCCTGTTGTGTTGACGGGTCGTTCGCCGCCTACGGCAACCTTGCCGTCCTGCACGAACTTGCCGCCTTTGCCGTCAGGGCAGTAGCCCAGGGCCTCAACCGACAGTATTTCATTTATGGAAAAGCAGTCATGAACTTCGGTGACATCCATCTTCGTAGCAGGCAGACCCGCTTCTTCATAAGCCTTTTTCGCCGCTATCTTGGCCGCCGCAAGCTCTGTAAGCGACTTTCTATCGTGCAATGCCACCGTGTCAGAAGCCTGCTGAACTGAAAGGACCCACACAGGGTTCAGTTTTTTGGCAATTTCCTCGGAAGCCACTATGACCGAGGCCGCGCCGTCTGTTATGGGCGAACAGTCCAGAAGCCGGAGCGGATCCGCAACCAGCTGCGACTTCATCGCCTGTTCAAGCGTTATTTCATACGGATATTGTGCCTTCTTGTTCTTGGCGCCGTGCCTGTGGTTGATGACCGAAACCGTGGAAATCTGCTCCAAGGTCGTGCCGTACTTGGCCATATGCGCGCGGGCCATCAGCGCATAAAGCCCGGGGAACGTCAGGCCGATGCCGGCCTCCCATTCCTGGTCTGCTGCGCCCATCAGTGCCGTCGTCACTTCAGACGTCTTCAGGTCGGTCATCTTCTCTACCCCCGAAGCCATGACCACGTCATGCCTGCCTGATGCCACGGCAAGCACCGCTTGCCTGAAAGCCGTTGCCCCGGAAGCGCACGCAGCCTCCGTTCGCGTGGCAGGAATAGGATTCAATCCCATATGATCCGCAGCCAATGCAGAAATATGCTCCTGTCCGGCAAAGCGGCCGGCCGCCATATTTCCTATGTAAAAGGCGTCTATCTTCTCCGGCTCCAAGCCGGAATCCTTGAGCGCAAGCATGCCGGCTTCAGCAGCCAAATCGCGCAGCGACCTGTCCCAAAGCTCCCCGAATTTCGTCTGCCCAAAGCCGATTACTGCAACGTTTTTCATTCTTTTAACTCCCCGCCATAATAAATAATCTCGTCATCATCACACCGTCAGCTTCTTTCTCAATCTTGCGTAAGTTCCGTAATCAACGTAGGTCTTGTTGTTGATGTAATATTCAGTCTTCTTTGCCAGATCTCGGGCCTTGATTATCCTGTCCGTGACTTCCAGAGCGAACGAATCGCTCCCGGCGCCGGAGCCGAACGACGTCATGAGTATCTTCTCTCCGGGCGTGGCCTTGTCAAGAACGTTCGTCAGCCCGACTATTGACGAGCCGGAATAGCTGTTGCCGACATTTTCCACGACAAGGCTGTCCCTGATTTTCTCTTCAGGCACGCCCAGTTTCTTCGCGGCCTCGCGCGGGAACTTGCCATTCGGCATATGGAACACGACCTTGTCGTAGTCGTTGACGGTCGTGCCGGTCTTCTTCAGCAGGCCTTTCGTTGCTTCAATTACATGTTTAAAATAAGCCGGTTCGCCGGTGAACCTGGCTCCGTGGCGCGGATATTTTTCGCCCTCGCGCCTCCAGAAGTCAGGCGTGTCCGATGTGAATGAAAAAGTATCAAGTATCTTTGCAATGAGATTGTCCCTGCCTATGACAAAGGCCGCGCCGCCTGCGGCAGCCGAATATTCGAGTGCATCCCCTGGCTGGCCCTGGGCCGTGTCTGCGCCTATTGCCATCCCGTATTTTATCATGCCGGATTGCACAAGGCCCATGCAGCATTGCATCGCGGCGGTACCAGCTTTGCATGCAAATTCAAAATCAGCAACCATGACTTCCGGGCCTATTCCAAGGGCATCGACAGCCATCGTTCCTGACGGCTTCACGGCGTAAGGATGGCTTTCGCTTCCTATGAACAAAGCGCCTATCTGCTGCGGGTCTATGCCGGCACGCGCTATCGCGTTCTTCGCGGCCGCGACGCTTATCGTGACCGTGTCTTCGTCTGCCGCAGGGACGGCTTTTTCGTTTATCTTCATGCCCCGCTTGAAAGCCTCGCCGTCCTGATTCCAGACGCGGGCTATCTCCTCGGCTTTGATGCGAAAGCGCGGGATGTATGCCCCGTATCCGGTAATGCCAATCATACCAATAACCTAAGGAGCGTAAACGCTTTTAACGGTATCGCCGGCGCCCGGCGGGAAACCTTATTTACCCTTCGCGTCAAATAATTAGAATGGTTCTCGAAGCCGTTCTTGTGCCGCGCAACGTGAAGAACAGGCCCCTCAAGATACTCACCCTATCTTTCATATATTCGATGGTAGCCATCTCATTCTCGCACCATCTTTTTCCTGCCCAGTCATCGATGCTTGCAGTTGCGCTGATAACGATAATCTTCATACCCTTCTTCCAGAAGCTTTTCGAGCAGGACGAAGTTTCGGAAATCCTTTCGCTCAAGAAACTGAAGGACAACGTTTTCGTGAGGCACGAGGCGACGGTAAAGGCGTTTTCGCTTTTTTTCATCGGGACGACTCTGGCGATAACGGTAAGCTATTATTTTTTCCCGCAGTATGACGGCGTGTTTGCGCTGCAAACGTCGACTTTGCAGTCCTTTGCAACCGGCAGGGTCACGGATTTCGGTACCATGATGATGCTCATAGCCAACAACACGCAGGTCATGCTTTTGATGTTCATATTATCCACTATCTTCGGCGCAGGCGCGGTCCTCATCCTTGCGTGGAACGCCTCGGTCATAGGCGTCTACCTTGGCATGATAGCGCGCGCATTCACGTCTGCCGGCGCCGATTCCGCCACCGCATTCTTCTACGGCGTGCAGTCCGGGCTGTTTTCAATAGTGCTGCACGGCGTGCCGGAGATACTCGCTTATTTCATCGCAGGGATTGCCGGCGGGATTTTGTCGGTAGGCATAGCGCGCGAGAACGTAGGCAGCTTCAGATTCAAGAAAATCTTTGCGGATTCCCTCAAACTCCTCGTCCTTGCGCAAGTCCTCATAATATCGGCGGCGTGGCTGGAAGCGGTTTTCTGACGCCTTAAAAGGATTCCTGCTTATTTACGATAATGGAACGAATGCGCAATGAAATCACAGACGGCAACCTGATCAAAGCCATAGTTTTCCTGTCGCTCCCGATAATATTCAGCAATTTCCTGCAGGGATTGTACAACGTCATAGACATGTTCTGGGTCGGCAAGCTCGGCGCCGCTGCCGTGGCCGCGGTTTCGCTCAGCTTCCCGCCCATGTTCCTCATGATAACGCTCGGCATGGGCGTATCCGTAGCCGGAACCATACTTGTGTCCCAGTACAAGGGGCGCAAAGACCATGAGAAGTCGGATTTCATAGCTTCCCAGACGGTTTCGAGCGTTATCTTGTTGTCCATCGTCCTTGCGGCACTCGGTTATGCCTTTTCGCCTGTGCTCCTGGAATTGATGTCGCTTGAAGACTCCGTGTTTACCATGGCATCAGATTATCTTAGCATAACATTCGCAGGCCTTCCGTTTGTGTTCTTCTATTTTGTCTTCCAGTCCCTGCTTCGCGCAACCGGAAACGTCACGACCCCGCTTTATGTTGTCGTAGTTTCCATATTCCTGAATCTTGTGCTTGATCCGTTATTCATATTTGGTTATGGCCCTGTACCGGCAATGGGCGTGGCAGGCGCGGCCATAGCCACGGTGATTTCGCAGGCAATAGGAGCGCTGATAGGTCTCGCAATCCTTCTTCGAGGAAAGAGTGGAATCCATCTTAAGCCCCCTTATATGGTGCCTCACGTTGAAACCTTGGTTAAACTAATCAGGCTCGGCGCACCCGCTTCGATTGAACTCGGTTCAATTTCCCTCAGCTTCATGATCATGCTTTTCCTGGTAACGCCTTTTGGCACGGACATAACTGCTGCTTATGGCATAGGAACACGCATACTTTCCATGATAATCATACCCGCAGTCGGGTTAGGGATGGCTACATCGACCCTTGTCGGCCAGAACATGGGCGCAGGCAAGCCCGAGCGCGCAGAACATGCGGCAAAAATCGGCATGCTGTCCGGATTTTCCACCCTGACGGTTATCGGCATCGTAATGCTTGCATTTTCAGCTCCCATAGCCGCGCTCTTTATTGAAGATCAAAGCGTCGTTTCCATGACAGTGCATTTTCTGAATGCAATGGCGCTGAGTTTCGGCTTCATTGCCGTCCTGGAAGTGATTACCGGCGCATTCAAGGGTTCAGGCCACACGTTCTGGTCCATGGTGCTTACCCTGACTGTTTTATGGGTAATGCGATTCCCGCTGGCTTACATCCTTGCTTATCATACGTCACTATCGTTTGAAGGCATCTGGTGGGCGTTTCCCGTCTCAACGGTCACCGGCGCATTGATAGCGGTCGTGTGGTTCTTCCGCGGCACGTGGAAGCACAAGCGCCTGATAGAAGAGCATGCATAAGCGAATTAAAACTTTTCCGTATTATACTCGGCATGGCAGAATCATTCGTGCTGCCCCGCGACCCGAAGAGCTATGCGTGCTGGGCAAGCGTGGAAAGCGACGGCGGCGCATGCAGGCTCACTGTTTTTACCAGCACGGATACGGTCTTGCATAGCGTGTCCGGCAGCTACGGCCCGGGCAGAAGATATCTTGTGGCCGACAATGGCAGGGTTATTTACGATCTGGAAGGGAGGAGGCTATTGTGTGCAGGCACTTACGGCAATGCCGCAGAGGCGCTTCACTATGAGCAGGACGCTGCCGGCAATAATCAGATTGCGGGCATCAAATTGTGGAATTTGCCGTATACGCACGCCGTAATCGGCCCCGTGGAAGCGCTGGAGATTCTTGAAGAAGCCAAAAGAATGCGCGAGGCGCCTGTTGCCATATTAGACGTTCTTGAAAACATGGCGACTGAAACAACAAGGCATCCGCGCGAACTGCTGGAATTGCTGGGGCGATATGAACTGCCGTTTCCCGGCATAGAGGCGGGGGATACGGACCCAAGAACCGACGCGGAATTTGCCGCTTTTTTCAAAGCGCAAAAATGAAACATTTTCACGGATTCTTCGCAACAATAACGCCCGCGAACAGCGCGGATATGATGATAATTACCGCGAAAAAACCGGCTGGCCGGGGCGGGCAATCCCGTTCTACGGCAATCGGGGCTTCAAGTATCGTGCCGTTCCGCCGGATCTTTACGCTTCCTTCCGCGTCCATAGACGGCCTGAACGGCACGGCGCCGTTGCCGGCGCAATACGCGCCCTTTGCATAGAAGAAGGAGCTTTTCCATTCTTCGTCCAAAATTACGCCGGGCGCATCGATTTTCACGTCCCAGCATCCGGTTTCGTTTCCTGTTATTATGACCACGAATTCGCTGCACGTTCCGCGGGCCTCGGCGACGAACGCGAACGGCGCGGATATCACAAGAAGAAAAACAAGGGGGCGCACGGCATCACCACGAATACTGCTTCATCCTGAGCTTGAACAGCCCCTCTACAAAATCCGTTCCGGCATAGCCTGCAAGAAGCGCAAAGCGCGGATCCTCGGCGATGAACACGCCAGCAAGCAACCCCATGCCGCCGGAAGAGAGCAGAGTAAGAAAAATGTAGCCGTCCCAGAGCGCCCGTTTCTTTGACGGCGCCGCGGTCATGTATTTTGTTATTCCGACAAGGCCGCGTATCACGCCGCCGAGGAACCCGGCAAGGAATACCTCCATGTCTGCATATACGCAGAAACAAATTAAAGCTTATAAGATATATTTTATAAAAAATATAAGGGAAAATATAAAAATTAAATCCTCAGAGCATCAGCTTCTCATGCTTCAGCCCAAGAGAGTCGGCCGCTTCCTTGCACGTGAGCTTCCCCGCATGCGTGTTTATGCCTTTGAGCAGCGCAGGGTCGCTTTTCGCAGCGCCGAGCGCGCCGAGCTTCGCTATCTTCAGCAGGTACGGCAGGGTGTTGCTTGTCAGCGCAAGCGTTGATGTATACGGCACCGCCCCAGGCATGTTGGTCACGCAGTAATGTATGACGCCTTCCTCGACGTATACGGGATTGGCGTGGCTCGTCGGCCTTGATGTCTCCACGCATCCTCCCTGATCTATTGCCACGTCCACTATCACCGAGCCCGGCTTCATTTTCCTTATCATGCCGCGCGCGACAAGCTTCGGGGCCCTTAACCCCGTGATAAGCACGCCGCCCACGAGCAGATCCGCTTTCTCAACGGCTTTCCCTATGTTATACGAATTGGAATATAACGTGCGTATCCTTCCGCCAAAAGTGTCGTCAATGTATCGCAATTGCGCTGCGTTTCTTCCGATTATCGTCACCCGTGCGCCCGTGCCCATGGCGATTTTTGCGGCGTTGATGCCGACTATTCCCGTGCCGAGAACGACGACCTTGCCGGGCAATACGCCCGGCACGCCCGAAAGAAGGCGGCCCGATCCGCCGTGCGTTTTCTCAAGGTAATGCATCCCCACCTGGACAGCCATCCTGCCGGCGACCTCGCTCATGGGCGCAAGCAGCGGCAGGGTGCCGTCAGCAAGCTCCACGGTTTCGTAAGCAACTGAGGTCACTTTTCTTTCAAGCAACGCTTTCGTCACTTCCGGCTCTGCCGCCAGATGCAAGTATGTATACAGCGTCTGGCCTTCGCGCATCATGGGAAATTCCGTTTTCTGCGGTTCCTTGACTTTCACCACGACTTCGCTTTTGTCCCAGACTTCCCCTGCGCTTCCGGCTATTTTTGCGCCTTGCTCCTCGTATTCGCCGTCCGGAAAGCCGGAATTGGCGCCTGCACCGCGCTCAACGAGCACGGTATGCCCTTCCTTGGCAAGGGCGTTCACGCCTATTGGCGTAAGCCCTACGCGGTTCTCGCCTAGCTTTATTTCCTTAACGGTTCCTACGATCACCGAACCACCTCTATGCATCTTTATCCGGGGCGCTTAAGAGGCTTGCCGATGGAAAATTTCATAAGCGCGCTTTTTTATTTCCGGAATCCTATACATATTGTCAAAATCATGGAAATCACTGTCGTGGCGTTCGGCGGGAACGCGATAAGCGACCCCCGGAAAGCCGAAAGCGCCGCAGAGCAGGTAAGGAAGATAGAGTCCGCAATATTGCGGCTCAAAGGCATCCCGCGAATTGCGATAACCCACGGCAACGGCCCGGAAGTCGGCAACCTGCTTCTTCAGCAGGGCACCGGCAGGATGCTGCCCCTTGACGCGCTCGTGGCGATGACGCAGGGCCAGCTGGGTTACTGGATATCGCAGGCCGTGGAGAACATGCTGAAGAGAAAGGCCGTTTCCGTCGTGACGAGAGTTCTTGTTTCGCCGTCCGACCCCGGTTTCTCAAGGCCCACCAAGCCGGTAGGCCCGTTTTACCGCAGGAAAATTTTCAGGGACATGGCAAGGACAAAGGGCGGCTGGAGAAGGGTCGTGCCTTCCCCGATGCCGCTGCGCATACTGGACATCGGCGCCGTCAGGGCGGTTGCAAATGAAGGGATTGTGCCGGTGGCCTGCGGCGGCGGGGGCGTTCCCGTTGTCAGGAAGGGCGGGAAATATGCCGGAATAGAGGCGGTGATAGACAAGGATTATGCATCCTCGCTTCTTGCCTCGGAAATGGGATCCAAATCGCTTGTTTTTATAACGAACGTAGATTGCGTTTTCCTGAACTACGGCGCGCCCGGCGAAGCGCCTGTAAGGGCCATCGGGCCGATGATGCAGAAGAATATCTCAGGGGCGGGCATTTCGGGGAAGGCTCCATGAAGCCCAAGGTGCAGGCGGCGCTTGATTTCATGCGCAAAGGCGGCGAGAAAGCCGTCATAACTTCCATCGGGAATCTGGGCGCGGCCCTGAAAGGCAGGGCAGGGACGCTGATAACGGGGTGAGATGAAATGCGTGCAGGAAGGGATTTGCTGTCCGCGGAGGATTTGTCCGCGCAGGAGCTGATGAAGCTGTTTTCTCTGGCAGACCGGCTGAAGGGCAAAAGAACGGACGCGCTGAAAAGCAAAAACATAGTGATGATATTCCAGAAGCCGTCAACGCGAACGAAAGTTTCGTTTGAAGTGGCGATAAGCCATCTTGGAGGCAACGCGATAAGCCTCAACTGGAACGAATTGCAGCTGGGCCGCGGGGAAACCGTGGAGGACACGGCGAAGGTTCTGGAGAGATATGCCGACGCGATAATTGCGCGGGTCTTTTCGCACGGCGACCTTGAAAAAATGGCCGCAGCCGCCTCGATACCGGTGATAAACGCCCTGTCCGACATGGAGCATCCCTGCCAGGCGGTCGCGGACCTCTACACGATCCGGCAGAGAAAGAAAAAATTCAGCGGCCTGAGGATAGCGTTTCTTGGGGACTGCAAAAACAACACGTTCCGTTCCCTAGCACTCGCTGCAGGGAAACTCTCCATGAACGCCGTATTCTCCTGTCCCGCCGATTACCGCCCGGACATGGCAGGGGCGGAAATAGAGGAGAACCCGATGAATGCGGTAAAGGACGCAGACGTTATATATACGGACACCTTCGTGAGCATGGGCGACGAAGCCGAGAAGGACAGGCACCTCGCGGATCTCGCCCCGTACAGGCTGACTTCCGCGATCGTGCGCAGCGCAAAAAAAGGCGCGATCGTCATGCATCCCCTTCCCGCGCACAGGGGAGTCGAGATAGATTCCGAAGCCATGGACGGGAAGAATTCGGCTGTATTCGACCAAGCCGAGAACCGGCTGCATACCGAGAAGGCGATACTCAAATTCCTGCTTGGCTGAAGCGCCTTTCACTTTCACGGCGCGCGGCGATTCTTTAAATGCTCTTTTTCCAAGCGATTCTATGCACTGGGATTCGGACGGCAACGTTTGGATAAAGATCTCGGATATACACACCCAGGCATACTGCGAATATCAGCTCAAATTTTCATGGCAGGGAATAAACCCGAAGAGCGAAGCGATGCTTGCAGGCACGATACGCCACGCCGAATTGCAAACCGAGCACGCAGAGCGCATGAAGGACGCCCCCAAGATGAGCGTCGAGGAAGCGTTGCGCCTTGGCGTCAGAGGATCGGGCCGCGAACTGCGGATAAAATCGGGCGAACATTTCATCTACGGCAAGATAGACGAGATACAGTTCGCGGAAAACGCCATATTCATCATAGACGACAAGCCTTCAGGGAAAGTTTATCCTTCGTCGATGAACCAGGCGCGCGCATATGCGCTCGCTTTTGCGTCTGAATACCCGCCTGCAAAGCCCGTCTTTTCCGCCGTGCGCGACCGCAACACGGGCGAGGCTTTGTGGATGGAAGAATTCACGGACGAAGTGAAATCGAATATAATTGAAATCGTTGAAAGGGTCAGAAAACTCGCGCGGAAAGAAATAGACTTCATCCCCACTACGAAGCCGTTCAAGTGCAGGCCCTGCAGGTTCAATTCTATCTGCGACAGGCGGGCGACTGAATAAGGTGATTAGCCTGCAAATTCTGTTTCAAGCGGGTCTTTTATTGAAAATCTCAAGTAGCGCGTATATTGCAGTAGTTCATGAGCCTTCACGTCTGGGTATTCAAACATTGCCAGAGATCTTTCAATTCGCTTTGCGTCTTCCGTGATTCTGCTAACAGGAAGCCCGAAATATCTTGCTATCCGCGCATCGGGATATTGCAGCCGACGCATGGCGTGGAGCCTGCCAAGATATTCGTGCTGCTCATACAATTGCTCTTTTGTATATATGGAAGTTCCGTCAAGGCGGAACTGAAAAACCGTCTGGCCGGGTCGGGCATATACTTCAATTATAATTGATAGGCGGATACTTAAATTCCTTGTTACAAATAATTATTCATGGACAAACAGACAGCAAGAAAATTATGCGAAGCCGCGATACAAGGCGCCAAGAATGCGTTCACAGGAACTAATAAGCCGGATGATTTCAGGTGCGGCGCCGCAGTCCTGACGTCGAACGGAAATATCTATTCTTCAGGCCAGTACTTTTCCGACACGCATTCGCTGACGCTGCATGCCGAGCAGGCTGCGCTGGTTCATGCCGCCGCGCACGGCGAATATGGCATCCTTGCCATTACCGTCACGGGCAATGATAATACAGGCAACGGCAAAAATATTTACCCGTGCCACATGTGCAAGCAACTGCTGTGGGAAACGCATTTGCGCTCGAAACATGAAATGGAAATAATCTTATGCGATTTTTCAGGGAAAGCGATTGAAAAGCTCAAGATTTCAAAAATAATGAGCCACGCATGGCCCGCGAAGGATTAGTCACTTCCTGCCCGCCGGCTTTTCCTTGCTTTCCGGATTGGCCTGGGCTTCTTTTTTGCCGCGGCGCTTAAGCTTCGCTATGATTTCCTTTGCTGCGGTCACCGATATCTGTTGTTGCTTGATAATAGCCTTGGCAACGCGCTCTATCAGCCGGCCCTTGGCCCCTGCCATCACAGCTATGTTCTTTGCATGGAGCTTCATGTGGCCTTTCTGTATGCCTTCCGCGATCATGGCGCGCAGCGCGGCAAAGTTCTGGGCAAGGCCGACGGCAGCTATTACCTCGGCAAGCTCCTGCGCGGTCTTGACATTGAGTATCTTGAGCGAAATCTGCGCTATCGGATGCGTTTTTGTTGCGCCACCGACAAGCCCCACTGCTATCGGCACTTCTATCGTTCCTATGAGGTCGCCGTTCTTTGCCTTTTCATATTTCGTGAGGGGCTTGAAGCCTTTCAATGCAGAGTATGCATGGGCCCCTGCCTCAAGGGCACGGAAATCGTTGCCCGTGGCAAGCGCCACGGAATCCATGCCGTTCATTATGCCCTTGTTGTGCGTGGTGCACCTGTACTTGTCGGCCTCGGCAAAAGCGTAGGCGTCAAGTATCCCTTCAATAACGTCTTCACCCAGCACGTCCTTGGGCCACGTCGCTTTGGCGCGCGCCACGCGGCCCGTGGAAAGGTTGGATATGATCCTGAGGCGCGATTCCGTCCCCGTCATGTCAAGGATGTGCGGGGTTATCGTTTCCAGCATCGTATTAACGGCATTCGCGCCCATGGCGTCCCTGACGTCCACGTGCAGCTTCACTATAAGCATCCTGCCGCGCCTCGTTCCTATCACGTCGGCCGTGAGATCCTTTGCGCCCCCGCCGAGCCTTAGCATTATTGAATCATTGCCGTTGGCCATGGCTATTATTTCCTGCCGGGCGCGGAGTATCTTTTCCCGGGCCCTGTATAGCGTACCGGCTTTGTCGGAGACAAGCTGCAGCTGCCCTATCATGACGGGCGGGTCGGCGCTGGACACGAAGCCGCCGCCTTTCCTTGCGAGCTTGGCCGCATAGGAGGCCGCTGCAATGACGGATGGCTCCTCTATAGCCATGGGAATGAGATAATCCTTTCCATTGATGAGGAAGTTCGTCGCCAGCCCCATGGGAAGCTGTGTGGTGCCTATGACGTTCTCGACCATCATGTCGGCCTTCTTTATGTCAAGCGCGCCGCTCTTCCTGAGCAGGGCTGCCTCTGCAGCGGACAGTCCCGCGTGCTTTTTTAGAAGCCGGATTCGTTCCTTGACTGAAAGGGCGTAGAAGCCAGAGATATCGGATCCCATTGCAATCACTTCTGGATTGGGATATTTAAGCCTTGGTAAGGCCGGAAAACTATAAAAATCAGATATCTTCGATGGTTATGCCTTTCTCTTCTGCAAATTTCTTGCCTACATGGCCGGCATTGGCTGCAACATCGTCAAGGCGTAGGAACGTCCAGCCTCTGCGGTTCAACTTCCATGCGATATAGGCGTGTGCGGGGGCAACCTCCTGCCAGTTCTTCAGTTCCTCAAGCTGTTCAGGCGGGACCGTGAACGCCTCTTCGCGCGACTTGCATTCAAGGACTATCAGCTTCCCGTCTTTGGCGGCTATGACGTCAGGCGATGCCAGGCCTATGCTTCCTGAGTGGGGGGCGCGTATGACCATGAATCCCCTTCTGGAAAGCTCGTGGACTATCTCCCGTTCCGCCCTGTAGCCTTTGGCGTAATTGCGCATACCCTACTTATTTATAGCGGGCTAAATAAGATTATCTATGGAACGGGTCGTGGAGGACCTGCACGCGTGGGAAAAGGACTTCCGGGCTGCTGACATATACGGTTCTACCGCAAATTTCACGGAATTCGTGTTCTCGCTCGGCAGCGCCGAGGAAGAGGAAAACATCTACCAGACCGACGGGCCGGAAAAAAGCACGATTGCAAGGATAACGGTCACGGAAAGGCTTGACAGGAACGCGTCCTTGCGGCTTCATTTTGCTGCCGAAGGGGTTTCAAGGATAATGCAGCCGCCCACGGTGAAAATCCGCCTTGATGCCAAGCTGGAGCTGGAGTTTTCGGATTCGACCGGCCCGGCGTATGAAAGTTATGTGGCGTTCTACCTGTCACATATGCGCCCCCGCGTCAAGGACATAGCAGAACATTCAGTTGACGCGGCGATGGCCAAGCTTCAGGAATTCCTGAAGCAGGAGTTCACTTTGAAAGAGATTTAATGCTTTGCTTCTGATTATAGTTATAACCCGCCAGCCCTCAGCCTCTAGACGTCGCTTCGGCGAAGGATGAAATGAGGTGTTACTGGCGGGTTGATTCTCACACGGGTTTTTTCAACAAAAGCCCGTCAATACCGCAATAGCTTCGGTGTCGGCGCATTCAGCCGCAAAAGGCGGGAGAAGCACTTGTTCAACAAACCTCATCCGCATCTGTTCATAGGTACGAGCCCGTTAAATGCGCCCGCGGAGCCCATAACAGAGGAACAGGAAAATGCCTCCCGGCCACATACCAGTCTCCGTACGCAGAAAATTCCATTGCTTCGCCGTAATCTGGCAATCTTCCGGGAGATACGGTGGTCACGTCGTTCCCGTGCCATATGCTCAAGTAAGGCATGCCGCCTTCTATGCCGTACCGGTAAACAGGTCTGCCAGCCCCTTTCGCTGGGGTTTCAGGCGACCGTATTTTCCCGCCATCATCGGCAAATAATTCAACATCGCCTACGGTTGCCTGGGTTTCATGCAACCATATTTCCCCGTCATACTTGTCTATAAGTTGGGCGCTATGGTTTGAAATTATGAGATATTCCCCGCGGGGCGTGGCTGTCAGTATTTCAGGTAAAGACTCCTCAGGATATGTGACTTGCACGTCCCCCGGTTTCGGTTCTTCAGGAAAATTGACGGCGGCACGAAAATCCTTCATATCCAGAGCGGCAGGAAACCTGATTGAAAAATAATCATCAATTTTGTCCGCCCTTATCAACAGCGGCCCATACGGGGTGTTAAGCATGGCCCTTGTTATTTCATGCTTTTCCTGCGGGCACCCGGACGTCATGCCCAGTATTGCTCCATTCTGCATTGCCACGCGGATCTCCATATCATAGAATGGGGACGTCTGGCGCTCAGGCCTGATGTGCAGCACGTCCGCTCCCCTTCCGGTGCTCCACGCGATGCCGTATTTACCACCCTCACTTTTCAAAAACGTGCGCAGGCCGTAATCCGGGCCCGTTATTTCAGGAATTTGCATGTATTTTTACCTTCAACAAGCCATTTAACTTCGTTGGCGGGAAGCCCCCCCTTACGTAAGCTATGGGATGAATCGCCGCAGTTAGTAGTTAGCAATGATAAGTGTAAATATTTATGAAAGGTAATCAAACATGATGCACGCATACAAGTTTAGGCTCTACCCGACAAAAGAGAACGAAGAAAAGTTACTCTTGACGCTTAACAAATGTCGGTATGTCTATAATTTCTTGCTCGATGAGTTGAATCGACAAAAAGTCATTGATAAAGCACAGCTTCAGGAAATGATTGTTGATCTGAAGAGAGTAGAACCTGACTTGCAAGATGTCCATTCAAAGGCTTTGCAATATGAAAATTATCGGCTCTTTTCAAATCTGCGAAGCTTATCACAAACCAAAAAACACGGTAGGAAAGTTGGAAGCTTGCGATTCAAAGGTAAGAATTGGTTCAAGACCTTTAGTTATAATCAAAGCGGGTTCGCCATAATCGAAAATAACACAAGGTTCGACAAGTTATGGCTTTCCAAGATTGGCGAGATACCGATGATTGTTCACAGGAAAATCGAAGGCAAAATAAAGCAAGTCACAATCAAAAGGGCTTCGTCAGGAAAATGGTTTGCTTCGGTAATCACGGAAACAGAAAACGAAGTCCCACAATCTACAAATACGAAAGCAATAGGCATAGATTTGGGAATAAAGAATTTCGTCTTTGATTCGGATGGCAACAGCCTTTCAAATCAAAAGTTCTTGGAAAAGTCATCCAAAAAATTAGGCAAGGAACAACGAAAGTTTTCTCGAAAAGCGAAGGGTTCACAAAACAGGAATAAGCAAAGAATAATTGTAGCAAGAATCCATGAAAAGATAGTCAATCAACGGGAGGATTTTCAACACAAGCTTTCTCGATACTATGTCAACAACTACGGCTTGATAGCGATAGAAGATTTGCAAGTCAAAAATATGATAAGAAATCGATGTTTGTCTAAATCAATTTCAGATGCGGCGTGGTCGAAGTTCGACCAGATGCTCGAATACAAGGCTGAAAGTGCTGGTGTTCGAGTGGTGAAGGTAGAACCCAACAACACAACGCAAATATGTTCAAATTGCGGAATAAATGTCCAAAAAAAGTTAGGAGACCGAATTCACGAATGCCAATGTGGTCTAATAATTGATAGGGACTACAACTCCGCAAAGAACATACTAAATAAAGCTCTACTGTCGGAACGGCAGGAATCTACGCCTGTGGAGATTGAGCCTCTAATCCTTTCGGAGCAAGTTCGATCAAAGAAGCAGGAAGCCCTATCCGTAAGGGTAGGGCAGTTCACACGCTGACAAATCATCTACGGTAAATGATAGTTAATTGCATCGTCAAAAAAGGATCCGCCTTCCGCGTTGAAAAAGGCGCCGTCTGGACGATATGCGTCACAGAGCCCGCAGAAAACAACCGCGCCAACAGGCAGATTATCAAAGAGCTTTCCCGCGAATACCCTTCAGTTCGCATATTGCGCGGGGCTTCATCGCGGAAGAAAACGCTGGAACTGCTGCCCTGAAGGGTTTTAAATCCATTGCCCCTGATACAATATTCAGGATATGGCGGTTATGCCTATCTTGGCAGACAGGTAACATGTATAATCATAATTCACGGCTTGTAATGGAATTACATAGCCAATCAAGTGATGCCTAGTTCTGCCGCTTAAAAAAGAGGTGGTGTATATGGCCAAATTGGCCCAGAATTTCGCGAAGTATCTCATTCACGCAAAGATGCAGGCAAAAGGCCTTGTCGAAAGGCCCGACGTCATAGGGGCCGTCTTCGGCCAGACCGAAGGGCTCCTGGGCAGCGACCTTGATCTGCGCGAGCTTCAGCGCACCGGCAGGATAGGGCGTATTGAAGTCGACGTCAAGAGCAACAAAGGCCGGGCGTTTGCCGACATAATCATACCTTCCAGCCTGGACGCTGCAGAAACAAGCCTTATAGCGGCATCTCTGGAAACGATTGAAAAAGTGGGCCCTTGCGACGCTACTATCGAGGTCAGCAACGTCGAGGACGTGCGAAGCCAGAAGAGGAAATACGTCATAGACAGGGCAAAAGCAATACTTGCTGCCATGATGGAAGCAGGAGTGCCCGATTCCCAGACGCTCTCGGAAACCATAAAGGAGTCGGTGCGCACTGCAGAGATCACGACGTACAAGGGGCTGAGCTGCGGGCCGGACATCATGAGCTCCGACGAGATAATAATCGTTGAAGGCCGCGCCGATGTCATCAACCTGCTTAAAAACGGAATAAGGAACGTCGTCGCAAGCGAAGGGTCGAAAGTTCCTGATGCGCTGATCGAGCTCACGAAGGAAAAGATAACCACCGCATTCCTTGACGGCGACAGGGGCGGCGAGCTTGACCTGAAGAAGCTTATGACCATAGCCGAGATCGAATACGTTGCCCGCGCCGAGGAAGGCAAGGAAGTGGAAGAGCTCACCAAGAAGCAGATCTTCAAGGCGCTGCGCGAGAAGGTGCCTGTTGACCAGGCCCGCGCGGAAGCCAAGCGCGAAAGCCTAAGCCGCGGCAGCTCTGAAAGGGTCAATGCGCCCGCGCAGGATTCCGAAGAACTGGAGGAAGCGCAGGAATCTTCCGCGGACAAGGAAGCCTTCAGGCCGCTTCTTGAGGAGCTTACCGGCACAAGGGCAGCCTATCTTGTCGACAGGAATATGCAGGTCATGACCAAGGTTCCGCTAAGCGAGCTGTCCAACGCCCTGGACGAATACCAGCGCGCATACGGAATAATTTTTGACGGAAAAGTGAACCAGTCCCTTGTTGACATGGCCATACAGAGAAAGATAGCGGTAATAGTAGGGACGGGCTACAAGGAGCGGGTGACCAAGGGCAATATCACGGTCTTCACAGAGGAAGATTTCGTCTAGTCATCCAGCAGCACAGGCCTTCCGCCCTCGGCAGACCTCTTCTTCACGTAAACCAGGTCGCCGCATTTTTCGCATTTTGCCTCAAGGAACCTGCCCAGTTCCAGGCTGGCAACCATAGCCCTACCGCAGCACGACGGCAATTCTTGCATTTTTTCTCAACCTCCTTTTGATGAAAAAACAACATGAAGTTAAAGTTAATATATGCGACCACACGCGGTCATCTGGAAAACAGAATCATCCCGGCATTTATCGCTGAATGGATGCCAGGTTCAGGAAAAACATCGCATAGGCTGGCCATTCCGTCTTAGATGCGGCAGCTATGCTTTTCATAATGATATAGCGGGACGCATATATTTAAATCATTCTTGGGATTAGATTCCCACAGGGACCATGGCAACGCATCACGTTTTTAGGAGTTACGACGTCAGGGGCATATTCAACAGGGACCTGACCGCCGACGATGCGGAAAAAATCGGATACGTCCTTGCGCGGCATGCGGCAAAGAACATAATAGTCGGCATGGACATGCGCTCATCCAGTTCAATTATGAAAGAAAGGCTTTCTTTAGGCATAATGCGCGCGGGCTTTGACGTCGAGGACGTCGGCCTTGTGCCCATGGGCGTTGCGATGTTCCATGCATGGAAGAAGGGCCTTCCTCTTGCATACGTTACGGCATCGCATCTGCCCAAGGAATGGGCCGGGGTCAAATTTTTCCATGAAACGGGGCTTGGATTTTCCGAAAAGGAGAATTACTCAATACGCGACGAGTTCTTTTCGCTGAAGTTGGTGGAAAACGGCAGCGGAAAAACAGAAAAGAAGAATTCCGATGACGCGATAAACGCTTACGTGTCTTATCTTGTTGGAAAATTGAAGGCCGCAAAGCCGATGCGCGTTGCGTTGGACTGCGGGAACGGCATGGCGTCCGTCGCGGCCAAGACGCTCTTTGAAAAAGCCGGCTTTGCCGCGGACGCGATTTACAGCGACCTTCGCGAAACGCCGCAGAGAAATTCCGAGCCTAACGCCGACCCGCTTACCGAACTGCGCCGTGCCGGCGCTGACGTGGGAATCGCCTATGACGGCGATGCTGACCGCATGATACTTGTCGACGAGAAAGGGAACGTGCTTACGGCAGAGCAGTCTTCGTATCTCATTTTATCCCAGCTTGCTGCGGAGCACAAGGGCGACGTGGTCGCAAACATCGAATGCTCCTTGTCAATGGACGAAGTCGCGGCGGCCTTTCATAAAAAGGTCCATCGCCAGCCTGTAGGCCATACATTCCTCGTTGAGAATGCAAATGAAAGAAAAGCCTGCCTTGGCGCCGAGAGCGCAGGCCACTACGTCATCCCGCCCCTCCTGCCCTTTGACGATGCCTTGGCGGTGAGCCTCTACGCCGCTGTCGCGCTTTCGCGCAGCAATGCGCCCCTTTCCGAAATAGTCAAGGCGGTGCATCGCTACCCTTCCGGCCGCGTGAATTTTGACTGCGCCGACGACAGAAAATTCGCAATTGTTGAGCGGCTCAAGAACGAGTTTTCCGGCTACAACATAAGCACCATGGACGGCCTGCGCATTGACTTTGGCGGCGCCTGGGTTCTCATTCGCGCATCGAACACGTCCCCGATGATCCGCCTCACGGTCGAGGCGAAGGACGAGGCGGCGTTTGAAAGGCTCAAAAACGACTTCATAGAAGTTGTCAAGAACGCCATTTCTAACGGTTAAGACTTTTCCCGTATGAATCAATGGATGGGCCATTTTCTCTCCTACCTTCAGGAAAAGGCAAGCGGGCTTGGGCTGGGCGTAGACGCCGAGTTTGTGGAGACGGTGCTTGAGCGCAGGTTCAGGAATTTTCCTTGCGGAGTCCGTTCATATGACGTATGTTCGCTGCACGCGCAAGCCTCGGAGGCGGCGCGCCGAGGCGACATATCTGAGATATGCGGGCTGTATCGCGATCTTTCGTGGCTCACTCTATATATGGCAGGCCGGGCCAAAAATATTAAAGCGAGGGAAAATTATGAAAAGATTTGCCAAGGCAGCGCAATGATAGGGTTGAACGCGGAAAAGACGCTTGACGGTCCGGGAAATCACAAGACATTGGCCGGCCAGCTGGCACCCGCAAACGTGGGCGCATACGTGTCACTCCTTGAAAGCCTTGATTCCAAGAGGCTGAGGGAACTGGCGCTTCTTTACCGTACTGATACATCTTTGCCGGTTTTGGATACGTTTTCATGGCATTCCTTGTCCGTGGAAACGTCGATAGCCGATTCCCGCAGAGTCACGCCCGCAGACATGGAATCCGTCAGGAAGTTCTATGCAATGCAAGACGGCGACATAGATGCGGTTTAATTCTTTTCTATAAAGTGCAAGTATGGGATATTTCAAGTCGTATATTGAGGTCGTGGCCGCGTCGCTCGGGCTTGAGCGCCTGGACGCGGACATTGCCGAGGCCGTTGTAGAAGGCGGGCTTCTTTACAACCGGCATGGAAACCACGAGAAGATTATAGCAGTGGCGCCGTTAGCGGCTGAACAGCTTCGCCACAGCGGCTATGAAGGGTGCCTCGGCGCATTGAACATCTGCCGGACGGCGGCGCTGCTGGCGCTTTATGATTCTGCGCTGTCAGGCAGCCCGGAAGCGAGGAAGAACGCATTGCATGGAGCCGTCCGCGCTCTGGAAAAGGAGAGGGAAATATGCCCGGCAGTTCAGCCGGAATTGCGCGGCGACTGTTACGCCGACACGATTTTAGAGGGTCTGGATTCCTATACACGGCTGTTGGAGAACTTGGACAGGCGGCGCCTGGAAGAGCTCCGCCATCATTATTTCATGGACACGACCGAGCCTCCTGCAAGCAAACATATATGGGGGAGCCATTTGAATCAACCGGCGGTTTTGTTTGATGCGGGGGGAAGAACCGTCAATATCGGCAGCCTTGGCGAAGCCCTGTCGTGGCCTGAATTATGATTGAGTGATATGAATGTTTTTGGGAAGCGCATGAGCATCCGCAATATTGCCGAGGCGTTCGTTTACGGCGCAATAGGCGACTATGAGCCCCAGCCCCGCATGCCGGAAAGCCAGCGGGCGGTTCTCTACAACCATGAAATTATGAGAAAAGCACTCACGACTGCGGCAATTGCCTTTCCATTCGCCTATCGCTTTATTCCGGGGATAAGAGAGCTTCCTGAAATGCCCGTATACATCTTTTCGGCCGCAACTTACGGATTTTTCAGGGCAGCGGGAACCGAATGCATATGCGGCGCAAACAAGATGAGAAAACGCGACAGAAAGAAAACCTGTCATGAAGACAAGGACTGAAATTCAGAAGGCTATAAAATAAAGATTAAATAGGTTTACGTTTTAGTAATAAAGTTAAAATATGGTCAAAATCGATCTGAAGGGATTCTTGAGGCGCGATAAAAGTAGCGCGCCCCGTGGAGATGCGGCATACGAAGCGGCAACATCAGATGCCGTGCATGGTCCTGCCCTGTCCGACGGGTATCTTTATGTCCGTGGCACTGTTGTGCAGGTAGTTCCCGAACCGGAAACAGGAATAACTCTTAACCTTAACGAGAAGGCTTACATGGGCCTTGGCAATGGCGTAACAATGCTTAGCAGATCAGATCCTATACGCCCCGCAGTGACCGTACTGGGGGTATATAGGAATGGTGAGGGATTCAGGGTCAGTGAACATGCATATGCATTGGAAAACGGCGTTTATCAAAGAGTCGGAAGCAGTTATGGCGGCGCCAAGTTATTCGACCGTGGATTTAATACTTTCGATTCCATGAAAGGCTGGGTGCATGAAGGCAGAATACACCCTGAAGCCAAAGCGTATTTTAAAAAGGAGGCCGCGGCCGCAATCAAGAGGGAGAAAGGACGCGGGCAAAATATGCAGGAATTGACGAGTCCATGGAAATATGCTTCGCTCATTGATGCAATAGCCGAGCTTCCCGAAGATGCAAGCCTTCCTGCGCCTCCGCGGAAATAATCGCATTAAAATTAAGGGGAATTGCCCGGAATTTCACTGTCCGCGCGCTCTACGGTCAGGTGTTGTTTGAGGTAGGCGTTTTCTATGACATGGACGTTGCCGAGTTCATCGGTAAATTTGCGGTCACCTATGAGCGCAATGCTGCACTGGCCATCCTCGCATATTATCGGGGTTTGGCAGGAAACATCGAAGCTGACCGCGTAGCTACTTCCAGCATCTACCATGCCCTCAGTGCCGTTGGCGGTGCAGCCCGATATTATGGAATTTGCCAGCCTCTCGCTAAGAGGAATTTTTGAGCATACGTGCTCTATTTCCGTGCCGTCACCTGTGTCATTATCTCCCATAACCTTCGGGATCGAGATTTCGCGGAATTCTTCTTCACCCTGCCCGCATTCCCTCAAATCGAGCATGGCGATCTCTTTGTCTATTAGCATGACATTTGATATCTCAAATGCTATAGGTACGTTCTGATTGTTTATGATCATGGCCTGAAGCGTCGTTTCTCCGTTAGCAGCAACCCGGTCTTCTTTAATTTGCACGAGATCCGACGATGCATTGCCGTAAATGTCCCCGAATGACATGTCGTATTTATGAATAAATCCCCCGTCTTTCTGATATTTCGTGAAATCCTCGGAAACGTTTATGCTATCCCACAGCCCGATTCTTTCAAATCCTGAGTCCTCAAAGGCGAATGCGTATTTCATACCCACCGTTAGATTCAGCGGAAAGGGCTCGGTTGCCACTTCTATTACTGAACTATTCGTTTCATAATCCACGAAATCCGTGCGGATTGTAAAAATCGTGTCGATGCCGCTGTTTTCCTGCCCAATAAGCTCGCCATAGACATTCATTGCCGCCGGCGGCGTACTCAACTTAGGGGGCTCGGTTTCAACGCCTGTTTGCACGCATCCTGCGACAAGTGCCGCCAAGAGCATAGTGACAATTATAATTCTCATGCTATGCATTTGCCCTCTTATTATTAAAACCACTCTTTATGCAGGGCTTTCACCCTTTCATTTTCGCTATCAAGAGAATAAAGCTGCACCTTCCTATAACTCTTGTAGGCTTGACTACGCCCTGCCTGACAAGGCTTGGCAGGACACGATAAAGAGCAGGCCTTGAAACTTCACAGTTATCCGCTATATCGGTTTTGCTATAGTCTATTCCCCGGCCTTCGATTAAGAAATCCATGATCCTGTTCTCTACAGTATCTCCGATTGTTTCCAACAGCATTAAGATGTCCAGTTTCTTCAACTTCCTTGGCATAATTTCACCTCATTTTTGAAATTCTTTCAGCATGCTCTGTCCTGCTGCAACCGAGGAAGGATAGTAAATTCCTATTATCATAGGCGTTTTCCATTTGAAATGCGTGCCTAATATGAAATATACTTCGCGCGTCTTCATCCAATGGAAGAGTTTTGCTCTTATTTTTCGTTCCGCTTCCGTCTTATTCGGTTCTGACTTGAGTACGTTTCTTGCGAGTTCATTTACTTCCCAATCTATAATTATCATCTTGTGGGATCTGCTGCCGCAGCATTCGCCGCCGCATGTGAAAATGTATGAGCATTCGATAGGGATCTTAGTCTTCTCGCGTTTTCCAAGGCCGGCGGAAAGGGAAAAATATGTTTGTTCATCACAAATATTCATGTCATTTATAATAATGTCCAATCCTGCTATTTCAGGTTTTATAACGCATAAGCTGTCGCCTTTGTTTTTCATATTTTCTACTGTGCATACAAGTCCGTTTAGCAGGCGTACTATTTCTCTATCATCTTTCGGCAAAGGAATTTTCTCAAAGCTTCTGACTTTTCTGCTTTCCTTTCTGGCATCTTCAGAATTTTTCTCGGTTTCGACTTCTATTATATCTTTCTTCCCAAACGGCAGGGAAACTTTTCCGTACTGAAACGTAAACGGATAGAGCCTCCTCCATTCTCCATTTTCTGTAATGCCTGCTACGCATACCTTGTATCCGTATTTCCTGCTTTCTTCAGGCGTGGCCCGTGTGAGGACCAAAACTTTTTCTTTCACTATAATAGTAAATAACGTTTATTTTGGAGCATTCTATAATTTTATTTACTTATAACAAATTGCAGGCAAATGCTCCATTATTATTGCAATTTGCTATAAGTGAACCGCAGCGATACCTTTCTTCTCAAGTTCTTCGGCAACTATTCCTCTGTGGCACATATTCTTGTCGTTCTCGAAGCAGAGCAACGCCACCTTTTCATTGCCGCCGAGTTGGGTGAGTTGTTCTATCTCCGCTGGATTTTTGCGGATTCTGTCGCTATACTCCCTGAAAAGGGTCGTATAAGCTTCCGTCGATACGAGACCTTTCCTCATGCTCCCTTCTATGCCAAGATTCTTGATGTGGATATAGCGTATTCCGGCACTTTCCAACTTGCTTTTAAGACTTTCCCGCCTGTAGCTTGGGTTCATGCTGAATGGGTTATGCCGTATGTCCGCCAATACCGTAACGTTGTTCTTTATCAGCATATTGAGAAATTCATCTATGTCCTTTCCTTCGTATCCTATCGTGCATATACCTTTTTCCCTAACTGTCGTTTTCGGCAGTAGCTCGCTCCTTACAGTATATTCGGGATATTTTTTGTAAACATAACGCTTGATTTCTTCCTGTGAATTGAATCGTTCCACTATGCTCTTTATCTTGGGCATGAGCGTTTTCCTAATTTTCTGGCTGGCAAACCTCCCTCTCTCCGTGACATTTCGGTCCTTTGTAATATAACCACGCTTCTCAAGCGCTATCAAGTCGTCATAGGAAAGCGAAGAGAACGGTCCGTATTTGTATGGGTAAAAGGAATACAATTTTAATTTATTACCGCCGCCAGAATCCGCATTTCCTTCCTGTCCGAGAAGGAACAGGGACTTTACAAGGAAAGTCTTTGATGCAATACCACGGTTCTGCAGTTCTTCAAGCATCAACATAAGGACCTTCTGCCTGTTTAACAACCGGCTTTCCATAATAAGATTCCGGCAGGGGATATATAAAAGACTGCCGCGCATGGCGAAAGTGAAAAGTTCCCTGCAGTATTCGGGAATAGCATGATGTTCACGCTATAAAGTTCAAGGATGCATAGTGCACGCATAAAAGCTTCCCCTACATTCTAATGAAATGCAAGCGCTCGAGCTGCTGCAGAAGCATTTCGGATATTCTTCCTTCAACCCCGGCCAGGAAAGCATCATCAATGATGTGGTTTCAGGAAGAGACGTATTTGTACTCATGCCTACAGGCAGCGGCAAGTCGCTCTGCTACCAGCTTCCGGCTTTGATGAAGCAAGGGATTACAGTCGTGGTATCGCCGTTGATAGCTCTTATGAAGGATCAAGTGGATGCCCTTCGCATCAACGGCATAGGAGCCTCGTGCATCAACAGTTCCATGGCGCCGGTCGAGGCCGAGAACGTGAAAGTCCGCCTGCTTACGGGCAAGGACAAGCTCTTGTATGTTGCGCCTGAACGTTTTGCATCTTACGATTTCCTTCCATTCCTCAAGATGCTGAAAATATCCTTGTTCGCTATAGATGAAGCGCATTGCATCTCGGAATGGGGCCATGATTTCAGACCTGAATACCGAAGGCTTCGTCTTTTGCGCGATAATTTCCCTGATGTTCCTATTATTGCCCTGACTGCAACTGCAATACCCGAAGTCCAGGACGATATAGTCCATAATCTTATGTTAAAAAGCCCGGTGATACACCGCCGAAGCTTCAACCGCGAGAATCTTACGTATTATGTCCGGCCCAAGAAGGACAGCATATCGCAGATCGTCGATTATATCCGCGCACGGTCCAAAGACTCCGGCATAATCTATTGTCAGGGCAGGAAGACCGCAGACCGGATAACATCGCGTCTCAGGCAGGAGGGCTTTCGCGCCCTTTCCTATCATGCGGGTCTTTCAACAGACGCACGTGAAGCGAATCAAGAGGCGTTCATCAAGGATGATGCGGAAATAATCGTTGCAACGATAGCCTTTGGAATGGGCATCAACAAGACGAATGTAAGATACGTGATACACTACGACCTTCCAAGGAGCATAGAAGGCTATTACCAGGAAACCGGCCGCGCAGGGCGTGACAGGCTTGAGAGCGATTGCATACTCTTCTATACATATGCCGACAAGCGCAAAGTTGACTACTTCATAGAGAAGCTTAGAAGTACGAAAAAGCAGGAGACTGCAAGAAAGAAGCTTGCCGAGATGCTTGAATATTGTGAAAGCCGGGAATGCAGGCGAAGATTCCTTCTTGACTACTTCGGCGAAACGTTTGACGGAATATGCATAAAGTGCGACAACTGCATAATGCCTCACGAAGTGATAGACGGGACTGACATTGCGAAAAAGATCCTGCGCTGCGTTCTTGATTTAGAGCAGCGCTTCGGCGCAACCTACGTCTCATCGCTTCTTACAGGGAAATCCAAGAGCTATGCCCATTCCATGCTCAAGAGTTGCGGGGCAGGAAAGGACTATCCTGCAAAGCAATGGACATCTTTCATCCGCGAGCTTCAGCCGCAGGGCTTCCTTAAGGCCGAAGGCGACAAATATCCTATCCTTAAGATAACCCAGAGCGGCATGGATGTCTTGCGCGGTATAGTAACAGTGAAACTCACAAAGCCTGCAAAGATCAAGCTGACCAAGAAAGAAGAGCCGATAACAGCGCTCTTCGACATATTGCGCCAGTTAAGAAAAGTCATGGCAGACGCCGAGAGAGTTCCGCCTTACATAATATTCCCTGACTCCACCTTGAAGGAGATGGCAACCTATTATCCCCAGACCATAGAGGCCATGGCAAAGATACACGGAGTAGGCGAGCACAAGTTGCAGAAGTACGGCCGTGCGTTCCTTCGGAAAATACTGGACTACTGCAAGGAGCATAACATCGCTGAGAAACAGAAGTCCGATGAAGTCCCAAGAATTTCCGCAAACGGTGATTACAAGCAAACACTTTTCCTTGCTAAACAAGCGTTGCCCTTAAAAGAAATCGCAACCCGCAGAGGTCTTGAGCCTAAGATTATCGCATCCCACATGGAATCCCTGATAATGTTAGGCGAACAAATCGATATCTCCCCTCTTATCGAAAAAGAAAAACTCGACGCAATAACTGCGGCGCTTCAAACAACAAAGAACCTTCAGACCCTGAAATCAATGCTTCCAGAATGCACCGAAGAAGAAATCCGGGTTGTCCGCGCGTGGAAGAATGGGAACGGAAAATAGGAAATCACCTAATTTAAATAAAAATAATATAAATAATTAGATGGATGGCGAGCTTTCCAATCTTGTGGGGAGAATAAAGCAGTTCCGCGAGGAGCGCGACTGGATGCAGTTCCATAATCACAAGGATATGGCACTTTCTATTTCACTTGAAGCAGCGGAACTCCTTGAGCATTTCCAATGGAAGAATGGCGAAGATGTCCATAAAGTAGCAAAACAAAATAAGGAAGAAATCTCCGATGAGATGGCGGACATATTCCTATATCTTCTGGAACTTTCCGACAACATGGATGTTGATCTTCTTGCAGCCGCAAACAAGAAACTTGAGAAGAACATGGTCAAATACCCCGCCGAGAGGTTCAGGGGCATTTCTACGAAATATAACAGGTTGTGAAAAATGCTGCTATACGAAGGGACTACGACAGAATTTGTGAATGATACAGAGACGAGCAGGATAGATGAGAAACTGAGTCATGCATATGAGAATTACTATGGAAGAAGAGTCTCACTGGGCGAGCTTGGGTCCTGGCGTAATTCTTTGCAATTCCTGAAAAATCTTATAACGAGAAACTCACTTACGGACAATACTGTAATATTGGAATACGAACTCCCATATGCTAATGAAAGGATAGATTGTACGCTTTTTGGCACAGGGGAAGACGGCACGCAAAATGTTATAGTTATAGAACTTAAGCAATGGTCAGAGGTCGATGATTGTGATGTTGAAGGTAATGTGATTACATTTATCGGAGGGGCCAAGAGAATGGTGTCCCATCCCTCATTTCAGGTAAGAGGTTATCATTATTATCTTAGTGATTTCCTTGAAGAGTTTGAGAAGGAGCCATCTTTGAATTTGTCATCGTTTGTATATTGCCATAATTATTCTATTGTAAAAAATGACGCGCTATTTTCGGACAAATTCTCGGAGATTATGAGAGAATTTCCTATATTCACTAAAAATGATTTTGAAAGGCTTGGTACTTATCTCAAATCTAGGCTGCTAAAGGGTCAAGGGCTAGAGATACTTTCAAGATTCAAAAGCAGCCGCCTAAGACCCTCCAAGAGGCTCATAGACCATACTTCTGAAATAATAAAGCAGCAGAGGGTCTTCCATCTTCTTGATGAGCAGATAACGGCTAACAATACTATTCTGGACCAAGCTGGCAAATGCACGACCGAAGAAGTAAAATCGGTTATCATAGTAAAGGGCGGTCCTGGGACTGGCAAATCCGTGATTGCATTAAATGTTCTGGCGGAACTCTTGTCCAAAAGGCAGAACGTATTCCATGCAACAGGCTCAGCCGCTTTCACGACTACGTTAAGGAAGGTGGTAGGCTTCAAAGCCGCAGCGCTCTTCAAATATTTCAACAGTTTCACTCGTCATAAAGACAATGAAATTGACGTTTTAATCTGCGACGAGGCGCATAGAATAAGAAAAACGAGCAATAGTAGGTATACTTCAAGAAGCATGAGAAGCGAACGACCTCAGATCGAGGAGCTGATAAAGGCGGCAAAAGTGTCCATATTTTTTATAGACGAATATCAGATAGTCCGTCCCGACGAGATAGGAAGCGTGAACCTCATAAAAGAAACAGCGGAGAAATTCAACGCCAGAACGTTTGAATTCGAACTCAAAACACAATTTAGGTGCAGCGGCTCGGACGGTTATCTGAATTGGGTGGACAATACATTGGGAGTAAGGGACACGGCAAATAGAATGATAACAAAGAAGGAAAAAATGGAGATCAAGATATTCAAAAGTCCGCAAGAGCTATACGAAGCGATAAAGAAAAAGAATGCCGAAAAACGCAACTCCGCAAGGATTGTAGCAGGCTATTGTTGGCCGTGGAGTTACCCCAATACGGACGGAACTCTCAAAAATGATATAGTGATAGGGGATTTCGAGATGCCGTGGGAGGCCAAGAACGATTCGAAAAAGCTCGCGGCAGGAATACCGAAAGCATCTCTGTGGGCGCACGACCCCAATGGTATCAATCAGGTGGGAACTATCTACACGAGTCAGGGATTTGAGTTTGAATATATAGGAATAATATTCGCAAAAGACCTTGTCTATGATTACAAGAAGAAAGAATGGGTAGGCATACCGGAGAATTCCGCGGACTCAACGGTCAAGAGATCAAAGGAGAATTTCACCAAGCACGCGAAGAACGTATATAGAACTCTTCTCACAAGAGGGATGAAAGGCGTCTACATATATTTCATGGACGAGAACACGAGGAAATTTTTTGAGAGCAGGATTGAGAAATAAATTTTATTTTTTCTTTAAAGTATTTAGACGCTATCAAGCGCTATTCCATGTTTAGAGTACGCGCAAAACCCGCAATCCTGGGCGGAGCCCGGCTCGTCGCTTCCAAGAAGAGAAATCGCCCTCCGAAATATCCTCTCCCCCTCCTTGGCGCTTGAAGGCATCCGGACAAGGTCGGTGTTGAACAGAACTTCTCCGGCCTCCGTCACGGTCTTGGGGTGGTAGAAAAGCAGGAGCGCAAAATCCTCGGTATCGTGGCCGTTCTGGGTGAGCAGGAAGTTGTATAAGTGCATCTGGCTGGCATAGTGCTCGTGGGTGTCGTCTTTCAGGGGGTAGCCGCGGGTTTTGTAGTCCAGAACTATGAGCTTTCCATCTTTTGTGAGTATGTTATCCACGGCTCCGCGGAGCAGGACGCCTGACGCCGCGTCCGTGTGCATGATCCCTTTCCTGTTGTTTCGCCATGCATTCAAGGTAGACATGTCGTTGAACAGCGTCATGCCATTGGCGTGCCCGTTGCCCCTGAGTTCCGGCGGCAGTTCGCCTTTGGTCGCGAAGCGGTCGAAATGCTCCTTGAGAATCCTGTCCATGCCCGAAGGCAGGGACGGAAACGCCCCGGAAGGTCGCCTTTGCTTTTTGACTATTTGAAGCCAGAAGCATTTCTGGCACTCGAACATGAGGTTGATGGAAGAAGGGGATAACTGAAAATCCATAAGAATAGTGGCGGGGAGGCTTTTTATTGGATGGGATAACAGTGAAGAGTGGTTATTCAGAATAGTTATAGTGCAATTTTGTAAATCGTGCAGATATTGACGGCTTAAGATATTTAATCGTATTATCGCCTAATCATAGAGATGGTTAAGGGCTATGCAAAGGTTAAATCCATAGATATCGATCAGTTTGTAGCGCTCGTCAAAGGATACAAAGAGGATCAATTCAATCCCACAAATCATTCGTTATTTAGGTTAAACGAAAAACAAAAGCCGGATTTTAAAGAGACTATTAAAGGGTTTCTTTTTAATTCTATACCAATAAAGGTGACATATCAGGCCAATAGCAACTATGCCGCCTTCTATGATTATAAGGGGCAATTGGCACTGAAAGTTGTTTTAAGTTTTAAGGCTGCAAGAATAGATATGATTACGATGAAAGTGCTGGACAAAAAACAGCTACCAAGATGATTTTTATGACGGAAAGTAAAGTTTTGAGGGGGAAGGGAGAGTTTGACTACGACTATCTAAATGACATATTATTTTTCAAAACAAAGAACAGAAATTATGTCAAATCAATAGAAGTGGGTCAGCTTACCTTGGATATAGACGAGGAGGATTTTATCACGGGATTGCAGATAGAAGACGCCTCAAAATTCTTTAGATTGCCAAAAATTTCCCTTAAAAATGTAAAGAAATGGCAGTTTGAGGCCAAGATAGAAAATAAGGAAATAGAAGTTCGGGTGTCATTCCAGGCAGTTTATAGAAATAAAGCAATTGAAAAAGAGCCCATTGTGGTTAAGCCTATAGAAGATGAAATGCCGGAATCAAAAGCAAAAGTAGTATGCCAAGTAGCATAGTATTATCTTCGCTTTCCCGGATTTACTACCGATTTTTGTTTACTTATTTTGAATACTTCGTACATCTTCCGAGCGTGGTGTTCTACAGCAAACTAGATCATATTCTTTATTTGACACTTTCCTCATATTCGCCCCGGACTCCAAACGCTTAAAAATGCGCTGGAATGAGTAGTCAAGGCGATAGAATGAATTTGAGGCTTGAAAGACCGATAGTTTTTATTGATACGGAGACTACGGGGCTTAATTTCAGGATTGACAGGATAATTGATATAGCTCTTACCAAGGTTCATCCGGACGAAAGGGAAGAAACAAAGAACATTCTGATAAATCCCGGAATGCCAATTCCGGGCGAAGCCACGAGCATACACGGCATCACGAATGAAGACGTGGCAGGCAAGCCAACGTTTGATCATTACGCCAAAGAAATAATCGGGTTTCTCAAAGATTGTGATCTGGCCGGCTTTAATATCGACAGTTTTGACATACCGCTCTTGAAAGAGGAATTAAACAGAGCAGGACTGATTCTGGAAATGAACGGCATAAGAACGCTTGACGTAAAGTCTTTGTATCATTTCCTCGACCCGAGAGATCTGCCTTCGGCTCATAGAAAATACTGCAAGAAAGAACTGGAGGGGGCGCATAGGTCGGAAAATGACGTAAAGGCGACTATTGCAGTTTTGAACGCCCAGCTTGATATCCATTCGAGCCTGCCGAAGACCGTCAAGGAGCTTAGCGAATGCTACGATAAGAGAAATCCACACGGGATAGATACCGATGGAAAATTTGTATGGGCAGGCGGCGTCCCATGTGTAAATTTTGGTAAAAAGCACAACGGCAAACCAATAAAAGAGGTATATGAAACAGACGCGGATTTTTTTAGCTGGATGCTGACAAAAGATTTCAAACAGGATGCGAAAAAGATAGCAGAAGACGCGTTTAACGGCAAGTTCCCGCAGAGAATAGTGCCAAATGATTAACGATATATTTCACGTGTCACCGGCCATATTTGTGGGTATTTAAACAAATATATAACTATTCTTTCTATAGAAAGCTATACATATGCGTACTGTTAAAGAGAAGTAGTGTTACTATGGCAAAACCAATCAGGGCGACTCCGGAACTAAGCGGCAAAGAAGCGATGGCTTTCCTTAAAAATATAGCCGCTAATCAAAAAGCCAAGGCAACCAAGCAGGATAAAGAACTGCTGCAACAGTTAGAAGAGTTTGCATGGTAATTATAATTATGTTCAGCTGATATTGCAGCATTTTATGCCGAACATAAAGAATAGCAGGTTCGCATTGAAAGCTCCGATATTACACGAACCCACGATCACTTGATATATTGGGCGGATAATGGCTGCATATTTTCACCCTATGTTTTAGCTATAAATAAAAAATAGAAAGTCCAAAAAATACAGAGAATTCTACGCATGATTATATTTCTTCCTCAGGCAGTCCAAAGTTTTGTAGTTGCCTTTGTCTATTTCTTCGTCGCCTTTTTCCGCTTCCCTTATGAACTTAATGTCGTCAGCCATATAATTATCTCTTATACTCCGCAAATCCGCTCCCAATAATATCTGAACATGTTGAAACTCTCTTAATATGCAACGTCGTCGCGTCAATAAGCTGTATCAACAACGTAATAGGTGCCCCTTCCCCCCTTGGATCTGCGACCTGATAGCAGTATGCGGTGCCGTCCGGCTTGACTTCGTCAAAGGCGCGGTTTGTTGCGCCTTCGTGCATCGGGGTGAAGACATATTCTCCGGCCTGCACCCCGTCGAGGGAGAGGCCGATGGAGAACATGAGCTTGTCAGGGAAGGCGTAGTCCTTGCCAAGGAAGATGTTCTGGGCTTCCTGGGAGAACGTGGTCTTGGCGTTGTCGCTGAACCAGTAGCCTTGGGCAGTGCCTGCGGCGTCCTGGTGCACGGTGCCGCATTCATCCACCGGTGAGGCGCCCTGCACTATGCCGGTCGAGTACTTCGTCTGCCGCACACCCTCCGGCAGGTAGTCGAAGGCGCAGGCGGCGTAGCAGTGGTCGAAGACGTTCTGCGACGAGCAGAAGCGGTCCATGTTTGCAAATTTCGGCTCGATGCGGTAGTCGCGAACCCCGATGTCAAGGCCGTATACTCCGGCATCAAGGTCGCCCGTGGTGGCTATGGCTTCGCCCGCCTTCACTGCCACGTTCGCCTGGCCTTGGCAGTAGTCCTCGTTCCACTGGCCGTTGAACGTGCATCCCTGAAGGATCTTGTCAGCTGCCGCTATTATTTCAGGCTTGGTAAGGCGCTTGACGTGGTGGAAGTAAAGGTCGAAATCATCGCAGACCGTGAAGACCAGTGTGTAATCGATGTAATCGGCCGCCTTGCCGATAGTATCGTAATGGCGAAGCCCTATGGACGTCAGCATCATGTCCGCGGGCGCGTAGACCGCGGCTTCATTATCCTGCTGCTTCTTCCAGTCTATGACGTATATGTAGCTGTGCGGCGCAGGGAAGACGTGGTCCGGCGGCGAAACCTGCCCCAAGGGCGTTAGGGTCACTATATCTTCGGCCTTGACCGGCATGAAAGAGAGTATATTTGTGGGGCAGGCGGTTGTTGCCTGATTTATGCCGTTGCTGCTATCGCGATTGGCGTCCATGGCGGCATTTTGACCAGTGTCATTGTCGGGTATATTATATTCGGAGCCTGAAGGACCAGCCATAAGATTGTCGTCCGACACGCAGCCTGCCAGAAGAACGACAGATATCATTATGGCGGCCGGGTAAAAGCGCATAATAAAAATGGCAAGCGGTGGTATAAATAATGCGATGCAAATGAAGCTTTGTTTAATAAATGGTTTTCTCTCACACAAGATGTTGCGTTTTGATAAACCTATGGCACAACCTGTTGTGGCTGTAAGGGATTATTTAAACAAAGCCTGCAAATGAAGTTTTGCCGCGCGCCAATCGCAAGGCAAAATCTATATGCCTGCAGGCCGCTTTCGTGCACCCCGATATGAATTCTTTATATCCCGCCTTCGCCGTATTATCAACATGAAGACGGATAGGATTGATGTTGACAGGACTTTGCTCGCGTTTGGGGCGGCAGGGCCTTTGCTGTTTGCGATATCTCTCGTTGTTTTGGGAGCGGCTGTGCCGGGGTATGATCATGCAAGTAATGCCATAAGCGAGCTTGGCGCCAAAGGAAGCCCGGTTGCTGCGGTCATGAACAGCGTTTTCTTCATGCTCGGGCTTTCGATAGCAGGTTTTGGCGCAGGGCTCTTCAGGAATGTTGCCAAGAACCATGCGGACAAGGCAGGCGCAGTTGCGCTTGTTCTGAGCGGAGCCTTCACATTTCTTCTTGGCGTCTTTCCGTGCGATCCCGCCTGCATTAATGCATCGGATACAGGCCTTACGCATAACGCAATAAATATGATGCCTGTAATTTTTGGCATAATAGCGATGTTCCTGTTCTATGCAGGGATAAAAGGGAGCGAACTAGGAAAGTACAGGTTCTATCTTCTACTGTCGGCGCTTCTTTCTGTGATATTCGGATACCTTTACCTGACGAACAGCGGCGCACTTGCGGGGCTCCTCCAGAGGCTGGCAGTATTCGTGCCCTTGGCAGCAATGGTTGCGGGTTCGTTAATCCTTCTGAAGGAACATGGCAAGATAATAAAGCGTTGAATCTGGCTGAAAATAATCCCGCATCAGTCGGCGAGCCAGGAGGCAAATTCTCTATTCATCTCAGTTATGATCGATTATTTAGAGTTTTGCATATAAACGACTTTGGTTTATTTTTTGCCTATTGCCAATATATGAGTCAATAGTTCATAACGGCCGTCAAGGTCAAGCAGCTCATTAAATGTTTTTTTATTCCATGCCTAGGATAAGCGTAATATTCATGATTGTCGTCATCTATATACTGATAGTGTCGCTCGTTGAATTGTATAGGAGTTCCACAGCTCTCAATCTGATAAAAGTCATATTAGCAAGCTATGCCTTTTCCTTGCATAGGAATTACGCAAAGAGAACCATTTTCACAGAAGGTTTCCGCATACGTTCACTTTCAGAATTATTGAGTGTGCGCTTCTCTTCTTTGCGACATCTTCAATCATTCTTACGATTGCAGGCACCATGTCTTTCGTTAGCCATCTTATCGGAGACAGGCGCATCATCAAGGCGCTGAAAGCCGACAGGAAGATGTGGCTAAGGATTTGATGCATCTGGTAATTCCAATTGCGCTAAAAGCAAATGCGTTATGCTTATATATAAATCTATATGCATATAGATTTATATGTATTCTTGGATAAGTAAAAAGATGAACGCTGCATACAAGGAAAAAAGTCCTGTGAACATCAGGCTAGGCGGCAATATACACCACTGGCCCACCCTCAAAACAGTTCTTATGGTCGAAAAGACTCTCAAGGAAGCGGACGGACCGATTTCAATGGAAGGGTTGAAAAGGAATCTGAGGAGCAAGGTAATGGATCAGACCTTGCGGCTCATACTTGCTTATCTGGAAGACAAGGGGTCTGTCATGATAGGTCCTAAAGGCATATCGTGGATAGAAAATAATGATTCTAGATTCATCGACTTCATCGAGAGGAGCAAGGTAATTGAGATATGAAGCCTGTGCGGGTTCAGCTAATAGGAAATGCCGCTGAGGAATTTGAGAGTCTCAATAGACTCGTAGGCGAGGAACAGGCAAAGAACGTAGGGAATTCGGAACATCAGCAACTGCTCAAATCCATAAAGCTGAAAATCGAACTGATAAAAGTCAACCCGCAATACGGTGACGCCGTTCCGAAAGCGATAGCGAAAAGAAGCGGATACAATATAGACAACTTGTGGGTTGTTGACCTTACGGGATACTGGAGAATGCTTTATACCATGAAAGGCAGTGCAGTAGAGATAATATGCTTCGTTCTGGAAATCATAGACCATAAACACTACGACAAGATTTTTGGATACCGGAAGAAATAGCGACAAACATCATGTGGTAGCGATATTTTCCTATCGTTGATTAAGAAATAAAAAGACTTACGATATTAATTGGACATGTCGCAGGGTATGGATTACCGAAGTGCGGGAGTCAACATCGACCTCGGCGATGATGCGTCTAGAGTTCTTTACGAAGCTGCCAAGTACACGTGGCAAAACAGGGAATGCAGATTAGGCCATGTTGTGGAACTTTTCGATGATTTTTCAGGACTGCGCGCAGTCCATGTAGGTGGTTTGCCATCCGATGCTTACATGAACATGGGTTTCGACGGTATCGGGACTAAAACCGAGATTGCAGAAAGAATGGGAAGGCATGACACGGCAGCCTACGACCTTTTCGCAATGGTATGTGACGATGCAGTGAGATACGGCGCCGAGCCGGTGCTGATAGGTTCTGTTCTTGATGTCAGAACGCTGGAAGAAAACGACAAATCTTATATAGGCCTTGTAAAAGAGCTTGCAAAAGGCTATATTGGCGCGGCAGGAGATGCCAATGTAGCTATAGTGAACGGCGAAATTGCTGAGCTGGGGGCGCGTGTGCGAGGATACGGTCCTTTCAACTATAACTGGGGAGCCGGCCTCGTATGGTTTGGAAGAAAAGGAAGGTTGATAACAGGAAAAGCCATAAGGCCTGGTGATTACTTAGTCGCGTTAAGAGAGAACGGCTTCAGATCCAATGGGCTTTCTCTTGTAAGAAAGGCTCTGGGTTCCGCTCACGGGAATGAATGGCACGAAGAAACTTACGATGGAAAAAAATTGGGCGAACTTGTGCTCCATCCCTCGAAAATATACAGCAGAGCGGTCTCGGAAATGTTCGGCGGTTTTGACGGCGAACCGAAAGCGACGCTTCACGGCGTTGCGCATATTACAGGAGGCGGCGTACCCGGTAAGCTCGGCAGGGTTCTAAAACCCACAGGATACGGCGCGGAAATAACCGAGCCACTCGAACCCGCTGATGTAATGCTTTACGTTCAAGACAGAGGCAATGTCACAGACGCCGAAGCATATAGGACGTGGAACATGGGCCAGGGAATGATAATAGTCACGCCTGAGCCGGATAAGGCCATGGCAATAGCCGGGGCACGTGGCATAGGCTCCAAGATTATTGGACAAATCTCGACAAAGCCCGGAATAAGAATCCATAGTAAAGGCGTCAATGCCGCAAAAAATAATGTTCTGGAATTTGCATAAGGTGTTCTTTTGGTCAACAGAATCGAAGTAGGATTCAAGGAAGGCAAGAAAGATCCTATTGCAGAAGGCATACTTAATTTGTCAAAGAGCGCGGGAATTCCGCTGGAAGGCGTGGAAAGGATACGTGCTTACACTATAGATAGTGACATGGCTCCTAATGAAATCCAAGGTCTGTGCCGGGATTTATTTACAGATCCGATAGTTGAGGTTTCTTCTGTTGACTCCCCGTTTGACACAATTGACAAGTCCGCAGGATGCACGTTTAACGTTCTGTCGGCATATTGGCCGTCGCGTTTCCGACCCGTGTTATCGGTCTCGCTTATGACAGGATACCTTACTATCTGGAAAAGGCCGGAAAGCGCGAGCGCATCCGGCTCGAAAGCTTCAAGAAGATTGGTGACATGATCCCAGTATCTGTATTTTGACGACTGCTTTCTCGGATCCAGACCATTTCTTTCGTAATATTCTTTCTCTGAAGGATACACAAGAACGTCCATATGCGGGTTCAGCCTGGATATTCCGCTTGCCGCGAGGTTATGGGTTGCCGCTCCTGCAAGCGTATAGAGCTTCCCGTGATTGGGATCCTGCAGCATGGACAACGCGGCGCTGGCGCCGCCGCTGAACAGTACGGCAACCCGCATGGGCCGCCCAAGACCATAAAGAGGTTGCATGAATATTTTTTGCATTGATTTTTAAATAAACATGATTTATGCGGTCATGACGCCGTGATTTTATAAAAATTTCCTGCATCTATATCGAATGCCAAAAGCGATGCGCCCGAAAAGCGAGATAGAGCGCCGGCTTCTCCTGCCCCTGAGCGAATACATGGCAGAAATTCGGATACCGTATGAAAGGCTTGAGGATTCCGTCAGAGATCGCGGCATGCCCGGCAGGCGCATGAACATGTCGGCCCATTTCAAGGGGTTTGCCTTTGAGGTTTACGTCAAGCTTTCCATGATAGACTTTGCCGACGCATCCGGCGATTTTGCCCTTCTCTGGCGGCCTTCGGGTATGCTGCAGGGAGGGCAGAGATTTGAGATGGATTCATGGGGAAATACCGTTTTCATGAAAAAAACGGATTCGATGGACGTGGTGACGGAAATAGATGCAATAGGCTTCTATTATCATGAAGGCGTGGATACTGTGCCCGTGGGATTTGAGATAACGCACGGCAGGGTAGGCAAGGTCAGGGTGAACGCAAAGAGCGGCGTCTTGTCGAGATTTTACAATAATAGCCCTCATATATGCACGATAAAACCGGTAAACAAAGAATACCGCCCGGGGTTCTATAATAACGGCCTTGAGAATTACAGCCTTATCGCAATCCCCTACAGGGATGAAGTCAGGAGGCTTGCAAGGGCGCTCTATGAGAGAAGCCCGCTGGGCATGAGGAAAGCCCTGAAAACCGCCAGGACTTGGGAATTGGGTGGATCATGAGTACGTAAATAAAGCGTCTAATTATATGCGTTCATAACGGCTATATGATTTCAATGTCGTCGGCAACATCTATGACCGTGTCCAGCGCGGCGAGGGCAAGCGTCGGCATATCGACGAGGCCAGCAAAGCCGGGAATAAAGGCGCCGGCTATGCCGACGAGAGTTATCATGGCAGTCAGAGGCGCATGCTCAAACCAAACCGGGAACGAGCCGTAGCGAAGAAGGATGTCGACGGCAAGATCCTTGACGAGGAGTAGCGCGACCGCCGGCAAAAGCAAACCAGGCGCATAGTTGAATGCGTGCGCAAGCACCACCATCCATATCAGGGTCCAGACGGGATAATATTTGCGGATTCGCTCGAAGTTCATGCGCTAATTTAATTAGTTTATGATAAAAGGTTTTGTTCATGCCTTGGGCATTTATTTTCGCTTCAGTATTCTTTCAACTTCGCGGGCAACGACCGGGGAAAGATATTCACGCGGTTGCATGCCCAACTTTTCGGCGATTGAAACGACGGCTGCCATATCGTATTCGGTCATTGAAGGGCTTATGCCGAAAAGGCGGCCCCCCTTGTTCTCGGATATGACTGCAAGAGGAATTATTTGATTTCCAATGCCATACTGACAAAGTACATATTGAGTCGGCCTCCCGGCCATCTCCGGTATTCTAAGGAAAGCCAGCCCCGCGCCCACGACTTGTGAATAGACTAATGGCAAATCCCCTTCCATTATGTCGCGCCGGAAAAATACCAGCGGGTATCTGTTTCCTGCAAACGGATAAGGAGAGTGGCTTATTAAATCATAATCATACTCTTGGGCGAGCTTCTTTCGGCCGGCTCTGTTAAGCTCTACGGCCCTGCGCGCCAGATCACCAAATATTCCATTTTGTTAATAATTCAAAGAGTTATTAAAGAAGGTCGGCGCGCTCTGCATGCCTGGACATGAAGTCTATTGCGGCTTCGAGGGAGGCAAATGTTCCCACGTCGAACCAGTAGGTGCTGAAGGGGTATGCGTACACGGGAGTCTTTTTCGCGAGCCACGCAAGAAAATGGCCCGGCGAGTCGCGGGAATTCCCTTCCTTGAGGTAGGCGGGGATCATCTTAAGCGCAGTCTTCGGCAGGATGTAGCACGCCGTGGCAACGAGCGAGCTTTTCGGCCTGTCGGGCTTCTCTTCAAAATCCGTTATCCTGCCGTCCCCGGACGCGGTTATCACACCAAAGCGCTTCGCGTCATCGATGCGGTGGACGTCATACGCGCCCACTACGGGCGCCTTTTTTTTCCGGTAGAACGAAATGAAATCGGCTACGGAGAAACCGAACAAGTTGTCGCCTGCGATGATAAGGCAGTCGTCGTCTATCTTCCTCTGTTCTATGACAAACGCTAGGCCTGCTATGGCCCCAAGCTTCTTTCCCCCCGGCATTTTCTCGGCCACTATGCTGACGTTAAACCCGTAATCGTCGCGCCATTCCTTGAATTCGTCGGCAAATTTCTCGTTCGTAGAGACGCATATGTCATCCATGCCCGCGGCATCAAGGCTTTCCATGACGTAATTGATCATGGGCTTCCCTGCCACGTCTATCAGAGGCTTGGCTATGTGCTCTGTCAAAGGCTTCAGCCTCTCGGCCGTGCCGCCTGCAAGAACTATGACCTTGATGTTCACACCTTTCGTATGCTGCCGGCTATCATTTCCGCTTCCCCTTCGTATATTTCTATGCGCCCGGTAACCTGTATTCTGTCGCCTTTCTTTATATTTTCGTTGCCGAACGAGACTATTTTCGTGCCGTTGACGGTCATTAATGTCGTTTCGCCTGCCGTCTTGACGTCGTCCACGGTCCCGCCTACGGTCACTATTTGTCCGGGACTGCCCCCGCTCAGGCTGGCAAGATGCGGCGCTTCGTATGTGTAAACGACTAAAATGAGGCCTATTATGCCGACGATAGCGCATGCAAGCGACATTTTCATGATATGAGAATCAGTTATCATAACCAATACGGCTTTGAAGGCTTAAAAATCCCTTTCAAGCGGTGCAAGGCCTGTCTGGCGCATGAATACGGCGGAATTCGACCTTTAAATCGGTTTTTATCTTATTTTTTCGATGTACCAGCCATATGATTGCGATGGCGAGGTAGAAGTTGCCGTCAAAGTCCCGGAGGGCGGGGTTTACGGAGGCATGCGAATAATCGTAACGGTCGCCTATGTTGATGCCTTGGGTTCAGGCATACCGCCGGGTTTTGTGATAGAAGATGCCCGTCTTGAGGGAGATACCAGTAATTCTGATGTGCGCCGTTACATAGCAGAGAACCTGCTGAGATATGCGGAAACTATTCAGGAAGGCGCGGAAATCGCAAGAAAGTTGCAGGGGTCATGCATGATCCCCGGATGGGATCCTGAACGAAGCCATGAAGTGGACCCTGAAAGTTACCGGATGCCGGAGCTCCGCGGGATAGAAGAATTGCCCGGCCGTACGAATATATACAACGGACGGAATAAGTTTAGCGCCAATTGAGCCTATTCCACGACAAGCATGCCTTTCATGCCGCTGTGGCCTGAGCCGCACATGACGCTGCAGGCGAACGTGTAGGCCCCCTTCTTATCCGCGACGAATTCCACGTCCTTGGTTTCGCCAACCGGCAATTGAGCGTTCACGCCGAAGTCCGGCAGGGAAAAGCCGTGGGTCACATCCATGCTGGTTATGCGAAGCTTCACAGTGTCGCCTTCCTTTACCGTGATCGTGGACGGTGCGAACTCAAACTGCTTTGCCGTCATCGTGAATTCCTTCACGCTGCCGGAAGATTGCGCAACCGTAGTGGCCGTAACGCCGTTCACGGTAGTGGTGGTTGCGTCGGTGACAGAACTGCTTGTCGCGGCGCAGCCGCTTACAAGAACCGTGACAAGCAGCAGCGCAGCAAGAATGTTTTTCATGGATTATAGTAGCAAAACAAAAATATAAAGGCGTTTTGAGCTTTCGGCATGTCATCGGGCTTCCCAAAAAGCAGCGAGCACGCCGTGGTTGCATTTTCATGGAACGCAGCCCGCGGGCTTCTCCCGGTTTTATCAGGCAACCGTTTATCGGTATCAATCCATTATGAAATAAACCGGCGGATCGACGGGTAGTTTCAGGCTGTTGATTTCTTCCATTGTTGTCAAATCCGTGACCTTTATCTCGCTCTGGGAGAGCGTATACAATGCATTGTCCATGTATAAGGCACGGTTGACTGAATCCTCGGATTGATAATAATCGTATTCGATGCCGTTATACTGGTGTGCTATTTTGCCTTTGAGTTCAAAACCTGCTTCGCTTACAGCGAAGACATACGCACCCTGCCACACGTATTTGTAATCATTTTCCGTGAGGTAGACCGGAATGACAAGAAGACCCTTGTCGGCGCTGAACAGGAATGCCTTGTGGTCGTATGTAGCATAGGAGAATGATCCTTTGTCTCCTAGTATTTGCGTGGACACTTCCTTGGGGTTGCTCATATCTGAAATGTGAAATAGCGAGAGCTTCAGACCCATGAGCCTTCCTTCATCTGTGGCGTCATGTCCAAGACCTATGAGATAATTCTCGCCGTAAGGATGCAAATATTCCGAAACCCCGGGTATCTTCAATTCACCGAGAACTTTTGGGTTCGCAGGCTCGCTGAGGTCGATTGCAAAGAGCGGATCGGTCTGCCTGAATGTCACAAGATAAGCGCGGTTTCCCATGAACCTTGCAGAATGAATGGTTTCGCCCTCGGCAAGACCTTCGATCTTTCCGACTACGTTCATGCCCATATCAAGCACGTACACATTATTCTTGCTGCTGTCTCGAGGCAATCGATCTGGCAGAAGTTCTTGGACAGGCTCCTCTACGCCGCTTTCGATGGTATCTTCAGTAGTTTTCATAACGGGCGAACTTGCGGTTTCTGTAGATGCAATGCCTGAGCTACCGCCTGTGCTTGAAACAACTTCGGTAGATCTGACTGCTATGCCCCCGAATCCCCAGCCTCCCCAGAAGTTGTTTGTTGTCGTGGCTATCCTGAAGTAGCCGTCATGCTCGTCCATTGAAAACTGATTGAGCGGCATGCCGGGAACTTCGCCGTTGGCCGCATATTGAATATTGCCATTGTCTATCGATATTCTGTGAATTACGGTTTTTTGAGACTCCATAAATGCATCGCGGTAAATTGCCATGGCCTTTTCCGCTAGATTTTTCTGCTCTTCTTGAGTGAGCGAATTAGTCCAGTTTTCAATCGCGTTCTGAACTGTATATTCCTTTTCATAGTCAGGCATATCAGAATCCATTATTTCCCTGATCTTTGTACCTGTTTCGCTATCGACTGACGGTATGATTATTTCATTTACTGTACGCTTCAGTACATAGTTCGACTCAAGCTGTTTTTGATAACCGATATAGATGTTGTCTTGTGAAACATATAGGGCAGTGGAATAGCCTGTAAGATAAACCTGATTATCCATGCCCTCATCGGCTTGGGGGTCGAAGGAAATTATGTTCGTGTATGTGTACGAATAATCCGGCACATCAAAGTAATATATTTCAGGGAATGATTCCTGCTGCGGGCTGAAGACGGGAACCTCTTTGCCGTTTGCCGGCACGTTGATTATTGCATAAACGTAGCCGTCCGTCATTCTGGACGTCGAGTAGTATCCGTCCAATACGTGGTTTCTTTTGAGGACGGGATTCGCCCGGTCGGATATGTCATAGACATTGATGAACGACTTCTGGTAGAAAGGCGCTATGATGCCGATCTTCGCCTCGCCTTCAACCGCAGGAAACGGGCGGGGCTCGTAGCTGCTGGCGAAGGCCACGAGCCTGTCGCCTGCGACATAAATTTCCTGCGCCGATGCGTTGGCGAATTCTATTGTGGAAACCAATTTCATATCTTTAGGAGGGTACGCTTCTGTTATGAAAAGCTTGTTGCCAGAAACCGAGTAAATATACTTGCCGTCGTTCTTGACTATGTCGGCCTCGTCAACGCCTTCTACCTGCACGTTGGTAGAGGAATAGTCCGAAGCTGAAGTTTTGGCGTCCTGGCCCGCAGGAGCGGCAGTTTCAGCCGCTCCCGTGCCGTAAAGCATGGCCGAACCAGCGCCTCTTTCTTCAAGGAAGCTTGTCAATTCCTCAATCGAAGAGAATTTCTTGGGATTATTATCAGCAGGCTTGGGAATGGCAGTTACTGCTACAAGCGCAATAAGCGCGACTGCAATCAATGCTTTATGATAAGACATATACAACAATAAGCCGCGCCAGTATATACGGCTTTCGGTTTATTAGGGTTTTTTCCGCGATTGCTTGTAAAGCTCCATGGCCAGCTTTGCCGCGCCTATGGCAGGCTCCTTCACGACGCGCACCTTCGCGCGCGGCGCTGTCTTGTCCAGGGCTTCTCTCACGCGGGCAGTAAGCACGTTCTTGGAAAAAAGCCTTCCGGTCAGCGCGATCTCAAAGCTGCCGCTGAAATCGAGTTTTTTGATTATTGCGGCTATGCCCGTGACGTGCTCCCTGGCGGCGTCATCCAGTATCCTTTTTGCAGCGGCATCGCCCTTTTGTTCCGCCTCGTGGGCAAGCTTTGCGAATGCCGCTATGCCGGCCTTGCCCGGGTTTTTCCGGATCGCATCCTTGAGACCGGGGCCGTCATTGGCGTCCGTTCTTGAGAAAACCATATTTTCCAGAAGTGTCTTTTCCCCGCGGCCGTCCCATGAGCGCACAGCGGCGCGGAGGACATTGACTGCTACGTCATAAGCGCTGCCCTCGTCGCTGAGCGCTGCGCCCAAGCCGCCAGCCTTTGCGGTCTTTCCGTCTTTCACGCCGTAGTAGCTGGAGCCCGTGCCGGCTATGGCCGCTATGCCGCTGGAAGCGTTTATGCAGGGCAGGACTATCTCTATGTCGTTCACGACCGCAACAGGGCACCCAAGCGCCTTTTCCATCCCGCATTTCCCGATCCACTGCCTTGCGGCGTCTCTGTCCTCTTTCGTATCCACACCCGCGAGGCCGAAGCAGGCGTATCTTATTTTTCCCCTGCATGCCCGCGCCGCCTGGGAAGCTATTTTTACAAGGTCGTGCCAGAACTCCTTGCTTTCAAGCGTCTCGCGGTTCGTGCCCGGCCCTTCTGCGAGGGAGACTATGTTTCCTGCGGCGTCGGTCACGATCACCGTGGTCTTGGTCGCCCCTCCGTCCGCTCCGAGGAAGAAACCGCTTTCGACTTTTTTCATCTTCATAGTAGCCAAGATAGAAATAAAAGACTTCAAGGAAAAGATAATCAGGTGGTTATATGAAATATGCGATCATGGGAATGCTTGACAGAATAATTCCTGCCCAAAAGGCAAGCGCCCACTGCGACATTCCCTGCGGCATATATGACCCGCACAACGCCCAGATGGCCGCGCACACCGTCATACGGATGGCGACGCTGATAAACGAGAACAAGGCCGACGTGCACAAGGTCGCCCGTTTTACCGCGGCGAAGGAGCAGCACGCCGAGATTTGCAAGCATGAGATCCGCGTGTTGTGGGCCGACTATTTCAAGCCCGATCATCTTCAGAAATATCCGAACCTTCATGAGCTTGTATGGAAGACCCTTAAACTCGCTTCAAAAGCGCGGCAGGAAGCCGACGTGAAGGCAGGCGACGAGCTTCTGGAATCCGTAAACAAGATTGCCGAGATCTTCTGGGAAACCAAAGGCATGGGCACGGCACGATTCAAGGCACCTTATCCCACGGAACGGGAGACGGTTTATCCGGTTTCCAAGAAGTGACTAATCATTCGGCGGCTTGTTGAGCATATAATCGATGAGGCCAGGCTGTTTCTTGGATCTAATTATAATCAAGACCTCTCGCAAAAGCATATAAGACGCTGCCTCCGGCAAGTCCAATTCCGAGGCCTTTGGAAATGTCTATTGCGTAATGGAGCATACTCACATCTTCTTGGCGGGCCGCATATTTCTATTCCTGCTATGAATCCGACCCCCGTAAGGCCAACAAGCCCGGCTCCAGCCATAAGTAAGTATCGGGGTTGCCTGAAATTGAACAGAGTTCTGGCAAGCGTTTGTCTTAACTGAGGCATACAGTTATTTGACTGCCTTCTTTTTATTATTAATCGTATTTCGGGTGCCCGCCGAATTTGGTAAGGCCTATTATAGGGACGGCGTTGCCGTCGGGATCCGAAACTATGGCGAACTTTCCCGTTCTAACTTCAAAGGGTTCTGTCAGGATTTTATTTCCGGTTTTGCGGTAATCCCTGCAAAAATTTTCGACATCCTTTACAAGAAAGCTGAATGCAGGAGTGGGTATATCAGAATTGCTGTGAATTACGATCTCTGAATCGCTTTCGGGAAAAATAAATCCCATCATGGCATTCTGGGAGTCTCGCCATGCTTTTTTCAGGCCTAAAACTTCCCGATAGAATTTGGCAGCCTCCTCAAGATTGCTTACTCTAAACATGACGCTGTCTATTTTTAGCAATTCCATGAGTATTATATGAGTCGGGCAATTAAATGGCTTCTCTTTATGAAACTAATTTATAATTTCGATGTACATATATAATATGAAAAAAATCCTCATTCTTGCGGCGGATAACTTTGAGGACAGTGAACTGCTTTACCCGTATTACAGGCTCCAGGAAGCGGGCGGGGACGTAAAGGTCGCGGGTCTTGGCGAGGCTCAGTACAGCGGCAAGCACGGCGTGCCAGTAAAGTGTGACGGCAGGATAGAGGACTTCGACCCCGCCGATTTTGACGTTCTTGTAATACCGGGCGGCTGGGCGCCTGACAAGCTGAGGCAGAGCAAGGTCGTGCTTGATTTGGTGAGGTCGGCCCACGACGGGAAGAAGCTGATAGCGTCAATATGCCACGGTCCTCAGGTCCTGATATCCGCAGGCATACTGAAAGGCAGGAAAGTCACGTGCGCGGCCGCCATAAAGGACGACGTGATCAATGCCGGGGCAGAGTACTCCGATGAACCGGTAGCGGTTGACAATAACCTGATAACGTCGCGAAAGCCGGCTGATTTGCCGGCTTTTTGCAGGGAGGTAGTGAAGCGTTTGGAGGGGTAAAAATGTTCTTCCTGCGAAGGTTTGCAGTTCAGGGGCGAAGCATGGAGCCGTTTTATCGTGACGGCGATTATGTCGTCGTCCTTACAAAAAATGCAGCCCTTTCCGTGGGGGACGCCGTGGTAATAAACAAGAGCGGCCGGAATATGCTGAAGCGCATAGCCGCGGTTCCGGGGAAGGGCGCGGCGGGCCTTATGAAAGACGGCGAATATTTCGTTCTTAGCGATAACCCGATCGGCACTGACAGCCGGCAATTCGGCCCTGTGAAGAGGGATGAAATAGCGGGTAAAGTCGTCTGGCACGTCCGTAAGCACGCTGATTCACGGCCGTGAAACAAATGAATTCATGTGAAGGTTTTGTGACGCTTTCGTGAACTTATAGCATGTTCAGTTGATGCCGGAACATTTTATGCCGAACATGCATATAGCAGGTTCGCGTTGAAAGTTCCGATATGCGAACCTGCGTTTACGCCAGATCAAACGATGCAATATCGGAATATACGGGTCCCCCGTGGCCAAGGACCGAATTCTTGAGCTTCACGGTTTTCACGTTCATGAAGCCGAATGAAGCGTTTTTATGCCGTGAAATTATGGACGAAAGCCTCGGATCCGGTTTTCCGGCTCTGGCAAGGGTCGCGTGAGGAACTGCATCTTCCCCGCCTTGGCCAAAGGCCGTTATGATCTTTTTTTGAAGCCCAAGAAGCTCCGGAGCTCCTGCCCATATTATCCTTGGGCGCTTATCGTCAGGAAAGCCGCCGATTCCCATTACCTCCGCGGTGAAAGCGCGTTGGCCGGCAAGCGCTGCCTTTAGTTTTTTGACGGCCAATTCCGGCCGGCCTTCTCCTATGAACTTCATGGTGAAGTGAAGGTTTTGCCGTGAAGTCACGTTAGCTCCGGTCACGGCAAGCTCCCTCCGGACGACCGTCAGGTCTTCTTTTATTCTGTCGTCGAGGTCGACTGCGACAAAGAGCCGCATCATCATAGCCTCGCGAACGCTTCCTCTTTCCACGGCTGCCCGGCTTTCTCCCGCGCCAGTATGCTTATCCCTTCTACCTTCATGGAACCGAAGCTATGGTTTTCGAGCTGCCTCACGTGCCTAAGTATGTCTTCCTTGACTTTGCCGCTTTTCACCATCGCTATTGCGGAATGCGGCGACACCCCCGGCGGGCCGAACTCCTGGCCGATAGCATCTTGCAGATTCTGCAGTCCCGAAGCTCCTACCCATACGGATTTTATATGACGATCGTGCGGAAATACGCCCATGCCTTTTACGTCTATATTAAATGAGCAGAAATCGGCAACGGCTTTTTGCAGCCTTTCTTGGACATGTTTTTGTTCCTGCAATCGTGCCAGTATGAAGCGCGGCTGCTTTACGGCTACAACGCCGGATAGTTCTATGAGACGTTCCTGTATATAGCTCATTTTTTGCATTATATGAGGGGCCGCTTCTATAGCCAGAATATGCATATGTATTGTTGGCGCGGTTAGATATATAGATTAATATAACGATGTTATGAGCCCTTGATTTCCTGTCCAACACGCATATGGAGGGATAATTTTATATAAACCATGTCTATATAACATATTTTATGCCTTGATTTCCTGTCCAACACGCATATGTGAGGGATAAAACGGCAAAATCCCCGAATTCTTCAAAATTTTGCATTTCCCAGCCATTTGAAGGTTATGAAACCTTTAAACGTACAGCTGTCCAATTTATTCTATCATGGGCAGGAAGAAAGGATTTGACGGCAAGAAGATATCCGCTATAGTATCTGTTCTGGCCAGGAATCCGGACGGGGTATGGCTAAGGCAGCTTTCGAGGGATACCGGAATCTCTGCAACCACGGCCGGCACTTATGTAAGCGGCATACTGAAGCCTCTGCTGGAGGAGGCAAACCTCGGCACCGGGGCCCGTCCTATGCTGCGGGTGATACGGCTGAAGCCGTATGTGTTTCAGAAGATAGCCGAAGGCCGTAGCATAAGCGAAATTCTGAAAATGCTGAAGATCCTGAGCAGCGCAGAGAGCAATTAAAGGCTAAAAATAGTCTAAAATATTTCTAATCGCCTAAATATAGGCTTTTTTATCGTAAAGACGAAAAAATTAAAATATGTTAGTTTTCTAAAACTCACAAAACACTCACATTCTACTCACTTGCCCGTAATATTCACGGGAGAGTTCGTGAAGTTCACGTGAACTTCACATGAAGGTCTGTGAACGCCCGTGAAGATCCGTGAACATGGCGTGAACGTCCCGTGAAGGTGAATGAATATCCGTGAACAATCTCACACATTATGTGAATGGCGTGTGAACCTCACATGAATACTCTCACAATGTTCTTGCATATGACGGGAAAATACATGAGAAAGCTCACAAAGCATATGTATTCCTCTCAAAAGCCGGAATATTCGGTCACAAAACGGTATAAAACTCTATGACCTTAACATGAACTTCAGTAACTATTCACACCTACTTCATAAAGTATTCACGCCGCCTTCACAGGATCTTCACAAGACCTTCACGAACTTCACGTGAATACCCGCGTGAAGGTCTTGTTTCACGTGAACTTCACAGGTCTTCACATGAATTCATACTGTCAAAAAACGTGAACTTCACGAAAAATAGCAAGAAATCCGTGAATAGCTGCGTGAACATGCAAAAGTCGCGTGAATGCCCGTGAAGTTCATCATATAAATCTTTTTAAGCCGTGAAGCAGATATGAATAGATGCCCCCGCCTGATGAAGACATAGCGGTCCCGGAAGCCGTTTTTACGCAAGAAAAGGGCTCCGAAAACCCCTCTTCAGAGGGCAAAAATAACCCCATAGGCTGGCCTAAAAGGCTGAAAGACTGGATGGCTGAAAATGGCTGGTTCGAGAGCCCTTTTACGTTCAGCATAAAGCCGGATCTCTACGTCGGATATGAAGAGCAGAAGGCTATGCTTCTTTCGGCCATAGAAGAGAAGCATAATATATCTTTGGTTACCGGGCCGACGGGCTCGGGCAAAACGACGCTCCTGAAATGGGCGACAATGAACGTGCCGAAGAACTTTGACGTCCTTTACGCCGGAAAACCGCCTGCGAATACGCAGGAGCTCGTGGATATTTTCAACAACAAATACGGCGCGCCGTGGTTCCTGAGACTCTTCATGCCTAACATAAAAAATCCGTATCAGATACCCGATTTCATGAACAGGAAGCTGCGGGGAAAGCATATGGTATTCTTCCTCGACGAGGCGCATGAAGCCGAACTGGAGATGCTTGAATGGATCAGGGTGCTTAGCGATCAGATAGACAACATGACTATAATATTATCCGGCCTGCCGGTGTTCGAGCCGAAGATACGCGACAAGCTTGAGACCCTGAGGAAGAGGATAGTGGCGAGGATTGAGGTCCTTTCGCTGACAAAGACGGAGATGGAACGGATGATAGCTATGCGCATAGAGAGCGTGGGCGGAAAGGGCCATGCGCCTTTCGACCAGGGCGCAATAGACGCAATATACGAGAAAACCGGCGGGTTCCCGAGGGAGGTACTGCGAGTATGTACGGAGCTCATCAACGCTGCAGCGCGGCAGGGCCGTTCTGCGATCACGGTCGACATGGTCTCGGCGCGCAAGGAAGAGGAGAAGAGCATTTCGGTGAGTGCAATAGAAGCCCTGACCCCGATGCAAAGGGATGTG
>Ga0209541_10001041_pt1 | contig 55095 bp, 58 predicted proteins | sample RifCSPlowO2_01_FD_184027 | JGI IMG/M metagenome (GOLD analysis project Ga0209541, IMG submission 184027) | Groundwater microbial communities from Rifle, Colorado - Rifle CSP2_plank lowO2_0.1 (SPAdes) (version 2) | ecosystem: Environmental > Aquatic > Deep subsurface > Groundwater | place... | reverse complement strand
CGCAGAGCTCCTTGACCTTGGCATCGAAATTGCGGCGGCTGTCCTTGCACAGCACGGCCTGCTTGAGGAGGTTGAGCGAGCCGTCGAAAAGGATTGCTTCTGCTTCCGAGGCGCGCAGGCCGTTGAAGGGCCGGAAGGCCGAGGCACGGCAGTTCAGGAGATTCATTTTGCAGTCCGAGAACAAGCGGTTGTCCAAGAGCTTCAACTGGTACTTGCTTTCAACGCAGGTCACGAGGTCGAACCGCATGCCCTCGATGCCCTCGCAATAGACTCGAATGAATTCGTTGGCGAAGTCAAAGGCCTGGTTGGACTGCTTGGAAAAGCCTTCCAGGTGCTCGCGAACGAACAAGTCCAGGCCCACCGAAGGCCGGGCAAAGGCCTGGGACGAAACCGGGTATAAAGCGTTTAAAACCCGGCATAAGAGGGTTGCGGCCGCTTTCAGGTTCTTCTTCCCCCGGGGCAACTGCCTGGACACCAGGACGTTCAAGGCGTTGAGGTTCAGGGGAAGCGAGTGAAGGGGCTGCAACCTCGAAAAGTGTTCGACGAGGTCGGCCACGGCCGAACCCATGGAATCGCCGGAAAAAACGGGTTCCACGGAACAAGCCAGGGGCCTCGTGGAAAAGTCTTCCACGTGGGAAACGGAATAGTCGCAGGAAAAATGGAACTGCCGTTCCCTGGCAGGGATTACCTGCAACCAGTTGAATTCGAGGAGGACTTCCCTGTTGGCGAACGGCTCGTTCTCGATTTTTTTCCTCACCTCATAGACCGGCAGGCCCACGCGTGTGTACTGATTATGAATGGCTTCGTGGCCGTACTCGAGGAGCTTGACGTCCGCCATCTCCCGGATGAGCGGCGTGTTCAGGTAATTGATGTCCAGGTCCTTCACCTTGTCCTCGACCTCCGAGCCGATTTTTTCCGCGACCCCCCGCGTGATGTCGGTTTCCCGCAGAAGCGACTTGATGATGTTGCCCCGGTCAAAGGCCTCCATGCGTTCCGCGGACGTGTAGACGTGCAGCTTGTTGAAGGAGGCGTAGACCTGCGCGGCCCGCGGGTTCACGGTTTCCAGGAGCTGCAGGGTCTTGCGGCGCAAGCCGTCCAGGTTCATGTCCTGTTCCTCGCCGAGGGCCTTGATGATTTTGAGGACGTCCCACTTGCTGCAACCGGCTTCCTCGACTTCCTTGGCGATGAGTTGCACCGCGGTCCTGACGGGCTGCCCGGATTGCTCCATGAAGGGGTTTGGGCGCAAAAAATGCTTTAAATGGTGGGATGGGCCTTCGAAAAGCAAACTTTTTATACTGTAGCATGTTTGAATTGTAAAAGGTGCGTGGCTTGACGGTTTCACTTGACAAGATTGACCACATGATCATCCAGCGGCTCCTGGAAGACGGCCGGGTCTCGTTTTCCGCGGTCGCCAAGGAAGTCAGCCTCACGGACGTCGCGATCAAGAAGCGGGTGGACCGGCTCAAGCGGAAGGGCGTCATCAACGCGATTACGGCTGACTTGAACCTGAAAGTGCTGGGCTACGAGAACCCCATCTACATCCAGATGCGCACCGAGCTCAGCAAGAACAAGGACGTCATCAAGAAGCTCAAGGAATTCGACTTCATCTCGGAACTGTACCAGGTGCTGGGGGAATACAACCTGCTGGGCAAGCTCGTGGTGCCGGATTTGGACGCGGCCGAGAAATTCATCGGAAAGCTCGGCTTATTGGACGGCATCCTGGACATCAAGACCCAGGTCATCATCTCGGAGTTGAAGAAAACCAATTCCCTGCCGAGCCAGACCCTGCAGAAGACGCTTTGAACGCGGCCGCGTTCCCGCATCCCGCATTCCCTTTTATAACTCCTACCGGTGGAATGAATTAGATTGGTGTCTGGTTGAAGGTCATCGTAAGCGAGAAAGCCATTGCGGGGCGGAGGATTGCCTCGATTCTCGCGGGCAGGGAAGTGCCGCAGTCCACGGAGGGAAAGGCGCCGGTCTTCTTGTTTGACAAGGACGGCGAAGAGTTCGTGGTCGTGCCCCTGCGCGGGCACATCGTGGACGTGGACTTCCCCAAGCGGTACAGTTACTGGCTTGGAACCGACTTGAAGCAGTTGAACAACGCGGAAATCGAGTACGTGGCCACCGAGAAAGAGATTGCCGCTGCCCTCAAAAAGGTGGGCAAAAACGCGGAAGAAGCCATCATTGCCACGGACGCCGACCGCGAAGGCGAAGCCATTGGCGTCGAGGCCCTGCGGTTCATCCAGGAAGCCAACCCCAAGATACGCGTCAAAAGGGCCCTTTTCTCGGCGATTACCCCCAAGGACATCCAGGACGCGTTCGCCCAACCCGTCGAGGTGGACCACCACCTGGCGGACTCCGCGGACTCGCGCCGGGAAATCGACTTGATTTGGGGCGCGGTCTTGACGCGGTTCATCTCCCTGGTGTCGGGGAGGCTGGGCAAGGAATTCCTCTCCGCGGGGAGGGTGCAGACGCCATCGGTTGATTATGCGGACGATTTGGTGGTCAAGTCCAGCGAAGGAAACGTCTCCATAGTGAAAATCGGTGCGTTTTGTGAGCGCTTCCTGGATAAACAGAAACAGGAAATCGCCGGCTGCGAAGTGTACGACGTAAAATCCGAGGGCTTTGAAGCGTTTTCCTTCAATCCATTGACGTTAACGCTGGAGTTCAAGCCGTTGACTGCCGTGGTGAGGCATCGACACGAGGAAGACTTGGTGAAAGTTGGTCTGGAGACGGGCCGTTGGACGCGAATAACCGGCACCCATTCCATTTTCGTGTTACGGGACTCCAAGATAGAAATAGTGGTTGGCGGGGAACTACGAGAAGGAGACTTGGTACTGGCCCCGAAATGTATGCCGAGCCAGCCCGCTATTACCGAAATAGACCTGCCGCACGCATTCAAGGCGCTCCCCCAAGAAGTGCAGGAAAAGGTCTTTATCACGGAGGCATTCATCCGAAAACGCGTGAGCCTCACGGACGCAGGCAGGAAATTCCTCAAAATGGCAAGAAAGGGGGCGGTAAGCGCTTATGGCTGCCTAAGCTCAACCATTTCCCAATGGGAAACGGGGAAAAAGAAAAGCGTGTCCTACCCGTTGCTCGCGAGGTATTTGCAAGCGCTAGGGCATGGTATGGAGTGGTTCTTGGCCAGCGAACTGGGCATGCTCGAGACACCGGTGAGGCAAGTGCTTTCGGTAGCCGAGTGGCATGCGAACGAAAGGTGCGCACACCTGGGCGAAAAGGCCAAGCTGTGCAGATACGATTATCGGTGGGCTTCTCCCCTGCATTTGCCGGTCACGAAGGAACTCATGCGCCTCATAGGGTACTACTTGGCGGAAGGGTCGCACGCGGGGCGCAACCTGAGCTTGGATTTCGGCCCGTCGGAAAATGCCTTGGCCGCGGATGCCGTGAATTGCATTGCCGCAGTATTCGGCAGAACACCAAAAATACATCGGAAACCAACTTCACTGCACATCAATTTTGGCGGGCATTTCGGGAAAACACTCTTCATGGACGTCTTAAAACTTGGGGAAAACGCGAGGCGCAAGGCACTTCCGAGCCTGGCATTCAACGTGGCAGACGAAATGAAAAAAGAACTCTTACATGGCTACTTTGAGGGAGACGGCAATTATTCCACCTCCGGGCAACTCCTGTGCCAGACGGCGTCGGAAGGCCTGGCATCCGGGCTCCTGTACTTGCTACTGCAACTGGGCATCCTTGCCACTTGCTCGCCCACCACAAACACGAGCCCCTTGCCCAACCAACCACCCGGAGGCATCAAACCCAGGCACGGATTCAAAGTACGCGTGTCAGGAAAGCACAATCTCGAAAGGGCGCTGGAAATCGTTCCAGCACGCCACAAAGAACGAGTGCTCGCGTACCTTCAAGGTCAGACCACGCGATGCGGGTTTGACGGCATCCCCATTCACGAAACCGGACTCTCCCGGGTGTGGCCAAAGCTTTCATCAAACCACGCGCAACGGATAGGCAGCCAAGCGCTCCAAACACTTGTGGAAACAAAGGGGAACCGGCTTGCCTCCATTCAAATCCAACGATTGCAATGCCTTGCCAAAAGCGATTTGGCGTTTCTCCGGGTCAACCGCGTGGAACGCGTGAAGCCAACCACGCCATTCGTGTTCGATGTCAGCGTGGAAGACAACGAAAACTTTGTCGGCGGCCATGGAGGTGTTATACTGCACAACACCCTCGCGCTCATCGTCGACCGGGAGAAGGAACGCAAGGCGTTTAACAAGCAAAAGTTCTGGGTGTTGAACGCGGTCTTCGAAAAGGACCGGAAGCCATTCGAAGCAGAGCACAAGAGCGGGAGGTTCTGGGAGAAAGCCGAGGCCGAGAAAGCGTTCGGCGTCCGGGAAGCGAAGCATGGAAAAGTAACCAAGGTGAGCAGCCAGAAGCGCAGCATCGCGAAACCCATTCCCTTCAACACCACGGGTTTCCTGCGCTCGGCCTCCGCCATCGGTTTCACGGCCGGGGAGGCCATGAACTGCGCGGAAACCCTTTACCAGATGGGTTTGACTTCCTATCCCCGCACGGACAACACGGTGTACTCCAAGAACCTGGACTTGAAAGCGGTTTTGCAGGAACTCGGGAAGTGCGTGGAGCTCTCGGCCGAGGTGCAGAAAATCCTGGCCCTGGGACGGATTGACCCCTCGGCTGGCAAGGAGTCCAAGGACCATCCCCCCATCCACCCGGTGAGCGCCGCACAGAAGGGCAAGCTGGCGGAAAGGCAGTGGAAAATCTATGAACTGATTGTCAGAAGGTTCCTGGCCACGCTGTCCGAGGACGCGGAAACCATGAACCAGGCGGTCGACATCGACCTAGAGGGCGAGGCGTTCGTGGCCAGGGGCCAGCTCATCCTCAAGAAGGGGTGGAAGGAGTTTTACCCCTACTCGCAGTTGAACGAAGTGATTCTGCCGGAGCTGAGGGAACGAGACGTGGTGGACTTGAAGAAGCTGGACCTGCTGGAAAAGGAGACTGAACCGCCCGCGCGCTATTCGCAGGGCTCGCTCATCAAGCTCATGGAGGACAATGGCTTGGGCACGAAGGCAACCCGGCACGAAATCATCCGGAAGCTGTACGCGCGGGCCTACATCCATGGCTTGAAGGCCCTGGAACCCAATGAGATCGCGTTCTCCGTGACGGAGGTCCTGGAAAAGTATGCGGCTGGCCTCGCCAAGCCCAAGATGACGGCCGAGCTCGAAAACGAAATGGACTTGATTGCCGCGGGCAAGAAGACGAAAAAGGAAGTGGTCGAGGATTCGCGGCGGCTGTTGCTGGCCAGCCTCGAAGAGCTCTTGAAGAACAAGGCCGACATCGGCCTGGAGTTGCGGAAGGCCCTGCAAGCAGATTCGTTGTTCGGGAAATGCGACCGGTGCGGGCAACTCCTCCGCAAAATCAAGTCCCGCAACAACAAGTGGTTCCTGGGCTGCACGGGTTACCCCAAGTGCACGAACACCTACCCCCTGCCGCAAAACGGGAAGATCACGCCGTTGAGCGTTCCATGCCCTGACTGCGGCAAGCCGACTTTCAGGGTGCAGGGGCAGCGGTACAGGTACGAGATGTGCGTGGACCCAGCGTGCCCGTCCAAGAAGGACTGGAAGACGAAGGCCAAGAAAATGGCGGCCGATGGGGGCGGGGAAAAACCGGAAGAAGAGGTCGTGACGGAAAGCGAGAAACAGGAACTCGAAGAAGACCTCTCGTGAGGGAACTGGTTTTGAAAGTCGGGAAGGAACGGATTTTGAAAAAAAATGGCTGGGGGGTTAAGTGGAAGAACTGAGTGTCTTGGTGAGCCTAACCCCCGCACCACCTTTTTTTGCTCCGGCATTGCTTTCCTGCCGGAGCGTTTTCTAGGATTGGATCCCCCTGAAATTTTTACTACACATATATGGGCCTGTCCAGGGATTTAAAAATTTACCGACTTTGGGTGTACTAAATGAGGCATATTGGTTTAAATTAGTATATAGATAAGACATTAATAGAGGTAAACGAATGGCGCTGGTCATGCGGGTGGATGACGAAATCCGGCTCAAGATACTGGATGCTTTGCTGAAGAAGCGGTCCGTAATCCCGAACATCCGCCAGATCCAGAAGTACACGGGCTTCCACAAGGCCACCATCAAGTCCTCGCTGGACTTCCTCCTGCGCGAGGGCCTGCTGCAGGGGTTCGGCCCGAAACTCGACTTCAAGAAGCTGGGCTACAAACTCGAGGTGCGGTCGTTTTTCCAGATGGACATGTCGGACAAGAAGCTGTTCGACGAGATGATGAAGGCCATGGCCGAGGATCCCAACCTCTACCGCGCGACGGCGGTCATCGGCTCGGGCAACTGGAACATGATGGTGAGCCACATCTACCGGGACGTGGAATCGTATCACAAGGGAATCATGGAAAAGTATTACCAGAAGATTCCCGGCATCTACAAGGCCATCAAGGACCGGCAGATATTCTATGTCACGGACCCCTCCTACAAGAACGAGTCAAGGACCGATTCAGTCATTGAAATCATCAAAACCGAAAAGGGCTTCCAGTTCTAGGCGGGGGAATGGCGTTGCGCATCCAGTTGAACCTTGACAAGAGCCTCCAGGAGAATGCGTCCGCCTATTATGCGCTGGGCAAGAAGGCGAAAAAAAAGCTCGAAGGCGTGAAAAAGGCGCTGGAGGCCACGAAGCAGCGCATGCAGAGGGCCATGGCGGAAAAAGAGGCCGGGGAGCGCCGGCCGAAGATGGCACGGAAGCGGAAAAAGCAGTGGTTTGAGAAATTCCACTGGTTTTTATCCTCGGACGGGCTGCTGGTCATCGCGGGAAGGGATGCCAGGCAAAACGAGGCCGTGGTCAAGAAGCACATGGAGGACCACGATCTGTACTTTCACGCCGAAATCGTGGGCGCGCCGCACACCGTGGTGAAGACCGAGAAAAAGCAGGCCGGTGAGGCCACGAAGCGGGAGGCCGCCCAGTTTGCCGCCGTGTTCTCAAAGGCATGGGCCTTGAAGCAGGGCCACGTCGACGTGTACGCGGTCAAGCCGGAGCAGGTCAGCAAAAAGGCCCCGACCGGGGAAGCCATGGGCACGGGGGCGTTCATGATTTACGGGAAACGCGAGTGGTTTCGGAAGACGAGGCTGGAGTTCGCGGTCGGCGTGAAACGGGAAGGCGAGTGCCTGGCCGTGCTATCGGGCCCTGAAACCGCGGTGAAAGCGCAGAGCCTGGCGTGGGCGAAGCTCGTGCTCGGCGAGGACCGGAAAAGCGAGGCCGCCAAGAAGCTGAAGAAGCAGTTCGAGGAAAAACTGGCCAAGCAGGGCGTGGAAGGCGAGGTCAGCCTCGATGAGTTGGTGGCCATGCTGCCGTCAGACAACATACGAATTGAGTGGCCTTGAACGGTGCCCTGAACGCAAGCCTTTTATTGAGTGAAAGCGTTACCTCTACGCATGCGGGTGAAAACGGCTGTTCTGCTGGTGTTACTGGTTGCCCTGGTAATAGCCGTTGGCTGCACGGCCTTGCCTGCCCCCTCTCGGCAGGCGGCGAAACCCGTGCAGGCAAAGCCCTTGGCGGTTTCCCCAGAGGAACCAAAGCCAGTGGTTGAGGCGACGATGCCCGCGCCTCCGACAACGGCCAGGGAGTGCAGCGTGGACGAGGACTGTGCTGACTCCATTGCCTGCACCTATGATTTCTGCGAGCAGGGTTCGGCGACCGCGGAATGCCGGCACCTAAACATAGGCGTCTGCGTTGGGAACGACGAGTGTTGCCCGGCCGGCTGCACCCATGCCGAGGACCGCGATTGCCCGGAAACGCAAACCCCGCCGGCGCCGGCTCCGCTGCCAACGACTGCAAGCGTGCCGGGCCAGCCCACGGTGGCGGGAGTGCCGGTGGCGCCTGCGGAAGGCGAGTTGTTTGCCTGCGGGCGGGACGCGGACTGCACGCTGACGGTGAATGGAGCCTGTGACGGTGCGTTGTCCGTCAACAAAGCCTGGCTAAGTTACTGGCATGAGCAGGCCGTGAAACAGTGGGTGGCAGCCGGTGCACGTGCCTGCAACGAAGCCCAGTACACGCAGGGCTTCCAGCCCTACTGCTATCAGGGCAAATGCGCGAAGCGCACGGTGCTTAAGCCAAAAAACGCCAGTACCTCCGTGAGTTCAACCAGCTCAACTCCTCCCACCCAGCAAACCCAGGCAGACCCCTATGCGTTGACGACTGGAACCTCCCAGGAGTTCGCCATCGACGAGAAGTATGCGGTGTTCTGGGGAACCGGCCCCTATGCGGGCAAGAAACTCCAGCTATTGCTCAAGAACCTTGTGCGTGGCCCGGATGGCGGGCTTGCCTATGCCGTATTCAACGTGGTGGACGTGGCCAGTGGCAGGACCCTGAGCGTCAAAGACCCCAACAGCGGGAGCATCGGGACCAGCTTTTTCGTTCACAACGTGAGCGGCTACTACTTCGCGCCCCTGGATGCACAGAATAGCCCCTTCATGGCAAAGGAATTCAGCCTCCTCGGCGAAGGCAGCACCTCGAACGTCGTGAGGGTTGCTTGGCGGTAGCGGCCATCTCAACCTTCTTAAATTATTCTGTTTATAGTGGGAGTAGAGCGTGTTTGCATGAGCGAGCCCACCAGGAAACAGATTCAGCTCATTGTCCAGGAGCCCGACCCCAGCCACGTGGGCCGGAACATCGTGACCCTGGACCGGAAGGCCAAGGAAGAGCTGGGCGTTACTTCCGGGGACATCGTGGAAATAGAGGGCTCCAAGAAGACGGCTGCCGTCATCTGGCCGGCGAGGCAGGAAGACGAGGGAAAGGGAGTCGTCCGCATGGACAACCTCATCAGGCACAACGCGGGCATCGGCTTGGGGGAAAAGGTGCTGGTGCGGAAAGGCGCCTACCAGGAAGCCAAGAAGGTCGTGCTCGCGCCCACCCAGGAAATCCGGATCGTGGCTTCCGGGTATGACCGCATCCTCAAAAAGAACTTCATTGGGAGGCCGTTGACGAAGGGGGACAACGTGTGGATTTCGGTGTTCGGCTCGGGCTTCGTTTACAGCGTCGTGGACACGAACCCCAAGGGAGTCGTCAAGGTAACGGATTTCACGAAATTCATCCTCAAAGAGGAACCGGTCAAGGAAGCCCATGAAGGCGTGCCCAGGGTTGCCTATGAGGACATCGGCGGCCTCGAAGAACAGGTGCAGAAAGTGAGGGAAATGATTGAGTTGCCCATGCGGCACCCCGAACTGTTCCGGAGACTGGGCATTTCGCCGCCCAAGGGCGTGCTGTTGCACGGTCCTCCTGGAACCGGCAAGACCATGATGGCGAAAGCCGTGGCCAACGAGACCAACGCGCACTTCATCGCGATTAACGCGCCCGCGCTCATGTGTGTCGGTGCGGAGACCAGGATTTTGACCAACCCGGAAGGCGAAAAGACGGCGGAATCCCTGTTTGAAGAGGGGTTGAGGCAGGGCACCCTCGTCAACGATGGCGCCCTTAAGATAGTCGAATTGAAGGAACCCCTGCACGTCTTCGGGCTGAACAAGGACCTGAAGATCCAAAAGGGAGGCATTACCCACATCACCAAGTTAAGGGCAAGGACAGTGCGGCTGAAGACGAATCTTGGAGATGAAGCAGTGGTTTCGTCCAACCAGCCCTTTGCAACGTTGGATGCGTTTGGAAACCTTGCATGGAAAACGGCGGGCGAGCTGAAAAAAGGCGATTTCGTGGCCGTGGCAAAGAACCTCCCGGAACCAAGCCCCTGTCAGTTTGAGGTATTCAAATTGTGCAAACCCACGCAACGAGTCAATGCCTGCACAAGCAACGATGGGAAACGAAAGCCCCGCAAAAAAGCCTTTTCCAAAGCGGTTTCCGCCGGCGACTACATCCAGTTGTCTGATTCCATGAACAGAAGGAACCGCGCCTTCGTGAGAATCCCCCTGGAACCCTCGGATGAGCTGGCGCATTTGCTGGGTTTGATGTATTCTGAGGGCTATCTCTCGAAGGACGGGTTGGTTTTCACCAACCATGACCCAATCCTGAACCGGCAATTCAGCGAGTTGTGTGAAAAGGTGTTCGGGATCCTGGCCACCATAAAGAGGACGAAGGCCGTCTGCTATTCCACCACGGCCAGGCTGTTCCTGGAGAAGGTGCTGGGCTTTCCGGTCGGCAAGAAAGGGAACTACTCCCTGCCACATTGGTATTTCAAGCTCTCAAAGGCGCAAACGGCACGCTTCCTGCAGGGATTCTGGGAAGGCGATGGAACAGTTGGAAAAGCCAAGGGCGGCTATCCAACCGTCCGGTTCTACGCAAAAGGGAAGAGGATTCTTTCGGACCTGTCGGTTTTGAGCAAGCGCCTGGGCTGGGTGTGCCGCCTGACGCCCTGGAAGACGCCCCTGGGCCTGATGCAGGCGTTGGTCCTGATGGGGACGCGTTCGCGGGAGCTGTTCGCGGAACAGATTGCTTCCCGCACGAAAAAGTTCGGGCGGCTGAGGAAATGGCAGGCAAGCCGCACCAAACAAGGGGACAATCTGGGTGTTCCGGACATCAGCCCCCTGCTCAAACGGCTCAAGAGGGAAGCAGGACTCGTGTACGGGAAAAACCTGCCGGAGGGGCCGACTGAGCGGTATATTTCCGGCCGCGACCCCTTGACCCAGCGGAAGCTCGAGGAAATAAACGCCTTGTTCGGCGGGCACCCCGCGCTCGAGCGCCTCATCAAGGCGGAAGTCGCATGGTCGAAGATAACCGCGCTCAAGGCGGAAGGGGAAAGAGACCTCTTCGATTTCACGGTGGAGCCGTTCAACAATTTTTTGGCGGGCCACAGCCTGCTGGTCATGCACAACTCCAAGTTTGTCGGCGAAGCCGAGGAACGAATCCGGCAGGTGTTCAAGGAGGCGGACGAGAACGCGCCCAGCATCGTCTTCTTCGACGAGATTGACGCGATTGCCCCCAAGCGGGATGAAGTGGTCGGGGAAGTCGAGCGAAGGGTGGTTGCTCAACTGCTCGCCGCCATGGACGGCATGGAGGCCCGAGGCAACGTCATCGTCATTGCGGCCACGAACCGCGTGAACTCGATTGACGAGGCCCTGCGCAGGCCAGGAAGGTTTGACCGCGAAATCGAGATAGGCGTTCCGACCAAGGAGGGAAGGCGAGAGATTTTCACGATTCATTCCAGGGGCATGCCGTTGTCCAAGGACGTTGAACTGGATTACTTTGCCTCCATCACGCACGGCTTTGTGGGCGCGGACCTGGCCGCGCTGGCCAAGGAAGCCGCCATGAAGGCCCTGAGAAGGTATTTGCCCAAGATCAACCTGGAAGAGGAAACCATTCCAGCGGAAGTCCTGGAAACCCTTGAAGTGACCAAAAAGGACTTCATGAACGCCTTGAAGGACGTGCAGCCCAGCGCGTTGCGGGAGGTAACCGTGGAAATCCCGAACGTGCGCTGGACGCAGATCGGCGGCTTGGAGGAAACCAAGGAAGAAATCAAGCAAGCCATTGAGTGGCCGCTGAAGTACCCGGATGCATTCAAGAAGATGGGCATCAAGCCCCCGAAGGGAATCCTCCTGTACGGGCCGCCGGGATGCGGGAAGACGCTGCTGGCGAAAGCGGCTGCCACCGAATCGGAGGCCAACTTCATCCCCATCAAGGGCCCCGAGCTGTTCAGCAAGTGGGTGGGCGAGAGTTCGAAGGGCATCCGGAAGGTGTTCCAGCGCGCGCGGCAGGTTAGCCCCTGCATCATTTTCTTCGACGAGTTCGACTCGGTGGCGACCCGGCGGGGCCACGGGGATGATTCGGGCGTCAGCGAGCGCGTGGTCAACCAGTTGCTGACCGAACTCGACGGGGTAGTTGAGTTGAAGGACGTGGTGTTCGTGGCCGCGACGAACCGGCCGGACCTGATTGACCCGGGAGTCATGCGACCGGGGAGGATTGACAAGGTCATCAAGGTGCCCGCACCCGACGAGAAGTCGAGGCTGCAGGTGTTCAAGGTGCACACCAAGAACGTGCCGATGGCAAAGGACGTGGACTTGAACGCACTGGCGAAGCAAACGGTTGGCTATAGCGGGGCTGACCTGGAGGGAGTGATAAGGGAAGCCGCCTTGATCAGCTTGAAGGAAAGCGACATGAAGCCGGGCGTGGTTACCTGGAAGCACTTCGAACTCGCCTTGAAGAAGATTCCGCCCAGCCTGCCAGAGGAAATCACGAAGGCCTATGATGCTTTCAGGGTGCAGCAGGCGGACTTCAAGCCCAGCTACATCGAGTGACGGATTTTTTTGGGTTGGCTTAGAAGAAGCCGAGGCCCACGGCTTTTGAGCCCAGGATGGTGCCGAAGAAGGCGAGGCCCCACACCAACGGATTCCAGGTGAAGACCTTGGAGCCGTCCAGGGGAAAAATGGGGATGAGGTTGAAGGTGGCGAGGCCGAAGTTGATGCTCGCGCCATAGGCTGTGATGAGGCCCAGTAACTCAGGGGGGTGGAAGAATAGGTAGGCGAGCGTGAACAGGCAGCCCAACACAATGTTGGTCAGGGGCCCGGCCAGGGAGATGAAGCCGTTTTGCTTGCGGGAAAGGTTGTCGGAAAAGATGTAGACCGCGCCGGGTGCCGCGAAGACGACACCGAAAACCGCGGCCATGACGACGGCGAGGACGAGGCCGGACTGCCACATGCGGTACTCGGCGTGCGCGCCGAAGCGGATGGCGACATACTTGTGCGCGAGTTCGTGGAAGATGAAGCCCGTGCCGGTGGCGACCAAGACGATGGGCATGAGCCGGAAGAAGTCGCCGAACTGGAAGATGCCGCCGCCAAAGGCCCAGGCAAAGGCCACGCTGATGGTGAGCCAGCTGATGAGGATTTCGTTGCGTTCGCGGTCTTCCATGGTTCTCCAAGGAGTGTAAGGGGAAAAAAGATATAAATAGATAATTTCGTTAATCGACGAATATTTAAGGGGTTCGTTTCATGGGCTTATAATGGAGTTAAGCGACCAGCTGATTGGGTTCGCGGCGGCAGGGTGCGCGGTGATAGGGCTGGGCCTGCTCTTCTACGGGTTGCAGGCCGCTGAACCCCTCCCCCTACGAATTGCGGAAATCGATGAAACGCTGGCCGGAAAAAAAGTGGCGCTCCAGGGAACCGTGGAGTGGACGCGGCAAGCCAAGACTGCGTTGCTCGCGGGGTTGAAGGACGGAGAGGAAATCACGGTGGTTGCCTTCAAGCCCGGTGAAGGGGAACTGCGCCTGCTCCGGAAAGGCGGCACCGTGAAAGTGATTGGCCGAATCCAGGAATACCGCGGCGAACTCGAAGTAGTCATCGAACGCGTTGAAGCACTTGACTGAAGAACTGCTCTGGCTGATACTGGGCTGGCTGCTCGGAGTAGTTGCGGGACTGCTTCCCGGCATCCACGCGAACACGATTTCCTTTCTGCTGCTCGGCTTCGCCGCCAACACGGGTCAACCCGACAAATGGGCCTATGTCGTCGTGGGCATGAACATCGTGCAGGCCTTCGTGGACTTCATCCCCAACATCTTCCTGGGACTGCCGGACAGCGAAGCCTTTGCCTCCCTCCTCCCGGGGCACCGGTTTCTCGCAAAGGGCAAGGGCTTGTACGCGGTGAGGCTGGGCATTATCGGCGCGCTGAGTGGAAGCCTCCTCGCAGCCCTGCTGTTCCCCTTGTTCGCTGGTTTCCTTGCGAAAGCCCTTGACTTCGTGGAAGCCATCATCCCCTTGGCGCTTGGACTCGTGCTGGTATCCCTGGTGGCAGGGGAAAGGGATTGGAAGAAACGAGGACAGGCCGTGGCCGTGATTGCCTTGGCCGGCGGGTTCGGGTTACTGACACTGCCCTCCAGCGCGTTCGCGGACCCCTTGTTTCCCGCCATCACCGGGTTATTCGGGGTGGCAGGGCTCCTGAACGGCTTGCGAGGGGAAAACCGGGTGCCCGAACAACTTGACGGCATAAGCCCCCTCAAGCCCAAAAACCTCTTGGAGGGCGGCGTGCTCGGCTCCCTCGCGGCAGGCATCGTTGCCCTGTTGCCGGCCATCGGACCCGGAGAAGCCTCCTACCTGCTCATGAAGTTGTTCAAGAAAACGAGTGCCAGCCTCTACTTGATCATCGTCGGCTGCATCAACGCCGCGAACCTCTTGTTCAGCTTCCTCTTCCTCTACTTGCTGGGGAAGACGAGGACCGGCGCCGCAGCCGCCCTGGAAAGGCTTGGCCTGCTGGACGCGCCCACCCTGGTTGCCGTCACGGGCGCAAGCCTGGTGAGCGCGGCGGCGGGTGCCTGGCTGTGCCTGTGGCTGGCCAAGGCAGCCGCCAAAAAAATAAGCCAAGTCAACTACCGGTCGCTGAACGCGGGCGTGATTTGCTTCCTGGGAGCCATTGTTTTTCTCCTGCAAGGCCTGCCCGGCCTGCTGGTGCTCGTCGTAGGCACCGCGATCGGGCTGGTCCCGCTGGCGTTCGGGGTGCGGCGCGCGCACGCCATGAGCTACTTGATGGTGCCCACGCTGGCCTACTACCTTGGCTTCCCAGGATAAGCATTTATGCGCGTGCGTGCAAATAGGGTGCATGTGGAAGATAAAACTGGCCACCCTTGAATCCATCCTCTTGGCGGCGCGGAACACGTACCCAAATGAATTCATGAGCCTCCTAGGCGGAAGCAGGCAAGCGAAAAACATTGACGAATTGGTCGTCGTTCCGGCGGTGTTCGGGGAAACCTTTACCCTCGTGCAGACGCATTTGATTCCCTTCGACCAACGCATCGTGGGCTCGGTGCACTCCCATCCCTCCGGACGGGCATCGCCTTCGGCAGAGGACTTGAACGCGTTCAGCGCCTTTGGAGACATCCACTTGATTGTCGGGGAACCCTTTGCCTTGGACTCCGTCCGGGCCTACACCGTGGCCGGAAAGGCCGTGCGCTTGCAAGTCGTTTGAGCCCTCAAGCCATTTAAAGAGATGCGGGAATAATTCTCACATGAACGCTTCCAAGGCATTGCTGGTTTCCCTGGACGGGTTGGGGGATAGGCTCATCCCTGAATTGAAGGGAAAAACGCCGCTGGAGGCCGCCAAAAAACCGAACCTGGACCGGCTCGCGCGCGAGGGCATCACGGGCTTGATGAACACGGTCGCGGTCGGGGTGCGACCGGGCTCTGACACCAGCCACTTGTGCATGCTTGGCTATGACCCCAAAGAATATTACACGGGCCGCGGGCCCATCGAGGCAGCAGGGGTTGGAATTTTCACCCAGGCCGGGGACGTCGCCTTGCGCGGCAACTTCGGAACCGTCGACGAAAAGTGGATAATCAAAGACCGGCGGGCGGGACGGATTTTGGACGTCAGTGAACTGTGCAAGGCCCTGGACGGGCTTGAAATCAACGGGGTTACGTTCAATGTCAAGGCCGGAACCGGACACCGCGCCGCGGTGGTGATGCGGGGCAAGGGTTTGAGCAGCCAGGTCTCAGAGGCAGACCCCCATGTGGCGGACGCGAAGGTGGCTGCCGTGAAGGCCTTGGATGGGAGTAGGGAAGCCGCGTTCACGGCCCAGGTACTGAACGCGTTCATGGAGAAAAGCCACGCGGTGTTGAAAGCACACCCGCTGAACCTCGAGCGCGTGAAGGGCAGAAAATTGCCGGCCAACTTTTTGCTGTTGCGGGGCGCGGGCATGGTGCCCAGGCTGCCCAGCTTCCAGGAGAAATGGGGCTTGAAGGGGGCTGGCATCGCGGGCGGGGGCCTGTACAAGGGGATTATTCGCTTGCTGGACATGGAATTGATTGCGGTGAAGGGAGCCACCGGGTTGCCGGATACCGATGTCAAGGCCAAGTTCGCGGCCGCGCGCGAGGCGCTGAAAACCCATGACTTCGTGTTCGTGCACGTGAAAGCAACGGATATCTTCGGCGAGGACGGGAACTGGAAGGCCAAAAAGGAGTTCATCGAAAAGGTGGACAAGGGCTTGGCCGAGGTCATGGGCTTGAAGGAGGTTTTCATCGCGATAACTGCTGACCACTCGACGGCCTGCTGTTTCAAGGCGCACACCGCGGACCCGGTGCCGCTCGTGATAAGAGGAAACGGGGTGCGCGTGGACGACGTGAAAAGCTATGGGGAACGCGCGTGCGCCAAGGGCGGCCTCGGCAGGATAACGGGATTGCAGTTGCTGCCCCTCCTGGTCGACTTGATGGGAAGGGCACGGCTTTACGGGGCATAAGCCGATTAGCCTTTTAATCCCTTCAACGCTTTATTGGGCATGCGTGGCCAGATTAGTTTGGACCTGGTTTTGACGGTGCTCGTGTTGGGCGCGTTCCTACAGATTCTCATGGGGCTGGGTGCTGATTTGGTGCAGGGACAGGCCAGCGCTTCCCTAAACCACCAGGCGCGGGCCTTGCTGGGGGACGTGGAAGGCCGACTAATGGCCGGGCAAGGGGTTGGTCCGAGCCTCTCCCTGGAAGGAACGCTGCCCAGGCTCCGCGACCCGGAAACGGGAAAGGAACTGGCCTGCGAAGTCAAGGCCAAGGGAACCCGGCTAGAGTTGTGGGCGGAAGGAAAAACACGGGCAGAGCAAACGCTGGCCCTGCCAGTCGAAGAAGGCGCATGGAAGTGCGGCGAAAAAATGGGGCTGGGTGCGGGAAATGCGTGAACGGGGGCAGATTTTTTCCGTGGACTTCATGATATCGGTTTCCGTGGTGGTGCTGGCCCTGGCCGTCCTCGTGCAAGCCATTGAGTTAAGCAACCACGCGGGCCAGGATGCCTTCAACCAAGGCGAGTTATACGGGAAAGCCGTGCAGGCCACGCAGTTGCTGGTGAGCAATGAGGCCTGGACCTGCCGGTTGGGACTGGGCGCAGCGGGAATGGGGTTGGACAATTGCCTGGATGCGGGAAAGGCCGTGGACAAGCAGGGGCTCGGGTTGGGCGAAGAGTTCGGGTGCCAAGCGGTTGGTGTGAAGGTAGCAGGGTGCGACGAGGAGCCGGGAAAAGCAGGCAACGTCGTTGGATTGAAGCGCGTCGTGGTGATGGGCTCGGGTCTGGGCTTGGAAGAATTCCGGGCCTGCCGGACGGGAAGGGCGTGCAGCTTGTCCGCGCCCAAGGAAGTCGAGTTACGGGTGTGGCGGAAATGAGGCGGGGATTTATTTTCACGGTGGACGCGGTGTATGCCCTAGTGCTGGCACTCCTACTGGTTAACATCTACATAATTAACTCGGCGGCGACCCCTCCCGCCAAGACCGGCATAGACCACGAGTTATTGGCCAAAGACAAGGCTTTGACGGCGTTTTACCGGGGGGCCGAATTGGGGGGAATGCGGGAGGGGCTGGCTGGGGACTATTATTGTTACCCGGTGGTGCGGGAAAAAACTGGGAAGCGGGTAGCCGAAAAACAATGTGAGGGTCGTCCATGAACGAGCGCGGCGCCTATAGTGCGGTCATGGCCGTGCTGGCCGTGGCCTTGCTGGGCCTCACCCTGTTGTCGGTGAAGGTGGAAAGCGAGCAGGCAGCGAACCTGGGTGTGGCGTATGACGCACGCCCGGTGTGGGTGAATGCCTTGGCGTTGGCGCAGGACAAAATCCAGCAAAGCGCGTGCGCTGATGGGGGAAGAACGAGCCTGGAACCGGAATTCGGGTTGCTCGAAGAGGAAACCGGTTTCCGGTGCACGAGCACGCCGGCGGAAATCACGGTAAAGGATGGGGTGGCAGCGTTTGAGTTGGCGTGCGAGAAAACGGCTGGCGAGTTAACGGCGCGGTATGCGCGAAGGGCCGAGCTTCTCGTAAGCGGTTGTCAGGCCCGGTAGAGGCGACCGACTTCCTTGCCAAGGCCCGAACCATACTGCAAGGCCTTCTTCGGCCGCTTCCACACGTACTCGGGCAAGCCAAACTCCCTGGCCAGCGCGCGCACGGGGTGCTTGCGGATGGAATCGGTTGAGTCCGCGATTTTCTCGGAAGCGGGAAAGGCCATGGCTTGTCGGAGGAACTCCGTGTCCAGGAAGGGCACGCGGAGCTCCAGGGAATGACGGGCAGTAAGCGCGTCATCGCGGTAGAGGTTCCGGTTCCAGAGGTTGGAGAGCGTGGCCCAGATTTCCTCTTCGACTGCGGGAAAACCGGACTTTGCCAGGATGTCCTTATAAGCCGAATAACCGGCGAATACCTCGTCGCTGCCTTGGCCGGAGAAGACCACTTTGCAGTTGGCTTGCCTGGCGGCTTCGGCTGCCAGGTAGGTGGGAACGCCGATTTGGAGTTGGAGTTCGTCGAAGAACATCAGGGCTTTGAGCGTGGCGAGTACATAGCCATTCAATTCCCGGGGCTGGACTTCGCGCACCACCAGGTCAAAGCCCTCGTCCCTGGCGAGGCGCCGCGCGAACCCAAGGTCTTCCGCGCCCTTCAAGCCCACCGTGAACAAGAGGGTCTGGTTCACGTGCTGGTTGACGGCCTTCGCAATCAACGAGGAGTCAACGCCACCGGAAAAAAAGACGCCCGCCTTTTTCAGGGCACGCGTGCGCAGGGCAATGGAGTCGTCGAAGGAGGCGCGGAGCGCGGCAAGCGAGTGGGTGCCTGGGACGAGCCGGCGGAAATCGTCGAGGGTGAAAACCGGTTGCGAGGAAAAACCGTCCGGGGAAAACGAGAGCAGGTGCCCGGGAAGCAGCGGCTGTGGGAACGTGATGTCAAGCCGCTTGAGCGCGATGGGCTCGGAGGCCAGGGCGTGGAACTTCGCGTTGGAGCCGAACCACAGGGGCTTGACGCCGAGGCAGTCGCGGAAGGCGTGGAGCACGCCCTTGTACGTGAAGGCGACTGCGTAATCGCCGCGCGCGACCTGCATGAAGGAGCGCACGGCCTGGAGGGGGGACTGCGTGCGAAGGGCTTCTTCGAGGAAGTGGGCCAGGGTCTCCGAGTCCGAGGTGGAAAGGAACTGGTGGCGGGAGAGGCCCTGGTTGAGGGCCTCGAAGTTGTAGAGTTCCCCGTTGTGGGCCACGGACAAGCCGGAGTCACAGCCCTTAATGGGTTGGAAGCCGTGCCCGGTGATGCCCAGGCGGGAGTGGGCCAGGCCCAGGCAGCCTTCCAGGGAACGCGCTTGCAGGGGCTTCAACTGGCTGGCGGAAACGGTTTGCCCGTCCACGGATACCCCGAAGCCGTCGCGGCCGCGGTGGGCCGTGGCATACAACATGTCCACCAGGAAAGGGTGGACGTCCTGGCCTTGGCGCGAGCAAAGGCCCAAAACCGAGCACATAAGGGAGACTCCCCCTAAAGGGTTTTTAAACGGTTTCAGGGGGAATAGGTTAGGCGTTTCCCTAACCAAATGAAAAGGGATTAATTAGGCGGGGAGCGTAATAGGTGTGGTGATGTTCATGGCGAATGACAACAAGCTTATTTTTGTGGGCGTGCTGGCGGTGGTGCTGGTCGGGATACTGGCGGTGAACGGCTTTTTCGTGCCCGCTGACCGGTCGGTTACCGTGCCAAAGTACAACGTCAACGAATTCAGTTACACGGTTTCGGCGGAAAAGCCTTCCGCGGTCATCGCCAACTTCGCTGAAAGCGAGGCCAGCGGGGAAAAGACGGCCACCGAGTTAACGGTGTACAACCAGGACCTCGCCCTGATAAAGGAGCGGAGGACCCTGGACCTGAAAGCGGGCTTGAACCTCGTCAAGTACGAGGACGTCGCGAAACTGATTGACCCGTCCAGCGTCTTGTTCCGGGACCTGACATCCAACAGCACCTTCATCGCGGAACAGAACTACCAGTTCGATACCGCGAACACCGCCAAGCTGCTGGAGAAGTACGTGGGAAAAGAGATAACGGTCAATGTGGCGAGGGGCGATGCCTCGGAAGAAGTCCGTGGAACCCTCATCAGCCGGGAGGGAAACCTCATGCTGCAGACCCTGGAAGGCATTGAGAGCCTCAACAACGTGGAAAGCATGGTGTTCCCCTCGCTCCCCGAGGGCCTGCTCTCCAAGCCGACCCTCGTGTGGAAGGTTTACGCCAACGGCGCGGGTTCCAGGGAAACCGAGACGAGCTATTTGAGCCAGGGCTTCAACTGGAAAGCCGATTACGTGGCCGAAGTCAACGAAGGCGAGACCCAGATGAACCTCAAGGGCTGGGCCACGGTAACCAATGCATCGGGCTCGAGTTACCCCAACGCGAAACTCAAACTGGTGGCCGGGGAAATCCACCGGGTCACGCCGCCCACCTATTACGGCGGCTATGAACGGGATTACGCGGCCAAGGGCATGGCCATGGAAGCCGCTGTTGCGCCCTCTCCCCAGGGGTTCGACCAGCGGGCGGTCTCCGAGTACTACGCCTACGGGTTGCGCGAGCCCACCAACGTGCTGGACAACGAGACCAAGCAGATTTCGTTGCTGGCAGCCGACCAAGTCAAGGTCCAAAAGGAGCTCGTGTACGACGGCCAATACAACGGGGAAAAAGTGCAGGCCAAGCTGAACTTCACCAACAAGAAGGAAGACGGCCTTGGCATGCCCCTACCCGCCGGAAAAGTGCGCGTCTACAAGCATGACTCGGACGGGCAAATGGTGTTCCTCGGTGAGGACTCCATCGACCACACCCCGGAAAACGTGGAACGGAAACTGTTCGTGGGCAGCGCCTTCGACGTCACCGGCGAACGCAAGCAAACCAACTACGAGGACCTGGGCAGGCGGAACCGGCAAACCTACGAGATAACCCTGAAGAACGCCAAAGACCAGGAAGCCGAGGTAGTCATCCTCGAGCACGCCTGGGGCGAGTGGAAACTGGTCTCGAACTCGGACCCCTACGAGAAAAAAGACAATAGCCAGTTCGAGTTCAAGGTCAGGGTGCCAGCCAAAGGCGAGAAGACGGTAACGTACACGATTGAATACAGCTACTGACGGCGAAAGCCGCCAGCCTCTTTCTTTTTTTTCAAACCGACGCGTAGTAGTAGTCGCCGCTGGCCTTTTGCTCGCGGTCCTTGACCGAGTCGGGTTTGTTGGCCCGCGGGCGACCGGTTACCTCGTCCCGGCGGTAGGTGATGCCGAGGTTCTTGAGGAACAAGTTCATGCCCTCCCGCATCGACGAAGGCTTCAAGGCATGGCCGTGCACGGCGGACTCGCCCTCGAAGACAATCAAGCGGTCGGAAACATAGTCCTGGAACAGGATGTCGTGGTCAACCACCAACGCGACCTTCTTCTTCTTGTCGACCACGGAACGGATGCAGTCGGCCACGGCCAAACGGTCTTCGACGTCGATGAAGGCCGAGGGCTCGTCCAAGAGGAAGACATCGGCTTCCTGGCAGAGCGACAAGGCAACCGAAACCTTTTGGAGTTCGCCGCCCGAAAGCGATTCAACCGCATGGTCCATCACGTCAACGATGCGGAGCTTCTTGTCGACTTCCGCGCCAAACAATTCCAGGTCAATGGGATACTTGTCGAAGAGCTCGCGCACGGTGAGCCCGGCCTCGGGGACGAGGTACTGGGGCTTGTAGGAAACCCTCAACTTCAAGTCGTGCACGCCCTCGTCAGGCTTCTCGAGGCCCGCCAAGAGCTTGACAAAGGTTGTTTTTCCGATGCCGTTGGGGCCGAGGACGCCGATGACCTCGCCCTCGCGGAGGTCGCCGCCCTCCGTGGAGAGCTTGAAGCCCTTGAACGACTTGTGCAGGGCCGGGAACTCGGCAATGAGCCGCCTCTTCTGCGTGTCATGGGGGGGCCGGACCTCGAACCGCAGTTCCCGGGCGCGGAACCGCAGGTTCTCGTCGGGAATGAAGCCCTGCAGGAACTCGTTGATGCCGTTCTTGCAGGTCTTGGGGTTTGAGACCACGCCATAGGTGCCCTTCTTGCCGAACAAGATGTGCACGTAGTCGGAGAGATAGTCCAGCACCGCGAGGTCGTGTTCGATGACCAGAACGGATTTGTTGTTGGCGGTAAGGCCCTTCAAGACCCGGGCCATCCGCAGGCGCTCCGAAACATCGAGGTAAGAGGAGGGCTCGTCAAAGGCGTAGAGGTCCGCGTCCTTCAACGCGGAAGCCGCGATGGCCACGCGCTGGAGTTCGCCGCCGCTCAACTGGCGGAGCTCGCGGTCCAGCACCTTGGATAGGTTCAGGCTCTCCACGACCGCCTCAAACTGCTTGCGCTCGTCAACTTTTCGGAGGAGGGCTTCGACCTTGCCCTTGACTACTTTTGGCAGGTCGTCCATGTTCTGTGGCTTGTAGGAAAACTTCAGGCCCCGGTCCCTGGCCTGCTTGAAGAATTCCTGGATTTCCTTGCCCCGGAAGTGCTCGACGAGCTGGTCATAGGAAGCAGGCTTTGAGTAGTCCCCTAGGTTGGGCACCAGCTGGCCGGCCAACGCCCTGAGCACCGTGGTTTTGCCGATGCCGTTCACGCCGATGAGCCCGACCACGGAACCCGGGCGCGGATAGGGCAGGCGGTAGACGCGAAAGGAGTTCACCCCATACTGGTGGATGGGTTCGTCGAGTTTCGCGGTCAGGGAAACGATGCTGATGGCGTGGAAGGGGCACTTGATCACGCACAACTGGCAGTCGATGCACAGCGCCTCGGAGATGACGGGTTTTTGCTCGGGCTCGTGGGCAATGCATTTCTTGTCCATGCGGTTCACGGGGCAAACCCGCTCGCACAGGTAGCCCCCGCAGCCCACGGGATTGCACAAGTCGTAGTCGATGACGGCAATGCGAATCTGCTGTTGCTCGGCGCGTTTGGCGGCGGCAAGCGGTTTCTCGGCCATACGCAGTTTGTGCGGCGCAACGCTTTTATAGGAGTTCGCGCTTAAGTATGCCCGACACGGACCTTAAAATGTCGACGGACGCAAAACTGGTTTCACTGGCCGGAGTCATCTTGTTCGCGGTCGGAAGCATCCTTCCCTGGGCGAGCATGGGCGCTGGAAAAAACCTGGCGGGTTTCAGCACGCCCGTTTTTCCCCTCGCGGCCCTGTTGACCGCGGCGGCCGTGGCCGGCGTGAACACGGAGTTCAAGTTCAGCGGCGGCATCTCCTTGGCTGCCTCCGTGCTTTCCCTGGCCGTGGTGTTGTACACGTTTTTCACGGCCAGCAACCTCGTGCAGGCAGCCAATGGGGTGACGACCAGCACGGAGTACGGGTTGATGATTTCCTTGCTGGGCAGCATCGCGGTCTGCATTTCCGCGGTCATGGGCAAGGACCGCTATTAGCAGCCTTTAAATACTTCTTGGCCAATAAAGCGGTATATGCGCATCCTCAAGGTGGACCAGCGGAACCACTATTTCGAGGTCATCCCCGAGAACACGGAGGACCTGTGGCACCTCGAAAAGGTCATCGAAAAGGGAGACGTCGTCAGCGGCAGCTCCACGCGCAAAATCAAGGGCAAAAGCGAGGGCGAGAAGGCCGAACGCTTGAACGTCTTCGTCGAGGTGCAGGCCGAGAACGTGGAGTTCCACGAGTTTTCCGGGCAGCTCCGCGTGAACGGCCTGGTCGTGAGCGGCAAGCCCGAGGAATACGTGGAATTGAAGAGCTTTCACGCCCTGGAAGTGGAGCCAGGCAAGAAAATCGGCGTCAAAAAGCAGGCCCTCAAGCACTGGCAGATTGAAAGATTGGAGCAGGCCAAGAAGTCGAGTGCCCGCGAAAAACTGTTGGCGATAGTCCTCGACGACGAGGCCGCGGAGCTGGCCCTGGTCAAGGAAACCGGGTTCGACGTGAAAGCCAAGGTCTTCTCCGGAAAGGAAGGAAAGCAGTTCGGCGGTGGAGGCGACCCCAAAAAGTACTTTGAGGAAATCGCGAGGAAGGCGCTGGACCTGAAGCCCGAGAAGGTGCTGGTGGCCGGACCCGGCTTCACGAAGGAAGCGTTCAAGAAGTTCCTGGCCGAGAAGCGGTTGAAGCTCGAAGCGGTTTACGAGTCCACGAACTCCGTGGGGGAAACGGGTTTGAACGAGCTGCTCCGCGAAGGCAAACTCGAAAAAGTCGCCCAAGAAATAGGCTTGACCCGGGAAACAAAGGCAGTGGAAGAGTTCTTGATGCACGTGGGCAAGAATGATGGCCTCGCCGAATACGGGTTGAAAGAGGTTGGGGCGGCGCTCCAAGCGGGAGCCGTTGAACGGCTGCTGGTCGCCGAGGAAACGCTGTTCGGGAACCGCGCCGCCGTCGAGGCCTTGATGGACGCGGCCGACCGCCAACGGGTGGAAGTCAAGGTCATTGGCTCCCAACACGAGGCCGGACGCAAGCTACAAGGCCTCGGAGGGGTGGCGGCGGTGCTCCGGTACAAGAGGAGATGAGCCGCCATGAGGCTTCGCAGTCTGCCGAACTGCATCCCCGAGCACGGGCTCGCGCTGCACGGCACCCTTTATAAGAAAGCGCAAAGAATTCGAAAAACAGGCCTGCAGGGCTTGGGCTATATCTGCCCGCTCCCCCCTTGGCAGGCGCAGGTCTTCGAGGGCATCGGGCAACGAGAAGCGATCTCCCGGATTATCGGCAGCGTCCTTTTTGCTCAAAAATTTGGGTCAGGCGAGGAATTGGGGCGACGCAACCTTTCGAGAGGAAATCTCCCCGCGGTCGTCATATTCAGAGGTGCGAAGCCACTTGGTCTCGTCGGCACCGCGCCCTTGAGCGATTTCCAGCGGCATGCAGTCAGATTCGGTGGCAAGGGATACGACGATGATATGGTCCAACGGAGAAGGAAGCCGCCCTTCAAGAGCTATATCTCCTTCGGCAAGACCCCAGTCGGCTACATCTCGGCCGAACAGGTCGCTGCCATCGCACGTGTCACACCGGCCGAATATCTCCAGCTCAGGCGCAAGGTCATCAACCGGATACGCCGGATGGGGGTGGCGATGACGCGGCCGCTCCTCCATAACCACCTGGAGTCGGAGGTCCACAGCCTCCTCACGCGCAAGACGCTGAAGCTCCTCCATGAAGAGAGCCAAAAAGGCGAGGCTAGGCCTAAACCGCTCACTTAATCCGGTATTCGAGCCAGTCCACGGCCTTGGCCTCGACCAATTCCTTGACGCGTTTCTGTTTGTCGGAGAGCTGGGAGGAAGCGGCCTTGAACTCGCAGAACACGATTTTGTCGTCCGCGAAGACCAGGCCGTCGATGGGCGTGCCGATGAAACGGAACTGCTCTGGCGAATAGGGAAAGTCCTTGGTGAAGGGAATCCATTGCTCGGTCAGCTTCCCGTACTTCACGGACTGGCTGGACTTGCTGAAAGACAACTCGGCGAGCTCGGACTGGAGTTGCACGAGCTTCGAGTAGAGGAAGGCCAGGGCTACGAGGAGGAGCAGGATGAACGCGACGAGGACCAGCGTGAAATCCATTCAAGCCACTTAACCGGACTTAGAAATACTTGGTTCCGTCGCCGGTTAGGACGACGAACTCGTACTTGGAGGCCTTTTCCTTGAGCGCGGCAATCAACGCCATGTGCTCCTTGCCCGAACCCGAAATCAGGGAAACCGCTATCTCGCCCTCGGGCAGCTTTTCCTTGATGGTGTCCTTGAGGATTTCAAAGCCCGCCCGGTTGTTGATCAAAATCCACTCGGCTTCCTTGGAGGGCGCGAAGTTCTGCTGGCCCCACTCGTTGGAAATCAAGAGAATCTTGTCCCACTCGGTTTCCGCAATCAACCGCGCCACGTGGCCCCAGGTGCCCTTGCCGATGCCGAGCACCGCCATCAACGATTTACCCATATTTTATACTATTCAGTATAATACTTAATAAAACGAATCCAAGGACCCCGGTAAACGCTCTCGAAGCCGCACCCCCAAGGCCTCGCCTATAAGGCCTCGCCTACAAGGCTCGGGAGACATAGGGGCCCTCGTTGTGGTAGCCGAGTTGCTTGCGGTAGTAAGCGCGGACGCCGAGACCGGCAAGGACCCCCAGCTTTTCCATGCCCTGCTCGCGTGCCAGGTCAGCGGCCTTCTCCATGAGGGTGCGACCAAAACCCCGGTGCTGGAACTCGAAGTCGGCCGGCTGGTCCTCCAAGGGAACGACGTGCGAGTAGACATGGAGTTCGCGCACGAGCCCCGTGGATTTCGAGACTTCCTTTCGGAATGGCCTGAATGGAATGCGGAGGCGCACGAAACCATAGAGCGCGTCAGTGGCGGGGTCGATGAGGGAAATGAAGTGTTCGCGGCCGCCGCTCGCCTCATAGGCGTGGGTCTCGAAGACCGCCTTCGCTGGGTTGAGGCGCACCCCTTTCTTGTGCGCGAACAAGCCAGCCTCCCGGCAGCGAATGCACTGGCAGCGGATGCCCTTCGCCCGGCACTCGGCTTCGACGAGCTGCCGCAGGTTGGTGTTCGAGACCCCCCCCGCAACCAACGTGGAAGGGATATCGCGGTTGACGCGCATGACGCGCACGTATTTGGGGATGAACCGCTTCATTTCCGCGATTTCCTCGGCGGCCTGCTCGCTGGACAGGGGCTGGAACTTCCCCTGCTTCCATTGGCGATAGAGCGGGGTGCCGGGAATCACGAGACAGGGATAGAATTTCAGCATGTCCGGGCGAAAAGAGGAGTCATCGAACAAGCGCTGGAAGTCGGCAAGGTCGCCTTCCCGCGTGGAACCGGGTTGGCCCGGCATCCAATGGTAGACCATCTTGAAACAGGTGTCACGCAGCCTTTGCGTGGCCAGGGCCACGTCCTGCACGGAGTGGCCGCGCGCGGTCTTCCGGTAAATGGATTCGTCCAGGGTCTGCACGCCGAGCTCCACGCGCGTGGCCCCAAGAGAGAGGAGGCGGTTGATTTCCGTTGACCCACACCAGTCCGGCCGGGTTTCAATCGTCAAGCCAACGACGCGGTGCCTGGCGGTCTCGCACGCCTTCTTGGCGCGGGCCAGGGAGGGAAGGGTTTTGCCACAGACGCCGTCCAGCATGCGTTTCACGGAATACTTTTGCTGGGGCCAGGGCAGCGAGGGAAACGTGCCTCCCTGCACGATGAGCTCGATTTTGTCCGCGTTGTGCCCGATGGCCTCGAATTGGTGGATGCGGTTTTCGACGATGGCGTAGGGGTTGTAGTGGAGGCGAATGGCCCGCATCGTGGAAGGCTCGTGGCCCGTGTAACTCTTCGGGGTTTCCACGCCGATGCCGCTCGGGCAATAGGTGCAATGGGCAGGGCAGGGCGCGGGCTTGGACATCACCGCGACGACCGCGACGCCCGAGAGGTTGCGCACAGGCTTGATGGAGAGGAGCCGGCGGACGCGCTCGGAAGGGTGTTTTGCGAACGCCAGCAGGTCGGGGTCGGTGGGAAAGGACTCCAGCTTGAGTTCCGTGCAGAGCCGGGCCTTGAGGCTGCTCAACTCGTCCTTGGAGTTGACTTCGCCGGAGTCGATGGCCGCGATGACCTTTTGCGCGTAGACTTGCAGGGACGCCATGAAAGGAAAGGGCCTGGGATGGCTTTTAAAGCCTCTGTTGGGCTTATGGCAGGAACGGGGCCAGCAACGCGTTCAAGAAGTAGAAAGGCGCCAGGGAATAGGTGTAGAAGGGGAAGCCATAGCTCGCGGCTTCTAGTTTTCCTTGGAGGGTGGGCCGGACTTCGAGGACGGCGTCAAAGCGGTTGACGGGCTGGCTGGAGACCAGGGAGCGGACGGAAAACGAGAAGGGCGCGCGGGAGGCAACAACGGGATGCACTGTCAACGTGTAGTCCAGGGTCGAGCGGGGCTTGAGCGAGAGCTGCACGGGCTTGAACCAGTTCAAGCCCAGGGTGGACTCGACGGAAACCGAGTGCACGGCAATCGAGTCGTTGAGGAGCGAGAGCTTGAAGGAAACCGGCTGGTCTTGGGCGGTCAAGCGCTTGAGGTTCGCGATGTTGGCCTTCACCAAACCCCTTTCCACTTGGATGAGGGCGTCGAAGACCTCGTTGGAATAGTCTTCGCTGCCGCTCAAGAGCTTGACGCGGAACGAGTACTCGCCCGGCAAAGCCGTCAAGGGAACGAATATTTTTACCAAAAAGTTTTTGCCAACCAAGCCGGAGTCCTCGGCGCGCCAGCCGACGGGAAGGAACCTGGGTTCGACGATGGCCTGCTTCCAGGGAACGGATTCCGGGCCCGTGGAACGGGAGACAATGAGTTCCAGGGTTTCCCCGGCCTGGAGGCTGCCCAGGGCCACGGTTTCCTGGTGCGAGGCCTTGTACTCGACGGGGCTGACCAAGCCGATTTCAGCGGAAACCAGGGCGGACAAGAGGATAAACGTGAGCGGAAAAACAAGCTTTTTAAGCATGGCTTGAACCCATTATATACGCACTAAAGTGGATTAAAAGGTGATGGTTATGCCGACGCGAACCCCGAGACCGGAGCGGTTTCCCGTCCATCGCGGCAAAGCGATTCCAGGGTGGGGGCCGAAAAAGATTCTGGGCCTGCTAGGGGCACGGGAAAAACCCCACAGGCTGGTTTTTTCCGGAAACGGGTTCACGTGGGAGGGCAGGGGCTCGCTGGCCCGGCCAACCATTGAACCCTTGTCTTTTTGGGTGGAAGACGGGCGAGGCCGGACCCACCTTTGCAGCGTGCAGCCGCGCTTCCCAACCGAAGAAGAAGCCAGGCAGGGAAGGAAGGAAGTGATTGGAGGGCAAACATTTTTTGTTTACCCCTGCAATTTAGCCGTTTCCACGATGATGGGCAAGAGGGAGCGAAGGATTGGATTAGTCCGGTTTGAGGTTGCGACCCCAATGCCAATCCAAGAGGGGTAGCCCTGCAGTGAAGGTGAATGCATGCACGCCGACGAAAATGATTTCAAGGGCGAGCGCTTCCACATGATTAAAGAACGCCATAAGGGCACTTTCGAGAAGGCGCTGGGCGAGGGCAAGGTGGATCCCCAGATGAAGAGCCTCTGCCGGTTCGTTGCAGGCACCATGGACTACTTCACGTCCAGTTGTTGTTCGGGGAGAATCATGCTCATCGACTTGCCCAAGGGCGAGGACAAGCTGGGCAGCCGGTTCCACCGGAAATGGCACCGCACTGTGGCCTTCAATGAGTTGTGGGTGGGCTTGAACGACGAGAGCCAGGGCGAGGTCTGGTTCAAGCAGGAGCCCTTCATCCTCCACATTGGCTGCCCTGACCTGGAACGCGCGCAAAAGGTCTTGCAAGCCATGAAGAAGACCGGCCTCAAGCGGGGCGGCATCATGTTTGCGGCCGAAGGCAAGTGGATGCTCGAGTTGATGGGCACGCAGAACCTGGCCGTGCCGGTCAAGAAGGGGGCGAAGGTCTTGATTGAGCGGGACTACTTGAAGCACCTCCTCCAGCGCGCCAACGAGAAGCTCAAGAAGAACTACGCCTTGCTGAAAAAGTTCGAGAAAAACTGTAGGAGGCTCCTCGAGTGAGCGACGTGAAACGCATGTTCGTCGCCGTCAACCTGCCGGCGGAAATCAAGAAAGGCATTCACGAAAAACTGGTGCAGGCCATCCCGGCCGGCAAGGCCAGGCCAGTGGAAACGGAGAACCTGCATGTGACGCTCAAGTTCCTTGGCTATTTGCACCCCGAGAAACTGGCCGAAGTCAGGGAAAAGCTGCAGGCGCTGGCGGCCGTGAAAAAGTTCGAAGTCGGACTCGCGGGCATTGGGGAGTTCGGGGGCCGCGTGGTCTGGCTGGGCGTCTCCAAGGGAGGCGAGGAAATGAAGGCCTTGAGCGACAAACTCGACGAACTCCTGCAGGTGAAGGACGACCGCTTCCACGCCCACGTTACCCTGGCGCGCAACAAGGAACTGAAGGCACCGGAAGTCAGGGAACTGCTGGCAGCCCTCGAAAAAGAGGGTTGCAGCTGGTCGTTCAAGGCCGAAAGCGTGGACGTCATGGAATCCGTGCTGTCGGCCAAGGGCCCGAAGTACGCGCTGCAGTTCCGGCAACCGCTTGAATGAGAAACGTTTATATATGTGATATCACATAGTTATGTGGGTGATAGCTTTTGAGTAACATCACGTTATCGGTTCCAAACGAAATCCACAAGGAAATGAAGCAGTACTCTGAAGTCCGCTGGAGCGAGGTGGCCCGGAAGGCCATTACAGAAAAGCTGGACGCGCTGCGACTGGCCGACAGGCTCGCCAAAAAAAGCAAGTTGTCCCAGGAAGACGTCGAGGAGTTCAGCAGGAAAATAAAGGCATTGGCAACCAAGAGGCTCAGGGAATGAACATTGTCATCGACTCGAATGTTCTCTTCGCCGCCCTTATAAAGGATTCAACCACGCGCAGGCTCATCCTTGAATTTGACGGCTTCTTCCTCTTCCCCTCCTATATCTTCGACGAAATGGAGAAACACAGAAGCGAGCTCCTGCAAAAGTCCGGGATGACGGCAAAAGAGTTCGAAACGCTCCTCCAACTCATACTCGCTAAAGTCCTCATCGTGCCAGCCGAGGCGTTCAAGCCCCACGCCAAGGAAGCCCTTAAAATAGTTGGCTCCATCGACCCTGACGATTCCGCCTTCTTTGCCTGCGCGCTGGCCTATCCGGGCAGCGTCATTTGGTCGGACGACAAGCGATTGAAAAAGCAGTCCAAAATAGGTGTCCTCCACACAGTCGAAATTGTCGACCTAATGAGGCGCTGAAGCAGGTTAAATTAATATTTGGCAAAGACCTAGGTTATGGCTATGAACCTGGCCACGCTCAAGAAAGCCGTGCTCAAGAAAGTCAAGCCCTCGGCCGAGGAAGTCGCGGCCGAGCGGAGGATGGCCCATGCCTTGATGGAGGAAATCCGCGGACTAGAGGGCTCGCACGTGGAAGTCATGCTCTGTGGTTCCCTGGCCCGGGAGACCCACCTCAAGGGAGACCGGGACTTGGACCTCTTCGTGTTGTTCCCGGAAAGCGTGCCCCGCGAGCGTTTCGTGGAAGAAGGGCTGCGCATCGGGAAAACGATTTTCAGGGGGCATCCGTGGGAGGAAGCCTACTCCGAGCACCCCTACATCCGGGGGGAAATCCGGGGCTTCGAAGTCGAGGTCGTGCCCGGCTACAAGGTGAAGAGCGCCGAAAAAATCCAGTCAGCCGTGGATAGAAGCCCCTTCCACCAGCGATACCTGGAGAAGCGGTTGACGGGCAGGCTGCGGGACGAGGTGCGGCTGGTGCGGCAGTTCCTCAAAGGCATCAAATGCTATGGCGCGGAATTGAGGTATGCCAGCGTGCCAGGCTATGTCACGGAACTGCTCGTGCTCAAATACGGGTCGTTCGAGGCCACGGTAAAGGCGATGGCTGCCTGGAGGAAAGGCGAAGTCATTGACCTCGAAAACCACCGCCCCGCCGAAGACGCGCGGAAAAAGTTCGACGCGCCCTTCATCGTGGTCGACCCCGTGGACCGGGAGCGGAATGTCGCGGCCGCGCTCTCGCTCAACCAGTTCACGCGCATGATTGCCGCGGCGCGCGCGTTCACGCAGAAGCCGCGGTTGAGCTTCTTCTTTGGGAAGAAGGAAAAAACCTGGCCGCTCGCGAAAGTCAAGGCCATGCTCCAGAAAACCGAGCTGGCCGGGGTGGAGACCGGCTACCCGAAGGCGGTTTCAGATGTGGTGTGGGGCCAGTTGCGCAGGTTCGGGAAGAAGCTGGCGAACGAGCTGGGCGAGCTGGACTTCAAGGTTTTACGGCATGACGAGTGGACGGACGAGAAGAAACGCATGTGCTGTTTGTATGAGCTGGAAGCCGCCACCCTGCAAAAGGCGATGACCCGCACCGGGCCGCCTGTCACCGACCAGGCCAACAGCGCGGCCTTCCTGGCGAAGCACCAGAAACCCTTGTCCGGGCCCCGCATCGAGGAGGGCAGATGGGTGGTCGAGGTCGAGCGGAAGCACACGCAGGCGAAGACGGCGCTAAAGGAACTGCTGCAAAAGACCAAGGCGAGCGAGCGGGAGGGCCTGCGGCAGGCGCTGGCGAAGAAGACCCGCGTGCTGGATGAGAAAGCGCTTGTTGAATGGTATACAAAGGATAAGGAATTCGCCGAGTTCCTGACGGAATTCCTCAAAGGCGAAGAAGACTTTTTGGATTATTGAGGAGAAGCGGGCCCGGAGGGATTTGAACCCCCGTCCTCTCGGTCCGAAGCCGAGCGCCATATCCTGACTAGACCACGGGCCCTAATATAATGACTCCACGTCCAAAGCCTTATCTAGGATTTGTTTACGCTGCGCATAGGTCGTATAAGGCGGACAGTGCCCATATTCGCTCCAAATGAGGAATCTACTCAGTTTAGAGGGGTTGGCAAATCCGATGTCTTTAATCCAGTGCAGTAGGTTCTCAGTCCCAGACATGAGAATACGGTGGTCGGCACCCCAATTTGTGTTTCGGCGTGGAAAAATGTATGCCTGATAGTTAAAGTTCAAAGCACTAAGTAATTTTTGAACTCCCTCAAATAGTGGCTTGGAGATAACACTTAGGCCGAGAACGGGATAGCAGTTGTGAGTTTTCCTATATTCCGAATAGCTTTCTCCTTTTTGACGTTTGAAATGAATGAAACCGTCTGTGTCAAATAACCCCCGCAAAAAACGTTTATAGAATTCTGGGTCGTGCGAATCGAAAATGAACTTAGGAATCTCGACTATTGCTGATTTGGCGCCAAAAGGGAATCCAAGCGAATGCATGAATGAACATATTTTCTTTCCGCAAATTGAGCATCCGTACGTATTCCTGGAAGGAAAATACTTAGCGCGGATTTCTTTTTCGAAGACTCGCTGAAACAGGAGGACAATGTGTTCATCGTAATAGGGTCTTTCTTCCACGTGTCCGCTAATGTCGAGTTCGTAATGGCCGCCACGTCCACGCATATACCCATCCCCCGCATGGATGCCGCAGATTTCGGCCAAGTCCGCGCTCAACTCGAAGCCCATGGAATTATCTGCGTTTGACCCGTTCTTAAAGGCCGGTCGAACGGGTGATTTCCGGTGCGAAAGAGGAGTCATAAGGACCCCTCCTTCTTCGTGCAGAGCAGGTCTGCGAAAGACAAGCCGTCCGAAAAGGGGTTTCCACGGTTGGAGACCTTTGACTCAACGTGATAAAGGTTCAAGCGAACCACCTCCGAAGACGGCTTGCGGCTTTTGGAGGCATTAAACCCTTTCCACCAACAGGCCGCGTTCGGAGGTGGAAAGGTTTAAGCCGAGAAAAGCCGAGTCGAAGGAGGTAGTGAGCGACCTTTATCGCCAGGAGACCAAAATAGTTAAAGGTTTGGGGCTCCGGCTCACGGAGGAGTCAATCGGGCCAGGGCAACCTTGGCAGCCACTGCCACCTGCGGGTGCTCAGAATTAGATGCCCGGTCGAGAATCTGACGCATGCGGGCAAGAATACTTTCCTCAGCAGGTTTGCCCAACTGCGCCAACCCCCAGGCGGCTGTGAACTGGACCGGCAGATGGCCGTTACTCAACCCCTCGATCAACTGTTCACGACCCGCAGCGTTACCGAAATGGGCGAGGACGGCAGCAAGATGCACGCGCCTAGCAGGATCCCTTACATAACGTTTGCGTTGCAAGGCATCAAAAACTAGTTTCTCGGCCCTTTCACGACCAGCTGCGATCAAGGCAGCTGTCGCAGTTGCCCTCGTTGCTGGACTCAATTGCCCCAAATTATGGATTTCCGACATTAGTGGATGGCTCTCGTGGGGCCAAGGGGGAGCAGCGGCACCGGGTCTAGCAGGCCTGCGTTCGGGCGACATATACTATCTGGAGTGGACGTGGAATAAATAGGTTTGCCCGGCTTATAAAACCTTGAGCCGCTTCCCGACCTTTTCGAAGACGGCCAGGGCTTGGTTCAAGTCCTTCTGCGTGAAGGCCGCGTTCATCTGCGTCCGGATGCGTGCCTTGTCCTTGGCCACCATGGGGAAAACGATGGGAACCCCGAAGACGCCTTCCTTGAACAACTCGCGCGAGAACTCCTGCGCGCGGTTGCTGTCGCCCAACATCACGGGAATAATTGGTGTTTGGCTCTTGCCCGTGTCAAAGCCCAGTTGCTGGAGGCCCTTGCGAAAGAACTCGGTGTTCTTCCAGAGCCGGGGCACGATTTTCTTGTCCCTCTCAAGGACTTGCAAGGCAGCCGTGCAGGCCGCGACCGTGGCAGGGGGCGCGGAACCACTCAACAGCCAGCTGCGCGACTTGTTGTACGCGTACTCGCAGACCGCTTGAGAGCCACAAGCATAGCCGCCCATGACGCCAAAGGCCTTGGAGAAGGTGCCGACTTCGACGTCGATTTTGCCGGTCAAGCCAAAGTGATGGGTTACGCCGCGGCCCTGCGGGCCGAGGACTCCGTCGCCATGCGCGTCATCCACATAGGTAATGCAATTGAATTGCTCCGCGAGCTTCACGATGCCGGGCAAGGGCGCGATGTCGCCATCCATGGAGAAAACCCCGTCCGTGACTATGAACGTGCGCTTGAAGTTCTTGGACGCGTTCTCCTTCAGGACGCGTTCCAGGTCGGCCACGTCATTGTGCTGGTAAACGGCTTTCTCGGCCTTTGACAAGCGGATGCCATCGATGATGCTGCCATGGTTGAGCTGGTCGCTGATGACCAAATCCCCTTCGGCGAGGATGGCCGGGAGCAGGCCCGCGTTGGCGGCGAACCCGGTCTGGAAGTAAATGGCTGAATTCGTGTGCTTGAATTTCGCGATTTGCCGGTCGAGCTTGATGTGCAAGTCCATGGTGCCCGCAATGGCGGGAACCGAACCCGAGCCCGCCCCATATTTCTTCACGGCTGCTACCGCGGCTGCCTTGACCTTGGGGTGGTTGCTCAAGCCCAAGTAATTGTTGGCTGCCAAGAGGAGGACCTGCTTGCCGTCCACCCGGGCGCGGGGCTGGGAAGGGCCCTGGAGCTGCCTACGCGTCCAATAGAGGCCGGAAGCCTTCAAATCAGCCACTTGCTGGGCCAAAAAGCCTTCGAATGCCGCGTTCATCGAACCCCTCCCGGTCTCACTTGCCGTCCACGTGCATGATGATTTTGCCGGAGTTGCCGGAATTCATCAAGTCAAAGCCCTTCCGCCAGTCGCTGAACTGGATGCGGTGGGTGATGATGTTGGAAACATCGAGTGCCCCTCCCTTGATGAGGCCCGCCATCTTGTACCAGGTCTCGTACATGCGTCTCCCGGTGATGCCCAAAACCGTTGCCCCCTTGAAGATGATGTCGTTGGGCAGGTCCAGGGCAACCGGCTCCGAGGGCAAGCCGAACAAGGAGATTCTGCCAGCATCCCGCAGGGCCTTGAAAGCGGATTTGACGGCCGACGGGTTGCCGGAGTTTTCCAACACGACTTCGGCGCCCAAGCCATTGGTCTGGTCCTTGATTTCCTTGGCCACGTCGGTTTCCTTTGGGTTGAAGACGTGCTTGGCCCCGATTTTCTTGGCGAGCTTCAAGCGGTAATCGGAGACGTCGCTGGCAAAGATTTCGGCGGCGCCGGCGGCTTTCGCGACTGCGATGGCCATCAAGCCTGCGGGCCCGCAGCCGAACACGGCCACGGTTTTCCCCGCGACCTCGGTTTGGAGGGTGGTGTGCACCGCGTTGCCGAGGGGCTCCATGATGCAACCGGCTTCCCAGGAAATGTGTTTGCCGTGCTTCCAGACGCAGATGTCCGGGACGCTCACGTATTCGGCGAAGCCCCCGTTGGTGTCAACGCCCAAGATTTTCACGTTGCTGCAGACGTGCGCGTTGCCGGTGCGGCATTGGTAGCAGGCCTTGCAGATGATGTGGCTTTCCGCGGAGACGTGGTCGCCTTCCCGGATGTAAACGACTTCTTCGCCGACTTTCTCGACCACGCCCGTGAACTCGTGGCCCATGATGAGGGGTGGCTTGATACGGTTCTGGCTCCACTTGTCCCAGTTGAAGATGTGCAGGTCGGTGCCGCAAATCGAGGCATACTTGACTTTGATGAGGACGTCTCTCGGCCCCACGGCCGGCATGTCCACCCGACGCAGGTCGAAGCCGGGAGAGGCATTGGGTTTGACGATTGCTTGCATCTTGTGAATGAAGGATCCCTCCAAAAGGAAAACGAAAAAAAAGTGGTGGTTCTGACTAATCTCGGAGGGCTAAGCTTAAAAACGAAACGGCGGTTGCCTGAATTAATTCTGTCAATTGACGTGAAAACGAGTGAGTGTGGTTTTTTAAAGCTAATCCTGGAAGAAATAGGTATTTCCTGTTTTTTGGAGGAACGCGAATGAAGGCCTGCATGAGCTGCAATAAAGAGGTTTCAGGGGACTACCTGGAGTTCAAGTGCCCGAAGTGCTTGAAGTCGACCATGGTCCGATGCGATCACTGCCGGGTTACGTCCAAGGAATACAAGTGCGTTAACTGCGGGTTTGAAGGCCCTTAAACGGGTGCAAGGCCATGGGTTCCAAGATTCTGGTTGTTTTCAAGGTCTTTCCGGAGGGCCCGGACGAAGTGGCTTCCGTCAAGGAAGGCGTGAAAGGGGTCAAGGCAGGGGAATTCAAGGACCTCAAAGCCGAGCCCCTGGCCTTCGGCCTCGAAGTCATCAAGGTGGCCTATGTCATCCCCGACAAAACCGATGGCGCCATGGAAGCCCTGGAAACCGCGGTCAAAGGCGTCAAAGGCGTGAACCAGGTAGAGGTTGAAGCCGTCACCCTCCTGTGAAGCGGTTTAAATTAGGTTTCGCGGACTAATTCTCTTGACATGATCAAGCGCGTGCAGTTGCAGAACTGGCGGACCCACAAGGACTCGGAGTTCGAGTTCAGCCGGGGGACGAATGTCCTGGTCGGCCCGATGGGCGCGGGCAAAAGCTCCGTCATGAGCGGCATCTGCTTCGCCTTGTTTGGCACCTTTCCTGAAGTCGTGGCCCGAGACCTCAAACTAGAGGAAGTCATTACGTCCAAGCCCCATCCCGCGGAGTACGCGCGCGTGAAAGTCGAGTTCGATTACGGCGGGGAAGAGTACGCGGTGGAGCGCACGATTCACCGCAAGGGCACCAACGAGGGAAAGCTCTACCGCGCCGGCAAACTGATTGCCGGGCCCAAGACCACGGAGGCTACGAAGCGGCTCGAGGAAATCCTGGAAATGGATTACGACCTGTTCTCGCGCGCGGTTTACTCGGAGCAAAACCAGTTGGACTACTTCCTGCGGTTGAGCGCCTCGCAACGCAAGGAGAAATTCGACGAGCTGCTAGAAATCAACAAGTACGAGCGCGTGCGCGGCAACGCCGTAAGTGTCGGGAACCGGGTCCGGAGGCTCGCGGAGGACCGGAAGGAGTTCCTGCGGCGGCTGCGCGAGCGCCTCCCCCAAGGGGGCGAGCACGGGCTCCTGGAAACCAAGAAGAACCTGGAGCAAAAGGAAAGGCAGGCGGCCGAGCAGGCCGGGAAACTGGAGGCCGAGAAAAAGAACGTGCTGGGGTTGGAGAAGAGCGTGGCTGCGCTCGCCGAGCGGGAGCGGGCCTTCAAGGCGTTGAAGGAAAAGGCCGTCAAGGAACGGGCGCGCGCCACCGAGGCGGCGCGGAACCTGCGGGAAGTCGAGCGGGAAGCCAGGGGCGTTTCCCTGGAGGCCAGCAAGCAGCGGTTGAAGGAATTGGAGGCGGAGGTCCGACAAGCGCGGGAAAAAGCAGCGGCCCACGAAAAGGAGGCAGAGGCCAGGGAGGCGGAGCGCACGGCCCTGTTGCAGGTAGCGGCAGGCAACCAGCGGGAAATCGAGCGGCTGGAGAAGGCCGGCAAGGCGTTGCGGGAGGCCAAAGCCAACTGCCCGGTGTGCAAGGCCGGCCTCGAAGCCCACGCCAAGCATGCGTTGCTCAAGGAATACGAGGCCGAGGCCCTGGAATTGGAGCGCAAGAACACTGGATTGAACGAGCACGGCCGGAAGATGGAGCAGGAAAAGCAGCGACTCCGCGGCGAGGCCAAGGAGTGCCTGCGCCGGGCCGACAGGTGCCTGGAAGAAAAAGGAAGTGTGGAGCGGCAGCTTGTTTCAGTTGAGCGGCTGGAGAAGGCGCGCGCGGAAGGGGTTGAACTCGAAAGAGAGGCCGCAAGGGCCGAACGGGAACTGGCGGCCATGAAGTTCGACGAGGAAAGGCTGGGAGACGAGCGCGAAAAACTGGCCACGGCGCGGGAGAAAGTGCTTTCCCTGGAACAGGGGCTGCGTTCGGTCAAGGAACTCGCGCGCGAAATCGGTTTGAGGGTCAAGGAATTCGAGGAACAGAAGAAGCAGGCCGGCGAACTCGAGGCAGAGGTGACGGCGCTGGAGGCGGTGGCTGGAAAGCTTGCGGTGTTCACGAACGCCTTGAAGGCCACGCAGGCCGAGCTCAGGGAGAGCCTCATCAACACCGTCAACGAGGCCATGGCCGACGTCTGGGAAAAGATTTACCCGTACGGGGATTACCGGAGTTGCCGCATTGAAATCCAGGAAGGCAGCTACGAAGTCATGGTGCAGGAGCGCGGCGGAAAATGGGTGCGGGTCGAAGGCATCCTGTCGGGAGGCGAGCGGAGCGCCGTGGCGATTACCCTGCGGGTGGCTGTTTCCCTCGTGCTGGCGCAGAACCTTTCATGGCTCATCCTGGACGAGCCCACCCACAACCTGGACGCGAATACCGTGGAACGGTTCAGCGAGATGATGAAAACGCATCTGCCGAGCCTGGTGGACCAGGTGTTTGTCATCACGCATGACAAGCAGATGGAGAAAGCCGCGTCCGCCAGCCTCTACGTGCTGGAACGGGAAAAAGAAACCGATGGCGCGACCAAACCCATGCTGGCGCACGCGGAATGAGCTGGCGGCATGTTTAAATATATGTAGCTACACCGTATATACGTGGTCGCGTGTATTACGAGCGCATCGTGTTGACGTCCCACGCACGGAAGCGATTGCACCGCATCGGGTTCGCCAACGTCTTTGAGCTCGTAAAGCATGGGAAAATCATTAGGAGACCGAAAAAAGATGGGGAACCCGGCACCCTGCAAGTAAGCGGCTCCAAACGCACGGTTCTAATGGAATTCGTGCTGTGGAAAAACGAGTTAATCATCAAAACGGTCAAGACGAAGGGATAAACCATGAAAAGATACTGTGTGAACTGTGAAAGTGAAACCGAGATGAGGGAACGACTAGAAGACCTGGACGCGGACACGGGCGTGTTCGTGCGGGCCAGCGTATGCACCCGGTGCGGGGAAAGCTACACGGACGCCCACGAATTCGAGCGCGCGGAAAAAGAATTCAAGGCGAAAAACGTGTTGGTGTTCGAGAAGAAAATCGTGAAACTCGGCAACTCGCTCGGCCTGTGGCTGCCAAAGGAAATCTCTAAAGCCGCGCGCGTTGGCGAAAACAAGGCAGTCAGGGTATATGTTGACAACCAACGCAGAATCATTGTGGAAGCGGCGCGATAGAACTAGTTCGCGGCTTTCTTGGCTTGCTTGAATTTCCTGGTCATGAAGCCCGCGATGAGGTTGCGGTTGGTTTTGGGGAGCGGCAAGCCCAGGGAGTTGAGCAGGGCCTTGTTTTGGTCGAAGCTGTCCGTGACCTTGTCCGGAAAGTATTTCTGGATTTCCTCTGCCTTTGCCTTGATTCCCTTTGGAACGGCTTTACCCATATGCATTCCCTCAGAATACTTCTATACGCGTAATCAAGCCGTCCGGGAATTCCCGCAAAACGGCGAGCGGCAGCACCTGTTCCTGGAGTTCAAGCCGGGCAATGTCCAAGGCCGTTGAATATTTGGGGGCCTTGACCAGTACCGGCGCGCCCAAAGACAATTGGAGGGCACGCGCGGAAATCAACCGGGTGCGTTCGAATCGCGTGAGTGCTTCCATGCCAACCACGAAAAAGGAGACCCCCTAATGGAGGCTCTAATTACTTGCCACCGCAAACGTTTAATAAGGTATTGCCGGGCGGGCCAGGGTGGGGCCTGGCTTCAGGGCCGGGAGACCCCGAACCCGTGGTTTAACTCCAGGGCCGGGAGGGGCAAGCGGTGTTGCAGGGAGAAGTCTTTGACCAAGGCCCAGGGGCTTTCATGGCAGAAGAAGGCCCTCGAATGCCGGGAACCCAGCCATTTGCCGCCGCGGGCCAACGCAAATTCCTTGAACTGGTTAATGGCAAGGGCTTGAATGGCTTCCAGGGAAGCGGCCAGGGCCTCGAAGTAGAAGGCCGAGCGCTTGTCCGTTAACTGCCGGGGGATGCCGGCCAAGAGGTCGGACAGGCAGCTCCTTGCCTGGCTCAAGTAATAGTAGTCGGGTTTGGCGGCCAAAGCGGTTTGCGCGGCCAGCTTGTTCTCGGAGAGCGTTTTTTGCTCGAGCCCGGAAAGGGCCTGGGCAAGCGAGGCCTCTAAGCGGGAGAGCCGCGCGAGTTCCTGGGCGAGGCCGGAAGGGGCACGCGTGCAATGCCATTTCAGGGAAGCCTCTTTTTCGGCCAACATGGCTTTGCCGTGCCGGACGAGTTCGAAGGCGTCGGGCAGGGGAACGGCGTCCACCTGGTTCCTGGAAAAGGGGCCGATGGGCAGGGTGTGGAGGGAGGACTCGAGCTTGAAGCGCAACCGGTTTTCCTTGCCAGGCCTGGCGGCATGGAACCGGTTGGCGAAGGCCTCGCTGACGGACTGGAAGTAAAAAAAGTCCGCCTGGAACCGCACGAAGACCAGGGAATCCGGCAAGAGGTTTTTGGCTGCAATGTTCTCCGGCATGCAGCACGGGCATTGAAGGGTGTCCGGGCCCAGGTTGTAGTGGGCAGGCAACAGGAGTTTGGCCAGGGTGTTCGAGAAATTGAGCCCACTGGATTCCTCCAGGGAAGACGACCAGGGCCAGGCCTTTTTTTCGGCGGAAAAATCGGGGCCCCGGTTCCTGGTTGGAAGCCCGGCCCGGAAGAAAGCGTTTTGGAGGAACAGTTCCGCGGCCTGACTGGCGGAGTCCGGTGCCTCGGTTGGGGGAATTGCCAGCAGGTTCGCGTACGCGATTTTTTTGGCGAACCCGGCAGCGGTTTCGGTGTGGGCTGCGCTTCGGAGGAGTTCCGAGAGTTCCACGGAAACGGGGCTGGAAAGGAAGTCCAGGCGCGCGCTCGACAGGCCAGGGGCGGGAATTTTTTCGGGCGCGTCCCGGTCGAGGGCGAACGCGTCAAAGTAACTCCAGTCGCTGGAGAGCAGGAACTGCCTTTCCGGTTCCAGGGGTTTTGCGTCGTACTGGAACATGGAGTCCAGGAGCCTGGAGAGCTTGACCAGGTCCGAGTGCGTGGACGCCTTCACCTCGGCGGCGAAGCGGTTCACGGTCTTGAATGAAAACTTGGTGGGGCCATACAAGTCCAGGGCCTGCTGCAAGTGATCGGCAGGCAGTTGCTGGCGGTCCACGTAGAGGCGGGGGAAGAAGGGAAAGGATTTTGCGGACTGTTGTGCGTCATTCGAGAAGAACACGCGCACCGCACGCCGCTTTTCGTCGTATTTTGCCGAAGCTAGGGCAAGGGCATTGGGAGCCATGCAAGAAACAGGTTTCCGGGCTTTTTAAAGGCCCTGGAACAGGGTGGATTTCCGGTGCCAAACCGCGCACGCCGGAAAAGCCCCTGGGCAGGGTGGGAAGGGCGTATAACGAAAAAACGTTTCCGCAGCGGAAAAAAGTAGAACAAGCCCTGAAGAGAATCAGGGCCTGCGCAAATAGGTTGATGGAAAAAAATGCTGATGACTTTCATCCATGAATTCAGTCAGCGCTTTCTCTTGGCTTTCTTCTTAGTAGTCTTTTTCTTTGCCATGTAAAACCCCCTTAGCGGTTTAACTACGTGCTATTAAGTGTGTTCTTATATTTAAGCGTTGGCTTTGACGGAAAAACAGCACAAAAAAAATTTTAGCGGAAAAATTACAGGAATTCCTCGGCCTCGTCGAGGCGCGCGTCCTTTTTTTCCTCGAAATCGAGCGCTGCCTTTTCGAGCGGCACCTCGTGCCTCGACTCCATGGAAACGCGTTTGCGCACGCGGAAAAAGACCGGGTAGTTGACGGCCTCGCCGATCATCAGGGCCTCGCCCACGCGAAGCGAGGTAATCATGTCAAGGCTGCGCCGGTCCAAGCCTTCGGCGGACTTGCCGATGTGGTCCAGGTCATAGGGGTTGGTGACGCGCAGGATGATTTGGGTACCGCACTGGGACAGGGTGGTCGTGTCCAACTGGATGGGGCGCTGGCTGATGAGGACCAGGGAGGCCCCGAATTTCCTTCCCTCCCGGGCAATGGTGCGCATGATGCTCCGGGAAATCGCGCCCTCCCGGGAAACCTTTTCCGGGATGAACTGGTGCGCTTCCTCGAGGACCAAGGCGAATGGGGGAATTTTCTTGGCGCGGCGGTCGGAAAACATCTTCTGCGCGAAATAAGCCACGATGATCTGCTTCTTCCGCAAGTCAATGACCTCGCTCAAGTCGATGACGGTCAGGACTCCAGGTTCGACGATGTCGTAGAGCGAGGGGTTGTCCGTGCGGTCGAACAAGTGGAGTTCCTCGAGGCTCAGGATCCAGCTCATGAGGACCTTGCGCGTGGCCTCGTTGATTTCCTCGTCCTTCACGATTTCGGCCTGCAGGGTGGAGAGGTTGAAGGGCTCCATGCCGTTGCGGAGTTCGCGCCGCAACCGGTTCAGGACGCGTTCGAGGTCGCGTTTCTGGGGCGTGCTCAGGCCCGGAATGATGTTGGCAATGAGGCCGATGTTGAGTTTCGGGACGCCGATGCGGACATCCCTTGCCTTGACGAGCTTCGTTTGCGTGGAATAATCGGTGAACTCCTTTTTCGTGGCCTGCTCCGCGAAACTCGTGTACTCGCCGTGCGCGTCCAAGACCACGACGGCCAGCCTGCCCTGTTCTTTCCTCCGGTTCAGGAGTTCCTCGAAGAGCACGGAGACCAGGTAACTCTTGCCCGCCCCGGACATGGCGAGGATGGCCAGGTGCTTCTGCAGGAGCCTGGAAAGCGGCAACCGGACCAGCAGGTCATGGAATTCCACGGAGCCCAGGAAGAGTCCGTCCTCGGCAAAGCCCAGGAAGCTCTTCAAGGTGTTGGCATTCGCTATCCGCACCTTGGTGCCGGGACTCGGCGGAAAGGTCGGCCGCTTGAGTTGGCTGCCCGCGTAAACCCCCAGCGGCCGCGTCCGTGCAAGAAGATATTCCCATTCGCTGGTCGGGAACTGGTCGAAGAGCTTTTTGCCCGATGCCTCGAATTCCTTGACGGACTCCGCGCGCTCGAAGTAGCGGTTGGTTTTCACGACGTCGTTGACCAGGGCGACGAGCGTTCCCTCCGAGTAATCCATTTCCACGAACTGACCGCGGTGCACGACTCCCTCGTTGACGACGAAGTCAACCGAGGAAGGGCTGGGCCCCTCCGGAGTCGAAACGATGGTGCCGATGTCTTCTTTGCCGAGGTCTTCTTTCATGTACATCCCTAGAATGGCCGGTTCTCACGGCGCATGCGGAGCTTGACGCTCTTGCCGAGCTTGTCAAAGATCTTGTTGTAAACAATATTTATTTCCTCGGGTTTGAGCCGGGCACGCAAATCCGCCTCGATGAGGACGCTCGGATAGGCGTACTCACGGTGCAGCGAGGAAAGCGAGTGGACTACCGACGCGATTTGGTCCACGTTCCGGGAAAGCGAGGGACCGCGGCGGATGAATTCCACGCGCAGGGGCCGGTCGTAGTCGGAGGGCTTCAAATAGAAGGCGTAAATGTTTTTGCTCCATTTTTCGTCGAAGTCCATGAGGATGGGGTGCTCGTCGATGCTCTTGGAGTAGGGGAAGGCGAGGCTGCGCTCGCCCCTGCGGAGGAGGTGCTCGAGCAGGCCCGAATCGTAGACGTTTTCGAGGCGCGCGGGGTCGAGGACGGGATGCTTGGGCAGCACTTCTTCTTGGAGGATTTGCCTGAACCGGCTGCCCCTCGAGTCCTCAACCGTTGCCACCAGCGTGGAACCGCATTGTTCGGCGAGCGCGTAGAGGGACTGGAAGTGGTCGAGCAGGCCGTGGTAGAGTTCGTTGACCTTGGAGTCCTTGCGGGGCTTGTCCAGGTACTGGGGAATGATGGAACCGTCCAGGAAAAGGAATGCGGGGCTGAATTGGGTGAGGAGCTGCTTGGCTGCATTGATTTCCTCGCGGAGGCGGAGCAGGCTCTTCGAGCAACTGAATTCGTCGAAGTCCAGGGCGTGGTTGGAGAGGTGGGGCAGGGGAAAGTGGTAATAACCCGGGTAATAGGCCGAGTCAACGACTTTGCCATCCGCGTACTCGAATATGACTCCCGCCGCGCGGATTAACACCAGGTCAATGGAGTGAATGCTTTTCTCGACGAAGCCCGAGTCCACGCCCCCAATTTTCCCGGTCAACAGGAACGGGGACACGGGGTAAACGAGCTGGTCTTCGTGGAGGCCCAGGCTTTTTCGGGCAAGCGGTTTCAAGGCAGCGGCAATGGATTTCCTGGTTTGCTCGTTGCCGTGGATGCAGGAAACGGCTTCGTTGATGGCTTCATGGATGAACATCAGATGGAATGGGTTTCAAGGCTTTTTAAGGGTTTGGAGACCCCGGATTTCCGCTGCCAACCGGAAAAAGCGCGGGCACCCAAAAACCAGGAATGCCTTGGAAGGCGCTAAAAGGGGGCAGCCAGGCATTTCTTTATAATTGTTTGTTCTTATTCTATAATAACGGATTGCCTAAGCAAGGCAATTAAAGGGAGGGTTTGAATGAAGACGAATCTGGCGCAACTTGCGATAACCGCGTTGCTGCTTCTCAGCATTGCCAGCATGGCCTCGGCCAGGGAATTTGTCCAGACGGACAAGGACATCTGGGGCGGCTTCTGGGCGGTAGTCAACGAGAAACCATATTGTAGAATCTATCAATGGGTGTTCAAGCCATACATGGAGGGAACGCTCGCATCGACCTCGATGAAAGCCTTCGGCGAAGAGAACGCCATCAGGTACCGGGGAATCGAGAGCTGCTTTGCCGGCTTGAAAGGCAACGTGACCACGGCAGAAGTCGTCCGCACCGAGCCAACCTTTGAAGGCGAGCGGAACGCCGAGGAACCGGCGGCGAAAAACTATGAGACCGCGCCCAACCGGGAAGCCCGGATGCAGGAAGTCAAGGCCCGCTATTACGGCCGGAGAAACGAAGCCGGCGCGAGAGTGGCCATCCGCAGAGGCGAAATCAAGGGCGAATTCATTGCCCCCAACTTCAACTCGCTGGATGATGTCTCCAACTACCGGGACCAGATCATCAACGGAACCTATGCGGCCAGGCCCTGGGTAAGATACTACGCGCAGAGCTGCAACAAGTATCCCCTGGAAGCCATGGTGGAAGTCGCGAAGACCGGCACCACCAGCTACATGTCCGTAACCGATACCCAGCGCAGCATCCACGAGTTCACGACCTGTTTCAAGGAACTCATTGATGACGTGCTCGCTGCCACCGGGCAGACGCAGCTGGTCATCACGCGGGGCGTTACCTCGGGCGTGAAAGGCGAAGTCTCCATACCGGTTTCAGTGGCTGCAAAGGCAACCAACTATCCACCGGCGTGCACCAAGAAGTACATGATGCGCTGGATAGACCACTGCGTTGGCACGGGACAGTGCCCGACCGGCATGAAGCAGGCCTGCGGTCTGTGAACGGCTAGGGGAGCAAACCCTCCCATGCCCCCTTTTCCGGGGGGGCCTCTTTTTCTTTTTTGAACGCGGCCAGCCGCCCGGCTAATGGCAAGCCTATGGCCCAGTCGAGCCCCAAAGGAGTCTACCGGCTGACTGGGCAAGGCCTACCGTCCCACCGAGCCATCAGCGAGGTGGGACACGTCCACAGACGCCAGCCGGCTGTGGCGGCTGGTATGGAATCCGAAAAAATGGGCGCATAACCTTGGGAATTCAAACCCGCAACCCTTAATATGCGGCCCCGCTTATTTAGTGTGCGCTCCCATGAGGGGCCATTCAGAGGGATAACCATGAAGGCATTGTTTGAAGTCAAGGAAATCGTGAACGACTGGGCGCCGCCCTTCCAGAAAAAGGTGTCGCTGGCCGAGTACGTGGTCAACGAGGCCGAGGGTTTCAGCCAATTCGATGGAACCAATGAAACCGTTTTCCGGCTCCTGACGGTGAGGAACGGCAACGCGTTGGTGGAATACAATAACGCGTTCACCTTGAAGGGACACGAGCACCCCCAGAACCACCAGGTGTGGGTTTCACGCAACCAACCCATCAGCTTCACGTTCTTGTGGGGCGAAAAGGGTGTGACTAAAACCCTGCTGTTGAAAGACGTCGGGGTCAGCGAACAGGTTGCCCAGACAGCCGAGGAAACCGCCGCGGCAACCGGCCCCAACTGATTCTCTCCGCTTTGCTGGCTGCCGGGCACGGCACGACATAGATATATATAAATAAGGGTGGGAAAAGAATTGGTTTAACGTCTCCTTAGCGGGGCGTGGGGGTAATGAGATGAAGCTTGCACTGTTGTTGGTGGTTGGATTTTTGTTGCTGGCCTTGGCCGGACAAGCCCTGGCAAGGTCCTCGTTCGAAGAAAAGCAGGTTGTGAACGCCGAGACCTGGAAATACGTCAAGGACCGCATGCAGGCCATGCCCAAATGCGCCCTCTGGAGTTCGTTGATCGAGGAAACCGTGGCCTCGGGCAAGGTGCCCAACCTCCGGGAATACCATGCCACGCGAAACTACACCTTTGAAAAGTGCTTCCCCGACGTGGCCATGAACCTTGGAATAGTGTCGGGCATGGAAGAAAAAGCCAAACCCATTTCCGAGAAAAAGTCTGCCGCCGTGGAACGCGACAAGAAAACCCTGGAACGCGTCAACGTGCCCAAGCGGGTGCCGGCCGGCCAGTACGCGGAAGGCCTCACCGAAGCCGAACTGGTCGCGGCCAGGGAAGCCATTGCGCATGACAACATCAGGGGAGAAAAGTGCAAGCGCATCTCATTCGGTGACCTGGACCGGCTCGCGCGGGGCAACCTCGACGTCCTGATTCCGGGGCCGAGGTCGCTGAGACCCTTGTTCCTCTACTGCTACAAGGGCGTGGTCGACAAGGTGTTGGCGGCCATGGGCGGAAACGTCGAGGTCATGGCGGGAACGACTTCGAGCACCATCCCCGAGATCGTGAAAAAGATCAGCGTTGAAGCCCCAACCATGGCTCCAACGGCAACCGGGGTCTGCGCGAAGTACACGCGCCGCCAGATAGCGGACGCCTGCAAGTTCAAGCGGGGCGACAAGCGCATCCTGGTAAACTGCTGCTAAGGCCTTTTGGCGGCGTTTGCCGCCAGCCTTCTTTCTTTCGGATTTTGAGTTGGGGGAAACGGGTATGGAGTACAAGCAGGTCATCGTCGTGCGGGCAGACCTCAAACTGGGCAAGGGCAAGCTCGCGGCACAGGCCGCGCACGCTTCCCTGGAAGCCTACCGGAAGGCAGAGCAACGGGAAGGGGAAGCCGTGCGGGCCTGGCTGGCCGGCGGCGCCCAGAAAGTCGTGGTGAAAGTGGGTTCGGAAAAGGAGTTGCTGGAATTGTTTGAAAGCGTGCGGAAACGGTTTCCCGCGGCCCTGATTGTGGACGCGGGGCACACCCAGGTGGAGCCGGGCACGAAAACCTGCGTGGGCATCGGGCCGGCCGAGGAACGGGAACTCGACAAGTTCACGGCACAGTTGAAGTTATTGTAAGGGGTTGACGGACATGACGGAAAAAAGTGGGCACTGGTCAAGGGTAGTCAAGGTGGTGGAGCAGGCCGATGTGGTCATGGAAGTGCTGGACGCGCGGTTCCCCGAGCGGACGCGGCACGCCGGGCTCGAGAGCCTGGCCCGGGAGAAGGGGAAAAAGGTCTTGCTGGTGATGAACAAAGCCGACCTGGTGAAAAAAGAGAAACTCGAAGAGTCCCGGAACAAGTTGTTGAAGAACTGGCCCTGCCTCTGCGTCTCGGCCAAACAGCATGAGGGCTCGAACGCCTTGTGGGCCGAAATCTCTAGGCTCACCGGTGACCAGGAGTGCAAGGTCGGCGTATGCGGGTACCCCAACACCGGGAAGAGCTCCATCATCAATTACATGAAGGGCCGGAAGGTGGCCCAGACCTCCATCAAGGCGGGCTTTACCAAGGGCGAAAAACTGGTGAAGGTCAGCGAAAAAGTGTACTTGATCGACAGCCCGGGAATCATCCCCTACGAGGAACGCGACCAAAACGAGTTGGTGCTGGTGGGGGCCAAGAACCCCGAACAGGTGTCCGACCCCTTGGGGGCAGCCGAGTACCTGATGGAATTCATCGCCCAGGAAAACCCCAAGGCCTTCGAGGAATTCTATGGCGTGGGCATCGAAGGCAAGGACTTTGAACGCATCCTCGAAGAAATCGCTTACCGGAAGCGGCGGCTCCGCGTGGGCGGCAACCCGGACCTGGACGTCATCAGCCGGATGCTGATCATGGACTGGCAGAAGGGAAGGCTCAAGCTCTAGCCCAATATCCTTAAATATTTCCTCAACGTAGTCCTTGTATGGGCTTGATTGGAACCGCGAGGCGGAAGCTCGGTAATCAATTGGAGCGATTGAGCGAGCGGCGCATGGCGAGACTCGGCAACCGACGCGACAAAAGAATGGGCACACGAAACCGAACCGGGGGCGAGTTGACGAAAGCGCTTCACGATTTGGCGGCAGCCCGCGGCTGGCGCGAAGGACGTGGCAGGCAGCAGACCGACTATGGAATGGCCCGCGAGACCGCGGCTGCGGCCGGCAAAGTGCGAAAGGCCGCCAAAGCCCATGCACGCGCCATTCGCCGCGACGACCGGGATGTGCACAGGTACCGGCGCATCCGAAAAAGACATGCCAGCGGCTGGATTGGCCAGAGCATCCGGTGGCTGCAGAAATGAGCCCAGCCAAGCCCCTGGCCTAGTCAGAGGCGGGGCTACTTTTAAATACCTCTAATCCCTACTAATGGACATGGCGGCCCCGGAAAAGAAGAAGGCGATGAGCGCCGACGAAGAACGGCTGGCCGGCATGAGCCTGGACGAGGCCCTGCCATCCAGGGAAGAACGGCAGCGCAAGGCCGGCTTCGAGGAACCGGCGGCCTTCGGGGCCTTTGAAGCCCCGCAAGCCGTGGGCGGAGAAGAGTTCCGCATCGAGTTAGGGGAACGGCCCCGGATACGCGAGCGGATTGTGGACAGCTGGGCCGAGCCCCTCGACTACGAGCGCGGCGGCGAAGCCGAAGAAGACGCTTTCACGGGGTTGTTGAACCGCTTGCTTCCACGGCTGAGCCTCACCGAGCACAAGCGCGCCATTCTCGCGGGGTTTGCCGTCATCTACTTGGTCTTCGTCGGCATGCTGACTTACCTGTTCTTCTTCAACTCGGGGCTGGCCTTCGAGAAAGGAGGGGGAGAAGGACCAAGCGCCTTGCTGCTGAAAAACGTTTCCCAGCACGTGGCCAACGACGTGGTGGTCAGCTTCCAGGCCGAGAGCGGTGAAACCGTGAAGGTCGGGGAGTGGAAGCAACTCCTGCCAGGCGAAGGGCAACCCATTGAAGTCGCCAAGCTGCCGCGCCAGAAAAGCATTGAATTGATGGCCACTGCACGCTATCACCAGGGCGTGAACGCGCGCCTCTCCCTGGAAAAGCTTGAACGCGAGACCAAACTCCGAAGCAGCTTCCGCGCGCCCACCGTGGCGTTCGTGGACGAATCCTTTGAAATCAAGGCCGAGGTCTGCAATGAGGCCTTGGACGAGGAAGTCATCAACGTACGGGAATCGCATGACGCCCGCGTGTTCAAAGAAGAGGCGCGGGGCTACGCCCTGGAACTGGCCGGCCAGCAATGCGCGGAAATCGTGGTGCCGTTCACGCCCAAGGCCGCGGCAAAAACCACCATCCTTTTTAACCTCATTAGCAGAGATAATAGCGAAAAGCAGCAGATACGGCTGGAGGTAAGAGAGTAATGCCTGAACCCAAGACCGAGGCCAGCATCATTGACGTCATCCGGCAGATGGTGGCGGCCGGGGAAAGCGAGGAAAAAATCCTGCAAACCCTGAAAGACCTGGGAGTCGAACCCGCGAAAGCCCAGCGGCTGCTGTTATTGGGGCAGGCGGACACGTTCACCCTGTTGCGGGGCGAGATAAACAAGATCGTGACCGAGTACGTGGAAAAGGAAAAGCCGCGCATGGTGGGCTTCATCGAAGAAGAAGCCGTGAAGGCCGGCGAAAAAGCCAGGAGAGAGGTCACGAAAGCCGCGAAAGAAGACTTGGACCGGTACGAGAAAGACATCACCGGGCAAAGCAAGACCTTCCAAGAACAAATCAATGAAACGGTTGCCAGCATGGCGGAATTGAACACGCGGGTGCGCGAAAAACTCAACGAACTCGGCGAACAACTCCGGCAAGCCCAACTCGACCTAGAAGAAATGAAGTTGCGCGGCGTGGGCGGCAGGAACCGAATCATTTCCCTGGGCCTCGTACTGGTGGGGCTGGCGTTCTTCGCCTACGACTTCTACTTGTTTTCCACGCAGTTCGGCGCGGTTTTGACCATTGACTCCATGATCGTGGCCATCGTCGTCGGCCTCATCGGGATAACCTGCTTGTTCGTGGCCACGCTGGTGTAAGCCCGTTACCTGCGCCGGTCTATCTTGCCGACGAGGTCGTCGAAGAATTCCTGGTGCTTGGAGGCGGATTCCGCGACCGCGTCCTTGATGCCGAGGCCGAAGCCCAAACCGAAGGCCAGGGCCACCGCGACGATGGCCGTGGTCAACAGCAACTCGATGAGGCGCTGCAAGACGTTTATCTGGGGCTGCAGGCCGGGAAGGATGAGGGGCAAGGCCAGCACGGCCGCAATGTAAATGAACAAGGCGTGAATGCCCAGGGCCACGGGCTTGGCTAACATGATGCGCCGGTTGTCCCGAATGGTCTTGGTCACGTACGCAGCAACGAACAGCATGCCCACCAAGACGATGAGGCCCTGGGCGAGGTTCGGGAGGTAGCCGAGCAGGCCCCAGATGAGGTCCGTGAAAAACGAGATGCCCGCGATGTACGCGGCCTGGCCAAGGAATGCCAAGACGATGTAGACTTTCAGGAACACCGTGGCGATCTGGGTCACCGTAAAGCCGCCCAAGGCGCCGGAGAAGCTGCGCTTCGCGATTTCTTCTTCGAGGCGAATCCGCTTCAAGCCGGTGCGCAGCAGCTTGTTGACGAAGTCCGCGACCAGCAACCCCAAGGCCAGGAACACCAGGAGGACCAGGGCGGAATACACCCAGGCCATGAAGTCCGAAATGAACGCGTTGACGAAGCCGCTGAAATCCAATCCATTGAACGCCACAATCCCATCCCCCGTTCATGACAAGAATTTAGCAATATAACGGCGAAGTAGTATTTAAGCCTTTCAGGGAACGACTTTGAGGCGCTGGAACTCCTTGATGGCGTCCATGGCATGCTCCAACTGGATTTTGGCGCGGATGCTCTTCTCCTTGTCCAGCAGCTTCTTCAAGTCGGAGAGCATGAGTTCGAGTTCAAGCATGAAATAAGGGTGCAGGGCAAGGTTAAAAAAGCCCATCAATGGGGTAAAACCGCCATCCGGCCGGTCAAAACCTCCAAGTCAATGGCTTTGGCGACGGCGTGGCGCAGGGAAATGGAGTAGTTTTTCTCGGCCTTCGAGAAGTGCTCGGGTTTCAAGAAAAACCAGCCCCGACGGGGGTACTTCCAGGCAATGAAGACCTCGGCGCCCGCGCGCTCGCACCAGGACAAGAGTTCCTGCATCTGGGAGACCGGCAAGTGGATGGAATCAGAGGCCCAGGCCTTGCATTCAAAGGCCAGGATTCGGCTCTTGTGCAAGGCAAGGAGGTCGGGGGCGGGAAGCGCGGTTTTCCCCGAACCCGCCACGCGCACCACGGAAAAGCCCTTGTCGAACAGGAGGTGGATTAGCTCGCGCTCGGCATCCGCTCCCTTCTTGTAATGGGCCATGACAGGGAAAAGCAGCAAAGGAATTAATTAATGAGCGGCAAAACCTGAATTGGTGGGGTTTTAGGGTTTTCGGGGCATGGCTTTAAAAAGGCCTTGCCCAAGAAGGTATGTGTTAGGGTCCCGATAGGGGACGCTTAAGGCAGTAAATTTTTGTTTAAGCTTATGAGCCCGGAACCGGTTCAAGGAATCACCCTGAACGTCAAGGTCTTCCCGGGCAGCAAAGAATTCGCATTCGAATTCGATGAAGCTGAAAACCTGTTGAAAGTCAGGTTAAAAGAAAAAGCAATCAAGGGCAAAGCCAACCAAGCGTTGCTGAAAGCCCTCAAGAAAGCGTTGAAGGCGCCCGTTGCGATTGTCGCAGGGCCTTTGTCAAGGGACAAAAGAGTTTTCGTGGAAAACCACACGAAAGAAAACGCTTTGAAATTGCTTCTTCGAAAATTCGCGCCTTAAGCTCTTTCTCCGGGAAACACCCTAAACACAGCGTGCGCTCAGTCACACGCAATGGAAGTGAAAACAAATGGCGAAAACATACGTGAATACTGTCAAGTACATGATTCACATCAAGTTCGAGGTAAAGGGAATCGTTGACAAGCCAGACATCGTTGGCGCGATTTTCGGCCAAAGCGAGGGCCTGCTCGGCGACGAAATGGACCTCAAGGAACTACAGAAGAACGGCAAAGTCGGGAGAATCGAAATCGAGCACAAGTCAGCCTTGGGCAAGACCAAGGGCATGATTTACGTGCCGAGCTCCATGGACATGGTGGAGACCAGCATCCTGGCCGCGGCGGTTGAGTCCGTTGACAAGGTCGGGCCCTGCGAGGCCAAGTTCGAGGTCGCCAAAATCGAGGACACGCGCGGCAACAAGCGCGAAGAAATCAAGAACCGGGCCAAGGAACTCTTGAAGAACCTCATGGACACGCAGGCGCCTGAGACCACGGAAATCAAGACGGAAGTCCAGGAACAAGCCCGGGCAGCGGACATCGAGACCTATGGCGGGGACAAGTTGCCCTGCGGCCCCGACGCCAAGACCGACCCCGAAATAGTCGTGGTGGAAGGCCGCGCGGACGTCGTGAACCTCTTGAAGAACAACATCAAGAACGTGGTCGGCATGGAGGGCAGCAAGATCAGCCAAGACATCGTCGACCTGTGCCGCGACAAGCAGGTCACGGTCTTCGTTGACGGCGACCGCGGCGGGGACTTGATTGCCAGGAAGCTCATGCAGTTGGCGAAAGTCGACTTCGTGGCAAAGGCTCCTGACGGCAAGGAAGTCGAGGAACTCCAGCGCAAGGAAATAATCATGGCCTTGCGGAAACGCATGACCCTGGAAGAGTTCGACAACGCCCAGGCATTCCGGCCCCGCGAGGAAAGGCCCTTCAACCGCCCCGAAGGCGAACGCCGGGAATTCGGCGGCCACGGCGAAAGAACGGGCTTTGACCGCGGGTTTGGACGCGGACGCGGCTTCGGCGAACGAAGCGAGGGCTTCGGCGGCCGAGGCCAGGGCTTTGCACGCGGACCGCCAGGCGGCGAACGCGGTTATGGCCCCAGACCGGGATTCCGCGAACGCAGTCCCAGGGGCCGGTTTGAACGCGGCCAGTTCGAAGGCAACCAAAGCGCTGGCAGCCCCTCCGAAGGAGGGGAAGGCGAAGGCCAGGGCTTTGAGACCAGGGAAGGACGCGGTCAAGGCTTCGGCGAGCGAAGGCAGAGCGGCTTCGGACGCGGGCGCGGACGCTTTGAAAGAGGCGGCCCCCGGAGAGGAGGAAGCGGACGCATGGGCTTCCACGGCAGAGACCGACCCGGTTACGGCGAAGAACCCGCGTTCCAGGAGGGAACCGGCGGACCCGCTCCCCTCGGAGAGCGAAAGCCGTTCTCGTCCTTTGAGGCCCCGGCTTTCGCCGGCGAAGAAGCAAAGACCGAGCCCACGGTAGTGGCAAGCGCCGAGGAACGCGCCTTGTTCGAGCCCATCCTGAAGGAACTCAGGGGCACGCTGAAGGCACGGTTGCTCGACGACGGCATGAACGTGTTGAGCGAAGTCGAAGTCAAGGACCTCGTACAAGCCATTGGCTGCGCGGGCAACGCGAAAACCGTTGTCTTCGACGGCATCATCACCAAGCGCTTGGCCGATGAAGCCGACAAGGCCGGCGTGCAGACGCTGGTCGGCGTGAGAAAAGGAAAATTAGGCGAAGGACTCAAGGTGAAAGCGCTCGCATTGTGAGCGCTTCAACCTTTTTCCTTTCTTTTTTTATTTTTTGGACGCAAAGCGGCCGGCCTTCTTGGGCCTGGGCGCGGAAACGTCGCGGATGGTTTCCTCGATGGGCACGACCAACTCGCCGGACTTGTAGAAGAGGTAGCCCACGAACAACGCGGCGAGCCAGAACAGGATGGCCGCGATGGGGCCCAGCAACGCGCTCCAAAACTGCCGGTTGGTTAACGTGGTTTGCCCGGGCCGCACGAAGACATCCAAGGCGCCCTTCGCCAGACCCTGGCAAGTCGAGAAAAACGGTTCCTCGCCTTCCGCACGCGAAAGGCAGTCGTTGACGGCCTTGAGGTTGTCCCAGGAATCGAACATGGTGGCCGAGGCCTTGATGAACATCAACAACGCGGCAAACAAGACGAAAGCCCCGATGAGTTTCGGCAAGTGGACTTCCTTGCCCGCGACCCGGAAGTAAAGGATTCTACGCAATGGACATCACCAACAAGGAATACGCGGAACGAGTATAAAAAGGTTTACGGCCTGAGCTGCGTTTAATCGGTCTTTTTGGGGCGTTTGCCGCCGCCCAGCAAACGGCGCAGGCGGCCGGGGCGCTTGCGGCGGGCTTCGATGTAGCCCTTGAGACCCAAGATGAGGTCGGCGATTTTGAAATGTATGTTCGGGATTTGCTCGGCAAGGGCGATTGACATGATCGCATCCACTTGCTGCGGATTCGATTGCAAAACGGCGTCGCGCAGCTTGTGGCCGGAGCGAAGCGACACGGGTTTTTGGATTCCTCCAAGACCCCCAACGACCATCCCTGCAAGAGTCGGGTTGCTCGTCACGGTCATCGCCCACACGAACCGGGCCAAGGTGGCACGGTTGTTGTAGAGCGTGCGCTGCGCCGTCCTGTTGAGGTTCGAGATCATGTCGATGGTGAGCCGGGCGTGCATCTTCTTAGACCGCCGGTCGGCAAGGGCCACCCGCGCCTCGACTGCCTTGTCCCCAGCCAACACGCGGGCCATTGTCATCGGGTCTCTCAGCACCCGCTGATCTTTCGCGTAGTTGCCCAGGTGCCTATTGAAGTAAAGGTCCGGATCCCGTGGCTTGCGGGGCGGGAAACGCTTGGGCAGCTTGGGCAGGTTAAACCTGGTGCGGGGGAACTTATTAATAGTTACGGCGGATAGATGGGATAGGTAATCGGCTGTCCCATGCGAAGCATGGGACGTTTTCCCAGGGCTTCGTTGTCCACTTCGTGGACGACGCCACCAAAAGCGAAGCTTTTGATGGTTGTAAAAAGCCCTTGGGCCTGCAGTCTGATG
>Ga0209541_10001040_pt1 | contig 55099 bp, 65 predicted proteins | sample RifCSPlowO2_01_FD_184027 | JGI IMG/M metagenome (GOLD analysis project Ga0209541, IMG submission 184027) | Groundwater microbial communities from Rifle, Colorado - Rifle CSP2_plank lowO2_0.1 (SPAdes) (version 2) | ecosystem: Environmental > Aquatic > Deep subsurface > Groundwater | place... | reverse complement strand
TGCCTTGCTTGCAATAGCCCAAATGCCTCCTGGAATTCCTGTCTTGGCTGTCGGAGTCAACAAGGGCAATGTCGCTGCTGAAAACTGCGTAAAGATGATGAAGAAATACGAAAGCGTGACAATAATCGGCGACAAAAACAATGATGCTGTAAAAAAAGCAGTGGAAACATTAAAAAAATTCCAAATTGTGCCAAATTTTAATAACAGGCCGGATTCAAATTCAATAAACGCAGTATTCACATATTTTGACGAGCCTGTTGAAAAGAAAGACGAGCTTGTCATCTACTGCCCGCTGCTTTTGGAAAAGGATGATAATGCAGAGGCTTCCTTAAACTTTCTCAAGCACACAAGCCATGGCCTGTGGGTTGGGCTTAATAATGGCACCAATGCGGCAATTGCAGCAGTTGAAATAATGAACATTGACAACGAGTACGAAGAGCAATTGATTGCCTACAAAAAGGATATGGGAAAAAAAGTTTTGGATAGCAATAAATAGCCCTTATACAACTTGAAATCAATAAAATAAATCAAAATGTTATCCGACACAATCCTTAAAAACCAATTAAAAAACACTTTAGACAAGACTAGCTTTAAGATTGGCAAAAAATACGAAGGCAAGGTGCGTGACAATTATTCTTTTGGCGGAAAAAGAATCATAATAACAACTGACAGGATTTCCGCTTTTGACAGGGTTTTGTGTTCAATTCCATTCAAAGGGCAGGTTTTGAACCAAACATCTGCTTTTTGGTTTGAGAAGACAAGAAATATTGTTAAAAACCACGTTATCGGTGTTCCTGACCCAAATGTAATGATTGTAAATGAGTGCAAGCCTTATCCTGTTGAAATGGTTGTCAGGGGCTACATAACTGGAGTTACAACAACAAGCGCATGGTACAATTATGAAAGAGGCGTTAGGGATTTTTGCGGCAATAAGCTGCCAGAAGGCCTGAAGAAAAATCAAAAGCTTGGCAAGCCGATAATAACCCCATCGACAAAGGCGGAGCATGGCATGCACGATGAGTCAATTTCAGGGGAAGAGATAATCAAAAGAAAACTTGTTGATGAAAAAATATACAGAAAAATGGAAAAGGCAGCTCTTGCACTGTTTGATTTTGGCACAAAACTTGTTGCAAAAAATAATTTGATTTTGGTTGATACAAAGTATGAGTTCGGCGAGTTAAATAACGAATTGGTTTTGATTGACGAAATCCATACTCCAGACTCATCAAGGTTCTGGATAAAAGGCACCTACAATGAATTGTTTTCCAGAGGGCAGGAGCCCCAAAAGCTTGACAAGGAGTATGTAAGGCAGTGGCTTGCTGACAAAGGATTTATGGGCGAAGGCAGGATTCCAGCAATTCCTGATGAAGTCAAGATTGAGGCTGCAAAAAGGTACATAACAGCTTGCGAGATGATAACTGGAAAGCAATTTGAGGCTCAAAACGAAAATGTGCTTAAGAGAATTGAGAGGAACCTGATTAAGTCTGGGTTATTACAAAAATCATAAGAAGGAATAAACAACAAATCCAAAAGGAGGTTTTTAATGAGCGACAAGAATAAATTTAAGTTAGTTATTGCAGGCAATGCCACATTAGATGCCCATATAGATGGAAAAGTTTACGAGGACGGCAATAACATTACCGTTGTTTCTGATGGAGTTAAAAAGATTTTTGAAGTTGTGGACGGACCAATAAGGTACGGCTACAAGCACAGAACAAAAGCTGATGTTGAACACTCTATCAGGGGCCTTTGGAATATGCTCAAGCCTGGCGGTGGTGGCTACAACACGGCAACATCCATAAAAAGAAGGATGGATATTGCAACAAAATTGGATTTATCATATGTTGACGTTTCCAGTCCCGATGAATTAGTACTCCAAAGCCTGAGGGAAGTCGGGATTTCTCCTTATTTTTTTGGATTGCGGCCTATCCCGATAAATGCAATTTTAGGCGGAAGGGAAGACAAAATAATACTTAAAGGCCCAATGCTTCCAAGAGTTAACTTGCTGGAAGAGCATAAAGTCGCTATAGACGATATTGTCCGGGAAGCCAACGGAGTGGCAATAAACAGCGCTAAGGATGAAGGTTTAGTAGAGGCTATGATTGAAAGTACAAATCGCAGAATGGTTCCGTTATATTTTGTTGTTACATCTTCATTACCGCCTGATTTTATATTTCAAAAAATGCTGCCGTATGGCCTTAGCATAATTAGTCATGAAGATGTTACATCTATTCACGGAAAAAACCCCCTTGAATTTAAGGATGCGCAGCTATTTGAGATGTCCCTTGAGTACCTAAGAAAAATGAATAAGGATAAGATTACTAATGGAAATCCGCTGTTTATTACCCTAGGAGCGAATGGTGTATTATGCATGAATCATGAAAGTGGGATTTATCATGTAAAACTCAAGGAAGAATATGTTGAGATGATAGGTTACTCAGCAGGCACAAAAATAGGCAGCACAAATGGGGCAGGTGATGTTTTTGCCGGTGCTGTGGTCGTATTGGGCGCTACTAGAAAAAAATTGGACATCACAAAGGTTGCGATGAGGGCAAGCAAAGCTTCCATACGGCATATAGGTTATGATGGCCCTGTAGGTTATGATTCTTTTACTGTTAAGCCCTTTAAATAAAACCCAAAACATTTTAATAATAGCTGTGTTGTTGATTATCTATGAACCTCTCCAAAGAAAAAAAAGTAATGCTGCTGGCAGCGAAGCAGGCAGCCAAGATAATGCTGAAGCATTACGGCAAAAAAGAAGCCATAAAGATAAAGCCAAACAAAAGCTTAGTTGCAACAGCTGATTTGGAGGCGAATAAAACAATAATAAAAACAATAAGAAGGCACTTCCCAAAACACAGCATTCTATCAGAGGAAACAGGGTTTGAAGACAACAAATCAGATTATAAATGGGTCATTGACCCGATAGACGGAACGCATAATTTTCTGCACCAAATTCCTATTTTTGGGACTTCAATAGCCTTGGAATACAAAAATGAATCGGTTCTGGGAGCCATTAATTTTCCTGTTTTATGCATCACTGCTGTTGCGGAGAAAGGCAAAGGCTCTTTTATGAACGGCAAGAGAATAAAGGTTTCCAATAAAAAAACCCTTGACCATTCATTTGTATTGTTTGAATTTTCATATGCCAACAGAATGGAAAAAGTAGGTTTCCTTAAAAAATTAGTGCATAAAACCATTGATGTGAGGAATTTCGGCTCTGCAATCTATAACCTCTTGATGGTGGCATGCGGCAAATGCGAGGGCTATGTTGTCTTAACAACAAACGAATGGGACATTGCTGCTGGTTTTTTAATTGTAGAGGAAGCCAAAGGCAAGGTTACTGACTTGAAAGGAGGAAAATGGAAGCCTGAGCAGCACCAATTTATCATTTCAAACAATAAAGTTCATAAAGAACTGCTTAGGTATTTAAAATGAAACTAACAGTATTGGGAAGCGGGACTGCCGCTCCATTGCTGGATAGAAACTGCGCCGGCTACATCATTGAGGCTGATGGCAAAAAATTATTGTTTGACAGCGGCGCAGGCACAATAAGAAGGCTGCTGGAACTAAGATACGATTTGTTTGATATCGAGGATATTTTCTACACCCATCTCCATAACGACCATATCAATGACCTTGGAGCGATAATATGGAGCAATAATTATGGCGGCATAAGGAAAAAGCCGCTGAATCTCTATGGGCCGCTGGGATTCAAAAAGTATTTTGACACATTGGTGAACAAATTATTGAAACCAACAAAAATTAATTTTAAGATTAATGTAAAAGAGCTAAAAAACTCAACAATAAAAGTAAGCAATATAAAAATAAAAATACACGAAATTAGGCACAGCACAACAACAAAAAGCATAGCTTACAGGATAAAGCATAAAAACAGAACGCTTGTTTATGCAGGCGATGCAGAATACTGCAATGAGGCAATCGAAATCGCTAAAAATGCAGATGTTTTGCTTATAGAGTGCTCTTTTCCTGACAACAAAAAAGTGAAGGGGCACTTAACGCCATCTTTAGCCGGAAGAATAGCTTCAAAAGCCAAGGTTAAAAGGCTTATATTAACGCATTTTTATCCCCAAGCATTAACGGCAGATATAAAAAAGCAATGTAAAAAGGAATTCAAGGGAAAGATAATCCTTGCAAAAGACAGGATGAAAATAAACATTTAACGAACGTTTTCTCTTAAAAAATAGAAAAGTTTATAAATAATGAACGATTTTTGGAGTTATAGGCTTGTTTATAAGGGTTTAAAGATTGTTTTTAAGCGGATTTTAAAGCAAAATGAAAGGCCTGCAAAATATCTTCACTAGGGTCAACATTCAGATACTCGAGCTTCTCTCAAAGGAAAAGTTGCATATCCGGGAGATTGCCCAACGAATAAAATGCTCCCCTGCCAAGGTGCATGCGTGCATCAAGGTTTTCAAAAGCAGCAATGTTGTTAAGGAAGTCGGAGAAAAAAACCGCAAAGTAATTGTGCTGAACCTTGAGAATGAGCTGACAAGGCAAATTCTTCAATTGATAAACATCGATAAAAGCCTAGAGGGTCCCTACCTTATTCCTGAAAAGATCAACCTTTTTGATGCGATAAGCCCGCTTGATTTCAGGTACTATGCTAGGAACAAAAGCATGTTCGCAAAACTGCAGCCATACCTTTCTGAAGCGGCTTTTATAAAATATGCGTTGAAAATTGAATCGGTGCTTGCAAAAGTTCTTGCAAAAAATAAGCTATGCTCGCAAAAAATTGCTGATGAGATAGAGAAAGCCTGCAGAAACGTGACCCCGGAGCAGGTTTATGCCGAGGAAGACAGGATAAGGCACAACATAAGGGCATTGTCAAACTGCATAAGAAATAAAGTGAGCGATGAGGCAAAGCCGTTTGTTCATTTTACAGCTACAAGCTACGACATAATCGCAACTGCTGACGCATTGAGGTACAAGGACTTTACAAACAATGCGCTGATTCCGGAATTATTGAAATTTGAGTCAACATTGATAAACCTTGCATTGAGGGAAAAAAACACTGTGCAGATTGGAAGAACCCATGGGCAGCATGCCGAGCCAATCACATTTGGGTTTGCAATCGCGCAGTATGTCAGCAGGCTGGGAAGCTCGATAATAAAAATAAGAAAAGCGGCAAATAATCTAAGGGGAAAAATGGCGGGAGCTGTGGGAGCCTACAATGCATCTTCACTATTTTTTAATGAGCCTGTCAAATTTGAGGAGCAGGTGCTGGCAGAACTTGGATTAAAGGCATCTCCAATTTCCACACAGATTGTTGAAGCCGAGTTTTTGGTTGATTACCTTAACAGCATCATTTCTGCATTTGGCATTCTAGCAAATCTCGCTGATGACATGAGGCATCTCCAAAGGAACGAAATTGGAGAGGTAGGGGAACTTTTTGAGTCAAAGCAAGTCGGCTCATCAACAATGCCCCAGAAAAGAAATCCCATAAACTTTGAGAATGTAAAAAGCATGTGGAAGGAGTTCATGCCCCGCATGATGACAATGTACATGGACCAGCTGTCGGAGCATCAAAGAGACCTTACAAATTCTGCATCAATGAGGTTCATTCCTGAAATGCTGGCTGGTTTTTATGCGTCTGTTGTTAGGCTGAACAGAGTGATGTCAGACTTGGCTGTTGACAAAGAAAATATGCAAAAAAACTTCGACATGAACAAAAACATGATCATTGCAGAGCCCTTGTACATTTTATTGGCTGCAAACGGGCATCCTGACGCGCATGAATATGTGAGGGAAATGACGCTTAAATCGCAATTAACAAAACAGCCATTGATAAGCTTAGTCAGAAACGACAAGTCAATACAGCCCTACTTTAAAAAATTCAATAAAAAACAGCTCGAAATCATCAATAATCCTGAAAAGTACGCGGGAATTGCTGCAAAGAAGACAGAGATGGTTTGTGAATATTGGAAAAATGAACTAAGGCTGAATGGTTAATGAGTGAGATTTCTAAGGGCACAATCATAACTCCCGCCAATATAAACCATAAAAAATTGCATCCAATCGGCATAGGCAAAGGCTTAATGGTAAAAATAAATGCAAACATAGGCACTTCCAGGATAATAGCAAGCGTTGCAGAGGAATTGAAGCTGATTTCTGCTCAATGTACGGCCCAGATGCAGCATGAGGAATTTTCATAAAATAATTGATGAAAAAACATTTAACGAAAGAAGAATGGAAGCAAAAAAGCAGAAATTAAGGCAGATGGAAGAGGAAGGTTGATTTAAGCAAATACCTTGATGGTTAGTAAAATTAATATAAATGATTTTCCCTCATTTCACCTAAATACCAACGAGCAATAGCAATATCAGGATTAAAATCCACCATTCTTAATTCAATATTTTTCCCTGGGTTACCTTCTCCTTGCCCATTTCTTTCATTATATGACTTAGCCAAATATGGATATAATTCCAAAAGATTATGTGGAAGTTTAGGCGTTGGAATTATTACTACTTCACTTAATTTCCTTGGATGTCGTGGATTATACTTGCCTACCCATGTATTTCCATCAGGCATTGAAAATCCATAAATTCCTTCTTTTCCAAGGTATTTGGTAATTATATCCCAAAACATATTACTTGCCTTCATACGTTGCAGCACACTTGGGTGTTTCCCACACTTTAATTTTGCTCACGTTGATTCCAGAAGCCCTTACTAAATCAAACAAGTATCTTGCAATGTTCTCTGCAGTTGATTCAAAATCAACTTCTGTAGTTTTCCATCCTCTTCCGCTCAACACAGAAACCAATTCTTGGTCTTTCTGGTAGACCATAAATGAATGGTCCAATCTACCCCAAATGGGCTTTACAATCGCATCTATATCTTTAAAATCTAATACCATTCCCTCGAGATTAAGCTGACCCTCAATTTCTACCTCAGCGACGTAATTATGACCATGGGGGTTTACACATTCACCTTGGTTGGACATCAATCGATGGCCCATAACCCAATCGTATGTTTTGCTTACTTTCATTTGCCCAATTCAAAAACCTCTTTCATTATGCCACAAATGTATGTGCAGCCTATCGCTAAAATTGAAGCCCAAGGTTTTGCACATCTCAACTATCCACCTGCTTCTAGTCCTAATCACTTCGCTATTGTCCCCTTCTGGCATAAGATACATGTATTGTGCAGGGATAATAAGTTCTTCCTGAAGTTGTTTTATATCATATATGTCACCGGGGGCAACAACAACAAATTTAAATTGGTATTCATGCCTTGCCATAAGCTTTTTCAATACTTTAATATTCCTCATTTGTCTTAAATGTTCTTTCTCATATTTAGAGCCGTAAGGAACACTGTTTCTCGTTTTTGGTGAAATACTCAAATAAACTTCTTGTGGCAATTCTCTAAAGATGGTGCCATTAGTTTCAATTGTTATGGGGTATCCAAAATGAGTCAATTCTTCCGCAAGTTGTGGCAGGTATCTCTGCAAAAAAGGTTCCCCTCCGGTTACAACAACATGACGTGCTGGAGTTTGCCTAACATCTTGAATTAACTCATCTATTGACCGTGAAGTTCCTTGCGGGTTCCAAGAGGTGTATGGTGTGTCGCATTTTGTAATCTCGCCTGAAATTACATCACGCCACTCGCATCTCAAATTGCAACCAGAGCTTCTAATAAAAAATGATGGAACACCGATATACTTACCTTCGCCTTGAATGGAATAAAAAGTCTCGGCAATGAACATAAACTCGAGTAATGAATTTGTGTTTTTAAACTTATTTGCCATACGGAAATGGACTCAGTAAGATTTATAAGTTATGGGTAGTTAGTATCTATTATTGGGTGGTAAAATGGAATATTCAAAGTTAATTATTGCTGCTGACAATTTAATGGTTTCTCCACGAGAACTGGAAAGTTTTTTGTTTATGCTTAAAAATGGTCCCGTTAAGCAGATAGAACTTCAAAGAGGCATAGGATTCCCAAGTTCTGTAATGCGGCAGCTTCCATTGGAGTTAAGCGACATTGTGCTGAGGGATGGCGACAGATTCAGTTTGAGGGAATCCAAAGAAGCAGAGGTTGACCAAATTTTCAAAAGAAGAACAGCAGCGGATACTCTATTTGAAGATAGGTTAAGAGCAGCATCAGATGAGATGGAAAAAATAGAAAAATCACGCTCCAGATCTTACAGAGACTTTGATCAATTCAGAGCTACTTGTGCATCAAGTGCTAATAAAGTCCGTTTAATGTACGGGCATGGTTCTCTTGAAGGAAGAGATATATTGTTTATGGGGGATAATGACCTTGTTTCATTCCTTGCAGCTTATGCACAAATGGCGAAAAGGTTGGTTGTTTTGGATATCGACAAGGAATTAGTTGCATTAATACAAAAAATAAATGATGTGCACGGGACAAGAATAGAAGTTCAAAATTACAACGCTAAGAGAAGGATTCCACAAGAGCACGCATCCTCATATCAAGTAGCTGTTACTGACCCCCCATATACTCCTGAAGGCATATTCCTATTTTTATCTAGATGCTTGTCGGCTCTAAAAGGCGGAGGAGTTGTTTATCTTAATTTTGGATACAGTCAAAGGTCGCGCGAAAAAGCTATTCCGGTGCAAGAATTATTAAGTGATATGGGACTTGCTATCGAAGAAGTCAGAAATGGGTTCACACAATATCATGCTGCACAATCTATTGGATGCAGGTCCTCACTATATGTGTTAAAGACTACACCTAGGTCCATGCCGCTGATTAAGGGAGATTTTAGTGGCAATATATACACTAAAATAAGACAAAAGTGACCATAATGCAGGATGAATTTATTTTGGGAATTCAGGGCTGGAAAACAAGAAGTCATGATGCATCAGCATGCTTGTTAAAATGCACCAATGGAAAGGTTGAGATAGTTGCAGCTGCAGAGGAAGAAAGATTTATTGGAATTAAGCATGCATATGACACATTTCCAGTACATGCTGTTACTTTTTGTCTGGACTTTGCTGGAATAGCCCCACAAGACCTAAGCGCCGTTGCAATGCCTTTTGATTACCCATTAATTTATGCCACAAGGTCAATAAATCTCAAAATAGACCCCAAAGATTTGCAAGAATCGGTTTTTCCAGCATACCGCATAAATAGTCAACTTAAATTCGTATTTGTGAATCATCACCTTGCCCATGCGCTTAGTGCCTTTTCTCCGGCAATGGTTGATGCAGCCTCAATAATTGTAGTTGACGGACAGGGAGAAAATGAGTCTACTACATTATGGAGGGCAACCGATAGGGGAAAAAATATAGAAAAACTTGCTTCCTCTGGAATTGGACATTCACTTGGATATTTTTATGAGGCTTTAACAGAGTTTATTGGTTTTGAGCCTAATGAAGCTGGAAAGACAATGGGACTAGCACCTTATGGCAAGCCGCATCCTTTTTATGAAACTTTACGGGATTTAGTATATGTGCATCAAGGAGTTGTAAGGGTTAAAGGATTGGAGCTTCAAGTAGACACAAGTGGCAAGACTTTTGACGAACAACATTTAGTAAGACCTTATTGGATGCAAAAATTTGAAGATATTACCGGACTAAATCCCAATGATTCGTCAAGGAAATACTCTTTCAGAAAATTTCCAAGAGATTATCTGAATTTAGCAGCAGCTGGACAGCAGTTGCTTGAAAAAATTGTAGTTGAGCTAGCAATGCAAGTTCATCAAAGGACTGGAATAGTCAATCTTGGGATTGCTGGTGGTGTCGGCTTAAATTGTGTTGCAAATGGAAAAATAGCTGAATTAGGCATCTTTAGGAAAATATATGTGCAGCCAGCATCAAATGATGCAGGAACTTCACTTGGAGCAGCACTTGAAGTTGCAAGACAGAAAGGTTATGATATATCCCACACAGCAATGACACCTTATTTAGGGCCATCATATTCTGATTCTCAAATTGAAAATATATTAAAGAGTAAACATCTTCCATGTCGCATTGAAGAGAATGCTGCAAGACTGATTGCGGAATTAATCGAACAGGGAAAGGTTGTAGGTTTATTTCAGGACAGGGCTGAATTTGGGCCAAGAGCTTTAGGCAACAGGTCTTTCGTAGCAGATCCAAGAAGTGCTTCAATGCAAGATTTGGTTAACGGATATATTAAGGATAGGGAAGATGGTAGACCATTAGCTCCAAGTGTAATGTCTGAGCAGTCTGCATATTTTTTTGGTAACGAGCTGGACGCTCCACATATGACAGTGGCCTATAAGATGAAAACTAAGCTTGATGCAGTGACTCATGTTGATGGCTCTACAAGACCACAAATAGTAACACCTAAAGCCAATCCTGTGTTTCATGAACAGTTGCGGGAAATTAACAACAGATTAGGAGTTGGAGCCGTATTAAACACATCACTTAATAGGCACGGCCCCATAATCCACACACCATATCAAGCATTGCAGCTACTCGAAAAAACTGAAGCAGCTGCATTAATATTCAACAATAAATATGTGGTGATGAAAAATGCCTGATGACTTTAAAAAATCTGTCGGAAGTTTGAATCAGCACTTTTTAACTGACCACTCTCTCTTGGAAAAAATGGTAATGTTAGCTGAAGTTGATTCTACTGACATCGTCTTGGAGATTGGGCCCGGACAGGGAAACCTTACACGCGCTATTGCTAAAGCAGCAGGCAAAGTTGTTGCAATTGAGCTGGATAGACGGCTTGCCTCAGACTTGCAGCAGGTACAGGGACAATATCCTAATGTTGCTGTTATTTATGGGAATGCATTAGAAATGAAATTGCCGCCGTTTACAAAGCTGGTAGCGAATATACCTTTTAATATAACAGAACCCCTCATTATGAGATTATTGCAAGAGAAATTTGGTGCTGGGGTGCTTTTGGTGGGTCAACATTTTGCTAGAGAATGTTGTTATGGAAGACCCCACACCAGACTGGGCTTATTGTCAAATGCATATTTTAGAACAGATTATTTGCTCGATGTTCCAAGTGAAAGCTTTGAACCTCCTCCATCAACTGACGGTGCTGTAGTTGGTTTATACCCAACAAGCAAAAGAGAAATTGAAAGATTTCCTCTGTATATTGTAAGATGCTTGTGGGACCAAAAAGGAAGGATAGTGCGCGATGCACTTTCCGCTGCAATACATCAATATGCATATAAAAAAGGTGCATCTGATTTTAATGTAGGACACCCTATATGTATGATTGCTGAAGACTTGCCCAACTTGATGGGAATAAGGGTTGATAAACTTTCAAATAACCAATTTGAAGAATTGTACCGGTATTTAACCCATGTAAAACTGAAAAGGATTTTTCATGGTCATAAGCCTCGAGGAGGTGCACAAAATTGGCGGACACAATATGCAGCTTTCCTTTAGAAAATAATCTTAATATAACTATATTAGCCCCGCATATAGATGATGAAATAGTTGGAGCAGGAGGCAGCATTGCAAAGCATATTGACTTAGGAAACCGGGTTAGAGTTGTATACATAAGCTCGGGGCTTACCCCCGATGAAGTTGCTGTTAGAGAAAAAGAATCCGAAAGAGTTGCTGAATTCTTGGAAATTACAGATATCAGATTTCTAAGGCAAAGACCCACTGAATTGGGTGAGCGGCATATTGAAGGCATTGTTAGTATGCTTAGGAAATTCTCAACAGATTTTATTTATGCCCCTCATTTAAATGATGGAGATGTAGAGCATACTGCAGTTTCGCAACTAGCTTACAGACTTTTATGGTTGGCAAATGGCGGCTATTACAATGCACATCCAAACCCAAATTCAGTAAAAGGTTTATTCCTTTATGAGGTGCACAGACCCATTGGTGAAGTTCACTATTTTGAGGATATCACGGGCTATGAAGGAAAAAAGATTGCAGCCTTGCAGTTGTTTGCATCACAGCTTCAGCAGGTTAGATATGACGAAAGTGCAATGCATCTTAATAGATATAGGGGGATATCAAGCGAAGTTGCTCCTTCAGTCGAAGCATTTCAGCTTGCTGGATTTAGGAATTTTTTTAACATGTTTGCAAGAAGATAAAAATGGACTTATCACTTGTTATACCGGTTCATAGCGACGTAAGAATTGAAAGATGCGTCCAAAGCATCGACCAAGCAGTTGAAGTTGTGGTTGTTATGAATAATCCCACGAAAGAAGTATCAGATATAGTTGCTAGATTAGGCATTAGGTCAGTTGTAATCCCGCAGCAAAATCTTGGCATATGCTACAATCAGGGAATGGACGCTTCTAATAATGAACTGGTTTTATTTATGGATAGCGATTGCGTTTTTGCTGCTGGAACGATTGAAAAGATGTATGTTGCAAAGGAAAAAAATCCACAAGCCTTGGTAAGAGGTAATGTGGCCTTCCAAGAAAACTCATTTCAGTCTAGGATAACTAAATCAGCGAGAGAAGTGACTACTTCAAACGTGCCTTATGCGTTTATTCCGCCTCTCTTGCTTGACAAGGACGTTTTTGGAAGAATTGGTGATAGATACAGGTTTGCCGAGGATGTTGGATGGTGTGTAGACTTTGAATTTGAGATAAGACGCAGAAAAGCAGGAATAGGGCTTGTTCATTTGGCGGATGCGCCAATATATCATGACCCTATTACAATTATGGATGATTTTAGGAGTGCTTTCAAGTATGGAACAGGAAAGAGGATAAGGCATGAGAGAACAGGGGAGCAAGTTAATTTCTTAGATGTGCTGAAGGACCCCATAATCAAAGGTTACAGAGAAAGAGGCTTGTCAACTGCACTTTACCTTAGTTTATGGAAAGCTGTGCTATATTCAGGCTATTACGCCCAGGCACTAAGATTGTACAAAGCAAATAGGTGATGTAATATGGAGCCACAGACGGTAGATGATTTAAGAAATTTAACGTTAAGGGATACAGCAGTATCTGTTAAGACTGGCAATCCCGCAATTGACTCGAAAGTAATTGAAAATATAAGGAAAAGGGGAAGAGTTCCTTTTATATTATCATTTGATTCAAGCTACAATGGAACAAGCGGTGATATTTTCAATGATGGAGGTTCATACTACCAATTCTTTTCAATCGACGATGTATTAAATCGAATAGCAGAAAATACTAATTCGACATTATTTGATGCTAGAAATACATTTGGTTACTTTCTTTTTATGTATTCAGTCGCTGTTGCCAGAGCTGAGTCAATGGCATCATCGGCAGTTGTTATTCCTCAAAGTGTTATTCCTGTCAGGCCCAGAGATCCCGACCAATTGCATCAACTACTTCAGAAATTAACCGATGAAGGCACTTCTAGAGATACAAACATCACATTAGACCTTCTATTAGCAGACGATACGAAGCAAGGACACGAAGAAAGAGATATTGCTAAAAATAATGTAGCTGTGTTGATATCGGGCGGTACAGACAGCATCGGAGTTGCTTACATAGAACGAGGCTTAGGTAAAGCAATATCCCCCGTTCAAATTCTTTATGGACAGGCTGCAAGGCATCAAGAATCTTGGTGCGTCGAAAGAATTGCTGAGGATTTAGGGCTTGGTTTAGACATGCTCTGCAGAGTCGATATGCCAGTTCTAAAAAGATTTGGTGCATCTGGGTTGCTAAGAGATGATGTGAAAATTACTGAAAAAAATAAAAAAATAGAATATGTTCCATTTAGGAACACTGTATTTATCTCTCTTGGAATGATACACGCTGAATTAACAGGCACGCCATACATTGCAATTGGTGCTAACCATGACGATACATTAGCTCCTGACGGAACTCCGTCTTATGTTGAAGCTATCAATGCCGTTATTGAATCGGCGGGTTGGCCTATACGCATTATTGCACCACTGCTGGGATTTGGTGGCAAGCCGGAGATAATTAGAACAGGAAAAGAATTAGGTGTTAATTTTTCCCATACATGGTCATGCCACAGTTATATTCCCCCAGAAGAAGTTGGATCAAAAGCAAGAGCATGTGGAACTTGTGGCAATTGCTCAACAAGGTACTCTGCTTTTTTGAAACTTGGATTTGAAGATCCTATTGGGTATAAAAAAGTTCCGAAAATAAGAACAAACTGGGCAGGACCTCAGCACAATTATGAAGCGTTAAGGAGGACATTAAATATTAAGTAAGCTCATTGCTTCTGTAAAACTAGAATATACCTGCATGAATTAGTCTTGATCCCATATTTAGTGTTATGTTTTTTTGATATGTCTCTGACAAATTTACAATCTTTGTGGATATTGAACCGAGGTATTATTGGCGTATTTTCAAGTAAGAAGATTAAATCATTGTACTTATAATACTCTGTAGCGCAGTAATGGCTTTTTCTCACTATCTTGAATCCGAGTTTTCTTGCTTCAGCAGAATACTTATTTATCAAACTACCCTCCCTCTTTTTGTAAGACTGTCCCCGGCCAAAAATACCCTTTATGTTCTGCTTATCCCGTTCACCAACCTGTTGGGTGATAAATATGCCTTTTTTCTTCAAAACTCTGTAAATTTCCCTTAAATTAAATGGTGAATGCCTGCAGCTTACTGTGTCAAATTCTTCGTCTTTGAAAGGCAGCTTATTAGAGTCTGCAAGCTTAAATTCTACATTGCTGATTTTGGCATTAATAAGATTTTCATTTGCTTTATTAATCATAGATTTAGAATTGTCAATGCCTATGACTTTATTGCATATTATTGGGAGTTTGAAAAGTTTCTCACCACTCCCCGCCCCTATATCTAGTAATTTTCCGTTTTTTTTAAGAAATTTGGCAACTTCTTGGTAAAAATCCCATTTTTTGTTTTTAACAATTATCCTGCTATTTAAAACAGAAAAATCCCAGCCAATTCTCTTGCCCACAGACTCATAGAACTGTTTCTGTTTAACCATTAGATAATGATAGAATATGTGATATTTAAGCATTTAGTATTTCAGAAATATTTTTATTGCTTCCTTAATTACCAATTGGCAATGGTGTATGAAAAAGAAGTTCAAAGATTTTATGACAGGGTGGCGTCAGGCTATAGCGCTACGCATGCTGGAAGATTTTCTGATGAGATTATGGAATATTTTTTGCTTAGAACTCTTCCAGCAGGAAGACTGAGAATACTTGACGCAGGCTGTGGGGTGGGTAGATTTGCAATGCCTTTGGCACGCATGGGTCACGAAGTTACTGGAAGTGACTTGTCAGCAAAGATGCTTAGGCAATTAGAAAAAAATGCGTCACGAGAGGGAATTGAAATTAAGCTTGTTCAAGGGTCATTGACTGATATGCCTCAGGTTGAAAGCGATTATTATGATGTTGCAATTGCCTTAAACCAAGTCTTGGATATTGTTGCAGATTATAACCTGGCTTTAGCCGAAATAGCAAGGGTAACTAAAACAGGAGGTTTGCTAGTCGGTTCAGTAAATAACAGATTTGCATATGCAGTTATTGAAGATTTGCAAAAAGGTTATTTTAGAAAGTTCAGAAATGCAATGGAAACTGGCGATAGATATGTTAATTGGACCGGTAAAGGCAAAGGTCATGTCAGTCACGAATTTACTCTTGAGGAATTGACAGCAGCACTTGTGTCCAACAGTTTCTCGGTCATTCAGATTTTAGGTATATTTAACCTGTTTAATAAATACCAATTGCCAAAATGGATTAAAGATCCAAAAAAAAGAGAAGCGCTGAAGCAACTCCAAATCGAGTTTGCACAAAAACCAGAATTTATAAATAACTCGCAAGAGTATTTTTTTGTCGCCCAAAATCATAAAAATTCAGATTGAAAACAAACTATTCTAACAAAGGATAGCCCATTTCATCATTTTTGATGTAATTGCTGAGAAACATCTCTAAGAAGCTGATGGTGAAGGTTTAAATATCTTTCTCATTTTCTTTAAACAATGCCAAAACTTCCATTCAAATTCTGGCTTCTCAGCAACGTCGAAAATTTTTAAATTTTCGGAGTTTCTGAAATCTAAAGGATTTCAGCAACATTTATAAAGCAAGATTATTTCTCCGACGTAATCTCAAAAAATTAGTATTTTGGAGAAATGGCAAAATGAGCGTTGCAATTGACTTAAAAGGAAAAAAGGCAATAGTGTTTGGGATTGCGAATGACAAGAGCATTGCATGGCACATTGCTAAAAGGCTGAATGAGGCAGGATGCAGGATTGCAGCAGGCTACCAGGAAAGGATTGAGCCATTGTTCATGCCGCTGATGAAGGAGCTGCACAACCCAGTTTATGAAAAATGCGATGTTGTAGATGACGCTTCAATGGATGCTTTCTTTAAAAAAGTGCAGGAAGAGTTTGGCAAAGTTGATTTTTTGGTTCACAGCATAGCTTTTGCCAAAAGAGAGCATCTCCAGGGCAAGTTCATGGATGTTGACAAAAGAGGCTACCAGGTTGCCCACGAAGTGAGCGCTTATTCATTGGTAGAATTAACAAGGCGGGCAGCGCCTATGCTTAAAAAAAACGGCTCAATAATCGCAATGACTTACCTTGGAAGCGAAAAAGCAGTTCCGGGCTACAATATAATGGGCGTTGCAAAAGCAGCCCTTGAATCATGCGTAAGGTACCTTGCAGTTGACTTGGGAGAGAAGCAGATAAGGGTCAATGCAATCTCTGCAGGCCCGATAGCAACGCTTGCTGCATCAGGAATCGCAAACTTTGCCGATATGCTTCTAAACTATGTTGCGAAAGCGCCATTGAAGAGAAACATTACAGCTGATGAGGTTGCAGACTGCGCATTATTCCTTTGCAGCGACCTGTCAAAGGCAATTACAGGGCAGGTTATTTACGTTGATGCTGGATACAGCGCGATGGGTATATAAATATTAAAATTAGTTTTAGGATTCGCTATGGGCAATGAAAGAATTTTAATTTTTCAGCCACATGATCTGGCAGGATACACTAATTCTCGAGAGGGTATCGAGGATTTTGTGGATAACGTGAGGCAATGGCATCCCAACGATATTAAGGGGCAATTTCAATTATTCCCTTACGTGCTTCCAGACATAGGAAGAAAAGGCTGGAATTATGCAGGAATTGTTTACAGAAGAGAAATGAAAAACATTGATGAACATCCTTTAAATTTTATTCCAGGTCAACAAGTTGTTGAGAGCTTTCGCGATTTGGCATCAAGATTAGGCGCTGAAACTCGAGACTTGGAATTTTTTAAGGGCAGAATTGAAATACCAGGACCAACCCAAGAGCAATATTTAAGAACTATTGAAGCTGCTTACTCCCCTACACATGAGGAGTTTAAAGCTGCAGGATTAAGGAAGCCAAAACAGGTAACAAGATTTTTTTTGAATTTACATGATTCCCTAGTTGAACAAATTATTATGCCTTATCTTGAGTTGATGGGATTTAAAGGGGATATTAATGTTAAAAAAGTGGCCTGATTTGTAAAATGACCAAAACCGTGCCACTATGATAACTGTACAACCTTATACCTACGAAGATTTATTTAGGGATTTGCCGAACTTGGGCAACGGCATTCTTTTGGATTTGGGTTGCGGTAGCCAGCGGGGATTTACAAGAACCTATATCTCATATTTATACAAGAGATTGGCTGCTGATACGAATCCTACAGCAATGGCAGAGGCTTCAAGACGCCCAGAAAATAATACAATTGCTGTAGATTTAGAACATAAACTTCTGGAGGCATTACCGCTTGGAAAATCTGTCTGCTCTGATGCGAGATGTCTGCCTTTCAGCGATGCTTTTTTTGATATAGTTGCAATGGGATGGTTATTGGATCGCCTTAAAGGCAAGCAAGAAATTTATAAAGTAATGAGAGAGTCATCGCGCGTTTTGAAAGAAAGGGGATACTTAATCGGAGACGTGGCACTTCACCCAATTAGGTCAGTTCACGAAAGACTTGGAGGAGCGGAACTTTCATTTGATTTGCCAAGCTATTACAGACAAATGGTGTTTTATCGCAATATACTTCCCAAATTTGGTTTTAACATATTAAGTAGTGGTATGGGTTTTAATTCTGAACAAATTGACGAGTATCATACTTTTTATTTTGTGGCACAAAAAGTAACTTAAAAACCTTTATAAACACTTATTCTTACTCTTTTATTATGAAGCAAAGCTACCAAGACAGAGAATCAAAAGCTGTTGATGCCATTAAAAAAAATATACCTTCTTCTTTGAAATCAGGCATGCTGCCCCAAAGCAAGGGCATGTTTGCCGAATTGTTTGAAAACAATGAAGCGTTTCCAAGGCATTACATTGCAACTGCAATTGACAGCGTGGGCACAAAAATAATGATTGCAGAGGCTATGGAAAAATATGGCACAATTGGAATTGACTGCGTTGCAATGAGTGCAAACGACTTGGCAACTTTGGGCGCTGTAAATCCTTTTTTGTTCATGGACTGCATATCCTGCCAGCCTGAAATTCAGGAAAAGGCAATAACAGGCGACATAGTAAATGGGATGTCAAAAGGATTGGCGCAATGCGATGCGTCAAAAATACTGAGAAACTCGATAAGGGTAAATTTTGGCAAGGGCGAGACAGCCTCTGTTGACGAGCTTTTGAGCTCTCCAAAATCTGGTTACGGGTTTGAACTTGTCGGTTCAATGATTGGGTTTGTAGAGAAAAACAAGATAAAAAAGCAAAAAATAAAGCCCGGGCAAAAAATAATTGCATTAAAAAGCTCAGGGACTCATTCCAATGGGTATACTGATTTAAGGCATTGTTTATTGAAAGGAGATTTTGAAACAAGAACAGAATTCAAGAAAAAGTATAAAGGCAGGTTTTCTCTGGACGACGGGTTTGACGGCTCGACAATTGGCAAAATTTTGCTTGCGCCAACCAAAATTTACATTGAAACAATGGCTAAAATATCAAAGAACTTTGATGTTGTTGGGTTTAACAATACCGGATATGGATTGAAGAATCTAAACAGGGCAAAAGAGAAAGTTGAATTCAGAATCAATGCTCCTTTAAAGCCGCAGCCAATCTTTGATTTGATGCAGAAGGAATCAAAGTTCAGCGATGAGAAGATGTACGGCACTTTTAATATGGGAATGGGTTTTTTTGTTGTATGTGGTAAAGATAATGTTGATGATATTTTAGATATTACAAAAAATGCTGATGTTGTTGGAGAAGTCAAGAAATCAAATAAAACAATGACCGTTCTGGAAAAAAATAATAAGAAGATTGCGTTTGAGGGGTATTGATTATTTTAGCCACGGCATTCCGCAATTCTAGCATATTTTCCGTTATGGGTATATGGACGTTCTTCAAGCTCTATGTACAAAAACCACTGAAAATTTGATACAAAATAGTAAAAATTTGTCTTCTTTACCCTAAATAAGCCCGATTTTGCTCTTTTTTAGCGCGATTAAACCTTTATATTGTCTGATTCACAGGCACTTTTTGATGCACCTGCATGTCATTCCAGTCGAAATACAGGTTTTCAGGCTTTGGCATTGAAGATTCATTCAAATTCAAGCTGAAATAATAAGTTGTTGTCTGAATCTTCTCATAGCATTCCCTATGCTGCCATGCTGTGTTAGCGCTATCAACCCATTCCCTGATGGTATTTAGGTTTCCATCAACATACTCAACATACCATCTGCCATCTATTGCCTTTGCGCATGTTACAAAGGCTTTTTCTGTCCATATAAGATTTGGTGAGTTCTGGCTTAATGTCCCATATGCTAGGTTTCCTGTTATATTTGCGTTTCCTGACACATGCAATGTCCTTGTAGGACTCGCTGTTCCAATACCGACGTTGCCGGTGCTTGTTATCCTTACCTGTTCTGCTGGCGCGGCATTGTTGGTAAACAACCGTATATCATCAGCGCCATTGCCAATTACCATCTCATTCGATGCACCGACATAAATAACGCGCAAGTTTGCTGTTCCTGCAGCATTCCTTACCCCAAACCCGCGATCATTGCCAGTAATGATGGAGGCGGCGCCAGTTGTACCATCAACATGCAAGAGTGTCTGTGGTCCCGTCGTCCCGATGCCGACGTTGCCAGATCCCCCTTGTATCCTCATATACTCAGTTCCTCCGAGCTTGAAAGTCATGTCATTTACCCCGCCTGCCGAACTACCAAAAACTAAATTATTAGCGCCATCGACTTGAATAATATCAACACTTGTACCAGCACTATTTAGTGAGCGATAGTAATTTTGCCAAGCGAGTCTTAAATTTCCATTAACATCTAACTTCTCTCCAGGACTCGTCATCCCGATGCCGACCAACCCGCTTGCGGAATTTACATATAATGTAGTTGTGTTGACTATTAAGCTATTTGAAACGTTTAAATCCCCATTTTCAACTGTGATGCCTGCTCCGCTGATGAATAAAGCAGCCATAAGGAATAGAGCTAACGCTATGGTAAGCTTTAAGATTGAGGTGAAATATTTATTCAATTTAGGTGTATTATTTACACCAAATTTTTCTATCTTATTTTTCGTATATATTCTATTTATTTCTTTCATTTTATTCCACCTCAATTAAACATTTTGAACATATTGTGGGCTAAGGGGGTGGTTAATACACGGTAAAAGAGGTATAAAACCGTTCTTCAGCCAACAATTAGCATTAAGGGTTACCATTTTGCGTTAAAGTTCCTTTTGCAAACAAATACCCAGTTTCATTGATATTAGTCTTGAACTCGCCATTCCATTTAAGCCTGAATTCATTCCTGTCCATGTCAACATTTATTGTTCCTTGGTTTTCCTGCAAAGTTCCATCAATATACATACTTCCATTGTTTTCAATTATTAAAACATCATTCAAGTTATTTCTTATTTTGAATGCAAAATTATTTGTTGCAATGAAATTTGAGTTTTGCTCTAAAACACCTTTTAAGACAATGTTTCCAGCATCTCCAAACCAAGCAATATTGCTTCCGCTTGCATTTTTGATAAGGAATTTGTCTATATCATGATAAATTGAAAATGTTTCTGATGTGTCATTACCAGTATTAATTCCGTCAGTAGCTAAAATCTTTATTTTGTACTGATTGCTTTCTACAAAATTGGTTGAATTTATTGTTAAGGTAGTGTTAGGGTAGTCTATTTCTAAAGTTGAGAATGTGTTGCCATTGTCGGAAGAGATTAAGACGGCATAATTAATAGTGTCATTATCTAAGTCGGAAGCGTTCCAAGTTAATGTAAATGATTTATCGAAGGTTTCACTGCCTGATGGGGAGGTTATGGTTATGGTTGGGATGTTTGCAGTGACGTTGATCTCTTGTTTTACCGTATTATTCTCCTTGTATAGTATTTTTGCTAAAGTTTCGTTGAAAGGTACAATAAAAACAAAATAAGAGCCATTCACTTCTTCTGCTGTACCCTTTTGGTCATAAACAATTGAATTATTAAACCTTAGGTTAAACAATGGATTGCTATTGTTATCAATTAAATTTATTTCATATTTGCTATTGTTTATACTTAAATTTTGAGTTGTTATAAAGCCTTCATCAAGTATATAAGTGTTATCTATAGTTAAATTTGTTGCACCTGTAGATTGGGAACGCACAAATTTTCCACTAAACATGATTCTTTTTGGTACAAAAAATAGTGATTCAAAAAATGAGCTCTCAGTTTTATTTAAAAGAATCGAATAGGTCTCATTACTAACCCAAGAAGTAGCGTTATTATTATCACTCCCCATAAAATTATGTAGTTTTGTATTATCCGGCTGTCCTGTTAAGGGTTCTATACTAAAAGCTTCACATCCGTCATTTGTGTTACAATCATCATCAAGTAAATCTGGAATTGGACCTTCAGCATTAGGACAAAATGTACCATCTCTATTGTTACGATCCCAAGCACTTCCATCGCCTTCATCACATAAGTCTGCTAAATCATGTGATATTTCATGAGTGGCAGTGGTTCTTGTATTTGTTTGTGCTAAAACTGCATTTAAACCGCATGATAAGCCTGTTGAATTTTCATAGCCAATGTCAGCAAAAAAGCTTTGTGGGGCTATGCCAACAACATAATCCGCTAAAAACTGAAATCTTTTCAATCTTTGCATGATTTTACAAGCAGCTTCATTCCTCTTAATATCGTTATTTTGAAATTCATCAATTATTTCGGTGAATTCAAAAATCTTATCAGTATCAGTTTTATTAACTAATCCGTCATCACTAAGTGGATAGACTTTTTTCATAAAATCGGTATTATCCGTTGCCATTATGTGAAAATTTGCAATATCTCTGATTGGTAGATATTCTAACGTAAAGTCTACAGTTCTTTTCACAGTAATGTTTATACTCATAGCATTATTAGAGGTATCAAAATCCGTTAAACTATAAGCATTTTGAACTATTATAAAAACTAAAAGTAAGCATACAACTTCAAATTTTATTATTTTATGCAGTTTCATATTTTTGCTTTAATTGTTTATACAATTTTATAATAAGTGATGATAGTATGTAAAGGATTGCTAAATCCAAAATTAAATTCATTATCCTAATCTTATAATTCGAATCACAAGTAATGACGTCACCAGCTTCTACAGCATTTGCACACCCAAAATAAAGAAAAGGCAATGGCAATCCTGATTCATAAAAATATGTGTCATCTCCTTGTTTAAGTAAAGGAAAAGTACCATATGGGGTAAAATACCCCCAGATAAAAGATAATATCCCAAGTACAATAAACAATATTATTTTACCTTTACTAGGTCTAAAAAAAGCTTTTACCTTCCCCATAAAATCATTATTTTTCCTTTCCATCCTCATCCCACACTCACCTCCGCTATAATACTGCTAGTCCCAACGGTACTTGGATTAAAGCTAAAATCAAAAGTTTGATTTTTAGAAACATTAATCAATTTAGTTGCACTATCTCCTGGGTAAACACTTAATAAATTACCATCTAAAGTAGCATTTACTATTGCATTTGCATTTAAAGGTCCTTTATTCTTAACAACAACTCTTACAATGCCGGATTTGTCCTTAACCATATCGACATCTTTAACCACTTGAATTGGGATTATCTCTAAAATTTCAAGGTCTGTAGAATTTGCAGGCGTTAAATTGGATTCATACCAGTTTATTGAATTATCATTGAAACATGCACTTAATGCATCAACATCATTATCTTTATCTATATCTATTGCATAGACCGATTTTGCATTATTACAGTTAGTGCTTATATTATGTACTGTCCAGCCCGGTAGAGAAGATCCATTGTTCTCGTACCAAGCTATTCTACCATCAGCTCCAGAAGCACTCAAGACATCAATGTCATTATCGTTATCTATGTCTTTGGCAAAAACGGCAAATGCCCCAGCAGCAGAAGTAGTTATATTACGAGCAGTCCATGAAGGAGGAGATGAGCCATTATTCTCGTACCATGTTATTTTATTGTCAAGGCTAGACGCACTTAAAACGTCAATATCGTTGTCCTTGTCTATATCTATTGCGTAGACTGACCTTGCTGAATCAGCAGAAGTAGTTATAATCCGAGCAGTCCAATTTGGAGGGATGCTACCCTTATTCTCGTACCACGCTATTTTGTCATCAACAGATGAAGCACTCAATACATCAGTGTCATTATCTTTATCGATATCTATTGCAAAGACAGATCGAGCATTTATGGCAGATGTGTTTATGGTATGGGTAGTCCAATTTGGAGGATAACTGCCATTGTTTTCATACCAAGCTATTTTATTGTCATTGACAGAAGCACTTAATACATCTATATCCTTATCACTGTCTATGTCTATTGCAAATACTGAAAATGCGAAGTTAGTAGTTGTAGCTATAGTATGTTTAGTCCAACCTGGAGGTGAGCTTCCATTATTTGCGTACCACTTTATTCCACCAGAATCTGAGGCACTTACTACATCTATATCGCTATCGTTATCAACATCAATTCCATAAACTGACCTAGGACCAGCAGCAACAGTGTCTATAGCACGTCTTATCCAACCCGGGGGTGTGCTGCCATTGTTTGCATACCACATTATTTCATTATTAAAATTTGCTGCGCTGACTACATCTATATCACTATCTTTGTCTATATCAATAGCAAAAACTGAATGCGCACCATTATCTAATGTGGTTATGGTACGGGTCGTCCAACCAATCACAGGATATACTATAAATTCACTTAAACCTCTAATATCTTGGCTTATTTCTAGATTAATATAATCTTTATTATTCAAAGAATATACAGAAACAGTATAATTCAAATCAATAACATCTTTAAAATCATAATAATTGTTTCCAAAAGTCAATGTATGTCCAGTTAAAGAGGTTTCATTAAAACCAGGAAATATTTCTTCTTTAACTTCAAAAGCTTTAAAATAAATATGCCCATTACTAATAGTATATTTTGTGCCGTTCCAAATAATGAAATCAGAATCTATCTCATATAGAATATTTAATTTTATATTCTTTTTCGTGTTTAATAAATTCCTAAGAATATAAGTTTGCTTTACTGGTTTTTCATCAACATTAAAAAAACTTGTATCAATTTCTTCGTAAACACTCTCGATTTCTGTGTTTTGCGATTTAAACTTGTTTCTTATCTTTTTACCAGAAAAAGGAAGAGTTTCTTTATCAAATGCTTCAACAGCAATATTATCATAGTCAATACTAAATCCAATCTGCTTAAACCCTTTTAGATGATTAAATTTATCAACAGCCACTATATCACTAATAATTGTTTTTGATTTATTATCGTTTAAATCAACAGCACCAACAAATAAAGATAGAATAATCCCTATAAAAATCATAAAAAGAAGATTTACTTTATTCAAATTCAAACTTCCACCCCTTTATTATAAATTGTAAACTGCAACTGCTATTTATACCTTTCTTTTTGTCGTCAGCAAATTCAACATGACTTACACTATTAAAATGATTCTTTGTCTTATCTTTGCACAAATTGAGAATACCCAGCCATGTTACGCTGTTTGTTACTTTATGTCAAAAACCACCCATCAGTCGAATGCGAGTGAGCAAATCATTCGCTCACAATTCACTGGGTGGCATGTTTAGGTGCTATCCCATTCAGATGGTTTTGGACATCACAAAAACCATAGGTTTTTGGAATCCCGAAAATCTGTGATTTTCGCGACTACAAAATTCCACTTATTAATGGATGATTTTTGAGCACATCCAAATTCCATGCAATATGCTTGTAACACATAAACCACTTATGAAACATAAGTGGAATTTTGATGTTTGAAAAATCTTTCACTCAAAAATAAAGAAAATCACTCATAACAAAGCACAGTCCTTGCCACATTCCTGATTTCGACTGCTGTTGCCTTCAGGTTTTCAATGATTTTTGCAACTGCAACAAGATTTGAGATTGTACCCTTGTTTTTAAGATTAACATGCGTGTTGGTGTACTTCTCAAGGAACTTGCTGCATGCAGCTGTCCTGTCCTTGTTTGTCACTTCTGCATTAAAGGCTATCTGCTTGTCTTTGTTGTAATAAGACTTCATTACACCGTTATAAGATTCTGCTATGTCGGTGTGTATCCTGTCAATCTCTGCAAGCGTGCTCCTGTCAAGGCTGGCTGCGCATATGTACCTTGCAATCCTTTTCTGCCTGTCGGCAATCTTCTCAATGCTTAAAATCATAAGCTCATCAGAGTGCAGCTGCCATGGCCCTATCCCAAGCGATTTAGCAATTCTTGGATTCATAATCGCATTTTTAATGACCCTGTAGCCAAGGAAATAAAGCCTGTTTACATCAAAATCCCTATTGTGTATGCTTTCATAGTTGCAATTGCCCCTGCAGCATAATATTGCGTCTTCCATCATTGCCCTTGTTATTATGTCCATCCTTCTTATTATGTTGCTGATGGATATGTCATTGATATTGATAAGGTTTTTAGCCACAATTCTTGTTGATGTCTGCTCCATTATCTCCAATCCGGAAAGGTTTCTTATGACATCCTTTATCTTCGGGGCTTCCTTGCTGTTGCTGTCAAACAAGATGTTTATTGTATCATAGCCGTTTAAATAAGAAGATGCAATTTCCGCTTTCAGCATTTCAATATCCTTGTTTCTGGAATCAATGTCTATGTCTTTGAACCCGGGCTTTTTTTCCTGCTGGTTTGCGCTCAGGGTTAATTCAAATCCATCATCATTTACAGAAATCAAATCCCCTTTTTTCAGATTGTTTTTTTCAACCCAGCTTTTTGGCATTGACAGTATGAAAGAGCCCTTGCCAAAGCTTATCAGTTTTCTGACATCGATATTAACCACCCCTTTATGTTAATTTATTTTGCTTATGTAACTTTAAGGCTTATATAAGGATTATTATTGGAAATTATAGATATTGTAGAATATATTGCAATATATAGATGTGTTCTTTTTTATATAGCATATATGTTATATAGGTTAATTATTTATATAAAAACCCAACATTTGCTTGTTAGCGGGGCGATAATATGCTGAAAAAAAAGCGATACAGTGATGGGGAAAGCGATGAAGACAATGACATCTATTCGAAAGATGCCAGAGAATTATTGCTTGATGACGATGAATTATCCCCAATGGAAGAGGCATTCATGAATGGGTATGGGGATGTTGCATAAACAAAAGGTGCAAAATGGCAAGATATATCTGCATTAATTGCGGAACTTATATTATGAAAAGCGCGATAAGCGACCCTTACATGTGCAGGGACTGCGAGAAGCTGCTTGAAGGCGCTGAAGACAGGGAAAGGTACACCTATCTTGACAATTATTAAGGAAAAATGAAATTATACCGGCAGTTTGACCTGAACCTTAATGCATTGAATGTAGGTGCTTTTAGAGACATAAATATGCCTAAAGCAATAAATGAAATCCCAGCCTTGGTTGAAAAATTAATCAAAGACCTTCTTAAGGACGGGTACATTGTGATTGAGTCATCTGCTCACCATATGGGAATCCCAAGAAGCATAACTGTTGTCAGGGATTTCACAGGCCCTTTTGCCACAAAGTTTTCCGCAAAAATACAGCATGATTTTAATACCCTTTCCAATAGGATAGGAGTTGAGAGATTGTTTGAGTAATCGACGTGTCTAAAAACCTAAAATACTGCCATTTTAAGCCTTAAAAAGCCATTCTAGGAACGAAAGGTTTATATAGTTAAGTGTTCTAAAAACTACAGAAACAAGGGCTGATTTATCGACTATAAAATTGTGGTTTTTAATATTTTTATATAATGAATGAGTAGGCATAAAACTAGCAAAGTTTTTGAGTTGTTTTTAAAAATATAAAATTAAGTATTGCGCTGTGAAAGAGAAAAATACATTCAATTTAACATTAAATTCGCATAACAAAAAAATCACTAAAACCAATAATGGAAAATAATCAAACTAAAATGGAGCAATCACAAACCCAGCAAAATCCGCAAGCCCAGGAATCAAAAACAGATGAGTCAAGCTATGACGCAAAAGACATTCAGGTGTTGGCTGGATTGAGCGCTGTAAGGAAAAGGCCTGCAATGTATATTGGCTCAACAGATATTAAGGGACTGCATCATCTTGTTTACGAGGCTGTTGACAACTCAATCGACGAGGCATTGGCTGGCTTCTGCAGCAAGGTTTGTGTCATCATACACAATGACGGATTTATCACGGTAAGCGACAATGGAAGAGGAATACCTGTCGATATCCACCCTAAATTGAACAGGTCTGCTGTCGAGGTCGTCATGACAAAACTCCATGCCGGTGGAAAATTTGACAAGAAAGTATACAAGGTAAGCGGCGGCTTGCATGGGGTTGGAATTTCTGTGACAAATGCATTGTCAAAAGAGCTTGTTGTTGATGTAAAAAGAAACGGCAAAATCTACCAGCAAAAGTACCAGTATGGGAAGCCAGTCACGGAATTAACAATAATCGGCGATGTTGATCCGAAGGAAACCGGTACGATTGTAAAATTTCTGCCTGACGAGCAGATATTTTCGGCAACGGAATTCAGCTTTGAAATCCTGTCAAGCAGGCTGAGGGAGCTTGCATTCCTTAACAAAGGAGTAACAATAGAGATAGAAGACGAAAGAACAGAAAAGAAAAACGAGTTTCATTATGACGGCGGCATAATCTCTTTTGTGGAGTATCTTAACAAAAACAAGACACCCTTGCACAAGACAATTTATTTCAACAAGGGCAAAAACGGCATACAGTTTGAGTACGCTTTGCAATATAATGACGGCTACCAGGAAAATGTTTTCTCTTTTGCAAACACAATTAATACTTATGAAGGGGGCACTCATTTGATAGGTTTTAAGACAGCCTTGACAAGGGTCATGAATAACTACACAGAGAAAAACAAGCTGAAAGGAATGAAACTTACAAGCGAAGACATAAGAGAAGGATTGACAGCTGTAATTTCCATTAAAATTCCTGAGCCGCAGTTTGAAGGCCAGACAAAGACAAAGCTCGGAAATTCCGAAATAAAGGGACTTGTTGACAGCATTGTAAATGACTCTCTTGGCTCTTATCTTGAGGAAAATCCCCAGATTGCAAAAACCATTGTTTACAAGTGCATTAATGCTGCTCATGCAAGAGAGGCTGCGCAGAAAGCTAGGGAACTGACAAGAAGAAAAGGCGCTTTAAACCATGGCTCCTTGCCGGGCAAGCTTGCGGACTGCTCTGAAAAAGACCCTGCAAAATGCGAACTGTTCATTGTTGAAGGAGATTCTGCAGGAGGCTCTGCAAAGCAAGGACGAAATAGGGAATTTCAGGCTGTACTGCCGTTAAAAGGAAAAATCCTGAATGTTGAAAAGGCAAGGCTGAACAAAATTTTCGAGAATGAGGAGATAACAACAATGATAGCGGCAATCGGAACAAGTGTCGGAGAAGATTTTGATATAACAAGGGCAAGATACCACAAGCTTGTGATAATGACAGATGCAGATGTTGACGGCTCCCACATAAGGACTTTATTGCTCACTTTCCTTTACAGGCATATGCACCAGCTGATTGAAGCAGGCTATGTTTATATTGCGCAGCCTCCTTTATACAGGGTGACAAAAGGGAAAATGACGAAATATGTTTACAATGACGAAGAGCTGGAAAAAACCCTGGATGAAATAGGAAAAGATGATGTAACCATGCAGCGCTACAAAGGGCTTGGAGAGATGAATCCACAGCAATTGTGGGAGACAACAATGGACACAGGCAACAGGACGATGCTGCAGGTCACCTTGCAGGATGCTGTAGAGGCTGACAAAATGTTCACTTTGCTCATGGGCGACCAGGTAGAGCCAAGAAGAAAGTTTATTGAAATGCATGCAAAGGAAGTTGTTAACCTGGATGTTTAAGGGATTTATGAACTCTTTATATAAATTTTCAATCCGCCCCTTCGGGGCAATAGTTAGTGCTCGGCTTCCGCTTCCATTCAATCGCTCCAGCCTCGCTTATTGATTCAATAAAAATATCAAAAGCGGTTTACTTTCTGCACTTTGCAGCCAAAAGTCGCTCTCGTTTTATTGATATTTTATTAATTGTTGTTTTATAATTTGAATGATTTTTTAATTACTGAAACATAAACCTTTATAAAGCATAATATTTTCCATAAACTCAATTTAAAATGGCACAAGAACAGGTTGCAAAATTAAAGAAAAAGCAGTGGTTTCCCATCATTGCGCCAAAGCAGTTTGAAAATGCGGTCATAGGGGAAACTTTAGTTTACTCTCCAAGCCAGATGCTCGGCAAGACATTAAGCCACAGCCTGATGAACCTCACAAACGACATGAAGAGGCAGAATATCAGCATTCATTTCAAGGTTGTTGAGGTTGAGGACAACAAGGCAAAGACAAGCATCATAGGCTACCAAATAACACCTTCTTCAATCAAGAGATTTGTAAGGAGAAACAGCGAGAAGATGGACAATGCCTTCACCTGCGAAACTGCTGATAATGTTTTCTTGAAAGTCAAGCCGCTGATTATCACAAGAGGAGATGTAAAGGGCTCGGTTGCAGCAAAGATGCGAAACAATATCACAAGCTTTCTTGCCAAGACCATCAAAAAAATGACATATGACGAGATTATCAATGACCTTATAACCCACAAACTGCAGTCCTTAATGAGAGAAAGCCTGAATAAGATTTATCCATTAAAAGTGTGCGAAATAAGGTACCTTGGCATCGAGGCAAGGGAAAATCCGCAGGAAGCCAAAGCTGAAGCCAAGGAAGAGCAGAAGCAAAACTTATAAAACAAAGCTTGTTCTTTTTTGTTTACAGCCCCGTAGTCTAGCGGTCAAGGATAGGGCCCTCTGGAGTTTTTAACATAGAAAGGCTCTGACGGCAGTTCGAATCTGCCCGGGGCTATACAAATATTTTTAAATAAATCAGTCTTCAATTAGGGTATGGAAGTTTCAACAACACCTCAAGCTTCGGATATTTCTCACCTAGCTACTGCACCAACACATATGTTTTATAGAGCCACAACTAATGATGAATATAGCCAATATAAAAAAAATGGATTTGTGCCACCTTTTAAAAATTGGGCTGGACATCCAATTGACGGGATTGGTTTTAGGATACTCAATAGATTAAAACACTGGGTTTTATATGGTGACTTGCTTTTTGGAGATTATAGGGTATTATTAAAAACACAAGGTTCATTGGAAGAATTTAGAGAAGATGGGATCGAAGCAGGAGTCTATCAAAATAGGGTGCCAATTTCTATTGATAGAATTGTTGAAGAGATTGTGATTACTAAAGATGATAAATTACCTTTATAAATAAATTGATTTTTCTATTATTCATGTTGAAGAAACTAATCGCGCAGGGAGCTGAAGCGAAGTTATTTCTTGAAGACAATAAAGTAATTAAAAACCGCTTTAAAAAATCATACAGAATCAAGGAGATAGACGACAGGCTAAGAAACTTCAGGACAAGAAGAGAGGCAAAAATTCTGCAAAAACTGCAGGCGATAGGATTTCCGGCCCCAAAACTAATAAGAAATGATGAAAAGGAAAATTTAGTGATTGAAAATATTGGCGGAAAGCTGATAAAAGATATCCTTGAAAAAAATAACTGTAAAAAATTGTGCAGCGAAATCGGCACAAAAATTGCAATTCTTCACAACAACATAATCATTCACGGCGATTTGACAACGTCAAACATGATTTTAAACAAACAAATATACTTTATAGACTTTGGACTGTCATTTTTTTCAGAAAAGGCAGAGGACAAGGCAGTGGACCTGCATCTGCTAAAGGAAGGGCTTGAGTCAAAGCACTACAAAATATGGGAAGGCTGCTTCAAATGCGCGCTTGATGCTTACAGAAAAGAAGCAAATAAAAGCAGTGAAACCTTAAAAAGATTGGAGATTGTTGAAAAAAGGGGAAGATATCGTGCGAGGAAGGGAAGCTAACCGAAAGATTTATATATGTTTAAACATAAACATATGTTTATGGTTGTGAAAACAATAACTGTGACAAAAAAAGCGTATGAGGCTTTGGCTAGTGAAAAAAAGCCTAACGAGAGCTTTACAGAGGTAATCCTAAGAACGCATAAGAAGAAAGGAAATGTTGAAGATATTATGGAGTTTGCAGGCGCATGGAGTGACATGAGTGAGGAAGAGGCAAATAAGCTTCATAAGCACATACAGGACATGAGAAAAAGAGCTGGAAAGCAAAGACGAAAAGAACTAATGGGGCATTTATCATCATGATTTGCCTAGACTCTAGTTTAATGGTAGATTTTCTTAGGAATAAAGGGAATGCAATAGCCCGTATTAGAAGTTTGGAGAACGAAAATATTGTGACAACAATAATAAATGTTTATGAATTAGAGTCTGGAATTTGGGCTATGAAAAATGCGAATTATCAAGTCCGTATAGAAAACTTGAGCAAACTCCTTTCCAGGATAGGGTTGCTGCAGTTAGAATCTGAATCGGTCAACAAGTCCGCAAGGATTTTTGGAGAATTGGGCAGGGAAGGGAAAGTTATAGAGGACATGGATATATTGATTGGAGGCATATGCTTAGTTAATGGATGCAATAAGATAATAACGAAAAACGTAAAGCATTTCTCACGAATTAAAGGCTTAAAAGTTGAAACTTATTAGTAGTAACAGAAAGATTTATATACTAGCTATGCTTTCTAATTGTTATGAAACGAGTTGATTGTCTTCATATTGAGTAAAAATAATTCTTGTTTAAATAGTTTCAACTCTAAAAATTCAAAATCAATTTTGAAAATTTATATTGGTACTGTAACTTCTGTACATCATCATTGATTTCTTTATTTTTAAAAATTAGTTATAAGACTAAACTACAAATCAAAAACCAGTCGGCGGGCTTAAAGCGCGGAGTAATGGTTAAAATGTCGTACCAAGATGAAAAATTAGAGGCAATTAGCAGAGCTAGAAAAAAATACAATGCTTTGATGGGAGTTTTGCGAAGAGGAGGTAACCCAGCTATACCGAATGAATTAGCGATAGCCATAGCGGATTACGAGAAATTAGGAGCAGTCCGTAATAGTTATGATTTTGAAACGGCTTTAAAGAGAAATTGGAGACAGATAAACATTCCATCCGAATTGAAGCCGAAACTCGAACGAATTGCTATGGAAGATGGTCCTCGATTTTTCCTTGAAGATGAAAGACCGTATTGGGAAAGATGGAAGCAGGAGTTAGAACAATAAAAAAATTTGGCAGCAGTATTTCAACGGCAGAATAGACGACTGTGGCTCGTCTGATAGGAGTTCAATTCCCCTCTGCTGCCCTAATAAAAAAGCCGGCGGGCTTAAAGCGCGGAGGAAAATAAGAATGCAACTGAATAAAAGAATTGATGGAATATTGGGTGTAATTGGAAATAAAGCCTTCCTAGTATATGTAGGAATTCGTGAATGGGCTTCACCTACAGAGGGCGAATATTTAATTGTTGCACCAAGCGGAAACGTTTTGTATATAGGACCCTCGCTAAGAGAAAGATTAAGAAAAAGATTAGACGGAGAATATCTGCAAAATCCTGGAGTGCTTTCCTCAAAATCAGCGTATGGAACTTTTTGGACAGAAGACAAAGTTAGATATGATAGAAAGAGCCCTTACCTTAAAGTTGATATAACGGAAGGTAGGTAAAAATGAATGAAAATCAAGGTAATTTAGAGGATAAAGCACAAAAAAGTGCTGGTTTAGTTCATAACTCAATTAGAATTTGTTAGAAATAATTACACATCAGAAGAGTTACCGCAAAAATTATTCATGGGCTTTGGATATAATCCAAACCTGGAAAGAAATGGCGAAAGAATCGATATGTTTAACTTTTTCGCTTGGATGTTAAAACTTCAAGAAATCGGTGTTAGTCAATGGTTTATTTGGGACGCAAGTGGATTTTATGTTGTAAATAGAATACCAAAGAAAAGAATAGATGGTATTGGAAAACCAAATGGAAAAAAATTACTCGAACTTATTATAAACGAGCAAGATGGGCTTGGCTATGGGGAAGGAAGACGCAATGAAGAAAGGAAAGAACTTAAGAAAAATTGGGATTTACGTTCTGTATATCTTAAGCGTTTAATTAAAATAACAGAAATAAATGGATTATATCTTGATTCTAGAGTTATTTTTAGGACAGACCCAAGATACGCAACAGCATTAGATATTGCTTTAGATTGTGTTGAAAAACTTAAAAAAGACAATCCAGAGACTTTAGAAAGAATTCTGCCTGCAAACAGTAACAACCCTGCTAGTTGGTTGTATTTGCCACTTGAGATGGCCGAGGCAATTTACTTTCAGGAAGTAATGGATGTTGAGGGAAAATTTGGGCCAAAAAGTGAGGAATATTTCGATACATTTATTCTTGCAGCACAAGAAGGAAGAAAAACACCCTATATGGTTGTTTGGTGTCCTCTAGGCCCAAGTGCCAAGGAGTTTGGTCAACAGAAGCCTGCTTATCTAAGTGACATCGAAGTTTTATGGACAAAAACGCCAAAGGACTACGTTGCTGATTTATTGGAAAATTCAGTATACCAAAGTTATGTACGACAGTATGCACAAATGTTCCAAAAGGATGGAGAAACACTCTTGGATTGTGTTATGAGGCTAAAACGTAGACTAAATAGCATTAAAAAATGAAGCAAAAATACCGAACAATTGGGATACTTGGAGGAATGGGTCCAGCTGCAACAGCAGATCTTTATAATAGGATAATCAATATATTTCAACAAAGATTTGGTGCGAGGTATGACAAAGATTTTCCTGAAATTGTGATAATTAGCTTACCAGTTCCAGATGTAGTAGAAAGTATAGAAAATGAAAATCTAACATTAACAATGCTGACAGATGCCGCAGTGCGATTAGAAAAAATTGGTTGTTTTATTATAGCCATTCCTTGTAATACAGTACATGCATATATTGGCAAGCTTAGGGGTATTGTGAAAATACCAGTAATAAGCATAATGGAAGAAGTTGCACTTTATTGTAAGGAAGAGAATTTATTAAATGTCGGTCTATTATCAACAGAATTTACCAAAAATCAAGAATTATATGATTCAGAATTGACTAAATATACAATTAACCTTATTAAATTGAATGATAAAAGACAAAAAATTTTAACCAGATTAATAATGAGTATACTTAATGGAGAGATAAATCAATCAAATAGGGACATACTTTTAGAATTAATTAATAATTTTAAAAACAAAAAAGCAGAAGCAATAATACTTGGTTGTACAGAATTGCCATTGTTGATAAATCAGGAGTCCTCCGATATTCCACTCATTGATACCATTCAATTATTAGCAGAAGCGTGTGTGAGAGAGTCTACAAAAGTTATTTAAATATAATCAAAACAAAGTTACAAAATGAACCTTCAAATACCCAAAGGAACGCGAGACTTTTCCCCGGAAGAGAAGATATTGAGGGATAAAATAGTCGGCACTCTAAGGGAAGTCTTTGAGCTTTATGGATATGCTCCTTTGGAAACACCAATCCTTGAGAGATTTGATGTTCTGTCTTCCAAGTATGCCGGCGGTGCAGAGATTTTAAAGGAAACTTTCAGGCTGAAAGACCAGGGCAGCAGGGACTTGGGATTAAGATACGATTTAACTGTTCCAATGTGCAGGTACATTGCAATGAATCCAGCTATAAAGATGCCTTTCAAGCGATATCAGATAGGGGAGGTTTTCAGGGACGGGCCTGTTGCATCCGCTAGGTACAGGCAGTTCACCCAATGCGATGTTGATGTTGTTGGCTCTTCTTCAATGGCAAGCGATGCAGAGATTATTGCGTTGATTTATGTTGCATTCTGCAAGTTTAACATGGAAGTCAATATCAAGGTGAATAACAGAAAAATGCTGAATGATGTCCTTGACTATTGCGGTATTGAGAAAAGCAGGCTGGAAAATGTTATTTTATCCGTAGATAAGCTGGAAAAATTTGGAATTAATGTTGTCAGGAATGAATTAAAAGAGCAAAAGATTGATGTCGGTAAAATAGACAAAATACTAAACATAATAATCATCAAAGGAAGCAACAATGAGAAACTGTCGCAATTAAAAAAAATATTGAAAGATTCCCAAGGCTTAAAAGAAATTGAAGAATTGCTGAATTATCTGAAAAATCTTGATTTTGAGGCTGATTTTGATGTTTCGCTTGCAAGAGGGCTTGCATATTACACAGGCACCGTCATTGAAGCATTCCTGAAAAACAGCAATGTTAAAAGCTCTGTTTGCGCAGGCGGCAGATATGACAACATGATTGGGGCTTTCCTTGGCAAGGGAAGCTATCCGGCTGTTGGGGTAAGCTTCGGAGTTGACAGGATATATGATGCTTTGGCTGAAAAGCAAAAGGCAAAGCAAAAAACAAACACAAAAGTTTACATAATTCCGATAAAAACTATAAATGAAAGCATGAAAATAGCGCAGCAGATGAGGGACGCTGGCATCAACACGGACATTGACTCGATGGACAAGGGCCCAAGCAAGAACCTTGAATATGCGAATTCGCTTGGCATTCCTTATGTTGTTTTTGTCGGAAAGAAAGAGCTGCAGGACAATAAGTTAAAGCTGAGGGACATGAAAAGCGGGAAAGAGGAATTGCTGGAGTTTAAGGAAATCGTCAATAAATTAAAAGATTAAATTTATAAATATCTAATTTTTCGCTCAATGAATGCCAAATTTAACTTACAATATAATTGTACAAGCAGATAGGGTCGGCTTTAATTATTGGGAAAGAATTCGGGATTTGGCCAAAGCTTATGGAATCCAAGGCTCATTAATTGTATGCAATACTAATCGTGTAACAGTAGTCAGTTTTAAAGAAAGGCCAATAGAAACTAAAGTATTCAAAGGCAAGCCATATGGCATGATGCCCGTAGCAGTTAACGATTATGAGGCAGGCATCCCGCAAACAGACACGCCGCGGTGGGTTATTGCACCGCCTAGTGTTATTGATAAAGTAAGTGAAGGGCTGCTAAGAAATGCTGGAGTGTTAAAAGGAAGTAAATTCTTTTATGTAGAAATTGGGGCTGTTTATGACAACAATGGTGGTCCAATTAATTATGGCCAAGCAACACTTCCCGAAGTAAAAAGCCTAGGAGCTGATGATGTGGCTGATAAGATAACTGATGACAGATTAGCCAAATTACTTGAAACTGCCCGAATTCAGGAGGTTAGAACCGACCCCAAAAGGCCAAATTTAGCAGAATTAATTGAAAAAGTTTCCAGATAATTAAATAGTTAAAATCAACCTATGGTTTGGTCAGCACAACAACTTCCCCCTCATCATCAATCAAGATAGAATGCTCTGCCTGGGTTACGATGCCTTTATTGACCTCAACTAATGGCGGAAACTGGTGGATCATGCCAAGCTGCGTTAATTCCCTTAATGCAAAGTTTGCCTTTGCCCCGAATTTTCTTGTAAGCCATCTTTTTGCAAACGGCAATCTTTCATATGTTTCAATTTCCTTCAAAACTTCCCTTGTTATCGGGCTTCTTACAGGCCTTTTATGCTCGAGCATGAATACAGTCGGCATGCCGCTGTCAACAACAACCCCAGAGCCTGTTGTTGCAAACGGCTCTACTGCAAAAGCCATTCCTTTCTGCAGCTTTGTTTTATTTCCATCATCAATGTTTGGAATTGTCGGCTTTGTGTGTATGCTGTACAAATCCAACCCGTGCCCTGATAAATTCCTTACAGGATTGTACCCGTAGCTTTTGATTGTGTCATTTATTATTTTTCCAATTTCCCTTAACTCTGTGCCAACATTTATTATCTTTAATGCTTCTTCCAATGCCTTCTGCGCAGCCCTGACCAGGCCATTGTACTTTCCCAATAAATCAATTGTGTACGCATTGTCGCCGATTGCGCCATCAACATGAACCCCTAAATCCAAACTTACAACCTGCTCGTCAAAAACGGTTTTGTCATCTTCTTCCACGCAGAAATGGGCAGCAATCTCGTTGCATGAAACCTGGACAGGAAATGCCGGCTTTCCCCCCAATTCATAAATTTTTTTTTCAATCAATTCTGTTGCTTCAAGAATTGAATTGCCCTTTTTGATTAATGATTTCCCGTACTCTAGGGCTTCAGCGGATATTCTGCCTGCTTTGATGTAGTTTTGCTTTGTTTGTATATCCATTAGAAAAAAAATTGAAATGGATTATTTAAAGGTTTCCGCCGAAAGATTTATATACTTAATATATAATAAGTATATAAGTGATTATATGACTGAAGTTACGACAATTCAGCTGGACAAGAGAATTGTGGCAAAGCTCAAGAAAGCCAAGGAGCACCCTAGGCAGACTTATAATGAACTTCTTGACAAGGCGGTTTCTGTCTTTATGGCAGTCAAAAAAGTAAATAGCTATGACGAATTCCTTCATAAGGTGCAACAGCCGAAAATGAGGGAATTATGGGGCAATAAGGAAGACGAGGCATGGGAGAGTGTATAATGCAGGGGACGTGATTCTCGCACAGGTACAATTTACAGACACTTTTGAGGTTAAAACAAGGCCTGCTGTAGTTCTTTTTGAAGAGTATGGCAATATAGTAGTTGCTGGCGTCACAAGCAACACTGAAATGGAAGGCATACCATTGACAAAAAAAGAAGGCGCTGTAAAGGACAGCATCATAAAAGTAAATTATATCTTTACAATCTCGGAAAAAATGGTGAAAAAAAGATTGTTTTCTTTATCTCAAGAGAAGAAAAGGATTTTGATATCTGAATTCGTAAAAAGGCTGAATAAATAAGCATATTTATGGGTTTTTGGGGATGGAGTAAGTTGGTTGAAAGTTCATTTAACGTACAATTTTAAGTGAGGTTTTTCTCCTCGAAAAATTCCCCTCGTGAGCAAAATTGAGGCAACCCACAAGTTTCAGAGCGGATAAATTTTGTAGAGCTGAAAAAATGTTAGGTTGAGTGAGCGATGCCTTTGATGGCTGAGCGAACGAACTGCCTAAAATGTGTTATATGAATTAAGCCGCAACGAATGAGGGCTTTGATGCCCGATTTCGTGAGGATTTAGTTGTGAGTGTCGCCCAAATCCGCTTTGATGCGGATTTGGATTTACTTCTCATATTATTTTAGTGGAAGAGCGGCTTTTTGTAAAAAAGTTTCTGAAACTAGTTCGAAAACCCGCCGTAAATCCCAGTTGTTGCTGTAGTATATCTGTAGCAAATAGCACTGGACATTTGTGGGCAAGGTTTATAAATCAGTTCCATATAATATATCAAAATAAAGGGAGTGAAATGCCAAACAATGTTTTAAGAGGAATTTTGAATATAGCTTCATTTAAGAATAATAACCTTAAAAGCTATGCTTCTACTTACTTAAACAGGATTAACGCAGTTGGAGAGCAATTAGAATTTTATGTAAAAGACGCCATTGCAACATCTTTTAAGCTACCTTATGATAAAAAGCCGGAAGTATATTCTAAAGTATTTTCTTGGCTCGGAACCCAAAACCATCCGCCAGACATTATCATAAAAAATGGTGATGCTTTTGAGATTAAAAAGATTGAAACCATAAAAGGCTCACTTCAATTAAACAGCTCTTCTCCAAAAAATAAGCTTCTTGCCACCGATTCTAGGATAACGGCAGACTGCAAAAAATGCGATGGCGGAAATTGGAAAGAAAAAGACTTATTTTATGTGATTGGGAATGCAAAAGGTGGGGAAATAAGCTACTTATTTTTTGTGCATGGGGTTTGCTATGCTGCTGACCATAAAGTTTATGAAAAAATCCACGAGCCTATAAAAAAAGAAGTGGATTCCGTCCTTGATTCTCTTGGATTGGAAAAAGGCGAAACTGTAGAATTGGGCAAAGTTAGGAGAGTTGACCCGCTTGGAATAACTGAATTGAGAATAAGGGGAATGTGGAGCATAGAAAATCCACTTAATGTTTATGATGGATTGTGCGAGCTTGGAAAAAATAAATTTCATCTTTTTGCCTTATTGAGCAAAGAGAAATATCTTTCTTACTCTAAAGAAGACATCAAAGAATTAGAATCCCATAAAGAAATTTCCGTTAAAGACGTAAAAATCAAAAGCCCAAATAACCCTGCTAATCTAATGGAGGCAAAGCTAATAGCTTTTGTAATAAAATGAAAATTGCATCATTTTTTTCAGGAGCCGGAGGATTAGATTTAGGATTTACTAATGCAGGCTTTAAGCTAGCTTTTGCAAATGACAATTGGGAAGGCTGCTGGGAAACATTTGAGAAAAACCATAAAATACCTATTAATAAAAAATCAATTACTAAAATAAAGGCTGATGAAGTTCCTGATGTAGTAGGATTTGTTGGAGGGCCGCCTTGCCAAAGCTGGAGCCTTGCAGGAGCCATGAGGGGCATAAATGACCCAAGAGGCCAAGTTTTTTATGATTATGTTAGGCTTATTAAAGAAAAAAAGCCATCATTCTTTTTAGCTGAAAACGTTGCAGGGCTATTATCAAGTAGCCACTATCTCGAATTTATGAAAATTGTTAATGCTTTTAAGCAAATTGGGTATAATGTTTCCTTTAAACTGCTTGATGCGAATGATTATGGAGTTCCGCAAGAGAGAAAAAGGGTAATTGTAGTGGGCTACCATGAGAAATTAGGAAAAAAATTTGAGTTTCCAAGCCCATTAAGCCAGAAGCCAGCACTAAAAGATGCAATCGCCGATTTGCCAGAGGCAATTCCAGCAAGCCATTACAATAAAACCAACGGAAAATTAGAAATTTATAACCATGAGTACATGAATGGGGGATTTTCTACTATTTATATGTCAAGAAATAGGGTACGAAGCTGGAATGAGCCTTCATTTACAATTCAGGCAGGAGGTCGGCATGCTCCTTGCCACCCCAAAGCCCCAAAAATGAGGCTTATAGGGAAAGATAAAAGAGAATTTATTAAAGGCAAAGAGAATCTTTATAGAAGATTGTCAGTAAGGGAATGTGCCAGAATACAAACCTTTCCAGATGATTTTGTATTTTATTATAGCAATGTTGCAGATGGGTATAAGATGATAGGCAATGCCGTCCCTGTTAAATTGGCTGAAGCGCTGGCAAAGCAAATTATGAAAGACCTTAAAGGAATAAGACCACAAGAAAAATGGCAGACAAGTTCAGCAAAGCAAAAAGAAGCGCAATTATGTCCAGAATAAGGTCTAAAAATACTTCTTTAGAGGTTGAGTTCAGAAAACTCCTTTGGAAAAATGGGCTTGGTCACTATCGCATTCATTATAACTTGCCTGGAAAGCCCGATATTGTTTATGTTTCCAAAAAAATTGTAGTTTTTCTTGATGGCGACTTTTGGCATGGCTACAATTGGAAAAAACTAGGCAAAGTTCCGCCTAGAAAGTACTGGCAGAAGAAAATACAGAAAAACATCGACAGAGCGAAAAAGTATAATAAACTGCTGAGAAAAGATGGGTGGAAAGTTTTACGATTTTGGGAGCATGATGTGAAGAAAAATTCAAATAGTTGTATTAAACATATAATAGATAGATATTAATAAATTCAGTAAAACTATTATTATATAAAACAGATATATTAAGCATTTATATATCAAAATTTCTAATAATAAGTATAAATAATCAATATTTAAAATGTTGATAACTCACTTAAATATCTAACTTAAGACTATAAAATGAATAGATTTTTAAATAAGGAGTATACATCATAGAAAATAATAGTTATATTGAACTAATTATTTAATTTTAATATCTCGTCTATAAATTCAGCAAAAGCATACATTTATATATAAAATATCCTTACCATATATCTAAGGTGGTTTTAAATGATAGATGAATTAAAAGAAAAAATTAAACTTGCTCAGCAAGCAGTTGAAGATGTAATTGACCCTAAGCTTAAAGAGAAAGCTTTCGAGGTTGTATTAAATAATTTGATTAGTGGAAATAATCAACTAGTGCCAATACTACAAACTGATAGCCAGCCGATTCAAACTCAAAATAAGGTTACGAACGACAAGCTGTACAATTTTCTTAATGCAACAAACGTTACAGAACAACAAATAACAAATATTTTTGATTTAGATGGGGAGTCAATTCGAATTATAGGGGCCATTCCTGGTAATACTGACAGCAAAAAGCAAAGAAATGCTACTTTAATTTTGCTTACTGCGAAACATTATATAAAAAACGAAAGGGAGATTAATGTACCAGAACTTAAAAAAACACTAGAAGATTTAGGTATCAGATCATTGGTAAATTTATCCACTAACCTTAAAGGCTTTGAGAATTTTATAATAATGAAGGGGAGTAAAGGTAGTAAGAGCACTTCTTACAGGATTACAAATCCGGGTGTAACCCAAGGAGTCGAACTGATAAAGGGAATGGTGGCATAAAATGAATAAAGAAGAGATAGGGGAAATATTAAAACAAGCTGAAAAACTAGTTGCTGATAATATAAAAGATGAGTCACTAAAAGTAAAAGCATTTGAGTTGGCTTATAATGAGCTGTTGGGTAAAATAATGCCTCCTGTTACTAAAGAAAGCCATACATTGACTTCCGGACAACACCAGCAAGTTAAAAAATCAGAATCTATTGTTGAACATTGTAAACGATTTAAGATAAATAACGAAATAGATAGGACCCTAATATTTGCCTCATTTCTTGAGAAACAAGAAGGGCAAAATTATTTCATCACAAAAAATATTCAAGATTGTTATTTTAAGGCAAAGGAAAAACAACCACCCAACATTCCTGATAAAATTAGTAAAAACATCAGCAAGGGTTTTATTATGGAGTCAAATGAAAAACCTAAATCTGGGAAAGGGTATGTGCTAACAAGAACTGGCGAGGAAGAAGTTAAAAAGCTGGAACTTAAAAATGAATGAAATAAAACAAATTCTTTCAGAAAAAATAGACCCAGTTATCACGGATAAGCTTATAGCTGAGTATATAAATGTAAAAAAATATCATTACTATAATGATATTGAAAAAACAATTCTTCACGGAGCAAGATTTGCAGAATGTTCTTTAGCCGCTATAAAAAATCAATTAGACTCTAGCATTGTAAATCTAAATGAGTTACATTTTGAAGCAGTGTTTAATGAAATCACTTCAAAACCAAAGAAAAATTCAAACGATGAGCAATTGGCCCTTGTTATTCCCAATGTTTTAAAGACTATATATTCAATAAGAAATAAAAAAAGAGTTACTCATATGAAGGATGCTTTACCTGATAAGATTGATGCAGAATATGTTTTATCTGCATGTAACTGGACAATTTCACAATTTTTAATAATTATCAAAGGTATGGATGTCAATTTAATCTATAGATTACTAGAATCAATAAATTCAAAACAAATACCCATAATAGAAGAATTTGAAAAGAATGAGATTAAAGTACTCACTTCTGATTTAAGTTTTAAGGACGAATTATTGGTGGTGTTATACAAATATTCAAGTAGAATTAGTGTGGCTCAATTAAATTTACTTTTAAAGCCAAAAAATAAATCTTATGTTACTACTAATCTTAGTAGGTTAAACATAGAAAGATTAATTCAACTTAATAATGATGGAGCAATTATCACAAAGTTAGGCATAGACTACATTGAGTCAAAAGTTCTAGTTATAAAATAAATTTTGTTATGGGGTTTAACGTAGGCGACAACAAAGGGGATTTACGTTTTAGTATCAACGATAAGCGGGTTTTCGAATTGCATTTAATCCTAGTTTAAGACCTGCGTATAAATTTTCAAATTATACGAAAGTTCTTCCACGACCTGAAAGGAAAAACCATAATGAAGAAGCGGCACGAACGAACATGTAACACAGGTTTAATGAACTTTCTACAATATTTTACTTCACCCTAACAGTTTCCAGGTTCCTTGGAGCAACTGTCTCTATCCTGAAGCCCTTGTGTATCGAGCTTGCCAAGTCAAGGCATCTTGAGTTTTCACCGTGGTTGACAATCACTTTTTTCGGGCGAGGCTCGCATTTTGCAACAAAGTTCATCAGCTGGTTTCTTGAGGAGTGGCCCGAAAACCCTTCCACAGTGTGCACTTTCATCTTAATCTGCAGCATTTCCTGCTTGCCCCCATCTGAAAATGTGAATTCACGCTCGCCCATCTGCATCCTTCTCCCCAAAGAGCCGTCGCCTTGGTAATTTACAAAGCCTATTGAATTCTTCGGATTGTCGCACAAATGCTTCAAATATTCTACAGAAGGGCCTCCGGTAAGCATCCCTGATGTTGCCAAAATCACGCAGGGCCCTGTGTTTTCAATGATGTCCATCCTTTCCTTTTGCGAGCCTACTCTTTTAAAAATCTCGTGCAAAAACGGGTTCTGGTCCTTGTGGAAAATAAGCTTTCTGACTGAATTATTAAGATATTCAGGATAGGCTGTATGGATTGCAGTAACATCCCAGACCATTCCATCTATGTATACAGGAACGGGCGCCATCCTTCCTTCCCTTGCCATCTGCTCGATTGCAAGCATGACCTCTTGCGCCCTTCCGACCCCAAGAGTGGGTATCAAAACCTTTCCTCCCCTTCCAGTTGTCTCTTGTATAACTTTCATTAGCTCCTCATCAGTTTCCTGGCGATGTGGCATTATGTTGTCCTTGCCGCCGTATGTTGCTTCAAGCATCAAAGTTTCAAGCCTTGGGAACATTGTGACAGCCGGCTCAAGCAATAATGTCCTTCCATACTTCTGGTCGCCGGAATACAATATGTTATGCAGCCCGTTGCCAACATGCAAATGCACCATTGCGCTTCCCAGAATATGCCCTGCATTATGCATGGTTATCCTCACATCAGGAGTTACATCGCTGACTTCATCATATTCAAGAGTTATTGTGTGCTTGACCATTTCCTTGATTTCTTCTGACGTGAATATTGGATCAGTGCCGTCTGCTCTTTGTATTTTTATGTAGTCAAGCAAAAGCAAAGCAGAAACATCTCTCGTAGGCTCTGTGCAGTACACAGGCCCCCTGTACCCGTATTTGAAAAGGTAAGGTATAAACCCGCAATGGTCAATATGCGCGTGGCTTAGTATGACAGCGTCAAGATCGTTAATGTTGAATTCAGGAGCGTCAAGATAAGGGTACGGCTTTTCGTCTGATGCAACATTAATCCCGCAGTCCAGCAAAACCCTTGATTCAGGAGTCTGCAAAAAAATGCAGCTTCTTCCAACTTGGCGCCCGCTTCCAAGGTAGGTCAACCTTATCCATTCATGCTTCTTTTCCCTCCTCCAACCATCATAAATCCTGTGGCCGACCTTGTCAAGAAATTTTCTCCTGTAATCGCTGTTCTGGTACAAAACAGCCCTTATGTTTTCAATCAGTTTTGACCTTATTGCGGGCTTTCTCCTTATCAGCGGCACCCACAATGTCTGCATCCTTATGTCCCTCAAAATCGAGCCCTGCTTGCCTATTGCAAGGCCTGGCTTGTCAGCCTCAACTATCACCCTGCTTCTTTGAGAGTCAAAAATGACCTGGTCAACTCCCGCTTCCTCCGGGACTATAGCCCTTATTATCTTTTCAGCCTCCTCCAATTCCATTGTAATGCTCGGGTCCGGCCTTAATTCAACCCTCTTCTTGATATTGTCCACAATTCTCTTTATAATCCCGTTGTTGTTCAGGAAAAAGTCCTTGTCTTTTGTGTAGAGGACTATGTTAGCGCCCTCAAAATTCACGTCGCTTATCTTGTTCTCAGGCAGGCTCTTCAGAATTTCCTTTACAATGTCTCCCATTTTAGAATTTTATTTAATTTCGATTAAGATTTTTATTTAGTTTTTTGTTATAATTAAATCCGTCGCTTCGCGACAATATCCAGGCTCGCCGGTGAGATGCGAAAGCTCGAGATGCACGCGAGTTTGAGATGCTTGCGAGAGTGGAATGCGAAAGCTTGCTTTCGCTCGCTTATCTTACAAGCAAGCTCGCGTTCAACTCGTGCTCGCAAACAACTCTTTCGCTCGCTTATCTACCTGCTCGCCTATGCATCAAAAGCGGTTTACTATCGAAAATGCAAAGCATTTTCGGAAGTCCCAAAAACCAAAGGTTTTTGATACTTTCAACACCTTGCTGTCAAAAGTCGCTCTCGTATTTTTTAATCAAATTTTATTTTAACGGTTTATATAAAATTCAAGCAAAGTTTTATTTAATATTTTTCAGAAAAGCTATAATTCAATCCTCATCTCCAATTCCTTGGAAAATACTTTTTTAATGCCGTCTTTTGTTATTGTGATGATGTCTATGCCGTTTCCTGATGCTATGTCCCTTTGCACAGCTGCATTTACGCACTTTGCAGCCAGCTTAACTCCTTCATCAACACTTAATCCTTTCTTGTACATTGTTTCCAAAACTCCAAACACCATTACAGAGCCGGAGCCTGAAGATATGTAATCATCAACTTCCACAATTGAGCCGTCAGGGCTCAAGTCATAAAGATGAAATCCGCTTGAGTCCTTTCCCCCTACAATGAAATGGGAAATGCCAGGTATTAAGCTCAGCTTTCTTATATTGCTGTAGACAAAGTTTGCCAATAAATTTGCAGCTTCCTTCACGCTTGTTTCTCTGCCTGTCCTTATGTCTTTTAATTTAAGCTCTGCCTTGAGGTATTTTGTCAACAGCTGCACATCTGAAACTGTGCCTGCAACTGTAACCGCTATGTTGTTTGTCACCTGCATTATTTTGTCAAACTTTTTCCATGCTATCAAGTAGCCCGAAGTTGCCCTTTTGTCTGCAGCCAAGACTAATCCGTCCTTGCAAACTAATCCTAAAGTTGTCGTGCCTGTTGTAGTTTCCTTGTTATCCATTTTCAAAACTGGAAGAATTTCTTAATATTTATGATATTTAAGGTAGTATTTAAATGTTTTGGAAAAATTGATTTATTGAGAGATTATTCCCCTAAAGTTGATTTGACTGCGCCTATAAATTTACCAGTGTCAAATAGATAGCGTGGTGGAAGGTAAGTCACTTCAATGCCTTCATTTCTTAATGCGGCTATAAGTCGCATAACTTCTGCTTCTTCACGACCGCTTTGGAGCATAAATTTTGTATTAGGGCTTACCACTCGCACATTTCTGATTAAATCAAGACCACCTAAAGATGGCATTTGCAAATCAGTAATCAACAAATCAATTGAATTCCCGCTTCGAGCTCTTTGGTCGGCAACATGAAATGCATTTACGGGATCAAAGTCTGTAATCAGTTCGTATCCTGAATCTCTAAAACAAACCCTAAACAAGTCCAAGATATAATGTTCATCATCCACAGCCAAAATAGATTTAGCCATTTATAAAAAGTTATTTCAAGCTTTCCTCAAACAAAACATTCACAGCATTCACAAAGAAAGGGCTGATTATCCAGACTGCAACCTCATAATCAGGGGCAACATTCTGGTTGGAAACTATGAAAAGCATTTCTTTTCCGTCGATTGTCACAAAGCTTGAATTTGCATTGTACTCAACGTGCTCGACATTTTGCAGCTTCTTGGCAAGGGGCTTGTTTTGGGCAGTGTAAAGCCTTGCCTTTATCCCATTTTTTGAAAATCCAGGGATGAAATTTTTCAGCAGTTTAACGCTCCTTTCAGCCTGCTCTTGGGCTAACACAACAACAACACTAGATTTTGCTTTTGACAGCATGTCCTTGATGTACCTGTTGATTCCTGTTCTTCCTACAATTGATTTGGATATGCTTGAGATGTCTACATGCTGAACTCCTGTCTTGTGCAGCAGCTCCAGCTCCTTGAACTCGTCTGTGTCCTTTATGCTTTCAAACTGTGATGTCAGCTCATCAGCCTCTTCCCTAATGTTTTTCTTGACCCTGTCAAGTATGACATCCGGCCTTACAGCAAGATATTTTATCGGCTTTCCTATCTTCATAATTATAAATCCTTTTTTCTCCAAAGATTCAAGAACATCATAGCACCTGCTTCTTGGAACTCCGGAAATGTCAGCAAGCTCGCCTGCAGAAGCGATTCCCCTGCTTAGCAAAGCCGTCCATATCTTCACTTCGTAAATATTCAATCTAAAGTGCTTCTTCAAATCCAGCAAAAATTGTTTTTCCTGTTGCATTCTTGGCTAGAAGTATTAATTATCTGTATTTAAAGGTTTCTATTCTGTAACTACTTTAGAGGGGTTATATATTTTGCGGCTGTACTTCGTAAGTGCCGTCTGGTGGAATATTTATCCTATCACCTTCATATAGAAAAACCCATTGCCCATTTTTTATAGGAAATCGTGTTCCTCTTGTTCTAACTTTAAAATATCCGGCTAACACTTCAGCTACAATATAATCCGCTTGGGCAGTGAGCCTCATTTGCGCAAATTCTTGTGCATTATGCTGTGTGGGCATGGCCTTCTCGAGAATTTTTGTGACGCGCGTGTCTATAACATCGCCGTACCTGTTTGCGCTGCCTGCTTTTATTCTTTTCAATATTAAATGTTTATTATCAGGTGACATTTTTAAACATAATAGGACTATAAGAAATATTTTTAAGTTTTATCCCCTTCTCCTGAACAGGCTGACAACAAGCACAATGCCCACAATCACGGCAACTACTTCTGCAATTATGATTCCTGTTACAAATGCGTTGCTCCTGAAAAAGCCTTCCTGAGATATTGTTGCGCCTTCAGGGGCTTCCTCAACAACTGTTGTTGTGGTGCTGCCTGTTGTTGGAGTTATGACTGTGACATCTTCGCCCTCTTCACTTGTTGAGCTTGTTGACGAAGTTGTGCTCTTAGCTGCTGCTGTTGCGCAATCGTTTACTGTCAAAGTTGCTGTTTCCTCTGCCTTTTTCTTGTCCTCGTCATACAGCACCCTAAAGAGTATCGGATAGCTGCCTGCTTCCGCATCATTAGGCACGTTAAATGAATATGAATTTGAAAACCTGCTTTCATCCTCGTTTGGCTCTGCGGTCAGCTCAGACACTGCCTGCTCTATATCAATGCCAAGATCAGAGTTTGACATGCTGATCGTGACATCTTCCTCATCCTCATTGCCGATGTTTATTGCAGTCAGTCCAGCCTGCACGTTCTTTCTGCTGCAGGATATCTCTGCAGGGTTTAATGTGTTCCTTGTTATCATAATCTTGTGGCTTTCTTTGTCCACCTCAAGCCTTAACCTCATATCTGCCTCATGGTCTGTGCCGTTTTCGTCTTCTCCCTCAGCATGAATAAGCACGTCGAATGTGTCTTCTTCAACCTCTATCGGAACATGGAATTCTATATTGACTCTCTTGTCCCTGTCTGCCCTTAAGTCAAAATCCGTGGACTCATCATCCAAATCATCGCCGTCATCTATGCCCTCAACTGTCACCTCAACGGTTATGCCCTCAATGTCCAGGTCTTCAGCGTTTGTGAAATTATTTTTTACTTCTACCCTGAATTCAACTGCATCGCCGGGCTCTGCCTCGTCATTGATTGTGTCGCCATCATCAAGATTTTTGGATGTCTGGCTGCCTACCTTTACATCAACATCGGAGAATATAAGCTTGGATTGGGCATAAGCTGCGCTCATCAAAAGTACAAACACAACCAAACAAATCAATAATAACTTAATCCTTATTTTAACCACCTGGGCTGTGCAAAAAGCCCGTAGTATTTAAATTTTACTATTTTTAAATGGTAACGTTACAGAAAAATGAGCCCTACTCCCAGCACTATGCTTATTGGCACAATTATCCTCTTGAGCCATGCCCCGCTGAACTTCAGTATGAGGCTTGCCCCTATCCAGCCGCCAATAACATTCACTATAAACAGAGGTATGCCCAGCCTATAGTCAATAATGCCTTGATACACAAAAACCAATGTTGCAATTATGGAAACAGGAAGGGTAACTGCCTTTTGGTTGGCAACAGCATCGTGAAAGCTAAGCCCGTAAATCATAACAAGAAGCAAAATAACTAATGTTGCTCCTCCGCCTCCAAGAACCCCTATGTAGCTTCCTATGAATATGCCGCTCAGAGCGCTCAATGCATGATGCTTTAAGGTTATTTTTTCATGCAGTTTTTTTGGCTTTACGAAGTCTTCAAACAGTACAAAAATCGATACAATTATCATGAAAATGCCTATTGCTGTCTTTAATGCCTTCTCATTGAAGCTTGTAAGAAACGATGCCCCTATTAATGAGCCGATAACTCCCGCTATGGCAAATGCCATAAAATACCTTGGCCTCAATTTCTCATTCTTTGAAAATTTGGTTATATTGCCAAGATTTATCCCCACCATTGAAAACCTTCCTGTGGCAACAGCTGTGTGAACCGGAATTCCCAAAAAAAGCATCACAGGAAGAAGTATGAGCATTGCCATGCCTATCATTGTGCCCATTATGGCTAAAAAAAAGCTTACAACAAGCAGCAAAGCAAAACTTAGCATTTCCATTGCAATTTTGCAACCAGCAGAAAGTTTATAAATCTTGTTCAAACCAATTTTCTTATGGTTGGCAACATCCCTAATTTCACAAAAATTGACATCCTGCGCTGTTTTCTTAGGTTCCAAAAAAACACGGGAAGGCAGGAAATCGCAAAAGACCTGGAGCTTGGAGAGGGAACAGTAAGAACAGTCCTTGAAATATTAAAATCAAAAAAATTGCTGGATTCAACCAAAAAAGGGCATTTTTTAAGCAAAAGAGGCGAGGAGATATTAAACCAAATTTATGAAATTTTAAGCACGCCAAGAAATGTTGCAATGCGCCATCTTTACCCTGATTTCAAGAAAATCGGCGTTATTGTCAGGAATGCATCAAACTTGAAGGAATTGTACAAGCTGAGGGACATTGCTGTTAAAAATGGCGCTGACGGCGCGCTTATCCTCAAGTTTGAGAACAGATTGTATGCACCTGAATCGGACTATGAGCAGGACTACAAAGAGCTGGAAAAGAGCTTTGATTTCAGAAATGGCGACGTTTTAATTGTTGCCTTTGCAAATGACAAAAGAAACGCTGAAAACGGGGCTCTTGCAATAGCGGTTGAATTAAGCAATTTTCTCAAAAGGTTTATAAGCGAGTTTTGAAAAGGGGATTATATGCTAATTGTCAGCTGTTCGCACGGAAAGCATCTTGACTCTTTGATAGCAAAAAAGTCAGGGATTAATCATTCCATACTTCATGTTGATAAATTTCCCGACGACGAGCTTCGCGTTAGATTTGAGCCGGAGTTAAAGAATAAAAGCATAGCTTTAATACAATCTTTCTATAAAAATATCAGCGACTGCATTATTGAAGTGATTCTTGCAGCCAAAACTGCCAAAGAATTAGGGGCAAAAAAAGTCATTTTAGTTGCGCCTTATTTTCCTTATATGAGGCAGGACAAGAGATTCCATAAAGGCGAGGCAGTAAGCCAGCTAATCGTTACAGGATTAATCGGCAAATACTTTGATGCTGTTTATTTGATGGACCCTCATCTGCACAGGAAAAATAAACTAGGGCATATTTTCAAAATAAAATCAAAAAAACTGACGGCAAACGGTCTGATTGCAGCCTACATCAGAAAACACATCAAAAACCCAGCCATTATAGGCCCTGACGAAGAAAGCTACAAGTGGGCGAAAAATGTTGCCGAGATGATTGATGCGGAATCAATGATATTAAACAAAAAAAGATATTCATCTCATCATGTTGAAATCAAATTAAATAAAAAAATTAATTTAAGAAATAAGAATGCCGTTATTGTCGATGACATAATAAGCACGGGCAATACAATTCTGGAAACTGCAAAAATATTGAGAAGGTTAGGCGCAAAGAAGATTTATTGCATATGCGTTCATGGAATTTTTGTTAATGATGCGCTTTCAAAATTAAAAAAGGCGAAAATAAATGTGATTTCCACAAATACAATTCCCAATAAAGCTGCAAGGATTGATGTCAGTGGCTTGATTGCCGAAAGCTTCAAAGATTTGGATTAGTTACTTGGACAACGATGACTTTCAGTTCAAGTAAAATTTTTTCTATTTTTTATGTTATTTATTAAACATCATTTGATTAGAAACTCTGGGGAGAATCTTTGGCCTTTTCTTTTAGCGAATCAGTACAAGGTTGACAAAAACTTAAAGATACTTCTTCAAAAGTTTCTGGAGTGTCTGTATTATTCATTATGCATCTCTTATTACCAACATAATTCTCACAATGAATTTCAGAAAAGTTCCAAGTTGCAGGATGTTTTAATATTGCATGGGCTATTTCATGACTTGCTATCACAACATTCCCATCGTTACGAGAATTTAGTCCACCTACAACAATAATTCTATCTTCATTATCACATAGTCCTGCATAGCGAGTACTCCCTTCTTGTTTTCCAATCCATTCGAATACTGATGACTTACCACCACCAGAATAAGAAAAGGGTGTATGTGTAAAAATAAGTAAATATTCATCTAATCCGCTTGGTGATAATTTTGTGCCTAAATGTCTTAAATTATACATCCACCCACCCCCCTTAGAATATCTTTCTCCCAACACGGATAAACTTAAACTAACAGGAACAACTCGTGATACACCTTCTAACAGATGGTCAATTGTTTCTTTGTTCGTTCTTTCTTCAAACAGCACTTGTAATTTCATAGACAAAGTATACTGTGTGTATTTTTAATTCTTTTGTTAATCTCAAACCACAACTTTATGATAATCAATCTTGCACCTTCCGCATATTCTTGAGTTCTTCTGCCTTTCAGTAATCTTAAATTTGAAGAAATTGATGTATCTTTTGCAGAATCTTGTTTTAAAGTAATGGAATTTTATTATTCAATACCCTTTCCCGAACAAAGCCCATAATTCATTTTGACTCTTCAAATTCTTCCAATGTCAAGCCTGCATCTTTTATTATCCTGCTTAACGTGCCTTTCTTCAATTCAGAATGTAGTGGAACTGTAATCTTGATAGTTTTATTACCAACATATTTTTCGAGCCTTACATGTGACCCTTTCTGTCTTGTAGCAATAAAACCAGCTCTCTTTAACCGCTTAATAACTTTAATTCCAGAAATGAGGGGAAGCTTCATACTGAAACAACAACTTTCTCACCACTAAAATCAATAAGCTCGTTTGTGTCTGCCTCTAAATATAATTCAATAGCCTCCTTAATATTCTTAATAGCTTCTTCTTTAGTGTCGCCTTGTGAGATACAGCCAGGCAAAGAAGGCACGTATGCAGTAAAACCCCCTTCTTCTTGCGGTTCCAAAACAATGGTTAATTTCATACATTGACCAATAATAAAACTAATATATAAATCTTTGCTGTTTTTATTTCAATACCCTTTCCCGAACACAGCCCATGACTTGGCTTCTGCATTGCATTGAATGCATTTTCCATGCGCCGATTTCTGCTCGAACGGTATGCACCTGCATGTCGCCCCTTCTGCCTTGTCTTTTATGTTAGTCTCGCATTCATCCTGGCCGCAGAACAGTGCCTTGGCCATTTTCTTGCTTTTGATTGCATTCAAAAAATCATTGAAATTGTGGACTTCAACAATGCTTTTCGCCAGATATTCCTTTGCCTTGTTCAATAAGCTGTCCTGTATGTCATTCAATGTATGCTCAACTTTTTTCTCCAAATCCTTTGTTTTGATTGTGATTTTTTCGTTTGTGTCCCTTCTTACCAATACAAGCTGGTCAGCCTCGACATCTTTTGGGCCGATTTCAATTCTCAATGGCACGCCCTTTAATTCCCACTCATTAAATTTCCATCCTGGTGTATATCCATCCCTGTCGTCAAGCTCAACAGCATGGTTTTTTAATTTTAATTTTTTTGCAATTTCCTTGGCTTTTGTTATTATTGATTCTTTGTTTTCCCTGAAGACAATCGGAACAACAACCACATGCACTGGAGCTATTCTTGGCGGCATTATCAACCCCTTGTCATCCCCATGCACCATGACAATCGCTCCTATTGTCCTTGTGCTTAGCCCCCAGGATGTCTGCCATGCAAATTTCTCTTTTTCATCCTTGTCAAGGAATTTAATGCCGAAAACCTTTGAGAAATTCTGCCCGAGCAAATGTGATGTGCCCATCTGCAAAGCCTTGCCGTCAGGCATGAAAGCCTCAACGGTTGTTGTATAGTCAGCGCCTGCAAACTTCTCCTTGTTGGTTTTCTTGCCTGCAATTACCGGAATTGCCATGAAATTTTCAATTAAGTCAACATACTCAAACAGCTGCTGCATCACTTCCTTTTCTGCATCCTCCTTGGTTGCATGCACAGTATGCCCTTCCTGCCATAAAAACTCTCTCGTTCTTAAGAACGGCTTTGCGTGCTTGAACTCCCACCTTACAACAGAATTCCATTGATTCAGCAATAAAGGCAGGTCCCTCCATGAGCGTATCCATTTTGCATAGCTTTCGTACATTATAGTTTCTGAAGTAGGTCTTATGGCTAGCCTTTCATTCAATTCTGTATTGCCGGCTTTTGTGACCCATGCAACCTCCGGATTAAAGCCTTCAACATGCTCTGCCTCCTTTTTCAGCAGGCTTTCAGGAATAAACATTGGGAAATAGCAGTTTTTATGCCCGGACCTCTTTATCTTGTCATTGAAGATATTCTTAATTTTCTCCCAGATTGAATAAGAATTTGGCTTGAAAATGATGCACCCAGACACGGAGCTGTAGTCCATCATGTCTGCCTTCAGCACAACTTGGTTGTACCATTCATTAAAGTCCTCTGATTTTTTTACCGATAAGCCAAGCTGCTCATCTTTTCCGTCTTTCTGTTCCATGATAAGGAAATGCTTTTATTTTGTTTATAAAGATTTTGATGAGCTGTAAAGTAAACGGGTGTTATTTTGCTCAAAAAAAATTAACTTTTCCTAATAGTTAGTTTTTTGTCTTTAATTTCTGTTTCTAAATCTTGTCCTTCTTTCCATTCAAGTTCTTTAATTGTTTCAGGCGGTATAACAATAACCCATTTAGCATATTCTATATTTCCCACTTTTCTAGAAAGTTGTTTTTGTAACTTCATAAAATAAAAAATAATCACTTCTATTTAAATCTTTAGGTACCAACTAGCGAATAGTAACTTAGGTACCGAAAGATATATAAAGAGTAGGTACCTAATTATATTATGAAAGAAATGATTTGCCCGCATTGCAAAGAGAAGAACATTAAGAAAGATGGATTAAGAACAACAGAAAAAAGAGGAAAAATCCAGAGATATAGATGTAAAATTTGTAATTATCGATTTGTCGTAGATGATGGCTTTTACAGAATGAGAAACAATGAAAAAATTATTACAATGTCAATTGATATGTATATTTCTAATTTATCAAGCAGAAAGATGAGAAATCAATTAAGCAGACATTTAAACACCAAAATAAGCCACATAAGTATTCTTGATTGGGTAAGAAGATATACTCTAAAAGTCAGTAAATTTGTTGATAAACTACAATACAATATGGGAAGTAGCTTTTATGCAGATGAAACTTTAATTGATTGTGAAGGTAGAGATGATAGATTTTGGTGTTGTCTTGATTGGGATACTAGATTAATTACAGGAGTTCATTATAGTTTATCAGGTAATCCAATAGAAGCACAAAAATTCTTATTTAAGTCAATTCAGAAAGGAAAACCTAAATTCATTCAGACTGATGGCGGAGTTTTCTATCCGAGAGCATTTAGAAAGCTCTTCTATTCCAATAAGATTGGCAGTCTAACAGTTGAGCATAAAATACAAAATGCGAGTGTTACTAAAATCCACAATTACAGAATAGAAACAGTCTTTATGAAAATTAAAGACAGAGTAGATGATTTTCGAGGGATTAAGGCATTGTGGTCTGCTCCAATTTTAATGAATGCCTTAGTTATTCAACATAATTTTATAGAAGCCCATACAACAATAGATG
>Ga0209541_10001039_pt1 | contig 55142 bp, 42 predicted proteins | sample RifCSPlowO2_01_FD_184027 | JGI IMG/M metagenome (GOLD analysis project Ga0209541, IMG submission 184027) | Groundwater microbial communities from Rifle, Colorado - Rifle CSP2_plank lowO2_0.1 (SPAdes) (version 2) | ecosystem: Environmental > Aquatic > Deep subsurface > Groundwater | place... | reverse complement strand
TTTCAGTTTTGACCAATCCTGCGGTTGAATTTTTACAAAAAAGAAAAGTCCCCCGTATTTTGGGAGTAGTTTTGATTTATGTGGCAGTTTTTGGATTATTGGGTTTTTTAATTTTTCTGATGATTCCGCTTTTTGTTTCCGAGCTTAAATCGTTTATCGGATTCCTCCCCCAATATTTTGAAAATGTCTCGCCTTTGTTTCAGGGACTGGGATTTAAAGCGTTTGAAAATATTGAAAGTTTCGTGAATGGCGCGAGTCAATATCTGGAAGGAATGGCAGATAATATCTTTAATGTTATTTTCACTATTTTTGGCGGATTTTTCACTTTTTTATTTATTATTTTAACTGCGGTTTTTATCTCAATAGAGGAAAAAGCGGTTGAAAAGCCAATGGTTCTTTTTTTTCCTAAAAAATACGAAAATTTTATATTAGGGATTTGGGCAAGATGCGAAAAAAAGGTTTCCGGCTGGTTCGGGGCGCGGCTTCTCGCTTGCTTGTTCGTCGGGGTCGCTTGCTGGATAGCTTTTTTGGCGCTAAATGTAAAATATTCTTTTACCTTGGCTTTGTTCGCGGGCGTTTTCAATTTCGTGCCGTATGTGGGACCCATTGTCACAGCTATTCTTCTTTTCCTGATTGTTTTTCCAGCAGAGCCGTTTAAGGGCATTTTCATTTTAGGAGTTTTTTGGCTTATCCAGCTAATAGAAAATAATGTTCTTTCGCCGATACTTATGAAAAAATTCGTCGGGCTTCCGCCAGCTTTGGTTTTAATCTCTTTGGTTGTGGGCGGAAAGCTTTGGGGCGCGTTAGGCGCGGTTTTGGCTATTCCTTTATTTGGAATTTTATTTGAATTCCTGAAAGAATTTTTACAAAAAAGAAAAGAAAAAGATATTGCGGCATGAAATTGCTACGGGATAAGGTGCTACGGGAGCATATCCCGTAGCAATTGTTAATATATGGAAAATGTAAATGATGTCGTGATAATAGGCGCGGGTCCGGCTGGCTTAAAATGCGCAGAACAATTTAAGGGTTCGGGATTTTCCGTTTTATTGATTGAAAAAAGTGAAGTCATAGGCCCCAAAACCTGTGCGGGTGGTCTTACTTCATTAAATTATAGTTTTGATTTTCCGGAGTCAAAAACAAGGTCTTTTGGCAAACTCTCGGTTTTTCTGCATGGAAAAAAACGAGAAATTAATCTTATATATCCAATAAAAACAATAAACAGGTATGATTTAGGGCAATATTTATTGGATAAGATAAAGAATTGTCCCAATATAAAAATTTTAACAGGCGCGTCTGTGAGTGAGGTAAAAAAAGACAAGATTATAACAAATAAGGGGGAGTTCCTATATAAATATTTAGTCGGAGCGGATGGATCATTGTCTATTGTAAGAAAATATCTTGGTTTGAAGTCGGAATTTATGATGGGTTTATGTTATAAAATTTTTGGAAAAAATTTAAGCGATTTGGAAATTTATTTAATCCCGAGAAAATTGAAATTAGGGTATATCTGGGTTTTTCCGCATAAAAATTATATTAACATAGGGATATATTTTGACCCAAAAGTTATTTCTTCCGGTTTGGCAAAAGGAATTTTAGATGATTTTTTAAAGAAAAGAAATTTTGTCGAGCCATTCAGAGAATTAGAGGCGGCGCCCATAAATTATTTGTATCAGGGAAGCGTTTTTGGCAATATTTTTTTAATCGGAGACGCGGCTGGTCTTTCTTCAAGAACAACAGGAGAGGGCATTTCTTACGCTATGATAAGCGGACAAGAAATAGGCAAGAAAATAATTGACAAGGAATATCCAATGCCGGAACTTAAAAATATCTTAAAACTAAAAAAAAGACAGGAAAAAATCTGGGGAACTTTTGGAAAATTTTACGTTCCTGATTTTTTGCGAAAGTTATTTTTTAATGTTTCTATAAATTTAATGGGAAGAATTTGGTATCAAAAACGCTTTGGAATTTAACAGGATTGCCGTAATATGGATTTTTCAAAAATAAAAAAGATAAAAATACCTTATTTGGTCTCAATTGTCTTTCCGACCGGCGTCTGGGCGCTTTTATGCGCCGCATTCGGATCTTTTCTTATTCTAAGCCGCGCTAATTTTGAAGCGACCGGGACCAGGGTTATATTCTCCGCCACATTTCCATCAGCTATGATATTGGTGGTGTTGATAGCTTTTATGGAATACGGTTTATTAAGAATTATCGGCGTGAAAAAAGAAAAGGATTATATTAAATTGTTGAACGATAATATTATTGACGGCAATATTCCTCCAGGACTTCCGAGCGAGACGGTAAAAAAAATATTTTTCGCTTTAGTCAGACAACCAAGCGAAGGAATCAAAATTGGATATAAGTATGGAGTTTTGATGATTTTTTCCACCCTCTTGATTGAATGGATAGCGAGCCGCCAATTTGTAAATTTTCCGATAATAATTATAAGCGGATTGATTTCTTATTTTTTGGTGGTGCTTTTTGGGTCTTCGGTTGCTGAAAAATCAATTTATCCCATAATCAAGCAATGCAGAATAATTTTGACGGAAAGAGGCGAGAAAATAGAAGAGAAGCGGCTCATAAATCTGAAAACAAAATTTAACTATTTTTTATTTATTTCCGGTTTGGTTGTTGTGGCGGTTTTCAGTTTTATTCCTTCTATCAATTTAGATATTGCGATATTTTCTTGCGTTGGATTGGTTATGGTGGTAATTGTGAATCGCGCGTTGTCTTCGTCGATATATATGGCATTTTTGGAAGTTGAAGATTTTGCTAAAGAACTGTCCAAAGGAGGAAAAGTCGTATTTTCCACCGGAAGTTTAAATAAGGAAATAGTAAGCTTGTCCAATAGTTTAAATAGGGCGGCAAATGAAATATATGCTTCAAAAAAAGAGTTGGAAGAAAATTATAAAAACATTAAAGAAAAAAAAGACGAATTGGAAAGGTTTTATAATCTTACCATAGGAAGAGAATTGAAAATGGTAGAGTTGAAAGAGGAATTAAAAAAGATGAAAGATGTTTAATAAGTTAACGTATGGGATGAAATATGGCGAAAAATAAATTTTACATTACAACAAGCATAGCGTACACTAACGCCTTACCTCATATTGGGTTTGCCATGGAGTCGATTCAGGCGGATGTTTTAGCCCGTTATCATCGGATTTTAGGAGATGATGTTTTTTTTCTGACTGGGACAGACGAACATGGCGTTAAGATCGCCAAAGCCGCCAATGATGCCGGAAAAAATCCGCAGGATTTTGTTGATGGAATTTCAGCCAGATTTATGGAATTGAACAAAGTATTGAATTTATCAAACGATGATTTTATAAGAACTACGGACAAAAAACGACATTGGCCAGCCGTGGAAAAAATTTGGAAGGAATTAACAGAAAACGGCGATATTTATAAAAAAAAATATAAAGGTTTTTATTGCGCTGGTTGCGAGGCGTTTATTTCAGAAATGGATTTGGCTGGCGGGAAATGCCTTGTTCATAATAAAGAATTAGAGCTGATGGAAGAAGAAAATTATTTTTTTCGCATTTCAAAATATTTAGCGGAAATTGAAAAATTGATAGTTTCCGATGAAATAAAAATAATTCCCGTAGCGCGAAAAAATGAGGTTTTATCTATTATTAAACAGGGTTTTGAGGATGTAAGTTTTTCCCGATTTTCGGAAAAATTGCAATGGGGCATACCTGTTCCTGGAGATTATTCACAAAGGATTTATGTCTGGGCAGATGCCTTGAGCAACTATGTCTCCGCGCTGGGATATGGCGGGAAAGATAAAAAATTCAAGAAATACTGGCCGGCAGATGTTCATTGCATAGGAAAGGATATTTTGAAATTCCATAGTTTGATTTGGCCGGCAATGCTTTTGTCTTTGGATCTGGAAGTTCCGAAAATAATATTCGTCCATGGATTTATCACTTCCGCCGGACAGAAAATGTCAAAATCGCTGGGCAATACCGTTGATCCGTTTGAGCTGGTTTCAAAATATGGAACAGACGCTGTGAGATATTATCTTCTGCGGGAGATTCCGGCGACAGAAGACGGGGATTTTACTTATGAAAAATTTGAAGAAAGATATAACTCTGACTTGGCGTCGGGAATAGGAAATCTGTTGGCGAGGGTGACGACGATGGCGGAGAAATTAAACCTCAAACCCAAAATTTCAAATCTCAAAAATACAAATCAAAACTTAAAATTTAACGAAAAAATTATTGAAGTTAATGCAGGATACAAAAATGCTTTAGAAAATTTTAAATTCAATGAAGCTCTCAAGGCGGTGTGGGAATTGATTGGGTTTTGCGATAAATATATTGAAGAACAGAAGCCCTGGACAGACGATGAATTAAGAATTAATAATTATGAATTAAGAATAAAAAGCGGAGATGTTATTAGCGATTTGCTGTTTGCTTTAAAAAATATCGCGGAATTGCTGGCGCCGTTTTTGCCGGAAACATCGGAAAAAATAATAAAACAAATAAAAGGCAAAATCAAAAAAGGAGAACTATTATTCCCCAGAATATGATGTTGATTGATACTCATAGTCATTTGAATTTTAAGGATTTCGAAAATGATTTAGACGGGGTTATAGGCCGCTGTGTTAACGAGGATGTTTGGGTAATTAACGCGGGCAGTCAATATGAAACGAGCAAAAAAGCGGTTGAAATAGCTAAGAAAAACAAGACAATGTTTGCCGCTATTGGGCTTCACCCTATCCACGCGAGAGATGATTTTAGGATTGAAGATTACAGGAGTTTGGCAATGTCGGAGAAAGTGGTGGCAATAGGAGAGATCGGGCTTGATCGCTATAAGGATTACGGGCGATATATAGAAAGGCAAAAAGAAATTTTTCTTCAGCAATTAGATTTGGCAAAAGAATTAAACTTGCCGGTTATTATTCACTGCCGAAAAGCTCATAAGGAAATTATCGAAATTTTAGCAGAATATAAATTGCAAGGCGTAATTCATTGTTTTGCAGGAATATGGGAGGAGGCGGAACAATATCTCGCTATGGGATTTTATTTGGGATTTAACGGGATAATGTATAAACTTGACTTAAAAGAGGTTATTGAAAAAACACCATTGGAAAGGATTTTGATTGAGACGGATTCTCCATATTTGACACCCTTGCCAGCCGTAGCTTTAGCGAAGGCGGACCGCAATGAGCCCGTTTTCGTGAAATATATTGCGCAAGAAATTGCGAAAATAAAAAATATCTCTTTTAAGGAAGTCGCTATCTCTACAACCCAAAACGCTAAAAATTTATTCAGCGTTTGAAGTTGTGAAAAATAAAGTTTTGAACTATAATAGAATTATGGAAGAAAAAATTAATGTCAAAAAAGTCGTTGACTATTGGACCGGCTCCGCAGAAGATAATTATCAGACAGCCAAATATTTATTAGAAGGGAAAAGATATCCCGATTGTTTTTTTCTGCCACTTGATGATTGAGAAAATTTTGAAAGCTTTGGTCGTGAAAGAAACGAAAACTCATGCTCCATAATATTCATAAATTTGTTGATTTAGCGAAATCGGCTAAAATTGATTTATCTTTGGAACAAATAGAGAATCTTACAACTATTACTGAATTTAATATTGCGGCGAGATACGACGCTGTTAAATACGATTTTCGCAAAAAGGCCACAAAAGAATATGCGGAAAAATATTTTTTAATATCAGAAAAATTATACTTATGGCTGAAAGAAAAACTTTATCAATAAAAGTAAAAAGAGAAGTTAAAGAATATGTTGACTTATTGAAGGAAGATAAATTACCCATAAGTAGAGTAATTGTTTTTGGTTCTCAAGCAAAGAATGTTGCCAGGAAAGACAGCGATATTGATATTTGTGTTATATCCCCAAAATTTAGAGACAAATTTAAGGCCTTGCATTATTTATTGATGAAATCTTGTTTGGTCAAAGGATTAATAGAGCCGCATCCTTTTCATCCCGATGATTTCAGCAACGACGATCCACTTGTTTGGGAAATAAAAAAAACAGGAGTGATTGTAAAATAGTAAAATTAAAAATTAAGAAAAAAGAACAGGCCTGTTTGCGGTGAACAGGCCTTTTGAGATCATTCCCGGCGGTTTTTTTAAACCGCGCATTCTGTTTGCCTTTTTTTCAGATACGCTATCCACTCCTCTTGTTGATTTTTTTTTGGAGAGGTTGTGTGGATCGAGCTATCGAGTCCCGCAAACGCTCCCTGCATTGCTCCGACGCAAAAAAAAGATTCAGCGGTTCTGTAAAGTCTTGAGCGATGCTCTGGCTGTAATTTCAAGGCAAACTTTTCCAGGTCTTCTATCAAAGGTACTTTCTCGATTTCTCCCATTTTTTTGTCCTTCAAAAAGGTTAGTTTTCGTCTATACAGGCAAGCTTACCTTTGAAGCAGAACACTGTATGACGAGGAAAAACTATGAAAAACTACATCCATTTTGGATGTTGCTATTATTATTTTTTTTGTCAATTTTTTAGAGACCGGGTCTTGGGGCTTTTTTTGCTCTTGAATTTGTGATATTATGCAAAATACTATGGAAGAATATAATCCTCGGAAAATTGAAGAAAAGTGGCAGAAGGTCTGGGAAGAAAAGGATGTTTTTAAGGCATTAGATAAATCTAAGAAGCCGAAGTTTTATCTTTTGGTTGAGTTTCCCTATCCTTCGGGCGACGGGCTTCATGTTGGTCATTGCCGCAGTTATGTCGCTTTAGATATATTAGCGAGAAAAAAACGACTAGCTGGCTTTAATGTTATGTTCCCCATGGGCTGGGACGCCTTCGGACTGCCCACTGAAAACTATGCGATTAAAACAGGAATTCATCCGGCTGTTGTTACCAAGCAAAATACTGATAATTTTAGAAGACAGCTTAGGGCATTAGGTTTTTCTTTTGATTGGTCAAGGGAGATTAATACTTCCAATCCTGAATATTATAAATGGACGCAGTGGATATTTATTCAGTTATTTAAAAACGGCTTGGCTTATAAAAGAAAGATGCCCATTAATTGGTGTCCTTCTTGTAAAATAGGTTTGGCAAATGAAGAAGCGGTTGGCGGGGTGTGTGAAAGATGCGGCGCTGAAGTTGAAAAAAAAGAAAAAGAGCAGTGGATGCTAAAAATAACTGAATATGCGGAACGGCTGATAAATGATTTGGATTTGGTTGATTATCCGGAGCGAGTTAAAATTTCCCAAAAGGATTGGATTGGCAAAAGCGAAGGAGCGGAGATAATTTTTAAAATTCATGAGTCCGGTTTGCAAATTCCAGTATTCACCACCAGGCCCGATACTTTATTCAGCTGTACTTATTTGGCATTGGCGCCGGAAAATTTGATTATTGAGAAGTTGAAAGATAAGATATTAAATTACAACGAAGTTAAAAAATACATTGAGGAAGTAAAAAATAAATCAGAAGAGGAAAGAACGGTCAACAAGGAAAAATTTGGCATTGAGTTAAAGGGGATAAAAGTCACAAACTCGGCGAACAATCAAAAAATTTCTATTTTTGTCGCGAATTATGTTTTGGCGCAATACGGAACGGGAGCTATAATGGCGGTTCCCGCTTATGATGAAAGGGATTTTGATTTTGCGAAGAAACATAATTTGCCGGTAATAAAAAAAGAGCTTGACAATAAAATTATTGATTGGCTTGAGCGAAGAGGGCTGGGCGCCAAAAAGATAAATTACAAATTAAGGGATTGGATTTTTTCAAGGCAGAGATATTGGGGAGAACCAATACCGCTCATTTTTTGCAATGAATGCAAAAAACGAGCGGAAATATCCAATAACCAATATCCAATAACCAAAAATAAGGAAGGATTTAATGATGGCGAGATTTTGAATCCGGGGTGGGTCGCTGTGTCAGAAAGCGATTTACCAGTAGAACTGCCCGATGTTAATGATTATCAGCCGACAGACGCTGGCGAATCGCCTTTGGCAAAAATAAAAAAATGGGTAGAGACAAAATGTCCAAAATGCGGGGGACTGGCAAGAAGGGAGACGGATGTTATGCCAAACTGGGCTGGTTCAAATTGGTACTACTTGGCATATGTTATGCCAAGAACTAAAAACGCAAAACGCAAAACGCAAAACAACAACTCAAAACTAAAAACTGAAAAATATTTTTGGGATAAAAATAAAATAAAATACTGGCTTCCGGTGGATTGGTATAACGGAGGAATGGAGCATACGACTTTGCATTTGCTTTATTCTCGGTTTATTTATAAATTTTTGTGGGATATCGGCGCTGTGCCGAAAGAAATCGGTCCGGAGCCATACAAAAAAAGAACTTCGCATGGAATGGTTTTGGGCGAGGGCGGAATAAAAATGTCCAAATCAAAAGGAAATGTCATTAATCCCGACGAGGTGGTTGAAAAATACGGAGCGGACGCTATGAGGATTTACGAAATGTTTATGGGGCCTTTTGATCAGGCGATTCCCTGGGATGAAAAAGGAATAATCGGAGCAAAGAGATTTTTGGAAAAAGTATGGAAATTTTCTGAAAAATTACAAATCAAAAATTACAAATCTCAAATAAATCCAAAATCCAAAATCCAAAATTCAAAACTGGATGTTCTGGTCCAGAAAACAATAAAGAAAGTGGGGGAAGACATTGAGGACTTGAAGCTAAATACGGCAGTGTCTGCTTTGATGATTTTGGCGAATGAGCTGGAAAAGCAAAAAGAAATCCCTACAAATTATTATTTTCAATTCTTAATTCTATTAAGTCCGTTTGCTCCACATTTAACAGAGGAGCTTTGGCAAAAAGCCGGACTTAAGAATTTGTGTTGCGAACAAGAATGGCCTAAATATAATCCAAAATTAATTAAAGAAGAAAAAATAAATTTGATAATTCAAGTGAACGGGAAGGTTAGAGACAAAATAGAAGTTGCTTCCGGGATTTCAGAAGCCGAAGCCCGGAAGATTTCCGAAAAAAGCGAGAAAGTGATAAAATATCTGTCGGGAAAGAAAATTAAAAAAATAGTTTTTATTCCCGATAAGCTAATTAATTTTGTCATATAAGATAATGAAAAAGATATTGCTGGGGAACGAGGCGATTGTTCAGGGGGCTCTTGAGGCAGGAGTGAATTTTGTTTCCACTTATCCGGGGACGCCGGCTTCGGAAATAGGGAATACATTTGCGAAAATCGCCAAAGACAACGGCGTGTATTTTGAATTTTCTACCAATGAAAAAGTGGCTTTGGAAGCGGCTATCGGCGCCAGTTTTTCTGGACTGAAATGCTTAGTGGCTATGAAAAGTTTCGGTTTGAATGTGGCGTCAGACGCTTTATTGCCTCTTTGTTATACCGGCGCAAAAGGGCCGATGGTAATAGTCGCGGCAGACGACCCTTCTTGCTGGAGTTCAGGGCAATCAGAGCAAAATTCTCGGGCTTTCGCTTATTTGGCGCATATTCCTATATTGGAGCCGTCAGACGCTCAAGAAGCAAAGGATTTTGTCCTGCTGGCTTTTGAAATTTCCGAAAAATTTAATTTGCCGGTTATATTGAGGACAACGACAAGAGTGTCGCATCAGAGAATGCCGGTTACGATAAATTCTAAATTTGAAATCATAAATCCTAAACCGAATGGTGAATTTGTTAAAAATCCGGAGCAGTTTTCCGTTATGCCGAATAGGGTTTTGGGAATGAAGGCGAAACTTTTGAAAAAAATAGAAAAAACCAAGGATTTCGCTGAAAAAAGCGGCATTAATAAGATTGAATCTTCCAGAGGTCTGGCCTCTGGAAGATTAGGGATTGTGGCTTCGGGAGTTTCTTATTTATATGTTAAAGAGGTTTTAAAAGAGTTTAATTTAGACTTGCCGATTTTGAAGCTCGGTTTTTTTTATCCTTTACCTGAAAAAAAAATCGGAAAATTTATTAAGAATTTGAAAAAAGTTTTAGTGGTTGAAGAATTGGATCCGTATTTAGAAAAAGAAATAACAGCATTAGCCAAAGAGGCAAATTGCAAATTAGAAATTTTAGGGAAAAATGTTTTGCCGGAAATAGGAGAGTTGAATTTTGAAAAAGTTATTTTTGCTGTTTCAAAAATGGTTGGGAAAAAATATATTTTGCCGAAAGCGGTTTTCGTTGATTTACCGAGTCGTTCGCCCCGCTTGTGTTCAAATTGCCCTTATTGGGCTGTTTTTGGAGCAGTGAAAAGAGCTACTTCGGCAGGAACGATTTTTGGCGGAGATATTGGCTGTTATATGATAGCGGGCCTTGCTCCGCATAATTTGCAGGATTATCTTTTGTGTATGGGCTCTTCGGTGAGCGTTGCTCACGGCATTGAAAAAGCTATGACCCCCGCTCAGATGTCCATCGGAGCTACGGCGGGCAAAGAAAAGATAATTTCTTTTATGGGCGATTCAACTTTTTTCCATTCCGGGATTCCGGCTTTAATAAACGCGGTTTATAATAAATCAAACCAATTGATTATTATTATGGATAACCGAATTACCGCTATGACCGGACAACAGCCGAATCCGGGAATGGGGAGAACCGGAATGGGCGAAGATTCAAAAGAAATAAAAATTGAGGAAATCGCCAAGGCCTGCGGAGTGGAAAATGTAAAAGTGGTTGCTGGCGGGAATGTTCGGGAGCTTGAATCTGCGATAAAAGAGCTTTTGGCCAAACCTGGCGTTTCATTGCTTGTGGCGAGGAAAATGTGCGCCTTACTGGCGAAAAGAATTAAGACGAATAATTAAATTAAGTTATTGTTGTGTGCCTACCAGGTAGGCACACAATTCATAATTCGTTATTTATTATGCGGAAAGTATTTAACATTGTAATATCGGGGACTGGCGGACAGGGGCTTATAACCTTGCTTCAGATTTTAGCTGAAGCGGTTTTATCAGAGGGGTATGATGTCAAAACATCGGAACTCCACGGACTTTCTCAAAGAGGCGGGAGCGTTGAGGCGTATGTAAGATTTGGAGAGAGGGTGTATTCTCCATTAGTTCCATTAGCCGGGGCTGATTTAATTTTGGGGCTGGAGCTTTTAGAAGGCTTAAGAATGGTTCGCTATATTAACCCGAAAACCATTTTTTTAGTTAATAAATTTATTTTTCCTTTTGCGGGCGGTTTGTCGGAGAGCGAAGTTTTATTAAAAATAAACAATTTAATTAAAAATGAAAAACATATTATTCCGGCTTCTAAAATATGCCAGGAAGAGCTTGGGGCGGAGGTTGTAAGTGGAATTTATCTTTTGGGATACATTGTTTCCAAAAATTTAATTCCTTTGAAAAAAGAATCGGTTTTGGAAGCTATCGCAAAAGTTGTCCCGGAAAAATATCTTGAATTAAATAAAAAAGCTTTTGAGTTGGCGCAACCAAATTAGATTGCGTTTTTTTCGTTTTGCAAGATAAATTTATGCAAATTAAAAAAGTGGTGATTGCGGCTGCTGGGCAGGGAGTTCGGATGCTGCACTTAACAAAAAATAAATCAAAACATTTAATAAAGGTTTGCCAAAAACCTTTTTTATCATATCTTTTAGATGATATCTTGGAAGCGGGATATAGAGAAGTTGTTCTGGTTGTCGGCTATGGCGATGAATTGATGAGCCAATTTCTAAAAGAATACGGCTATAAGGTAGAGCTGGTCAACCAATTTGAAATTTTAGGGCCAAAAGAAAAAATTTACGGCACAGCTTGCCCTTTAATGTGCGTTAAAGATATTATTAAAAATAGCCAATTTGTTTATCTTTGCGGGGATAATCTTTATTCGTCAAGGGACTTAAGAATAATGAATATTGACGATGATTATTGCTATATTGCCGGGATTGAACATAAAAATCCTGAAAAGTACGGGGTTTTAGTTGAAAAAGATGGATTTTTAGAAAAAGTTGTTGAAAAGTCAAAAGAATATTTTGGCAATATTATCAATGCCGGACTTTACAAATTTACTCCGGAAATTTTTGAAAAAGTTTCTTTGATTAAAAAATCGTCTCGTGAGGAATATGAAATTACCGACGCAATAAATCTTTTAGCCAAAGATAAAAAAATGAAAATTAAAATAATAAAAGATTATTGGATGGATTTTGGAAATCCGTCTGATGTGATAAAGCTATCAAAGTTTATAACCGCTGGCAAAACACTGCGGCCGTAAGGCCGCAGATGAATGCCAGCCCGAAGCGAGCCGAAAGGCTCGCAGAGGCGGTTATATATACCCCAAAATTTTGCGATATTTTTAGCGAAGCAAAAAATATCTAAACTCGCAAAATTTTGAAGGTTCGCAAGAACCTCGCCCGTAAGGGCGAGGGTATCTATAAAAAATGGAAATAATAAAATATAACGAATTGGCGATTGAAAAGGTGTGTGAAGCGATAAAAATGGGCGTGGTGGCTATTTGTCCGACAGACACGGTTTATGGATTAATAGTCGATGCTGTTAACAAAGAAGCGGTTGACAAAATTTTTGAAACAAAAAAAAGAGACAAAGCAAAAGCGATTTCAGTTTTTGTAAGAGGTATTGAGGAAATAAAAAAATTTGCTTTTGTTAACGAAAATCAACGAAAATTTTTAGAGGAAAATTTACCGGGGAAATTTACGGTTATCTTGAAAAAAAAGCCAAACTGCGGATTGGCGGAAAATTTATTTGGCGGGAAAGAAACAATCGGTATAAGAATCATAAATAATAAAATTATCAGCGATATTTTAGGTAAAATAAATAAACCATTGACCGCCACTTCGGCAAATATTTCTGGGCAACCGGCTTCGGGAAAGATAAAAGAAATTTTAGAGCAGTTTGAGAATCAAGAAATAAAACCGGATTTGGTTTTGGACGCCGGCGATTTGCCAGAAAGTTCGCCGTCAAAAATTATTGATTTAACCTGCGAAAAGCTTAAAATAATAAGAAAATAGCAGGGATAACAATTATATGAAGCTTAATAAAAGCGATCCTCAAATCGCAAAATTAATTGAAAAAGAAAAAGAGCGGCAGGAGACCTGCCTGGAGATGATTCCTTCAGAAAATCACAGCTCGCCGGCCGTGCGCGAGGCGTTGGGCTCAATTTTGACCGATAAATACGCCGAGGGTTATCCTGGGAAAAGATATTACGCGGGTTTGGAATTCTACGATAAAATCGAGATTCTATGCCAAGAAAGGGCGAAAAAATTATTCGGCGTTCCTTTTGTTAATGTTCAGCCCTATTCCGGTTCGCCGGCGAATCAAGCGGTTTATTTTGCTGTCTGTCAGCCGGGAGATACGATTACGGGAATGTCTTTGCCTCATGGCGGACACTTAACTCATGGCTGGAAAGTAAATTTTTCCGCCAAGTTTTACAATTCAGCCCAGTATGGAGTTGATGAAAAGTCCGGGCTTATTGATTTTGAAAAAATGGAACAACTGGCAAAAGAAGCCAAGCCGAAAATTATTTTTTGCGGAGCAACCGCTTATCCGCGAATTTTTGAATGGGAAAAATTTGCTAAAATTGCTGAGTCGGTCGGAGCCTATTTAGTCGCGGATATTGCCCATATTGCCGGCTTAGTGGTTTCCGGCGTTCATCCAAGCCCGGTTTCTTTTGCAGATGTTGTTACCACTACTACCCATAAAACATTAAGGGGGCCAAGAGGGGCTATGATAATGGCAACTGAAAAAGGTCTAAAAAAAGATCCAGAGCTTCCCCAAAAAATAAACAAAGCGATTTTTCCGGGTTTGCAGGGCGGGCCTCACGAAAACAACATTGCCGCTATCGCTGTCTGTTTGAAAGAAGCGTCGTCTCCGTCCTTTAAGAAATACGGCAAGCAGATAATAAAAAACAGCAAGGCCTTAGCAGAAGAGCTTTTGGTCCGCGGTTTTAATTTAGTTACCGGCGGGACTGATAATCATTTGATTCTAATTGATTTAAGGAATAAAAAAATTTCAGGTAAAGAAGCCCAAATCCGTTTGGAAAAAGCTGGCATTACTGTTAATAAAAATACCATTCCTTTTGATCTAAATCCCCCTTTTGAGCCATCTGGAATACGATTGGGAACGCCGGCAATAACCACCAGAGGAATGAAAGAAAAAGAAATGAAAATAATCGCGGAGTGGATAGATAAGGTGATTGTTGATGAAAAGTCAATTTCTAAAGTTAGGCAAGAGATAAAAAAGTTCTGTAGAAAATTCCCATTGCCGTAGTTTCTTAATTTCCAATTTTATAAATAATGATTTAATGATTAAATTTTTAAACCGGTTCGCCGTTATTAAAAATTAAGTCATTTAGAAATTATTTAAAAATTAAAAATTAGAAATTTAGTCGATGATTATAGATGGCAAAAAAATATCGGAAAAAATATTGTCAGAAGTAAGAAAAAAGATAGGAAGAGATAATTTAAGGCTGAAGTTGGCCGTTGTTTTGGTTGGAGATGATTATGCTTCAAATGCTTATGTCGATAGAAAAAAAATTGCTTGCGAGAAAGTAGGAATTGATTTTGAATTGTTTAATTTTTCTTTTGATATTTCCCAGGAGGATTTAAAAAATAAAATAAAGGAAATTGCTGGAAAAAAAGATGTAACCGGAATAATTGTTCAATTGCCATTGCCCGAGAAGTTTAACACGCAAGATGTTTTGGATATTATCTCCGATAATAAAAACGCGGAATTTATATCTCCGGTTGTGTCCGCGGTTGAAAAAATTTTTAAAGAATATAATATTTCTTTGAAAAATAAAAAGATAGTTCTAATCGGGAGGGGTAAATTAGTGGGCAGACCGTTGGCAGACTGGCTTTCAAAAAATAATTTAGAATTTTTTGGGATAGAAGAGATTAAAACGGCTGATATTGTGATCTCCGGAGTAGGGGATTCAGGACTGATTTCCGGAGATATGATAAAAAAAGGAGCTGTGGTGATTGATATTGGTTTTTCTCTTGATAAAAATAAAAAAGCGGTCGGAGATGTTGATTTTGATAGCGTTTCCAAAAAAGCGAGCTATATTACGCCCGTGCCGGGCGGCGTGGGACCGATAACAGTTGCCTGCCTTTTAGAAAATTTATTGAAGCTTAAATAAGAGCTTATCCGAAGTCGGGCCTTGGATAATTTAGCCGAGGTCTGACCTCGGCCAATTCTGAGAACATTTCCTTAAAAATATGGATTTGTATATTTTTAATTTAATAAACCAATACGCCGGAAGGTGGGCTTGGCTTGATTTTTTAGGCGTGTTTTTCGCCCAATATCTTGAATACGTTCTGCTTTTTATATTATTTCTATTATTAATTATAGAATTCAAGAAATATTTCAGAATTGTTTTTTTGTCGCTGGTTGCCGCTATTTTTTCAAGATTTGCGGTTGCTAATTTTATCCGTTGGCTTTGGTTCAGGCCCAGGCCGTTTGTTGATTACAGCGTAAATTTTCTTGTAAGCCATAACGCCAGCGAGCCGTCTTTTCCTTCGGGCCACGCTTCTTTCTATTTTGCCCTATCAACGATTATTTTCTTTTATAATAAAAAACTGGGAATATTTTTTTATATTTCCAGTTTTTTAATCGGTCTCGGCAGGGTTTTTGTGGGCATCCACTGGCCGTCAGATATCTTAATCGGCGCAATCACCGGCGCATTAGTAGGGGTAATTTTTCATTATATATTCCGTAAATTTGCGCGCAATAATTAAAATAAAAAAAAGCCTCGCAATAACGAGGCTGGGGAGCGGTTAAAGAACAAAATTGCTTAATGGCTTTTTCCTCCGAAGTTTGTTCGCCAAGCGGTTAGATAACTAAATTTTGGACGTTTTCGTTTAACACTTTCTTTGAGTTTTCTCATTGTTTCCGCGGTCAAAGGTCCGCTGTTCGTTATACAACGAGCTCGCAGAGCGCCTTCCAAATCAATTTTTTGCAGTTCTGTCATGTCATTCTCCAATTAAATTATTAGTGTGCCGCGAAGGTGTTTGTATGTAAGTGCCTAGGGTGGGAATCGAACCCACACGAGATTGCTCTCACAAGTTTTTGAGACTTGAGCGTATACCGTTCCGCCACCTAGGCGAATTTACAGACCATCTAGTTAAAGATCTTTTCTACTACAATTTTTAGATTTCGTCACGAAAAATTTTTAATCAGAAGGTCTGCTATTATTCTGCTATTTTTTTGTTAGATTGGCAAGATTTGTTGGAGCATTTTATTTGTTTTCCTTTCTCAACCATTGCCGAGCCGCATTTTGGGCATTTTTCAATTTCTCCCTGCTCGGTTTTTACGGGTTTGTCCCATAGCGCAAAATCGCATTCCGGATATTTATTGCAACCGTAGAAAATTTTTCCTCGCTTTGTCCTCTTTGCCACCATTTGCCCGGTTTGGCATTTCAGGCATTTTATGCCTAAAGTTTTCTCTTCCAGAGGTTCTGTGTGTCGGCATTTCGGAAAGCCTGAACAAGCGTAGAATTTTCCAAATCTGCCAAAGCGGATAACAAGCTCTGCTCCGCATTTAGGGCATATCTTGTCTGTTTTCTGGACAGCTATTTTTTCCTTGGAGACCTCGCTATATTTTTCCAGCAGATTTTTATTGAACGGCTCATAAAATTCATGGCAGACATCTGTCCATTTTTTATTTCCTTCCGCAATTTCATCCAAGTCCTCTTCCATTTTTGCCGTGAATTGTATATCAACTATTTTTGGAAAATGCTCCACCAAAAGGTCGTTTACTATATTACCTATTTCAGTCGGCTGGAATCTTTTTTGCTCGTCTTTGGCAATGTAGTTTCTTTCCTGCACAGTTGAAATTATCGGCGCGTAGGTTGACGGCCTGCCTATGCCGTTTTCTTCAAGGGTTTTAATCAAGCTGGCTTCGTTGTATCTTGGAGGCGGTTCTGTGAAGTGTTGGGAGGGGACTATTTTTTTCAGTTCCAACAGTTCTTCCTCAATTAATTCCGGAAGCTCTTTTTCTTCAAATTTCATAGGATAAACCTTTAAGAACCCGTCAAATTTTAAGGTTTGGCCGTTTGCTCTAAAAGTGTATTTTTGGTTCTGTGTTTCAATTTCAACCGCAGAAGAACTAAAAATCGCGGGTGACATTTGGCAGGCGATAAATCTGCGCCAAATAAGTTCGTATAATTTATGCTGGCTCGCCATAATAGAACTCTTTATTTTTTCCGGAGTGTTTTCCGGATAAGCAGGCCTTATCGCCTCATGGGCTTCTTGCGCCTTGCCTTTCGCCTTGTATTTTTTGAAAAAACCGGGCCAATAATTATTTCCAAAATTTTCTTTTATGAATTTTTCAGCGACAAAAAGCGATGTTTCGGAAAGATTTAATGAGTCGGTTCTGTGATAGGTGATATGCCCGTTTTCGTAGAGTTGTTGGGCGAGCCGCATTGTAAATTTTGCCGGGAATCGGAATTTTTTCCACGCTTCCTGCTGTAGTGTGCTGGTAGTGAAGGGAGGCAGAGGATTTTTCTTTGCTTCTTTTTTTTCAACTTTTCCAACCTTATATTCCGCGTCTTTTAGGTCTTCTAAAATTTTATCCGTCTCTTCTTTTGTTTTGATTCCAAGTTTTGGAATAACATCGCCATCTTTTTTCACCAACAAGGCTCCAAATTCAGTTTGCTTATTTTGATTTTTAATTTTATTGAAAAGGGCTTCAATATTCCAGTATTCTTGTTTCTTGAAATTTTCAATTTCTTTTTCCCTTTCCGCCACCAATCTTACCGCCACTGATTGGACTCTTCCCGCGGAAAGTCCTCTCGCCACTTTTTTCCACAGAAAAGGGGATAGTTTGTAGCCCACAATTCTGTCTAAAATTCTCCTTGCCTGCTGAGCATTAACCAAATTTAAATCAATCGTTCGCGGATTTTCAATAGCATGGGCAATGGCTGATTTCGTTATTTCATGGAAAACAATTCTTTTCGGATTGTCCAATTCAAGAATTTGGGCGAGGTGCCAGGCGATCGCTTCTCCCTCGCGGTCTTCGTCGGTCGCGAGAATAGTTGATTTTATTTTTTTCGCTTCTTTTTTTAATTCTGAAATTGTTTTTCTTGCTTTTAGAGGAATTACATATTTCGGAGTAAAGTTATTTTCCACATCAACGCCAAGTTCGCTTTTCGGCAGATCTCGCACATGGCCAAAAGAAGCAAGGACTTTGTAGTCCTTTCCTAAAAATTTTTTTATTGTATTGGCTTTTGTCGGACTCTCTACGATAATTAACTGCATAGATAATTAAAATTGACGGATTGAAAATTAAAGAATTAACGGATTAAATTCTCAATTCGTTAATCCGTTAATTAAAAATTAGAAATTAACGCCGTAGGGCATAAATATTTCCCCCTAGATTCCTTATTTTTTCTTCCATTTCCAAGATAGCAAGAATGCCTGCTGTTTTGGCGGCGCTTAATTTTGTCGTTTTGATTATTTGATCTATATGCAGTCCGCCCTCTTCCAAAATATTAAGGATTAAATTTTCTTCCGCATTTTGACCGCCTATTTCGTTTGTATCGTTGTTCTCGGCCAATGTCAAATTTAACTCTTTTAAAATGTCGTTGCTGTTTTCAATTAGTTTGGCTCCTTTTTTAATCAGAAAATGGGGACCCTTGGAGTTTAAAGAATATATGGATCCCGGCAAAGCAAAGACCTTTCTGTCTTGCTCAAAGGCGCAATCTGCGGTTATTAATGCTCCGCTTCTCTGTTTCGCTTCAATTACTAATACACCCAAAGAAAGACCGGAGATTATCCGGTTTCTTTGGGGAAATGTCCAGCGAGTTCCTTGAGTTCCGGGAGGATATTCTGAAATCAAAAGTCCGCCGGTTTCTAATATTTTTTCCGCAAGCCTCATATTTTCAGATGGATAAATGCTCTGTTTGTCTACACCCGTTCCAAAAACAGCGATTGTTCTTTTTCCTCTTTCAATCGTTGCCCAATGAGCGAATGAATCAATGCCCGGAGCCAATCCGCTTACAATGGTTAATCCGGCTTCGGCTAAATTTCCCGCTATATCTATAGTGGCTTGCTTGCCATAGCTGGAACAGTTTCTTGCGCCCACAACAGCGAAGAGCGGTTCGTTTTGTTTTATTTCACCCCTAAAATAAAGAATTTTCGGGGGATTTTTTATTTTTTTGAGGTCTGCCGGATAATTTTTATCGTCTATTGTTATTTTTTCTATATATTCTTGCATTGTTAAAATGATAACATGAAAGGGATATATCCCATAAATTCTACTTACTCATTATTAATACGATCGTATAAAAAGTGAGTAAGTCGCTGGAATAATGTTTTGGGTATTATCGCGCATTATTTTGAATTTATTTTGTATAGTAAATTTCATCGTGGTATATTTTCTACGATCGTAGGAAATTTACTACGATGAAAAAGTATTTTTTTTAAAGATGTTTCCAAGGTTAGAAAATATTTTCAATAGCAGAAAATATTTTTAAGGATGGAGATTGATTGTTGTATTGTTTCTGAGAGGATTTTCTCTTCGCTTTCGCTGAATTTTTCAAGCACAAATTGTTCGGTATTTTCCGGCTTGCCTATTTTGGGAAGGATGCCAATTCTTATTCGCGAGAAATTTTTAGTTCTCAATGCGTTTATTATTGATTTAACGCCTTTATGTCCGGCAGAGCCGCGGTTTTGGGAAATCTTTATTTCTCCGATAGGCAAATCAATGTCGTCATGAATGACAATAAAACCAATTTCTACGGGAATAATCTCACCCACCTTTCCTCCCCCTCTTTGATGGGGAGGAGCGAGGATGGGGAGAAATGAGGGAGTAGTTTGCTTTGCATTATTGAAGTTAATGATGGATTTTATTGCTTTGCCGGATTTGTTCATAAATGTCCGGGGCTTGGCAAGAATTATTTTTTTATCATTGATAATGCTTTCAGAGATCAGAGAGTTGAATTTTTTATACAGCTTAAATTCAGGAAAATTATTTTCCTCCGCGAAGTTGTTAATAATTCTAAATCCTATATTATGCCGGGTAAATTCGTATTTTTTTCCCGGATTTCCGAGTCCCGCAATAATCATCATAGTTTGATTGTATCATTTTATGCGCTATTGACAAGATATTTTGCTTGTGTATACTGAAAATAGGAATGTTTTTTTAGCTCTTTTGTCAGACGGCTGTCTCGGTCTTGCCGAGCAGGTGATAGGCGTAGGTGTCGGAAATTGAACGGATTCTTTTATAGGAGGTAGGAGATGCCTACCGCGAGTGGAGTGCCGCCCTAGCTATTGTTGTGTGAGGAATTTATCACCTTAGCCATTTGGCGCTAGGACCGGGGTAATCCCTCCGTCCACACGATAAATCGGGCCTAATCCTTTGTCTTCGGACATCCGGATAGGCCCATTTTTTTTGTTCTCTTTCGTAAAAACGAAAGAAAATAACCCCCCCGTAGCTTTAGCGAAGGGGAGTGGCGGAGTAGTTAACAATGGCGAAGGAGGGTGTGGAAAACTAATTTTGCATTTTTTTTGGATATAACTTATAATAAGATTAGTTTTTTCCCCCGTTAGTTTTTTTAACTGGCTGATTCGCCATGACCGCGTTATGGTTGGGCGATAAATGTGGATGGGCATTACTTTGAAATGGTACTGCCTATGAGGAAGTGAACATTGATTATTTAGAAGCTACGAGGTTGAAGACGAGTATGGCGTAAGGGCCAAACGATTCTGCAAGGGTGAAGTTTGGGAAACCAACTTCACCTAATTTTTTTTGCGCTTGCAGAAATTAAATATATTTGTTATTATAAAAGCACTTTGAATTCGTAATAAGAGTATAATTATGGCTAAGAAATTTTTTAGTTTTGTTTGGGAAATTTTGAAAATAACGATTATCGCTTCTGCGATTGTTTTGCCTGTAAGGTATTTTTTGTTTCAGCCGTTTTTGGTTAAAGGACCTTCAATGGAGCCGAATTTTACAAATAACGATTATTTGATTATTGACGAAATTTCTTATCGCTTCAGGGCGTTTCAAAGAGGCGAGGTTGTTGTTTTTAAGTTTCCCTTAAATACTTCCCAAATGTTTATAAAAAGAATCATAGGGCTTCCAGGGGATATGGTGGAGATAAATAACGGGGAAATTAAGATCTCTAAAGACGGAAAAACAGAAGTCCTTGACGAATCGGAATATCTTAATTCAACATTGAAAACAGAAGGGAATATTTCGGTTGTTTTAAACCAGAATGAATATTTTGTGCTAGGAGACAATCGGGAAGCGTCTTTTGATTCAAGACGTTTCGGCGTTTTGCCTGAAAATGATATTATAGGCAGAGTGGTATTTAGAGCATGGCCGTTTGCCGCTTTAGCGGCATTCGGAGCGCCGGTTTATTAATAATAAAATTATCTATGCCAAAAAATTTAAGATTTCAGACGCCGACAGGGATGAGCGATATTTTGCCTGAAGAACAAAAGTATTATAAGAAGATTTACGACATTGTCGCGGAAATAGCTGATTTTTACGATTTCGGGAAGATTAACACTCCTGTTCTCGAAAATTCAGATCTTTTTGCGAAAAGCATAGGCGCGTCAACCGATATTGTCAATAAAGAAATGTATTCTTTTAAGACAAAAGGCGGGGATTCTTTGGCGTTAAGGCCGGAATGGACGGCGCCGATAGCGAGAGCGTATATTGAAAACGGAATGCAGTCATTGCCCCAGCCGGTGCGGCTTTGGTATTTTGGTCCTTGTTTCCGGCACGAAAGGCCGCAAGCCGGAAGATATCGCCAATTTTGGCAGTTCGGTTTTGAGGTTTTTGGAGAAAGCGATTCTGTTATTGACGCCCAGACCATTCAGATTTTCTATAATATTTTCAAGGAACTGAAGCTGAAAAATATCATTGTTGAAATAAATAGCATGGGCGACAGCAATTGCAGGCCTTATTATAAAAAGCTATTGGCTAATTATTTGAAAACAAAGGAATTTGCTTTATGCGTTGATTGCAGGAAAAGAGCAAGGGAAAATGTTTTGCGGATTCTGGACTGCAAGGAGGGGAAATGCCAGCCGATAAAAAATCAAGCGCCTCAGATTCTTGACCACCTTTGCGATGAATGCAAGACGCGCTTCAAACAAGTATTGGAATTTTTAGATGAAATAGAGTTGCCCTATATCCTTAATCCGTATTTGGTCAGGGGATTGGATTATTACACAAAAACTGTTTTTGAAATTTTTACCGGGAGCAAAGAATCTAACGGACAGGGACCTCAAGCTTTGGCAGGCGGGCTTGCCCTCCAACGGCTTGAACCGCAGGCTCTGGCAGGCGGGGGCAGGTATGATAAATTGGTAAAATTATTGGGGGGACGGGATATTCCGGCCTGCGGAGGAGCGGCTGGAATAGAAAGGATTGTAAAATTGCTCAAAGCGCAGGACGAGGGTCCGCAGAAGAGGGCGGAAGTTTCAATATTTTTAGCTCAGTTGGGCGATTTAGCAAAAAGGAAATGTTTAAAGATTTTTGAGGAATTCAGAAAGGCGAATATAAGAGCGGCGGAGTCGCTTGGCAAAGATTCTTTGAAATCCCAATTGAATAAAGCGAACCGGCTGGGTGTTAGATATTCATTGATTCTGGGACAGAAAGAAGCGCTAGAGGGAATTATTATAATAAAAAATATGGAAACAGGAAAACAAGAGACGATAAAATTGGATAAAGCCGTGGAGAGATTAAAAAAATGACCGCGAGGCGGTCACCCTGAGCCGTAGGCGAAGAGTCTCATAAAACAATCAAACTGTTTGTGTGCCTACCAGATAGGCACACAGATAGGCACACAAACAAATCCCACTCTTTGGCGGGATTTGAAATTAAAAATTCGCAAATGGATTGTTTATTTTGCAAAATAATAAATAAGGAATTGCCTTCTGGTATTGTTTTTGAGAATAGTATTGCTGTTGCCATTAAAGATATTTATCCTAAAGCGCCTGTCCATATCTTGATTATTCCTAAAAAGCATATTGTCTCAATAAACCAGATGGAGGAAGCGGATAAAGAATTGATGGGAGGGTTATTTTTAATTGCCAAACAAATAGCCGTAAAGAAAAAATTAAACGGCTATAAATTATTATTTAATGTCGGACGCGAAAGTGGGCAGATTGTTGACCATCTGCACCTGCATTTGTTAGGAGGAAAGATGGATTTAGAATTGTAAATTATAAAATATAGAATACAAACCTCAAAATACAAAATTAAGGTATATATTATCGCGAAGCGACACATTAATTTTGAGTTTTGAGTTTTGAGTTTAGTTATTATGCCTTTAGAAATAAAAAAAGATAATAGAGAGACATCGCAGAGCTTGGTTCGCCGGTTTTCCAAAAGGGTGAAACAAAGCGGGATTTTGATGCGGGCGAGAAAAAATCGTTTTATGGTCAGGAATAAAAGCGAGCAGACGCAAAAAAAATCTGCCTTAAGGAAGGAGCAACTGAGGAAAGAGTACGAATTGGCGGAAAAAATGGAGAAACCCAAAGAACGAAGGTAGAAGCGGGGAGCTATTTTTTATTTTCCTAAAGCTGTTTTTATAGACAAATTCTGTTTAGTTTAAAAATTTTTAATTTTTAATGATTTAATTTTTAAACAGTTTCGAAATTAAAAATTGAATCATTTAAAATTGATTCAAAATTAAAGGAATGGGGAATATAAAAGAAGCGATAAAAAATAAATTGGGGGAGTTTATGAAGCAAGACGACGAAATAGGTCGTTCCACTTTAAGGATGTTTTTGGCTGGTATTTTGAGCAAGGAAAAAGAAAAAAGGTATAAGATTTCAAAATTAGAGCCGGGTTTGGCGAAGCAAGAACTGCAGAAAAAATCAGAGTTGGGAGACGAGGAAATAGTGGATGTTGTTTGTTCTGAAATAAAAAAACGGAAAGACGCCGCGGCTATGTTTAGAGTGGGAAACAGGCCGGAGCTTGCCGAAAAAGAAGAAAAAGAAATCGGAATTTTGCAAAAATATCTGCCGGAACAGATTTCTGAAGATGAACTTAAAAAAATAGTCAAATCGGCGATAGAAAAAATAAGAGCAGAAGAGATTCACCCCGTTAAATACGCCAAAGGCGGTGTTCCGCTAAAAGCGGAACAATTCAACAGAGTAAAAGATATGGGCAAGGTTATGGCGGAAATAATGCCAAAAATAAAAGGAAAGGCAGACGTTGGTTCAGTATCTAAAATAGTAAAGGAGCTTTTATCTATTCTTTAATTATAAATAATATGACGAGAGATACTCCCGTCATATTGTTGATTCGTAATTTTAATTTTATGCCGGAACAAGTATTTCAGCAAAAAGAGAAATTAATCGGCATTGGCGATCTTTTTAGAAACGTTTGGAAAATTTATTCAGATAAATTTTTAGTTTTAGCCGGGATTGCGGTTGTTCCCGGCATTTTTTATTTTTTTCTGGGGATAATATCAGGATTTGCGGAATCCGCGGGGACTTCCAGTCAGCTTTTGTTTTTTATAATACGATCAGCTGTTTTTCTGCTTGCCGTCTGCGGGTTGGTTATAAATATACTGGCAAATTGCGCTTTGATTTTTGCGATAATTTATAAAGACCAAATCGGGTTCGGAATTAAGGAATCTTTTTCTATCGCTTGGAGCAAATTTTTTTCTTACGCCTGGGTTTCTTTTTTGGCAGGTATTTTTATTTTCAGCGGATTTTTTCTTTTTATAATTCCAGGAATTATTTTTTTCGTATGGTTCGCTTTTTCTTTGTTTGTTTTCGCGGACGAAGGGGTAAAAAGATTAAATGGGATAAAAGGAATGAGCGCTCTTTTTAGAAGCAAAGGACTCGTAAGGGGGTATTGGTGGAAAATTTTTTGGCGGTTTTTTGTCTTATTTTTTATTTTTTTTATTGCCGCGGCTTTTGTTAATTTCATCTCCGATAATGCGGGCGCTCCGTTTTTGGGCAATATATTTAGCATCCTCGCAGCCCCTTTTATTTTGGTCTTTAATTTTTCAGTTTACAACGGATTAAAGAGCATTAAGGAAGGTATTCCTTTTGTCGCGCCGGAGAGGAGAGAGAAAATAAAGCTTATCTTAATATGTTTGGCTGGCGTTTTAGTCGCGGTAGTTATAATTTTAGCCGTAATAACCCCATCGCTATGGTTGAGATTAATAATCTGACAAAAATTGCGGTTTCAAAATTATTCTTAAAGAGAGTTGCAAAAAAAGTTTTAATGGGCGAAAATAGAATAAAAGAAGAGTTGTCTATCGCAGTTGTGGATGAAAAAGAGATAGAGGAATTGAACAGCCGTTTCCGAGGGAAAAAGGAACCGACGGATGTGCTGGCATTTAGCGGGAATTATGAATTTTTTGACCCGGGAAACCAGATTGGGTTGGGGGAAATGGTTATTTGTCCGGAAAAAATCATGGAAAACGCAGAAAAATACAATATGGAGTTTGATAAAGAATTGGCAAGAGTTTTAATTCACGGAATTTTGCATTTGATGGGATACGACCATGAGAAGAGCAAAGCAGATGCTGTAAATATGAGAGAAAAAGAGGAGTATTATTTGACCAAATTCCTAATTTCTAATTGACCTAATTTCTAAATAATGTCCTAAGTCTCAAATCCCAGAGACGATAAGATTGTTTATAAATTAAAAATTAAAAATTCGCTTATGCGTTCTCGCATTATCACGGCAATAGACATCGGCTCCAGTTCTATTAAATTGCTTTCTGTTGCTCAAAAATTAAAGGACCAGAATTTTGAGGTTTTAAGCCTTCGCCAGGGATTATCAGCCGGCATAAGGAAAGGGGTTGTCATTGATATTTCCAAAGCGTCTAAAGCAGTCGCGGAAATTGTAAGGAAGGCAGAACAGGATTGCAATCAAAGAATAGAAATGGTTTATGCCAATATCGGCGGCGCCCATCTTTCCAGTAATTCTTCACATGGCCTGGTTTCTGTTTCCCGGGCAGACAGAAAAATTTCAGAAGAAGATATTGATAGAGTCTTGCAGGCCGCTCAGACATTTTCTTTGTCTTCAAATAAAGAAATTATTGATGTTTATCCGAGGGAATACGCTGTTGACGGTCAAGGCGGGATAAAGGAGCCATTAGGAATGGAGGGGGTGCGATTAGAGTCGGATGTTTTGGTTTTATGCGGGTTTTCGCCTTATTTAAAAAATTCTTCCCAAGCAATTGCGAATTCCGGTTTTCATCTTCAAGGACTAATTCCCTCCGCCATGGCTTCCAGCAGAGCTGTTTTAAATGACAGAGAAAAGGAATTAGGGGTTTGTGTTTTGGACATAGGGGCAGGGTCAACTGATATGTCTGTTTTTGAAGAAGGAGGGTTGATACACGTTGCTGTTTTTCCGGTCGGGTCGGCGAATATTACGAATGATATCGCGATTTGCCTTAAAACAGACATTAACGCGGCTGAAAAGATAAAATTGGAATTTGGTTCCTGTAAGAAATTCGGAGAGTCCGAACAAAAAGGAAAAAAATCAGAAAAAAAGATATTATTGGAAGGGGAGGACGGTTTGTTTTTTTCTAAAAAAATATTATCAAATATTATTGAAGCAAGGGTTTCGGAAATTTTTGAATTTGCCAATAAAGAGCTTAAAAAAATTTCTAAATTCGGAATGCTTCCAGCAGGCATTGTCCTTACGGGCGGAGGCGCGAAACTTCCCGGCATAAAAGAGCTGGCAAAAGAAGAGTTTAAATTGCCCTGCAGAATAGGATTTCCGGAAGAATTTTTTTCAGCCCAGCAGGACCCTTGTTTTTCCACAGTCTGCGGGCTTGCGTTGGAAGCGGACGAGGCAAGCGGGCCAAGGGATAACTGGCAGGGCATAAAAGAAGGCGTGGGGAACAAAATAAGAAAGTTTTTCAGAATTTTTATCCCGTAGCCGGCGGTTAGTTTGATTTTGAATCACGAAAATCCTTTTGAGTATTTTGTTTCGGTTTGAAGGCGAGCCGAAGCAAAAATTTTGAGGCATACTGAAGAATGAAAGTATGCCGAAAAATTTTTGTAAAGGCGCAGCCCAAACCAAAACACAAAGAGTTAAAGGAATTTCGTGATTCAAAGTCATTAATGTATGCAATCAAATATAAAGATAAAAGTTGTCGGGGTTGGGGGCTCGGGCGGAAACGCTATTTCCCGGATGATGAAATGCAAGATAAAGGGAGTGGAACTTATAGCCGTAAACGCAGATGGACAAGACCTTAAAAAAGCGAAAGCGCATTGCAAGATAAGGATAGGCAGGGAACTGACAAAAGGCCTGGGCACGGGAATGAATCCGGAGATTGGTAAAAAAGCAGCCGAAGAACAGCGGGAAGAAATTGTCCAAGCGCTTTCAGGCGCTGATATGGTTTTTATTACCTGCGGATTGGGCGGAGGTTGCGGAGGCGGGGCAAGCCCTGTTGTGGCGGGGATAGCTAAAGATCTGGGCGCTTTGACTTTGGCAGTCGTGACAAAACCGTTTTCTTTTGAGGGGCTGCAAAGGGCTGAAGTGGCGGAAGAATGTCGGAAAAAACTAAAAGAAAAGGTTGATACTTTAATTGTTGTTTCAAATGATAAGCTGTCCTTAATTTTAGATCCGGAAGCAACGATTTCAAACGCTTTTTGGTCGTGCGACGAAATCTTAAGGCAGGCGGTTCAGGGGATTTCTGATTTGATTGTTTTGCCCGGCATAATAAATATTGATTTTGCGGCCGTGAAATCAATTATGAAGGACTCTGGTTCAGCGCTTTTCGGAATTGGCACGGCCTCTGGACATGAAAGAGTAAAAGAAGCTGTTGCAAAGGCCTTGGGATCGCCATTATTAGGCGTTTCCTGCAAGGGAGCGAAAGGAGTGCTTTTTAATGTTTCCGGAGGCAAGGATATTGCCTTGGCCGAAGTTGACCAGGCCGCGAAAATAATAACTCAGGAGGTTTCGCCGGAAGCGAAAATAATTTTTGGGGCTATCCAGAACGAAAAGCTCAAAAAAGGAGAAATAAAAATAACCGTGATTGCCACAGGATTTTAATTTATTATGAGCTTGATTGGTTTTTTTAGAGAAACTATAATTGAAGTATAAAAAACAAAAAATAACAATTGATGATTTGATGTTAATAGTCCAAAAGGGATTTAACGGTACTGACGAAAAAATGGAAAAATGATTTAAAGATGTTGACGCTCGATTTGAAAAGGTTGACACCAAATTCAAATGGGTTAATGCTTGATTGGGAAATCTTGAAAGTGGCGTGGAAGAAATAAAGCTTAAATTTGATAATGTTCCTTATGGTTTTTAATTAAATGCCGTAGATAATCGTTTGAGAAAAGTTGAAACGAAATTAGAAATTAAATCTAATGGATTCTATGAAATTTTTATATTCCCAAACATTGGACGATTAGGAGGGGTGATTACAAAATATGCAAAAACTTCCGCTTGTGGGCGGAAGTTTTTTGTTGGTAAACGGTAAATATTTTTGACTACGATAACAAGCGATCGCGTTTTTGCGTAGTCAAGATGCAAAAAAATGAGTTTTCCACAGGTTGAAGATTTTTTCAGGGCTTGACCCACTTTTTATCTGGGCTAAAATATAATAACGATTTCTATATTTTACAATTTTTTTAATAAAAAAACCGCAGTTTGCTCTGCGGTTGTAGTTTCTATTATTTTCTGATTTATTACTTTTGATTACGAAATGCTTTCTTGGTATTTTTTCCAAATTTCAGAGCGAAAATTTGGAAAAAAGACCTGAAACTCGTTTTTTTATTGGGCATTTCGTAATTCAAATGTATTCCTATTATGGAGAATAAAATTGTCAAAATTCAAAAAAGGAATGGCGAAATTGTTGACTTCAGTCATGATAAAATCACTGATGCGATTTTTAAGGCGATTACAGCGATTGAGCAGGGCGACGGGAAAAAATCAAAGCAGTTGTCGGACAAGGTGGTGGAGATTATGAATAGGAGGTTTAAGAAAGACGAACTTCCCCAAGTGGAGCAGATTCAGGATGTTGTTGAAGAGGTTTTGATAATGGAAGGAATGGTGGATATTGCCAGGGCCTATATTTTGTATAGAGAACAAAGGAGAAGAATTAGGGAAGCGACGAAAGTTGTTGACGAATCAAGCGAAAAAATTGACAGCTATTTGAAAGAGCTTGACTGGCAGGTTAACGAAAATGCCAATATGACTTTTTCTTTGCAGGGATTGAATCAATATGTCGGCTCGTATATTTCCAAAAAATATTGGCTGAATAAAATTTATCCCAAAGAAGTAAGGGAAGCGGGGGCCAACGAGGATTTTCATATCCATAATTTAGAGATATTAGCTCCGTATTGCGCCGGGTGGGATTTGTATGACTTTTTAAAAAAAGGATTTGGCGGAGTAAGCGGCAAGTTGGAGTGCAGGCCCCCGAAACATTTAAGGACAGCTCTCGGCCAACTGATCAATATTCTTTTTACCCTTCAAGGAGAAACAGCCGGCGCAAACGCTGTTTCCAATTTTGACACGCTTTTGGCGCCTTTCATCCGCTATGACGGATTGGCTTATCCGCAAGTAAAGCAAGCGATGCAGGAATTTTTATTTAATTGTATGGTGCCAACTCGGGTCGGATTTCAGAGCTTGTGTTGGGACGAAATAGTGATAATTAAAGAAAAAGGAAAAATTAAATTTGAAGAAATAGGAAAATTGATTGATAAAGAGTTTAATAAAAATCCTCATCGGATTATTGAAAAAAATTCTCAAAGCTACGCAGTAGAAAACCACGACGATTATTATACTCTTTCTTTTGATAAAAATGGCAAGGCCGTTTGGGCTAAAATTAAAGCCTTTATTAGGCATAAGGTTCCTAAAAATTCAGGATTTGTGAAAATAAAAACCAATAGAGGCGAAGCGAAAGTTTCTCGAGCCCACTCTTTGTTTAGTTTTCAGAAGTTTGACGGTAAATTTAATCCGCTGGCAAAATCGGCTGAAGATATTAAAATTGCCAGAGATTACCGCCAATTAAATCCGGAAAATCATTTTCTTTCTTTAAAATTTTTAGAAAACTCTGGGAGAAAAAAACAAATTGATTTGGTGGAAATTATAAATAATATTCCTCAACTTCAAAAAAATGTTTTTGTCCAGATTAATCCTACGCGAACATTGGAAGGAATTCGCCGGAATATTCTTTTAGAAAAGCAAAGTTTTGTTCCTTTTTATAAAGAATTTGGCTTAAAAGATAGAGGAATCTGGCAGGATTGGCTTGAAAGAAAATCAATAAGATATGATATTTGGCGGAGATACGGAGAGCAAAAACAGGAAATTAATTTTAAGTTTAAAAACAGCGAAAATTATTATCCTAGAATTTTAAAAGGGAAAATTTTAGAGGAATTTGTTAAATTATGCGCTTGGTATATTATAGAGGGCCATACGGCGATTTCCACGCCGCTTTATATTTCACAATCACCATCTGACAATTCGGAAGAAATTATAGGGCTTCTCAGGGGTCTGGGCGCTTTAGGACAAATCGCTGAAAATAGCAGTTATTCTCCTAAGAAAAAAGTTTCAGGTAAGGTTTTTAAAATAACCGGCAAAGGACTTTTGTGCGAGATAGTCGGCAGAATTTGTGGTTATTTGTCTTTTAATAAAATAATTCCTTCTTTTATTTTTGAATTGAGCCCTGAATACCAGGAAATTTTCTTAAAAACATTATTGAAGGGCGATGGAAGCGAGTATGAAAACCATTGGGATTTTGGCACCACTTCTAGAAAACTGGCAACCGGGTTGGGTTTGCTGTTGGCCCAAAATAATTACCGTTTTAATGTTTATACAGAAAATACCAGTCAAAAAAATATTAAATGGCGGGATAAACTTATAGTTAGGATACATAAAAATAACTCCAAACCAAGAAAATTTTATTTTGTTAATGATTTTGAAGCGAGCGCTTGCTTAAAAGTAGATACTTTTGAATATCAGAAAGATTACGAATACGATATTTCGGTTGATCTGCCCCAGGAGAATTTTATAGGCGGAACAGGACTTTTAGTTTTTCATAATACGCCTTTTTTAAATGTTACGTTGGATATTAATGTTCCTTCTTTTTTGGCGAAACAGCCGGTGATTGCGGGGGGCGTTCCCCAGAAAGAAATATATGGGGACTTTCAGTCGGAAATGGATATGTTTAATAAGGCGTTTTACGAAGTTATTGTAGAAGGAGACGCTAAGGGCAGGCCGTTCACTTTTCCGATCCCGACTGTTTCAATCACAAAGGACTTTAATTGGGATAATCCTGTTTTAGACCCTCTTTGGGAAGCAAGCGCGAGATATGGAATTAATTATTTTCAGAATTTTATCAAATCGGATATGAAACCAGAGGATGTCAGGAGTATGTGTTGCCGATTACGTTTGAATAATAAGGAGCTTTATATGAGGGGAGGAGGGCTTTTCGGATCGGCTCCGCTCACGGGTTCGATCGGGGTCACGACAGCCAATCTTCCGAGGATAGGGTATCTTTCCAAAACGAAAAAAGAATTTTTTGAACGACTGGGAAATGTTATGGATCTGGCAAAAGAGAGCTTAGAAATTAAAAGAAAGGCCTTGGAGAATTTTATGGAAAAAGGGCTTTACCCGTATTCCAGATTTTATCTTTCTTCAGTGAAGAAAATGAGGGATTCTTATTTCGGCAATCATTTTTCAACAATCGGGCTGATAGGCATGAATGAAGCCTTGCTTAATTTCTTGGGCGAGAATATAGCGTCAAAATCAGGAAAGAGATTTGCCTTGGAAGTGCTTGATTATATGCGGGAAAGATTGATTAAATACCAAGAGGAAACTGGAAATTTGTATAATCTTGAAGCAACGCCCGGAGAGGGGACGAGTTATAGGCAGGCGAAGTCGGACCGGGAAAAATATCCGGATATTATAACTGCTGGCACGAAAGAGTCGCCTTATTACACGAATTCTTCCCAATTGCCGGTGAATTACACAGATGATGTTTTTGAGGCGTTGAAACTTCAGGACGATTTGCAATGCAAATATACCGGAGGAACTGTTTTCCATATGTTTTTAGGGGAAAAGATTGATGAAATTTCAATGGCTAAAAATTTAGTGAAAAAGGTTTTTGAAAACTTCAGTTTGCCCTATATTACCTTGACGCCGACTTTTTCAATTTGCCCGAGCCATGGATACTTGTCAGGCGAGCATTTTTTCTGCCCGGAATGCGCCATAAAACAACCCTGCGAGGTTTATTCAAGAGTTGTCGGCTATATCCGTCCTGTCCAGCAGTGGCATATTGGAAAAAAGCAGGAATTTAAAGAGCGAAAAGAATTTAAAGCAAAAATTTAAGGAGTGCTATTTTTTAATTTTTAATTTCAAATCCCGTCAAAGAGCGGGATTTGTTTGTGTGCCTATCTGGTAGGCACACAAGTAGGCACACAAACAGTTTGATTGTTTTTAGTAGGGATTATAAAATAAAATATGATTATCGGCGGACTGCAAAAATTAACTTTAATAGACTTTCCAGACAGATTAGCTGCCACGGTTTTTCTAGCTGGCTGTTCGTTCCGCTGTCCTTGGTGCTATTCGTCAGAGCTTGTTCTGCCGGAAAAAATTGGAAAACATCCTACAATTTCCGAAAAAGAATTTTTTGATTTTTTAAAAGAAAAACAAGGACTGTTAGACGGAGTGGTAATATGCGGAGGAGAACCGACAACGGATAATAATTTGCCGGATTTCGCGAAAAAGATTAAAGAGTTTGGCTACGCGATAAAATTAGACACAAACGGGACAAATCCCGCAATGCTGGAAAATTTAATTGATAAAATATTGGTTGATTATATTGCTATGGATATTAAGGCGCCGTTTGCGGCGAAATTCGAAATACTAAATCCTAAATTCGGAATCTCGAATTACGAAAGAGCGGTTGGGGTGAAAGTGGATTTGGAGAAAATAAGAAAAAGCGTGAAAATAATAAAAAATTCAGGAATTGATTACGAATTTAGAAGCACGGTTGTGCCCGGTATCCACACAAAAGAGGATATTATACAAATTGCCAAAGATATCAGCCCGGCAAAGAAATACTATCTGCAAAATTTTAGGCCAGAAAAAACATTAGATCCGAAATTTGAAAAAATAAGACCTTATCGCCGGGAATATCTTTTGGAAATCCAAAAAGCAATCTCTCCATTTTTTGATATTTGCCGGATAAGATAGGGATATATAGCGGGAACATTTCTCGCTATGATCATAGCGAGAAATGTTCCCGCTATTTATTTTGCAATGACTGATTCAAAGATATTTTTTTATCTCTGCCTTTCTTTGATTGTTGGAGTTTTTGCAAGTTCTGCTTTTGCGGTTTTGCTGGATTTTTCTTTCAACGAAGCCGTTTTTTTATTTATATGCGCTTGTTTGGCGGTTTCTGGAATAATTTTAATTTCTGTTTTTTGGGGACAGAAAAATGTCGTTGTTCTGGGATTTTGCCTTATTTTTTTCGCTCTTGGATTTTTTAGGCATCAGGCGCAGGAATTGGGGATTAAGAATAACGAATTAAAAAAGTATAATAATTCGGGAGAGGAAATAATTTTAACCGGAGCAGTTGTTAGAGAGCCGGATGTCAGAGAGAAAAGCGGGAAATTAACAATAGGGAATATTGAAGTTCAAAACTACGGGAGCATGTCCCGTAGTTTTGAGGGCAAGATTTTAGCTACTATTCCGCGTTATCCGGAGTACAAATATGGTGATAAATTGAGAATTACAGGGAAATTAGAAACCCCGGCAATTTTTGAGGATTTTAATTACAAAGATTATCTAGAGAAAGAAGGGATTTATTCAGTCCTTTATCTCCCAACGGTTGAACTTTTGGAAAATCAAGCCAACAGGGGTCATGTCTTTGCTATTTTCGGAAAGATTTTGGATTTTAAGGGGCGGTTAAGGCAAGGGATTTATCAGAACTTGCCGCTTACTCAAAGTTCGGTTTTGGCGGCTATGATTCTCGGAGATAATAGCGCTATTTCTGACGAATTAAAACAGGAATTGAATTTTACGGGTAGTCGTCACATTATCGCTATTTCCGGAATGCACATCGTTATTATTGTGAATCTTTTAATGATTCTTTTGCTTGGTTTTGGCTTGTGGCGCGGACAGGCGTTTTATATTGCGATAATCATTATTTCTGTTTTTATTTTTATGACAGGGCTTCAGCCGTCCGGCATCCGGGCAGGAATAATGGGGGGGCTTTTGCTTTTGGGCCAGAAAGTCGGCAGAAAGTCCGCCAGTTTCCGCAGTATAATTTTAGCAGCCGCAATTATGTTGGCGATAAACCCTATGCTTTTATTCCACGATGTCGGCTTTCAACTTTCTTTTCTGGCAACTATGGGTATTATTTATTTGGAGTCGTCCATCCGCGATTGGCTGAAATTTCTTCCTGAAAATAATTTTTTCAAATTAAAGAGCATGATTTCAATGACAATGTCAGCCCAGATTTTTACTCTGCCGATTTTAATCTATAACTTCGGGAATTTTTCTTTGGTTTCTTTGCTTGTTAATATCTTGATTCTGCCGGCGGTGGATTTGATTATGATTTTCGGATTCATATACGCCGGGTCAGCCGCTGTTTCATCAATATTAGGATGGATTATTTCTTTTCCTACCTGGCTTTTGATAAACTATTTATTGAAAATAGTGGAATTATTTTCAAAATTAAACTGGTTGGCAATTGATTTTAAGAATATTCATTGGTTCTGGCTAGTTGTCGCCTATTTAATCATTGGAATTTTATCCTGGAAATTATTTCAACGCCGAAAGTTAAAATTTTTGGATTATTGAAAAAATTTTTGGCTTTTCCGCCCGATTTTTTTTATTTGTTTTTTTAAGGTATAATGATTGATATGGAGCAATTAAATGAACAATCTTTACCCCCCTTCGCTCCGATGGCCATCGGAGCTTCTAAAGCTTCGGTGGACAGGTCGGAGGGGTTGTTTTCCTCCGTAAGCGCGGAGGAAAACAAATTTTGGGTGGTGGCGGTGAATATGGGATATGGCCACCAAAGAACCGCTTATCCGTTAAAAAGATTCGCGGCAAGAGGGAATATTATCAACGCGAACGATTATTGCGGCATTACTGAAAAAGACAAAAATATCTGGGATTCCACCAGGGGTTTTTATGAATTCATATCAAGATTCAAAAAAATACCTTTAATAGGAGATATTGCCTTTCGTATTTACGATAAATTTCAGGAAATTCCCAGTTTTTATCCTAAAAGGGACTTATCAAAACCAACTATCGGACTGGATTATATTTATTCAATGATAAAAAATGGCTGGGGCAAGGACTTGATTTTAAAAATCGGGGACAGCGCCATTCCTTTAGTTTCAACTTTTTTTATTCCAGCTTTTATGGCTGAAGAATTCGGCTACCCTGGAGAAATTTTTTGCGTTATCTGCGACACTGATGTTTCTCGGACCTGGGCGGATCTAAATCCCGCGAAAAGCAGGATAAAATATTTTGCGCCTAATTCTTGGGTGGTGAACCGGCTGAAGCTTTACGGGGTAAAGGAAGAAAATATTTTTTTAACTGGCTATCCTTTGCCTTTGGAAAATATAGGAACAAGGCAGATGGAGGTCTTAAAAAATGATTTGGCGAAAAGAATTTTAAATCTTGACATAGACGGGGAATATCGCCGAAAGTACGGTGTTTTAATTAAAAGGCATCTCGGGACTTTGCCGGAAAAATCCGGTAGGCCTTTTACAATTATGTTTTCAATCGGAGGAGCTGGAGCTCAAAAAGAAATTGTCGTAAAATATCTTGCAAATCTGGCGGAAAAAATAAAAAATGGGGAGGCAAAGGCGATTGTCTCGGTCGGGACAAGAAAGGAAATTAGAGATTATTTTATTAAGAAAGCAATTCAGTTCGGGCTGGGAAATTTTTTAGGCGCGGGAATGGAAATAATTTTCGCTGAAACAATAGAAGAATATTTTAAAATTTTTAACCAAAAATTAAGGGAGGCGGATATTTTATGGACCAAACCGAGCGAGCTTTCTTTCTATAGCGGACTTGGATTGCCGATAATTATCGCTCCTTCAATCGGTTCGCAGGAGGACTTTAATAAAAAATGGATTTTAAGGATAGGAGCGGGAATTGTTCAGGAAAATCCCAAATATGCGAGCCAATGGATGCAGGATTATTTAAAAAGCGGAAGGTTTGTTGAAGCCGCGATGGCTGGCTTCTTAAAGTCGGAAAAATTAGGGACGTATAATATTGAAAGAATATGCCGTGGTTATTAGCCGCTGTTTTATCTTATTTTTTCTTTGCGATTGTTTCTTTGGGCGATAAATATCTTTTGTCCGGCCGTCCGAATCCTAAAATTTATGTTTTTTACTCCGGGATTTTAGGCGCTTTGGCCGTAATTTTAGCTCCTTTTGTCGGTTTTTTTGTTCCGGAAACAAGCCTGATTTTATTATGCTTGTTTGTCGGCGCTATCTATATATTCTCTTTGCTGGGAATTTTTGAAGGGTTGGAAAGATTTGAAGCGTCAAGAATAATTCCGGCAATCGGCGGGCTTTCTCCGTTTTTTGTTTTGGTTTTGGGGTATTTTTTTTCAGGAGGCAAAGAAGTTTTTTCATTTTTTCATTTTTTGGCTTTTCTGCCTTTAATTATCGGAACCGTTTTAATTTCTTTGGAGCCGGGTAAAAAAATATTTTCCAAAGGGCTTGGGATTTCAGCGATATCCGCTTTTCTTTTGGCCTTGCTTTTTGTTCTTACAAAATATGTTTATCTGGAAGTGCCATTTTGGACTGGCTTTATCTGGATAAGAATAGGGGCTTTTCTTACGGCTTTATTGTTTTTTTTTACCAAAGAAGTTGAGTCGGAAATTTTTAGGCGAAAGTTCTCTTTTAGCAGGAAAACCGGCGTGATTTTCATCGCAATTCAGATGGCCGGAGCGCTTGCTTTTATTCTGCAGAATTTGGCGATTGATTGGGCAGGCGTTGCTTATCTTCCGTTTGTTATTGCCCTACAGGGAGTTCAATATGTTTTTTTGTTCATTTCGGCAATTTTAATTTCTTTTAGATTTCCAAAAATTTTGCGGGAAAAATTTTCAAAAAAAATATTTTTGCAAAAAATTATCGCGATTTTTCTTATCTGCGTCGGTTTAGTTTTTTTAGTTATCCCCTAAACAGGTCGGTTAGAAAAACCCGCGATCGCGGATTTTCTTAACCGACCTGTTTTAACAACTATAAACCATGAAAAAGCTATGAAAAAATTTTTAAGAATTTTAGGGATTTGTTTTTTGGCTTTGGGTCTGGCGATTTTCGCTTTTTTGTTTGTCGGGTTTCCTGACAGCCATAAAAATGATATTGTTTGGGGCGTTAATTTTTCCCAAAAGCAAGCCCAAAATTTGGGAGTGGATTGGAAAGAAAATTATTTAGCCTTGCTTGATGATTTAAATGTTAGAAATTTAAGAATCGCTTCTTATTGGGATTTAATAGAAAAAAAACAGGGAAAATATGATTTTAGCGATCTGGATTGGCAGATCAAGACGGCCGAAGAGAGGGGGGCCAAAGTAATCTTAGTTGTTGGCAGGAAAACGCCGAGATGGCCTGAATGCCATGAGCCCGAGTGGGCTTTGAATTATGAATCAGCAATTATGAATCAGGAATTACTGAAATATATTGAAAAAATTGTGGATAGATATAAAGATTCAAGCGCGATTTGGGCGTGGCAGGTTGAGAACGAGCCGTTTTTTCCGTTCGGGGAATGCCCGAAATTTGATAAAGAGCTATTGAAAAAAGAAATTGAATTAGTAAGATTAATAGATGTAAGGCCTGTAATGATTTCTGAGAGCGGAGAAGTTCCTTTTTGGTTCAAGGCCGGCCGTTATGGAGATATAATCGGAATTACAATGTATCAAAAGGTCTGGTTTAAGGAGTTGAATAATTATATTTCTTATCCTTTTCCGCCGATTTTTTATTCCCGCAAAGCAGACATTATAAAATGGATTTTCCGCAAAAAAGTCCTTTGCGTTGAATTTCAGGCAGAACCATGGGGACCGAAACTTTTATATGATAATTTAGCGTTAAGCGAACAAGAAAAAACAATGAGTTTGGAGCAATTTAAGAAAAATGTGGAATTCGCGGAAAAAACGGGATTGGATAGTTTCTATTTATGGGGTTCGGAATGGGCTTATTGGATGAGAGAAAAACAGGCAAAGCCAAAGATATGGGAAGAAATGAGAAAATTATTCTGAAAAATAAAAGAGACCCGATGGGGTGCGCGGTAGCGCACGCTCATCAGGTCCAAATATAAAGCCAGATTCGTTAGAGAATCTGGCTTCGGAGGAGGGTGATAGAGGTTGCGGATCCGTGCCGCAACTATAATCCAAAAGAACAATAAGCGACTATTTTCTATATAGCAAAACCAAGATGCCTTGTCAATACCCATCGTTATCTATTATAATCCCGACATTAAATGAAAAAGAGCGGATTGCTCGGCTTTTAAAGTCCATAAAGAAACAGGAGTTTAGGGATTATGAGATTATCGTTGCGGATAATAATTCTTCTGATTGCACGAGAAAGATAGCAATTGATTACGGATGCAGAATAACAAGCGGCGGTTTGCCAGCGAAAGGGAAAAATAGCGGCGCTAAGGCGGCAAAAGGCAAATCACTTTTATTCCTTGACGCGGACGCTGTTTTGCCTGAGAAATTTCTTGAAGAAAGTATAAAAGAGTTTAATAAAAGGAAATTAAATGTCGCTTCGTTTCGTATTATACCCATTGAGGGAAAAGCGCTTTATCGTTTCGCTTCAGATGCTTTTTATAATTTTCCCATTCTTGTTCTGGAAAAAATTCTACCCCACGGAGCCATAGCTATATTGATTGAAAAAAAACTTTTTGAGGAATTGGGCGGGTTTGACGAGAAAATAAAATTAGCGGAAGATCATGATTTGATAAGAAAGGCGGCGAAAGTAGCCATGTACGGGATTATAAGGAGCTCGGCTCCTTTTGTTTCAATGAGAAGGTTCAGAAAAGACGGCTGGATTCGCGTTTATTTAAAATATCTTTTTTGCGAAGCGCATATGGTTTTCTTGGGACCAGTGAAGACCGATATTTTTAAGTATAAATTCGGACCATATCCAAAAAAAACAAAAATAAATAAATAAAATTATAATTTTAATAATATTAATTCCTATGTCATTATACGAACTTCCAAAAATAAATATCCCGAAAATTAAAATTTCTATGCCTAAAATGAGCGAAAGCGGGAAAGAAGCCTTTGGCAGGGTGGTTTTGATTATTTTGATTTCCGCTGTTTTTGGATTTTCCGCCGGAGCTGGCGGCGGTATTTTAGCTTATTTCCAGATTGAAAAATATTTGGGAAGTTTGAATTCAACCGATAGCGCAAATCAGGAACCGGCGCAAGTATATATTCCAGAGACATCTCAGGAAAACGCGGTTATTGCGGCGGTTAAAAATGTTTCGCCTGCGGTTGTAAGCGTTATTGTTTCAAAAGATATGCCTATTTTTGAGCAGTATTATTATAATCCTTTCGGCGACCTTGGTCCTCAATTTCAAATTCCCCAATATCGGCAGAACGGGACTGAAAAGAAAGAAATCGGAGGTGGCACCGGTTTTATTATTTCAAAAGACGGATTAGTGCTTACAAATAAACATGTCGCGCTTGATAAGGAGGCGGAATATACGATTCTAACAAACGACGGGAAAAGATATCCAGCTAAAATTTTGGCTTTGGACCCTGTTCAGGATTTAGCTGTCTTGAAAATAGACAAGGAAAAAGTTTTGGACGGCGATGGCGGATTTACTCTGGATTATTTTCCGATTGTCCAGTTCGGCGATTCTGACAATCTTCAAAACGGCCAGACAGTAATCGCTATTGGCAATGCATTGGGAGAGTTCAGAAACACTGTTTCAGTCGGCGTTATCTCCGGGCTGGGCAGAACAATCACCGCTTCGGCCGGACAAAATTTTTCTGAAATATTGGAAGATATCATCCAAACAGATGCGGCGATAAACCAAGGCAATTCCGGAGGGCCGCTCTTGAACTTAAAGGGAGAGGTAATCGGCATAAATACCGCTATGGCTTCCGGCGCCCAAAGCATTAGCTTTGCGATTCCCATAAACAAAGCCAAAAAAGATGTTGAACAGATAAAGAATTTAGGAAAAATTGTTTATCCTTTTTTGGGAGTTCGCTATGTTTTAATTAACGATAACATTAAAAAAGAAAAAAATCTTTCGGTTGATTACGGCGTTTTAATTGCCAATGGTTCGGCAGGAGAGCCGGCTATTACCGCTGGTTCAGCGGCAGACAAAGCCGGCATAAAAGAAGGGGATATTATTTTGGAATTCAGTGGAGAGAGAATCGCGATTGATAATAGTTTGGCGAAGATTATAATAAAGTATAATCCGGGAGATAGGGTTTCTTTGAAAATTTTGCGGAGCGGAAAAGAACTATCGGTTGATGCTACGCTTGGGGAGAGAACAGAGTAGGCGTTCGGAGGTGTGGTTGTCGGCGGACGCTCGCTCGCCCAGCCTCTCGTTCGCTCGGTCCTCGGCTCGTTCTCTTTTATCATGTTTATCATGAGATTAGCTCATGATAAACATGATAAAGCTCACTCGCGCAGTATGCCAGCTTAAATTTCTTATTGATAAACTGAAGGAAGGAAGCATCTGATTTTGATTTCCACTTGAAGGGGGAAAAAGAATAAAAAAAGAAAAGAAATGCCAAAGGCGTCTATCTCAGCAAGATATTGTAATGATTTTACAAGCATTGGAGAGGACTGGGCGAAAGATTAAAAAGGCGATGAAAAGCTTGGAATGTCAGGCGGACAAGTATTTTTCGTCGATTGAAGATTTCGGAAGGCTTTTGAAAAGATAAATAAAAGCTTTTCGTAATCTATCTGATGTTCTTTGCCGGCGGGCGCTTCTTGCGAGGAGCGCTTTTTTTTGCTATAATTAATTTATATAAATCACTAACCTCCTCCTCAATATTCTCCTCCGATGGTCATCGGAGGGGAGGAAGGGTGGGGGAGAATAATTTTATGAACGGAGCAAATTTTACTAATAAAGCGCAAGAAGCGGTGATGATGGCTCAGTCCTTTGCCCAAGAAAGAGGCCAGCAACAGATTGACGCCTTGCATTTGCTTTTGGCATTGCTCTCCCAGGACGAGAGCGTTGTTTTGGCATTGCTTAGAAAATTAGGGGCTGATGTGGAAAATTTGAAAAAGAAAACAGCCGGCGCGTTAAGCAGGATTCCGGTTATTGCGGCTCCGCAAACATTCGGCCAATTTTATCTAACCCAAGATATGGCAAAGGTCTTGGAAAGAGCGAAACAAGAGGCAATGAAAATGGGCGACGAATTCATATCAGTAGAACATTTATTTTTGGGACTGCTTGATTCTCAGACAAAAGCCAATGAGATTTTGAATAACGCGGCTTTTTTAAAATCCAATGGCGGCGTGGCGTCTTTGGAATTTGGCAAACTGGACTATGAAACCGTTTTGAAAATGCTTGCCCAGATTCGTGGGGGAACTAGAATTACAGACCCTGAGCCTGAATCAAAATATCAAGTAATTGAAAAATATTCTTCTAACCTTACCGATCTTGCTAAGCAAGGAAAATTAGATCCGGTTGTGGGCAGGGAAGACGAAATCAGGCGGTTGATGCAGGTTTTATCCCGAAGGACAAAAAATAATCCGGTTTTGATAGGGGAAGCAGGAGTCGGGAAAACAGCTGTTGTTGAGGGCTTGGCGCAAAGAATTGTCAAAGGCGAAGTGCCGGAAAGTTTGAAAGATAAAGAAATAATCAGCTTGGATTTGGGAGCGATAGTCGCTGGTACAAGATTCCGGGGCGAGTTTGAGGACAGGATAAAAGCGCTTCTTAAGGAAATAAAAAGAGTAGCTGACAAGTATATTATTTTTATTGATGAGCTTCATACCTTGGTCGGGGCTGGCGCCGCAGAAGGCGCGATTGACGCTTCAAATTTATTGAAGCCGGCTTTGGCAAAAGGGGACTTGAGAGCCATCGGCGCCACCACAATTAAAGAATACCAAAGATACATAGAAAGAGATGCGGCCCTGGAAAGAAGGTTTCAGCCGATTTTTGTGCAGGAGCCGACAATAAAAGACGCTATCGCGATTTTGCGGGGCATAAAAGAAAAATACGAAGTGCATCACGGATTAAGAATAAAAGATCTGGCCTTGGTGGCAGCGGCTGAATTGTCTTCTCGCTATATATCCGACCGTTTCCTGCCCGATAAAGCGGTTGACTTGATGGATGAAGCAATGTCTGCTTTGCGTTTGGAAATTGAGTCAGAACCAGCAGAGCTTGACGGATTGCGCAGGGAAATTCAGCGCTTGGAAATTGAGAAGGAGGCGATAAAAAAAGAAAAGGATTCTAAAAAAAGATTGCTCACTATAAATCGAGCTTTGGCTGATTTGCAAGAAAAAGCAGGCGCTTTTGAAATGAAATGGAAGTCGGAAAAAGAGCTGATTCAGAAAATAAGGAATCTGAAAAAAGAAATTGATAATTTATCATTTCAATCAGAAATAGCCCAAAGAGAAGCGAATCTTCAAAAAGTGGCGGAAATAAAATACGGGAAAATTCCTGAGTCCCTGAGGGAAATAAGCGATTTGGAAAAGAAATTGGTCAGAATTCAGCAAGAGCATAAAATTTTGAAAGAAGAGGTTGACGAGGAGGATGTGGCGCGGGTTGTTTCCCGATGGACGGGAATTCCGGTAACCAGGCTGATTGAAGAAGAAGCGAAAAAGTTAGGCAAAATGGAGGATATAATCGCAAAAAGAGTTATTGGACAAAAAGAGGCGATTGTCGCGATTTCAAACGCTATCCGACGGTCAAGGGTCGGGATTTCAGAAGAGAACAGGCCGCTTGGCTCTTTTATGTTTTTGGGTCCGACCGGAGTCGGAAAAACAGAGACAGCCAGGGCTTTGGCAGGATTTTTATTTAACGACGAGAACGCCCTTGTCCGGCTGGATATGTCTGAATATATGGAAAAGCACACGGTTTCCAAAATAATCGGCTCACCGCCCGGCTATGTCGGCTATGAAGAGGGAGGCCAACTTACTGATAAAATAAGGAGAAGGCCATATAGCGTTATTTTGCTTGACGAGATTGAAAAAGCCTATTCCGATGTTTTTAATATCTTGCTTCAAATTTTAGAAGACGGCCGTTTGACAGACGCCAAGGGTAGAACAGCCTCATTTAAGAACGCGATTTTGATAATGACTTCAAATATTGGTTCGGAACTTATCGCAAAAATGGGGGCATTGGGATTTTTAGGCGATAAAAAAAGCGAGGAAAGGGAATCGCTGAAAGAAAAAGTTATGGAATCTCTGAAGGATAATTTCAGGCCAGAATTTTTAAATAGAATCGATGAAATTATTATTTTTAATTATTTAGAAAAGCCGGAAATTAGGCAGATCGTTGAGTTGGAGCTGAAAAAGGTAAGCGATCGGTTGGCAGGAAAAGATATAAAAATAATGATTACGGAAAAGGCTAAAGAATTACTTGCCGAAGAAGGTTTTGATCCTAATTTAGGGGCAAGACCGCTAAAGAGGATTATCCAGAAAAAGGTTTTGGACCCATTGGCCTTGATGATTGTTTCCGGCGAGGTCAAAAATGGCCAGGAAATTTTAGTGGACGAAGAGGATAAAAAAATTATAGTTAAGGCGCCTGGCAATCCCGGCAAGAAATCGAAATCTTAAAAATCTAACCCTGAATTCATCGTAGTAAATTTTCCATGATCGTAGGAAATTTATTACGATGAATTTATTTATGTTGAGAAATATAAAAAATATTGTTTTCGCGTTTGTTTTCGGAATAGCGGGCGGAGTTTTCGCCGATCAGATTCTCTGGCCTTATTTTATTGAACGTCCGCTTTTCTATAAATACCGGCTGGAACAGCCGCCTGTTTATATCACAGAAAAAAACGAGATTGTAGTTCAGGAAAATACCGCGCTCAAAGACGCGATTGAAAAATCGGAAAAATATCTTATCAGTATAAAAACAGCGATTAAATCCGGAAAATTTATGATAAGCTCCGGGGTTATTGTTTCTTCTGATGGATTAGTCGTTGCTTTATCAGAGACAATTCCGCAGGGAGGCGCCTTTTCTCTTTATATCAATAATGATGAGGTTGAAGGGCAGGTCTTAAAAAGAGACGCGAAGGGAAATCTATCTTTAATTAAAATCAAAGGAGAAAATTTAACTCCAGCCGGGTTTGCCGATTTCAGTAGCTTGAGACTTGGAGAGCGCGTTTTCTTACTTGGCAACTTGCTTGAAAAAGATGTTTTTTCAAAAACAGCAAGCGAAGGAATGGTAAAATCGTTTAACCAGGAATATATAAAAACAAACATTTCCGAGGATAAAAATTTAACAGGCAGTCCCTTATTTAATATAAAAGGAGAGCTTCTCGGCTTGAATATCGTTGATTCTTCTGGCAATGTCTCAGCCGTTCCAATCTCCAAAATAAAATCCTTTTTAGGCTTTTGATTAGGAATTAGCTAAATTTCATCGTAGTAAAATTCCTCCGATCGGAGGAATTTTACTACGATTAAATTATTTGATATAATAAAAATAAGTGGCGTATTGTTTGTTGCAATGGGAAAATAGAAAAAATGTTATCAGTAAAAAAGAAAATTTTATTGCTCTTATTCGGCGGAATTGCTCTTGGTTTTTATTATACTCCCACTCGTCAGTGGAGAATTTTGAAAGGCATATCTTATGAATGGAATAAAATAGATAGGGAAAAATTAAGGGAAGAAATCAATGAACTTTACAGATCAAAATTAATTTCAAAGAATAGGAATCTAGATGGTTCAGTTACAGCTGTTTTGACCGAGAAAGGAAAATTGAAAGCCCTCACTTATCGTTTTCATGAAATGAAAATAGAAAAAACGAAGTGGGACGGGAAATGGCGTCTGGTAATTTTTGATATTCCTGAAAGATTAAGAAAGGGGAGAGACGCTCTTAGGGGGAAATTATTAGAAATTGGTTTCTATGAGTTTCAAAAAAGCGCGCTTATTGTCCCATATGAATGTAAAAATGAGGTAAATTTTGTGATAGAATTTTTTGACTTAAGAAAATATGTAAGATTTTGCGTTTTAGAATCAATTGATAATGAACTTCATCTGAAAAAGATATTCAATTTGGTTTAATTTTATTTGTAAGAATTAGACGCGTTGTTTACACTTTTTTCTTAAAGGCATCTAAAAAGGAAGGGAGGGATGTAAACAACGCTCGGGATTCTTACATTTTATTTTATTACAATGTCTGATTTCATTATTTTTTTTATTTATTTTTATTTGTTGTATTTTGATTTTTGTTATAATTTTCATCGTGGTAAAATTCCTCCGATCGGAGGAATTTTACTACGATGAAGTTATGCGCGGGGGGCGGGGTTTACAAGCGGAATGTATTTTTATAAAATTTATATAATCTGATAAATTTTAAGTTGTTAAATTTTAAGTTGATAAATTTTAGGTTGTTAAATTTTAGAAGTTTTGCGAGCGCAAGTTTGCGGCAGTTAATTATTTAGTAAAAATATTTTTGTCCCATTGGCAGGCAGAAATATTTTTGTTTTGTTTATGGCGGGAAATTTGGGCGATATAAAAAATAAAGGCATAGGGCTGTTTGTTAATAAAAAATTTATTATAATTTCAGTTATTGCTTTAATCCTCGCCATCGGAGGGTTTTTTATTTGGCGAGGATGGGAAAAGTATGTTAGGGGAGGGGCGCTGTGGGAGACGGAGTATATGAAATCTGAATATTTTAAGATTGAAGAAACATTGAGCGGAAGAATTGTGGTAAATAAAAAAGCAGGTCTTACAGCTAATATTCCAGAGGGCTGGATTGTAGATTCATGGGGAGATGGCATATCTTTTGGCAGCCCTGACGTAAAACTAAAGGAAGACGGCTCTCTTATTTTTCAAAGCATTAAAGACGGAGGATGTGTTGTAAATATTCAGGTCATAAAATACGGGTTATTAGAATCTAAAGGTCCGACAGACGCTGGGTATATAAGAAATATGATTATGGGCGTAAAAAGCCAGGATAATAATTCAGAAAATTTAAAATACGATGTCTTAAGTGTGAACGGGAGAGATGGCCTTAGGACATTTTATTTTAATGGAGATAAAATAACAAAAATGTTTTTTGAAATTCCAATAGGACAGACCCTGTATTCTTTTGACTCCGGCAATATTTTTTCAGATAAATGCGTTGAAGAGTTTAATAATTTCATAAAAAAGGTTTCTATTAAATAAATTATGTTTGATTCCAGAATCTAACGCAACATATTTGGCGCGAAGCGCCAAAAATGTTGCGTTAGAAGTTAGAATCCAACTATACTTTGAATTACGAAATGCTTTCTTGGTCCTTTCTTCAAATTTCAGAGCGAAAATTTGATACAATTATAAGGCATATGCAAAGCATACGGCGAATAATTGCAGCAAATTTGCAGCTGAAATTTGGAGAAAAGATCAGGAAATTCTCTTTTTATTTGGCATTTTGTAATTCAAAGAAATTATATCGGGAATATTCCTCGTTATGACTATAGCGGGAAATGCTCCCGCTATATTATGGATATATGCGGGGGATTGCGAAAAGACATTTTTTATTTATTTTTTGCCTGCTTTTTGTGGCAGGTTTTTTGGTTTTGCCGGAGCTTGCAATGGGCGCTTCAGAATCTATGGATCCCTTGGAAGCGGTAAAATTTGAAGATAAGCTTAAACTTAAAGAGTTAGATGAAACAGTTTTAATAAAATCGCTTGTCCAAAAGTTTAATGAAAAATGGCAAAATGCCGATAATTTAGAAGAAGAAGCGACACTCGCCTTACTTCAAATGGGAGCTAGAAAAACATTTGCCGATTATTTATTTTTCAGTATGCCCCCAGCTGTCGGGAAAATAATGTTTAATGTGGTATATAAAATCGCTTGCCTGATTATCACTCAAGATCCGTCCATTATTATTGAAGAAATTGAAAAAATGACTGTTTCTCAAGCAAAAGATTATGTCGCTGATTGGCTATTCCAAAACGAAATTAGGGTAAGTAGTGGAAATATAAAGGGTTTATATCGTTCTTACACAAACAGAAAGTTATTGAGAAATTTTATTTTTCCCTATATTATTGCTTATCGTCCTGTGGACAATTTGACCGGCAAAGTGGCAATGGAAATATATTCTTCCAAAACCATTGATTCGCCCTTTCCTATGGTTGGCCTTCAATGGGAGGGGGGGATATCTGAAATATCTCCTTTTATAGTTAGGATAAATGGGGAGGCGAAAAAGGTGTGGGTAGGAGCGGGTTTTTATTATGAGTGGACAAGGGGTCCGAGAATTGATGTTTTATTTGATGAGCCGGTGCCTGATTTTACGGTTAAGGAAACAGGTTTTATTGAGGGGCAGATAAACAATTTTGAAGAATGGGTAAAAGAAACAGGGATGGCTTTGGACAAGATCATTGCTAAATTATTTGATTATTTTGGAAAAACAGGAGAGAAGGCTGGGTCGGCTGTGGGTAATGTCGGTTCAATTTTTTCCAAATTAAATCCGCTTATAGCTAATGTTTCTTCTGAGTCGCCTATTTTTAGCGATTCCGAGGCAAATTCGTTAGATATCAATTTGGCTTCGCTTTTATCGGAGTTAAGTAATGGAAATAAGGGAAGTGGGGGAAGCGGGGGGAGCGGAGATGGGACAGGAATAGAGGGGGCAGTTAATAAAACAAACAATCTGTTTGAAGAGCTTGAAGATGCGGCGCAGACAGCAGGGCAAATCTCAGCAGGCGATATGCGGGAAATGCTTGACGATATATCGGAAGAAATTGATGTTTTGACTCAAGAAGTCGCGGAATTAGCGGGAGAATTGCATGGCGGGCCCATTTTGTTGAATCAAAACGGGGTAGGACAAGTTATGGTATTTAGTGGCAATAATGGAGAGAGTGAAAAGGGAGAAAGAGGAGAGGCGGGAGAAAAAGGCGAGATAGAAAAGAATGGAGATGGCGGAGATGAATCAGTTGAACAGACGGGGCAAGGGCAAATTTTACTCGCCTCAATGCAGGCGGCAAGTTTGTCTATAGGAAGAGGGACAAGCGAAATTATCGTGAGTTATCCTAAAATTTTGATTTCTGAAGTTCAGATAGCTGGTGTAGAGAGGCCGAAAGATGAATTTGTGGAGTTATTTAATCCAAACAGCGAAGAGCAGGATTTGACTGGCTGGTATTTACAGAAAAAGACAAAATCAGCGGAGAATTTTTCATCATTCGCGTCCAATAATTTATTTAGCGGAAAAAAGATAGCGGGAAAAGGATATTTTTTAATTGCGAGAGAGGATTCCTCTTTTGTTTATATGGCTGATGTTTTAATTAATGGGGCTTTAGCTGAGAATAATTTATTGGTTTTGAAAAATCCAAACAGAGAAATAGTTGATAAGGTGGGCTGGGGCGAGGCGAATGATTTTGAAACAGCTCCGGCTGGAAATACCGGAGCCGGACAAAGTTTGGGCAGGGAATGGTCAGAAGCGGACGCAAACTATTTTGACACGGATAATAATCTAAATGATTTTAATGTCCAGAATCCGACGCCGAAAAATAGAAATTCGTCCCAATCAATTGAATCTCAAATTCCTGAACCGGAAATTTCGCCAATTGAAAAGCCGGAAAAAGATATGATTCCTCCGGAAGTGGTCTTTAGTTTGGCAGAAACGCAAAACAATTTTGTCTTCAAAGTGGGCTGGCAGATAACTGATAGGGCGTTGGAAACAACTACTCCTTCGGGTATGGACGGGTTTTCCTTGAGATGGAAAGAGGGAAAAAAAGAGGAAGATGGCGAATGGAATGAAGAGTATTATCAGAAAGTTTCTGGCGCGCCAACCAACTATTCAGGAGGAAAGGAATTTACGGGGAAAAACAATTATATTTATTATTTTCAGATAAACGCAAAAGATGCGGCTGACAATGAAAGCGGCTGGTTGCCAGAAACACCGATTTCTACAGAAATTAAATTGCCGGAAAAGGTCTTAATAAATGAAATTCAGATTGACAGCGTAGAAGGAAATGGCGGAGCCGATGATGATTGGGTTGAACTTTACAATCCGGGCGATTCAGATATTGGGTTAGCTGGCTGGTCAATTCAAGAGCATAGCGCTGATGAGCCTTGCTCAACGGGAAAAAGTTTCTATAAAAAACATTTTTTTGAAGAGGCGATAATTCCCTCCAAAGGTTTTTTTCTTATTGTTGACACAGAAGCAAGAGATGGTTTGAAAAATATCGCTAATATGGAGATTGCTTGGTCGCTTACGTTGGGAAATACAATCTATCTCGTGAAAAATCAAGAAAAAATTGCTGACGGGGAGGATATTGATATTATAGACAAAGTCGGATTTGGAGTTGCTTGTTTTGCGGAAACAAATCCGGCTTTGAATCCGCCTTCAGCGAAAAGCATTGAAAGAAAAGAGCTTGGCTTAGACACAAACGATAATAGCGCTGATTTTCAAATTAACGAAAGCCCGAGTCCAATAAATTCAAAAGGCGAGACGATTTTAGCGCCAGTTGTTTTAGAACCTGCCTCGCCGAGTCAAGGCGGGCCGGTCTGGCAAACATTTCAGGGTAATAATCAGCGGACAGGCAGGGCCAGCGCTGTTGGAATAAAAAGCGGAACATTAAGAGAAATTGCTGATTTAGGATTATTTAATCAAAGCAGGATGATGACAGTAAGCCAGCCGCTAATCAGGTCTGACGGCGTTGTTCTTTATGGAGCGGGCGAGGTTGGAGAGGGCGGAGTTGGCGGATGGGGAAAAATATACGCTTTTAATCATAACGGGATTTCAAAATGGGAGTCAGCGGATTTGGGAAGCCCGATTATATCGCTTTCAATGTCCGCTGACACCAATGCGATTTATTTTTCCTCGTTTTCTGCCGGGCTTATCGCTTTGGACACGGAAAGCGGAGCGGAAAAATGGAGATATTATAGCGACGATATAGGTATGATTTCCGGAGTAGCGCAGGACGAAGCCGGCAATATTTATTTTACAAATTATTCTTCTGTGGATAAATTTTATTCGCTTAAGCCGGACGGAACTGAAAGATGGGTAAAAGAAGGAGGGCCAAGGGGCGGCTCTCCTTTTGCCGGCCCGGCAATAGGTAAAGACGGCTTTGTTTATATTATTTGGCAAGGATCAGACAGCGAAAACGGATTGTTAAGGCGTTATTCTTCTGACGGCGAACTTAAATGGGAAGAGAGATCGGATTATTCGGCAAGTGGTCCGACAATTGGAGATGATGGCAATGTTTATATTGTTTCTGGCATTTCGGGCGCTTTTGGCACAAGGAGAATTCTCTATATCTTCAATTCCGGAGATGGATCGTTAATGGGGCAAAATTATTTTGATTGGGGGCAAATGTTTAATCCTGTAAATTTTCGGGACGGGTTTTTTGCGATTGCGGATAGCTGGTCTGTTTTTGGAGTTGAGGCGGGCGGGATTTATTATTATTATCCTCGCTCTGATTTAAAGGTTTTTGATTCGCGGGGGAATATTGTCTGGCAGACAGCAATTGAAGAAAATGTGTCAATTAACAGTCAGCCAATTTCTGACAGCGAAGGCAATATTTTTCTTGTCAAGACGATTTATAAACAACAGCAAAATGGGCCGGGCATGGTTCCTGATTTTTACAGGATTGATATTTTAAGCCCTGATGACGGGCATAGCGTTGGCAGTGTTTCAGTCTCAGAAGGAGCGTTCATCGGGTCTCTTTCAATAAGCAAAGACGGCTATGTTTATTTTGCCTTGAATTTTAGCGACGAAGGACCAATGGCGAGATTAAAACTGTACTCATTGGAGCCGTAAGCTATTTACTTTGAATTACGAAATGCTTTCTTGGTCCTTTTTCCAAATTTCAGAGCGAAAATTTGATAGAACGAGAAAGCATATCCGATGGATATGCTTACGAGTTATAGCGAATTTGTAGCTGAAATTTGGAGAAAAGACCAGGAAATTCGTTTTTTTATTTGGCATTTTGCAATTCAAAGTATTTAACGATGGAAATTAGTTGATAGAAACTGGACTACCCTCACCCTTCCTCCCCTCCGATGACCATCGGAGGGGAGCTCGGATTGTTTTCCATTTTCTAATTTCTATTACTATTTTCCAATAACTATTTTCAGGAAATTTTTTGGGGATTGGCTTTACATTTAGGGCCAAATTGCATATAATAATAAAAAATATGGAAGACAGAAATATAGTTGAGCTTACTAACAAAATATACAAAATTACTCTTCTTTTTCCAAAAAAGGAACCGTTGAGGTATAAAATCAGGGAAGCGGCTGACGAGGTTTTGAAATCGTTAGCTGTTTGGGAAGTATGCGTTAAAGGCGCTCATACCAGATTTTTTTTAACAGATGTCTCTATTAAAGAGAAAGTCGTTTTTGAATTGGAAAAAAATTTTAATATTCTTAAAAAATATTTTGAGGTTGTCAAATGGCAGAATTGGCTTGGATATTTTGATATTTTGGAGATTGAAGAAAAGTATGATAAGATAAAAAGTGATTTTGAAAAAGATTTAGCTTTTTTAAATAGCCAAGCGGAAATTTTAAAAACAAGAAGCGTTTTTGAATGGCAGGAAAAAGAAACCGTTGGCGATATTAAAGAACAGGTTCGGCAAGGCGATAATGCAAATAAAAAGCAAGAGATTGTCGCATTAAAAGAATGGACGGAAAATAATGAGCTGGACTCAAGAAAAGAAAAAATTCTTGATTTCTTAAAAGAAAGAGGCAGGGTCCAGGTCTGGGAGATAAAAGAAATTCTCCCTGATATTTCAAAAAGAACTTTGCGTCGGGATTTTGATAAATTGCTGAAACTAAAAATAGTTGAAAGAGTAGGGGAGAGGAACGAGACATTTTACCGTTTGAAGGTTTAATGATAGGACAAATATAATTTTGATAGGACATAATAATATGGCGAGGACATTCCTCGTCATAATTATGACGAGGAATGTCCTCGCCATATTAGATGATGGACAATACAAAACAACAAGAGGAATTTAGCCAAATTTACGATAAGTATATTGATAAAATATACCGTTTTATTTTTTTGAAAGTTAATTCTATGGAAACAGCCGAGGATTTGTCTTCAGAGGTATTTACGCGCTGTTGGCGCAAATTTCAGGATAATCACGATAATCCAGCTGTTATTGAGAATCCTCAAGCGTTTCTTTATCAAGTTGCCCGCAATATTGTGGTTGACCATTATAGGGAAAAAAGCAAGGCGCAGTTTGTTTCAACTGATTTCGCGTCAGTAATTGACCCAAGGGCTGACATAAAAGAAAGAGTAGAGTTTTCATCTGACCTATGTATGATTAGGACAGCTTTGACTGGGTTAAAAAATGAATATCAGGAAATGATTATTTGGCATTATCTTGATGACTTATCTATTCCGGAAATATCTAATATATTAAGCAAGCCAGAGGGAACGATAAGGGTGGCATTGCATAGGGCGATTAAATCGCTCAAAAAAGAGTTTGAGCGCCACGAAGCGTAATTCTATGGGAGCATATCCCGTAGTTATTAAGAAAGGTGTAATAAAAAGGGGAGTTTTCCGTCATAATACTAATAGACGCAAATAGGCGTAAAATCATCAAAAATGACTGAAAAAGAACTCATAGCTAAAATTCAAAGACTAAAACAAATTAAGCCCGACCAAGAATGGGTGATTTTAGCTAAAAATACGATTTTGAAGGGATTTGGGAGTGGGTTGGGGGTGAAGGAAGTTGGCGGGGGCAGGGAAGTTGGACTATCTTTTGGCGATTTTGTGAAGGGATTATGGAAAGGAGAGAGCTTTATTTTCCAGCACAAATTGGCTTTTAGCGGAACATTTGTCTTATTGATTTTTGCGGGATTATTTGGATTAGCTCATATTTCTCTGCCCGGAGACATTCTTTTCCCGTTAAAAAAAGTAACGGAAAGGGGAGAATCAGTATTTGTTCCTCAAAATGGCGAAGTTAAATATAATATTGAATTGGTTAACAGGCGGTTAGACGAGTTGACAAAAATAGCGAGAAATAATACAGTAAAGAATTTAGCTTCTGCGATTAACGAACTTCAGGCAAGCGTGTCAAAAGCAGCTGAAAGTTTGACTAAACCAGGAAGCGCGAGCAAATACGCGGTAAAGGACATTGCGGATAGTGTTAAAAATATAGAAAACAAGGTTGAGGAAGTCAAATCGCTTGGAGTGGAGATAGGGGAAAATAAAGAACTTGATAGTGCATTAGCTCAAATAATTGAAAATCAAATAAAGGATTTAGAAAGCCAGTCATTAAACGAGAATGGTCAAATTGCAATAGGGGAAATAAAGGCGGATTACGAGACAGGTGATTATTCCTCTGCATTAGAAAAAATCCTACTTTTTCCACAGTTGACAGTAGAATAGATATAGTAGAATGAAATAATGTTTTGCAAATCTGCTTCGCCAACAGCAGGATTTAGTTTATCCCGCCCTCTATGCCTGTCGAATTTGGCAAGAACTAATTTAAAGATTTAATCTTTGAATTAAGTTAATGATATATTCTACGAGCTTAGAGGGCGGGATAAATTCTGCTGAAAGCGAGTTTGATTGAACCGTTATGTCGAATAACGGTAAAACACAAAGGTCGAAAAATAATAAATAACAAAAAAAATAAACCTAGATGAGTATCTTTTATAAATGATATTCAAATAGGGAAAATAAAAAATAATAGAAAATGAAAAAGATTATAGCAATCGCAACCGCGTTAACAACGGTAGTGATGATTGCCGGACCCGGCGGCGCTGGGGCTGTCACGGCTGATGAGCTACAAGCGCAAATAAACGCTTTGTTAGCTCAATTATCGGCCTTGCAGAGCCAATTAGCCACTGTGGGAGGCGCTACCACGCCGGCTGTTTCAGGTTGCGCGATTACTTCTTTTACTACAAATCTCTCGCAGGGTTCTACGGGAAACGATGTGAAATGTTTGCAGATTATATTGAATTCTTCCGCTGACACGCAAGTGGCGGCTTCAGGCGTTGGTTCTTCAGGGAGTGAAACAACCTACTTTGGCGCTTTAACCAAGGCGGCTGTTGTTAAATTTCAAGAAAAATACGCTTCTGATGTTTTAACCACAATCGGGTTAACAGCAGGCACCGGCTTTGTTGGAGCGAAAACCAGAGCTAAATTGAATACAATGATTGGCGCGACCCCAACCACCCCAACCACCCCGACTACCCCAACAACTCCAACAACTCCAACAACTCCAACAACTCCAACAACCCCGACAGTCCCAACAGGAGCTGGTTTGAATATATATTTAGCATCAGATAATCCGGCTTCTGGCACTTTAGTTGATACCCAATCAGTGGCGCCTTTGGCGAAAATAACTCTTTCTAATGGAGATAACGCTGAAGTTAAAGTCACAGGATTGAAATTAAAGAGAACTGGAATTTCAGCTGATACAACTCTTGCAAACACATATTTGTTTGAGGGTTCAAAGCGGCTTACTGACGCGGCAAGCGTGTCCACAACTGTAATTACTTTTAACGACAGCACAGGGCTTGTTACAATCCCGGCCGGGGGCACAAAGACAATCACTGTAAAGGCTGATATTGCAGCCAGCACAAGCGGACAGACAGTGGGAGTTAGCATTGCGGCCGCAACAGATATTACAAGCAACGGTTCTTCAGTTAATGGAACTTTTCCGATTACGAGCAATTTAATGACTATTGCTGACGGCACATTGGCTACTGTTGATTTTAACACCACCAGCACTCCGAGCACAGCTGATGTAACTCCGCAAAATGATTACACTGTTTGGCAGAATATTGTTACCATAAGTACAAGATCTGTTTATTTTAATCGCTTGAGCTTAAGGGAAATCGGCACGATAACTTACAGCGACCTTCAGAATTTCCGGCTTTATGTTGACGGAATTCAAGCGGGCTCGGCTGTGGCGAATCTTGATTCAACCGGATATATCACATTTGATTTATCCGCTTCTCCCGTAAAGATTGAAACAGGAGCGAGAACAATCAAGGTTATGGCTGATATTATCGGCGGTTCTTCAAGGAACTTTAAGTTTTCTTTAAGAAACGCGGCTGACGCGAATTTCACTGACAGCCAATATAACGCTGATGTTCTGCCAGTTTCAGCAGGAGGCACCACTTATACTGTTGATGACGGCACAGCCGGAATTCAATCAGTATCTTCCGGGACAATCACTGTCGCGAAAACAGATGATTCTCCGGCCGGAAATGTGGTTAACGGCGCTCCAGCTATAACTTTGGCGAAATATAAAATAACAGCGGCTGGTGAAAAAGTTAAGATTGAGAGCTTGGTGTTTGAAATAAAATGGACG
>Ga0209541_10001038_pt1 | contig 55162 bp, 66 predicted proteins | sample RifCSPlowO2_01_FD_184027 | JGI IMG/M metagenome (GOLD analysis project Ga0209541, IMG submission 184027) | Groundwater microbial communities from Rifle, Colorado - Rifle CSP2_plank lowO2_0.1 (SPAdes) (version 2) | ecosystem: Environmental > Aquatic > Deep subsurface > Groundwater | place... | reverse complement strand
GTGTTTGTTTATCAATTATGTTGTGGAATCATGCAACACTTTTATGGAGAGGATTGGGATAAGAATATTGATGAGTTAAGTTTTGAAAGTAAAAAAGGTTGATACGACAACCTAAACATGAGTTCGAATCCTGCTCGGTCTCTTGCTTGTAGGCTTAATTTTGAGGTATTTTCCACAATTTCTCGAGGCTAGAAATAGCAGTTCGATCAAAAATAATCCTGTGAGCCGACCGGGATTCGAACCCGGAACCAAAAGCTTAAAAGGCTTTTGCTCTACCATTGAGCTATCGGCCCAAGATCTCTCTTAACCAATCTCTTCCATGATGAGATTTTAAATATTTTTCCCTTTTTAAAGCATCTTGCCTATTGGTAAATTTTTCGTTATAAACTATTTCCCACGGTCCCATATTAATTTTAGTATAACTTCTTGTTCTTGAAGGTAAGACTCCATTATGCCGCATCAATCTCTTTCTCCAGTCGGCAGTCTGACCAATGTATATCTTACCCGTTGTTCTACTCCTAATAACATAGGCAGTGTACATAAATAGCTTAAAAGTCAGGCTTCGCCTGATCTACCATTGAGTTAACGGCCCAATAAGAATATTATAGCAAGCTAAGCATAACTTGACAAGGTAATCATACACATATAGACTAATAAAAGACCCGTGATGAAAGGAGGTGAAAAATGACTAATATTGGAGAGACATTAGTTGCCTCTGTAAATGAAGGTCTTGTTGCGATTGTAGGGTTTGTCCCCAAATTCGTTCTTGGATTCGTTATACTTCTGGTTGGTATCATTATTGCTTCAATTCTAAAACAAGTAGTCCTTGAACTTTTTAAGGCATTAAGAGTTGAAGCCTTTCTTAAAAAATACGGAGTCCCGGAAGCAAAAGACGAATTTTCTTGGTCAGGAATTTTAGCAGAGATTGTAAGGTGGTTTATTATAATAGTTTTCCTGCTTCCTACGGCTGATATTTGGGGATTGCCACGAGTTGATACAGTATTAAACCAAGTCATATTATACTTGCCAAATGTTTTCGTCGCGGTAATACTAACCCTGGTTGGTTTCGTTTTTGCAAGACTTGCTCACGATGTAATTTTGGCATCTACCAAAGGTGTGTCTCCTGAAACATCAAGAACAGTTGCCTCGATAACTCGTTGGGCAATCAGTGTTTTTGTGATTTTGGCGGCATTAAATCAGTTAGGCGTTGCATCTGATCTTGTAAGAATTCTCTTTACAGGTTTTGTTGCAATGCTTGCTATAGCAGGCGGAATTGCCTTTGGCCTTGGTGGACAAAATAGCGCAAAAGACGTTGTTGAGGGAATAAGAAACAAGCTTAAATAGTTAATTGTTTAAAAGCTTCTAATAAGATATAATGACGGTGTTAAACGCCGCCATCGTCTAGTGGACTAGGACATCTGGTTTTCAGCCAGAGAATCAGGGGTTCGAATCCCCTTGGCGGTACTACTTAATTTAGGCTGTTAAATCAATCTAATTTTATATTAAGATACCACATAGAACAAGTTTTCCAACCCCATAAAATTTGTAAAATTTTCTCAGTTTTTAAAATTAGCTAGATTCAAGATACTGTTGACAGCAGAGGATAAAATTGCGACTGCAATTAATAGATAAAACTATTGAAAATTCCGTAAAACCTTTTCCTTATATGCTATAATAACAGTATGATCATCGGCGATTTTGTGAGAAAAAGAAAACATTTGTTTTGGTCAACTAAGAATTATGATGGCCTCTCAGAAGGAGCCATAGTTGAGGGTGTTTTGAATTACGGCGATATGAATGATGTAAAAGAGCTGATCTCCCTCCTGGGAATACAGAAAGTTTCAAAAATTTTTAATGAACAAATAAACCGTCCAAGAATTAATTATCGTCCTGAAATAAAAAATTATTTTCAATTATACTTTCAAAAATATGCATAAGGAAATTCTAACGAAAACTCAATTAAAACTTCTGCCAATCGTTAAATTATTTTCAAAAAAATTTAGCTTGGTAGGCGGTACCGCCATCGCGCTTCATCTCGGACATCGAGAGTCACTTGATTTTGATTTATTTAGTTTTAATGGGTTTAGTAATTACTCAATAAGAATAAAAATTACCGAGAGCTTAGCCATTGATGCTGTTCTTGTTGACAAAAAGGGAGAGTACGCATTTTTAATAAACGAGGTTAAATTTACCTTTTTTCAATTTCCATATAAAATTAATTTTTCAGAATCGTTCGGTGACATCGTAAAATTGCCTGACATTCTCACTCTTGCCGCTATGAAAGCGTTCGCGTTGAGTCGCCGGGCCAAATGGAAAGATTATGTTGACTTGTATTTCATTCTGAAAACGAACCATACTATTTCTGATATAGTTGCAAAAGGAGTGGAAATTTTCAGCAACGAATTCAATGAAAAAATTTTCAGGACACAACTCGCCTATTTTGAGGACATTGATTATTCCGAACAGATTATTTACAAAAAAAGGTTTGCAGTCAATAATGAAGTAATCAAAAAAGCGCTTGTAGAATTCAGCTTGGAGAGATAGATGTTCTGGATGATGTAAAAGAACTTGATGAATCTGAAAAATTTGACGTTATCGTTACTGTCGGTAGCAAGAAAGTTGAGTAATCACTATTCTAATCACTGGGCTTAGCAATAAAATAAACCAAAAACAAAGCACTAAAGAGTAGCAAAACAGGTTCTAACAAGCTCTAGCTGGCGGTACACTTCGGCAAGCTCAGTGCAAGCACTTCGGCACCCTTTTTGGTAAAACTCAGGACAAGAGCTCATTGCAAGCTAATTCATTAAGCTTTAGCTTTTAATGAATCTTTGATTTTTTGTTTTAAGACAGCTATACTTTCCTGATTATAAAGAGAATAAGTAAGTACTTCTTTTTTTATTTTTTTTAAAATAGGTATTATTTCTTTTAGTTTTTTTTCACTTACCAAATCGGTCTTAGTTATAAGAATAATTTCCAGCTTGTTAAGAAGTAACGGATTAAATTGTTTAAATTCGTTTCTGACAGTTTCATATATCTTTTTAGGATTTTCCGCTGCTGCATCTATGCAATGAATTAATATTTCAGTTTTCTCAACGTGCGGCAAATTGGGGAGACTGATTTGTTGAGGTTTTAAATTCAGTGTTGCCCCTTCCTCCTTTTCCGCCTTTGGCTATAAGAATAGAATCAGATATATTTGTTATTCCGTAAAAGGTATGATTTTCTACATCTGTAATTCTTGTTCCAAGAGGAACGAAAATTGTCTCATCGGGTGCATTTTTACCGTACATATTTTTATGTTTTCCTGGTATTCCATTTTCTGCGGTAATTTTTTTCCGATATCGGAATTGACGAAGATCAGTAATATTATTTGAACCTTGAATATAAATACTTCCGCCGTTGCCTCCATTGCCGCCGTCCGGTCCTCCTCTAAACTTCTGAGCGTTTCTTAGAAAAGTTGCAGCGCCATTTCCTCCGTTTCCTGCTTTAACTAAAAGATTAATATTATCAACAAGCATGCTGATATTGTATCATTTAAATTCCTTCTGTATGCGTCGTGTATGCGTCACACACTTTTCGGACTTTTGGTCTTAATAAAGTTCATAGGCGACACGTATTTTAAGGATTGTACAGATATAATATTTGGGACCAATGCTCACGAAATTGTAAAGACAAATACGGTGTTGATTCCTGTGATGCATTTAAATAGTCTCCAGTTGACAATTTTAATGCACTTATAAATACTTATTGCAGTCTATAGTTTTATAAAGTAGTTTATTTTGGCTTTATCCTGAAGAGATTTTATTAACTCCTCGCCTTTTTCCTGAAGTTTTTGTTGCTCAAGCTGTTGCCTTACCTGGTTTTTTGTATCAGCAGGATTTGCTCCTTGCGGAATTAATTTTGAATTTTTATCAATATAGTCGCTTACATCTTTATCGGAAACAGATACTTTATCAGACAACAATTTTTTCATAATTAAATTCAGTTTTATCTGATCTTTAACTTTATCAATTGTAATGCCCTGAAGGGTAAGAACTTGATCAAGACTCTGTCCACGTTTTTTGAGGTTTTCATCAATATTTTTAATTTCTGCATTAAGTTCATTGTCAGTAATTGTAATATTTCTTTTTTTTGCTTCTTGCAGAATAAGCGTATTGGTTACTAATCCCTCAAGAACTTTTTTCCCTGCTTGTTTTTCAAGTTCTCTTATTAGGGTTAAACGGTTTATCGACTCTCCGTTAACACTCACGACGATAAATTGATTTTTAAGAAGGACAAGAATTGCCAAAACTAAGACTACTGCTAAGGCTATTATAATATTTCTTTTGTTTAGGAAATTACCTCCAGTGATATTTCTTGAGGACATTTTATTTTTTATATCTACTTGTGTTTTTTTTGCTGTTGTTCTTTTTACTTGCATTTCTAGATTATATAAGAAATTTTTTTACATGGCAAGAGGTATTATAGCCCCAATGATTTTAAGCCTAGCTGGCCTTGTTTTTGCGAATTTAACTGATTTATCAATGAGTTTTGTAGAGCTGAGGGCTGAAGTAGCTCGTTTAAAATTCGTTGAAAAGTACTTATCATTTCAAGAGAATACCAAATAGTAATTCCCGATGATACCAATGTAAGAATTATCGCAGCCAGGCCTACATATTTTTCAGATGATGTTTTTTGACGCAGATATTTGATTCCTGGCCAAAAACCAAGAGGGGGAAGTTGCGTAAAGTATTCGACGAATCTTCTTCAATTTTGGTATTGTTTGATGTTAATTGAGATGTTGACTTAAATAATTGTTTGGAGTAGCATAATAGATACCCTCTGATACGAAAGTATTAAAAGGCAGGAGGTCTAGCAATAGATCGCCCCGAAAAAGCCCTAGAAATAGGGTTTTTTTGCGGCCGCTCACTGCGTTCCTAGAAACTATGACAAAAACTCTCGGATTTAAGCTATAGATCATAAAAATTCTTCAAAGATGTGGTATAATTATTCCTAAATTATTGATATAAATTATGGATAACGAGGCAGTTAAAAATGGTTTTTACCAAAGCGTAACCCACGGACAACTGAAAGTAGAAGATGTAATAATACACATTAAAGCTTTTTTGGAGGAAGAGCCGGATGCCGTATATAGTCTTGTTATAGGAACTGATTCACACGAAAAATCAGGCAGAAAAGACAGTAAAGATATAAGTTTGGTCACAGCAGTACTTGTTCACCGCAAGGGCTTTGGAGGGAAATACTTTTGGAAAAGAATAATGGAGTCTAATATCCACAGTTTGCGGGAAAAAATTTATGCAGAAACAATGAGTTCTTTAAATTTTGCCTCAACATTTGTCCCACTTTTAAAAAAGGATTTAAATGGAGCAATGCCCGATTATAATTTGGAGATTCATATAGACGTTGGAGAGCATGGGGATACCCGTGACATGATAAAAGAAGTTGTCGGAATGGTAACGGGCAATGGGTATGTTGCAAAGACAAAACCGGAAGCATATGGCGCTTCGTATGTTGCGGATAAACACACGTAAAAAAATCAAAACTCAAAATGCAAAACTCAAAACTTGAGTGGGAAGAAGCAAAAGATGTTAAAAAGGATATTCAAAAAATTCTTAAAGTTTTGAGATTTCCGCATATAAAATCCTCAAGAGTCTTTTGTTTTAGGACTCGTGGGTCAAAATCCAGATCCTATGCAAGAATTTGGGCGATGCCAAAAATATTTCAGAGAGCTTTATCTATAGAATCAGCTTATGTAATAGAAGTTTTATCAAAACATTATGATAAGCTCGATGAGGATAATCGAAAAAAAATTTTAATTCACGAACTCTTGCATATTCCAAAAAATTTTTCAGGCGCTCTTCTCCCCCACCGATCAAGAAGCAGGCACTTGGGATCTTTGGCTAGCAAATTATTTAAAGAGTATAAAAATTCTTTATGATTACTATAATAAGCGGTGAAGATGAAGCTTCTTCCAGGGAATATTTTTTCCAGAAGAAAAATGAACTGAGAAACTTCCAAACATTTGACGGAGAGAAATTAACATTGACGGAATTGATGGAATTTTTTCAAGGTATAAATTTTTTTGACAATAGCAATAATGTTGTTATAGAAAATTTATTTTCAAAAAAGCGCTCGGATAAAGATATCGAGGAAGTAATATTTTTACTTAACAAGAACGAAAAAAGCAATATTGTATTTTGGGAGGAAAAAGAAATAACTCCCAAATTTCTAAAGCTATTTCCCAGTGCTACGGTTAAGACCTTTAGTCACCCTAAAATACTTTTTAGCTTTCTTGAGTCCTTAAAATCGGGCAACGGGAAATTCATTATAGAAACTTTTCACGAGCTTTTAAAGTCTTCTGCACAGGAAATAATAGTTTTTATGATGATAAGACAAATCCGGCTTTTGTTGGGAATTTTGGATAACAGTTCTCAAATCGATGAAGTAAAAAAACTTGCCCCATGGCAAAAACAAAGGCTATTAAAACAGGCGGGCTTTTTTGACCAAGATCATTTAAAAAAAATTTACAAAAAACTATATGAGATAGATCTTTCCAACAAAACCGGCACTCTTTCAATGCCGCTAGTTAACGCCATTGACTTTTTTCTCCTTGATATTTAATATTAAAAAATATGCCGTCTGATATCTCCAAAGCGTTAAAAATTGCACTCCAGGAAAAAAAACTAAACAAGAAAGCATCTAATGAGATTGTAAAGTGGCTAACTGATGTAGAATTTGACGAATTCAAGGATGAACTCGTAAAAAGAATAAAAGAGTCTAGGTGGGATAATTTAATGGATAGTTTTTACAGAGTGTTAATTTTTGGTACGGGAGGACTTCGCGGAATTATGGATATTGGCACGAATAGGATCAATAGCTATATGATTCGCTGGGCATCTCAGGCGTATTCTCAATATATATTGAAACATAAAGGTGCTATTGCATCTCAAGGAATTGCAATTGCATATGATAGTCGTCATCACTCAAAAGAATTTATGCAGGAAACAGCGCGAGTTCTTGCCGCAAATGATATCCCTGTGTATATTTATGACTACTATAAAGCTACTCCTCAGTTATCGTTTACCGTTAGGGAATTAAAATGCGCTGGGGGTATTGTAATTACCGCCAGCCATAATCCACCCGAATTTAATGGTTATAAGGTTTACGATGAAAACGGAGTTCAAGTTCTTCCTAATGTAGGACTTCAAATTGAAGAACAATTCAACAATATTAAATATATAAAAAAAATTGATTTCAACGAAGCTGTAAAAAATAAGATTATTAAATATATACCCAAGGATATTGATGAAAAATTTACTAAATCTGCAAAAAAAGCTTCAACTTATAGCGGCAGGGGTGTTAAAATTGTGTTCTCCCCTCTTCATGGCGTTGGTTCTCAATCAGTTTTGCCTGTATTGAAAGAGTTAGGTTTTAAGGACATAAACTGCGTAAAAGATCAGATGAGTCTTGATGGAGACTTTCCTACAGTGGAGGAGCACTTTCCTAATCCGGAATTTCCTATAGTTTATACAAAAGCAATAAAGCTTGCCAAAAAAAATAATGCAGATATTGTTTTGGTTTCAGATCCGGACGCTGACAGGTTAGGAATGGCAATACCGGATAATGTTGGAAACTGGACTCCTTTAAATGGAAACCAAGGAGCCGTTTTAATGGAATATTTTCTGCTTGAAAATTTGTCGAAAGCAAATAAGCTTCCTAAGAACTCTGTTTTGATAAAAACTTCGGTTACAACCGAACTTTTTAGAGATATTGGAGAAAGTTTTGGAACGGAAGTTATTGGAGATTTGCTGGTTGGATTTAAATTTATAGGAAATAGAATACAAAGCCTTCCTGGAAACGAAAACTTTATTTTTGCAGCTGAGGAAAGTGTTGGATATCTATTTGGAAACGCCTATAGAGACAAGGGAGCCGAAACGCCAGCAGTAATAGCAGCTGAAATGGCTGCCTACTGTAAAGATAAAGGCATATCGCCCATGGAGCTACTGGAATTAATTTATCAAAAATATGGGTACTATGCTGAGAGACTATACTACAAACTGATTGAGGGCTTTGGATCATTTGAGCAAATGAATCAAGCAATGAGTGAATTAAGAAAAGAATTACCAAGGGAGATTGCTGGAAAAAAGGTGCTGAAGGTGCTTGATAGATTAACTGGGGAAGTAAGGAATGGGCAAACGAATGAACTTCTTGAAACCCGGAATTGGGACAAAGGAGACATGCTTTCATTCTTCTTCACAGAGGATGAGCGAACTGCTGTCCATGTGAGGCCATCCGGAACCGAACCCAAAATGAAATACTATACTATGGTTAAAGGAAATCTTAAAGAAAAAACAAAAGAGGTATTAAACATAGAGGCTAAAGTGTTAGAGCAATCTATTGCTAAAATCTTCGATAAGATACTTGCAGATATAAAAGTAGAAGTATTTAATTAATTTAAAAATTAAATTTTCATGAGTGAGCTAGAAATCGCGAAAACAGCAGCTATTGAAGCAGGAAAAGTTTTATTATCTTTTTTTTCAGCTGGTAAGACTGGTATTATATCCGCAAAGGGTCCAGTTGATAAGGTTACTGAGGCAGATAAAAAATCTGAGTTATTAATTCGTAAAATTACCAGGAAGAACTTTCCAAATCACGGATTTTTTGGGGAAGAATTCGGAGAAGTGAAGGGCAAAGATAATTACAAATGGTATGCAGATCCTTTATGCGGAACTTTTAATTTTATTCATAATCTTCCTGAATTCGGCATCTCAATAGGATTGACGTATAACGAAAAGTGGTGTTAGGGGTTGCTTATATCCCTGTGCTAAATGAATTATTTTGGGCGGAAAAAAGTAAAGGCGCTTTTTTGAACGGTAAAAAAATTAGAGTTTCCAAAACATCCTCGTTCTCAAATTCAATGTTAGGTTCCGATTTTGGAGCTAATTCAAAGAAAAGATTAGACGAATTTAAATATATTGAAAAGGTTATTTCCAAATGCGAATATATTAGAATTGGAGGCTCATATCCCTATCAAATAACAAGACTTGCAATGGGAAAAATTGATGGACATTTTGAAATAAGAGTTCCGCCTGTGCATAGAGCGGCATCAATGATAATTGTAGCTGAAGCCGGTGGGAAAGTTACCAACTTTAAAAACCAGCTATCTACAATTTCTGATAATGATATTGTATCTAGTAACGGATTAATTCATAATGAATTAATTAAGATATTAAATAGCTAATATGATTGATTTAACAAATTTAGAAGAGATTAGAAAGCTGGATCCAAAAAATGTTTATGGATCTACAGAAATGTTTCCCAATCAGTGTGAACAAATATGGAGGGAGGAGATCAATTTCCCTCAAGAATACAAAATTATAGAAAATGTTGTCTTGTGCGGGATGGGAGGCTCGGCTTACGGAGGGTATATCGCCCAAGCCTTATTCAAAGATGAGCTAAAAGTTCCAATTTATTCTAACAATGACTACAACTTGCCCTCTTTTGTAAACGAGAAGACACTTATTATTTTATCTAGCTACTCTGGTGGAACCGAAGAAGTATTGACCTGCGGGGAGGAAGCAAAAAATAAGAATCTGAAAATTTCCGGAATAACAACCGGCGGAAAACTTTCTGAATTTTTAAAAACTAATAATTATCCAAACTTGGTTTTTGAGCCGAAATTTAACCCTTCTGGGCAACCCAGGCTTGGAACTGGTTACATGGTCTTAGGTTTTTTTTTCATGTTAAAAAAACTCGGATTTATTAACTTAAGCGATGACGAATTTTTAAAATCAGCTGAAGAATTGAAATCCTCTATCCCCGAAATTAAAAACGAATCTATTTCTATCGCAAAATCTTTGGCAGGGTATATCCCCTTAGTTTTTTGCGCAGAATTTCTTAATGGAAATGCTCATATTTTAAGAAATCAATTTAATGAAACCTCAAAAAGTTTTTCTGCGTTTGAAGAAATTCCTGAGCTTAACCATCATTTGATGGAGGGATTAAAAAATCCGCCAGATAAAAAAATAAAAATAGTCTTTATTACGTCGGATTTATATTCGGGACTGATTAAAAAAAGATTTGACCTAACAAAAGATGTAATTAGGAAAAATAATGTGGAATTTCTAGAATACAATCCACAGGGATCTACTAAAATATCACAGGTTTTAAATACATTAGCTTTTGGGGGATATCTTTCTTTGTATTTGGCACTTCTCTATGGGCAGGATCCAAGCCTTATACCCTGGGTTGACTATTTTAAAGAACAGCTAAGTAAATAGGTTTACAAAAGTACTATGAACTCCCCTTTTGGGGTTTTTGTACTATAATACGCAATTAAATTTGATAATTTGTCGCGCTTTATCTCCTCAAAAACTTTGGTTAATTCTCTTGTAATTACCGCGTCTATATCTCCAAAAATATTTTTTATTTCCAACAAGGTTTTTATGAGTCTATGAGGCGCCTCAAGAATTATTAGAGTTTCCCTAAAATCATCTTTACTTCTTTTAAGTTTTTCAAAATATTTTAGTCTGTTGCCGGGCTTTTTTGGGGGAAAACCGGCAAATAAAAATTTATCTGTAGGAAGCCCGGATACAACAAGAGACGATATTACAGATGAGGGTCCTGGAATTGATTCTATTTTTATATTTTCCTTAGTACATTCCCTAATCAATTTAAACCCCGGATCGGAAATTGCAGGAGTTCCGCTGTCAGAAACAAGCGCAACATTACTTCCGTCTTTTAATAAACTAATAATTTCAAATATTCTCTTTTCCTCATTCTGTTCGTAATAAGAAATTAGCCGATTTTTTTTAAAACTATTTTCATTTGAAAAAATTTTAGAGTAATATTCTCTCGCTCTTTTAAGAAGTACCCCGGTCTTTCTTGTATCCTCACAGGCAATTATTTCAGTCTCTATTAAAATTTTAATTGCTCTTATTCCTATATCTTGTAAATTCCCGATCGGTGTTGATACAACATACAAAATTCCCATAGAATGAAGATTATTAAATTGAGAAAAAAATAATTAAAACTTTCTAATCACGCCAACAACTTTTCCCTGCACTGTTAGAGAATTAGGATAAATTGGTTCCATTTCTGAGTTTGCAGGTTTTAGAATAACTCTTCCATTTTCCTTATAATATTTCTTAAGAGTTGCCAAATTATCGTCTACGATTGCCACAACGATATCTCCATTTGAAATCTCCACGACTTTTTCTATTACTACATAGTCGCCATCTAAAATTCCATCTTCGATAAGAGAGCTTCCTTTTACCTGAAGAATATAGGAGGCTTGCTTCCCCGAAATCATAGAAGCAGATACCTGAAACGTGGCGTTTGGATCAGAATGAGGCTCTAAAGGCCTGCCTGCCGCTATATAACCCATTAAGGGAACCTCTATTGACGGTTGAACTCCTCTAAACGACATTCTCACCTTGTCTTCTATAATCTTAAGAACTCTCGTGTTTCCCTCTACTTTCTGAATGTATCCTTTTTCCACTAATGATCTTATAAGCGCGTGGATGGTTGACTTACTGCGATGGTTTGTCGCCTTAGCCAGTTCCGCTAAAGTTGGAGAGTATCCGTACTGCGCCTGAAATTGCGCAAGGTATTCGAGAAGTTCTCTTTCTTTTTTGTAAACTACCCCGGCCATATTCATTCGACTTCGCTTCGCATACTGAGAATATCGAAGTACTAGTAATTTATACGAAAAAAATTAGAACAATGTCAATATGACAAAGTTGTACAAACTGTCTCAGATGTAGTTAATTATGGTAGAATATTCAAAGTTATGAAATTTAAACTCGTATCTAAATTTAAACCTACGGGAGATCAGCCGCAAGCAATAAATAAGTTAACAAAAAATGTTCTTGATAATATAAAACATCAGGTTCTTCTTGGGGTAACCGGGAGTGGAAAAACTTTTACGCTTGCCAATGTAATAGAAAAGGTTCAGAAGCCTACCCTTGTAGTTTCCCATAATAAAACCTTAGCGGCCCAGCTTTATCAGGAATTTAGAGACTTTTTTCCAAATAATGCGGTTTGTTATTTTGTTTCTTATTATGATTACTATCAGCCTGAAGCTTATATTCCTCAGACAGACACATACATAGAAAAGGAAACGGAAATAAATGAAGAAATAGATAAGCTGAGGCTTTCTGCAACAGCCAGTTTACTTACGAGAAAAGATGTTATAGTAGTTGCTTCTGTTTCCTGTATTTATAATTTGGGATCTCCCGTTGAGTATGGAAAATTTGTTTTGGAGCTTAAAAAGGGAATGAAGATTGATAGGAAGAGTGTAATTTTAAGATTGTCTGATCTTCAATACGATAGAGATGACTACGGATTTGCGCGCGGAACATATCGTTTGCGGGGAGAAGCCATAGACGTATACCCGGCTTATTCCGACTATGGAATAAAAATTGACATAGCAGATAATTTTTTAGAAGAGCTGACGGAATTCAATCCTTTAACCGGTAATAAGGTAATCCCCCTGGAAGGAACGGTAATTTATCCTGCAAAACATTACATGACCGATCCGAGAACTTATAACGATGTTTTCAAGGAAATTAGAAAAGACACAAGTTTAAGAGTCGATGAGCTTAAAAACAGCAATAGGTTGCTGGAAGCTCACCGGTTGGCTCAGCGGACAAATTTTGATTTGCAGATGATAAGAGAAATAGGATATGTAAACGGAATCGAAAACTATTCCCGATATTTCGACGGAAGAAAACCGGGAGACGCTCCGTACACTCTTCTTGATTATTTTAAAGAAGCGGTTAGTAACAATTGGTTATGTCTTATTGACGAATCACACATTACGCTTCCTCAAATAAGAGGTATGTACAATGGCGATCGGGCAAGAAAAGAAGTGCTGATAGATTACGGATTTAGACTTCCATCGGCCCTTGATAACAGGCCATTAAAATATGATGAGTTTAGTTCAAGAGCGCCTCAATTAATTTATATTAGCGCAACCCCAAATGATTACGAGTTATCGCTGGCAAAAGAATATAGAGATGCGGTTGCTCAACAGTTAATTAGGCCAACAGGGCTGCTTGATCCAAAAATTAAAATTAGGTCAACAAAAAATCAAATAGATGATCTAATGAAGGAAATCTTAAAAAGGGCATTAAAAAAAGAAAGGGTTTTGGTTACAACACTTACAAAAAGAATGGCGGAGGATCTCTCTTCTTACCTTGAAGAAAAAGGAATAAAAGTATCATACTTACACTCAGATATCGCGACTTTAGAAAGACAAGACGTATTAGATAAATTAAGATTGGGAGAATATGACGTGATTGTGGGAATTAATTTGCTTAGGGAAGGGCTCGATCTGCCCGAAGTTTCTCTTGTTGTTATTTTAGATGCCGATAAAGAAGGATTCTTGCGAAGTAAGACCTCTCTTATTCAAACAATGGGACGGGCGGCAAGACATATAGACTCCGAAGTAATTCTTTATGCAGATAGCACAACGGGTTCGATGAGAGAAGCTATTAAAGAAGTTAATCGAAGAAGAAATGTCCAGCTTTCTTACAATAAAAAACATAAAATCACACCCAAAAATATAGAAAAAGAAATAAGGGAAAAGCTTGTAGCAAAAGGAGAGGAAAAAGAAAAAACGATTGATTTACTTCTTTATTTAAATAAAAAAGAAGTACTTTTGCCCGATGAGAGAGAAATGCTAATCAAAAAACTTGGGAAAGAAATGAAAAAAGCCGCTTTAGAACTGGATTTTGAAACTGCCGTTTTGCTGCGAGATAAGATACGGGAAATAAAGAATAACTAAAATCCGCTTATATTTTCCAAAAGCTCTATCTTCTCAACACTGTTATCATTTGACAATTTTACGGAAACGGCATCTATTCTTAGAGACTGAGGCAATGCGGGGTGAAAACTCTTATAGAATTGAGCAGTTTTTATCAGAGATTTTAACTTCCAGGGGGTTATCGCTTCAAAAGGTGCACCAAAATTAATTGAAACTCTTGTTTTAACTTCAACAAAAATCAATGTTTTGCTCTTCAGAGCAATTATATCTATTTCCCCATACCCTTTTCTAAAATTTCTTTCAATTATTTTGTAACCTTTTTTTCGAAGAAAACTTGTAGCTTCATCTTCACCAATTCTTGCGATTGGATTTGCAATTTTCATTTAAATGATTTGCGAAGATATGTAAGCTTTGCTCTTCTTACTTTATTTTTTAAATGTCCTTTCACATCTATCTTCTCAATGGTGGGCGATTCAAGAGGCCAAATTCGCTCCACTGAAATATCTCCGACAACTTTCCTAACCGTAAAAGTCTTATTTTCCCCCCTGCCTTTTATTCCCAAGACAATACCCTCAAAAACCTGAGTTCTGGTTTTTGAGTCCTCTTTAATTTTCTGATGAACCCTAACAATGTCGCCCGGCACAAAACTTATTGCTTTCATAGCTTAATATTATATCTTAAGACTGCCTATTTTTACAAGCCCGTCTTGCCCGCCTCGCGGCGGAGCGTGTTGGCGAGGCAGGCCTCAATAAAACTTAAGAAAATAGGATGAGGCGTTAGGGGACGGCTTTTATATTCAGGATGACCTTGTGTTGCAATATAAAATGGGTGCTTATCTTTTGGAAGTTCAATAATTTCTGCAAGATTTTCCACAACCGATCGAGCGCTTATTACAAGACCATTTCTTTCAAAATCTTTAGTATATTTATCGTTAAATTCATATCTATGCCTGTGTCTTTCCGAAGCTAAAGCTTTAGGCTTATCCAAAAATCCATTGCACTTATCATAAATTTCATAAGCAACCGTGTTTTTTTTAACAATAGCATTCCAACCTCCCAATCTCATTGTTCCGCCATAAGATCTTTTATCCATAAATTCTTTTTGTTTTGGCATAAGATGTATCACAGGATATTTAGTATGCGGATCGTTTTCTGTAGTGTTTGCGTTTTTAAATCCCAGTAGGTCTCTTGCATATGCAACTGCGGCAAGCTGCATTCCGTAACACAAACCTAAGTAAGGTATTTTATTTCTTCGGGCGAAACTTGCTGTTTTTATCATACCCTCTGCTCCTCTTTCTCCCCAACCTATGGGTACTATTATCCCACTTGGAGTTCCTATAATCTCCTTCAAGCCTCCTGATACTTCTTTCTTGACTTTTTCAGCATCAATCCATTTTGTTTTTACAGAAACTCCTAATTGCCATGACGCATGATCAATGGCATCCAGCAAGGCCGCATAAGAGTCTTTTAACTGATAGTCTCCCGTTCCAAAATATTTTCCTACAATTGCTATTTCAATTATTTTCTTCTTTTTTGCTTTAACTTTTCGTAGAAGGCTTTCCCACTCTTTAAGTTTTGGGTTTCTCAAAGGCAATCCGAGTTTATGCATTATTTTTCGATCTAATCCTTGTGAATTTAATACCATCGGGATTTCATAAATCGTAGAGAGATCCGGGCTTGATATTATGTCTTCTTTTTGCATATTGCAAAAAAGAGCAAATCTGTCCTTTCGTCTCTGGTCAAGGAATTTTTCCGAGCGGGTTACTATGAAATCCGGCTGAATTCCCATTGAGTTGAGCATTCTAACAGACAGTTGGGTAGGTTTTGTTTTTGGTTCTCCTAAATGGGGCGGGGTCGGAACATAGCTTACATGGATATGAATTACATCTCCGGGCTTTTTTAAAGTAAGAATTCTTGATGCTTCGTAATATAAAACATTTTGATACTCCCCTGCAGTTCCGCCAAGCTCTATAATCACTATCTGCGCATTCTTAGCTTTTACAAGATTATCCAGTCTTCTTAGTATTTCATCTGTTATGTACGGTATTGCCTCTACATCTTCACCGTTATATTCGAATCTTCGTTCCTTATCGATAACCGTTTTATATATAAGCCCCATTGTCACGAAATTATCGCGTCCCATGTCTTCGTGCAGGAATTTTTCATAGCTTCCTATATCCATATCTGTTTCTGTTCCGTCTTCGCATAAAAAGGGATCGCCATGTTCAATGGGGTTTATTGTTCCGGCGTCTACATTCAGATAATTCTCGAATTTAATTGGAGCAACTCTGTATCCTGCTTGTTTAAGAAGAAATGCTATAGAGGAAACTGTTGTTCCTTTTCCTATTCCGGAAATGACACCTCCGGATACAAAAATATACTTTGTTCTGGTCTTACTGGATATATTATTTTTTGATAGGGGCACGATTAATAATAGCAAATCCCAAAAACCCCGTCAATGGGGGAAATTTATTACTGGAGCTCCTGACGAGATCTTACACAGACTGTCAGAATTCTTCAGATTATTCCTATCTGACGGCCTTTTACCCGATTTAGTCTATGCTTTAGGTCTAAAAAATGTATAAGTATGCACATTAGAAATTCGATCCTTATGGCCAAGATGAATCACCAAACCTAGTGTCAACATTCGCTCCCTAACAGTAAGGTACTTTCACCACAAAGATCATTCGGTAGGAATATTATAGCAGAAAACGTTCTGATAATTTTTGTTATATAATTGAAATAGTCAATATGATCAAACTAAATAAACTAAAGAAAGGTGACAAGGTAGCAATATTGTCTCCGTCATTCGCTGCTCCTGGTAGGTGGCCTCATGTTTACGAGTTAGGATTAAAGCGCCTAAAAGAGGTTTTTGAGTTAGAACCAGTAGAATTTCCAACAACAAAAAAAGTAGGAGCATCTAAAGAAGAAAGGACAAAAGACTTAATAGCTGCATTTGAAGACAAAGAAATTAAAGCAGTTATATCTTCTCTTGGTGGAGATGACCAAATAACCTACATTAAGAATTTACCATCAGAACCTTTTGTAAATAATCCAAAGCCTTTCTTTGGCTATAGTGATAACACTCATTTTATGAATTTTCTATGGTTAAATGGGATTCCTTCATATTATGGAGGTGCTTTATTTACTCAATTTGCTGAACAAGGGAAGATGAATGAGTATACTCTCAAATATTTGAAACTTGCATTGTTTGAGGAGGGAGAAGTTGAGACTGAAGCAAGTAAAGAGTATAACGATATGGGTTTAGACTGGAATGACCCAGAAAATCTTAATAAACAGAGAGTATACGAGCAGAACGAAGGTTGGTTTTGGGATGGCAGTAAAAATGCAGAAGGAATAACTTGGGGAGGGTGCGTTGAATCAATTGATGAGCTACTAAGGCACGCCATTTCAGTGCCTTCTTTGGAAGATTTCGAAAACATTGTCTTACTCACTGAAACATCAGAGGAAATACCAACAGCTAATTATGTACATAGAGTTTATAGAGCTTTAGGAGAAAGAGGTATATTAGAGAGAGTAAAAGCTATTTTAGTAGGGAGGCCAAAAGCTTGGGAATTTGATAAACAAAGCAGCAAAGAGCAAAAGGAAGAATATCGAAAAAAGCAAAGAGAAACTATACTAGAAGTTGTAAGAAAATATAACCGATCAGTACCGGTTGTGCAAAATTTAGACTTTGGACATTCAGACCCGCAAATTGCAATGCCTTATGGTATGCCAACACGTTTAGATTCGGAGAAAAAGAAAATTTCTATTACTTTCTGAAAGCCAGAATATCATAAATAAAACTTGAACGATGTGTAGCTTGTAAAGCCCAAGGAAAGGTTGTCTACTCTTTTGATGGCGTTGTTTTAATTCCAAAATTAAAGTTCGACTCCCATTAGGGTATTAGGTTATAGGACTATATTTTTGTGAATTTTATCAACTTTTTGAAGCTAAAATCCACGAGTTCGATAAAAATCGTATGGAGCTCCTGACGAGATCTTACACAGACTGCCAGAGTTTATTCAAGAGTTCATCTCCTCGCCTATTTTACCAGATTTTTTATACGAATTAGAGCCAGAATTAGCCTCAAAAATACCCCCTACTGCAAAATAGGCCAATTTTACCCCTAATTGACTCTCTGTTAACTGTTGTTTTCTCTCACTTTTTTCTGTATAGTTATGCATAGCAGAAATTGGGAATCTAAAATGACACAAATTTATTTATTTAACAATAACAGTTTAGTTTCGCTTGAAGAGAAGCCTATTAGACCCGAAGAAAAACTCCAAAATCTTATTGAAAAATACCCTAGTTTAATTCCTTCATCGGAGATTGTATCTTCCCCTTCATTTGTAATTCTTAAAAAGGAGGCGCGTGTATCATCCGGTTCAATCGATCTGCTTTTGATCGACCAGTATATGATCCCAACAATACTTGAAACAAAAGTTGCCAATCCAGAAACACGTCGGAAGATCGTCGCACAAACACTAGATTATTCTGCTTCTCTAAGAGCCGAGATTGATGAAATTATTGATGCTGTTTTAAGCTAACATTACAATCGCCTCCAAAGCCGTTTTCACTGCTTTCTCAATCCCAGACTTCGCATTGGTTGACTCATCTAATTTATAAATCATATTGGGGTCTTTAACGACTTCCTGAAGGGATTCGGGCGTATTAACCGCAAGAATGCATCCCGATCGTAAACCACGCAACATTGGAAGTAAAAACACGACTGAGCATTCCATTTCTGAACTAACTAGCGGGTACTTCCATGTTTTCATCCGATCGTCTTGATAAATCTCGCCCCACTTAATAAAATTATTGATATGTTCATAAAAAGCGTCATGGGTCCGATTGATTCCAGTAAAATAGCGCAATTTAAGTTTTTGGGCTGATTCAATCAATGCCTGATATATTTCTGGCGTAGCCACGGCAGGAAATTCTGGCTGGATATATTCTTTGGAGGTTCCTTCAGCACGAACTGCGGCAAACGGGATAATTAGATCACCAGCTTGAATACCCTTCTGTAATGCGCCACAAGTACCAACACGAATAAAAGTATCTACCCCAATATTGGCTAATTCTTCGATCGCAATCGCCGCGGATGGACAACCAATTCCGGTCGAGGTTGCCGTTATACGAACCCCTTTGTATTCACCGGTTATAGTCAAAAACTCCCGATTAAATACGATCTCTTTTGGATTGTCAAAATGTTTAGCAATAAGTCTTACTCTCGCTGGATCACCCGGGATGATCGCATACCGCGCCACGTCACCTTTTTTACACTTGATATGTGGTTGTAGTGTCATCATGATGTTATTTTACTAAATCCACCATTTCTTTTGAACTAAAGGAATAGTAGGTAATCCAAAGTTTTCTTTCAAGAACTTAGGTATTTGTGTTTTCATTACTAGAAATTCCGAAGCGGCATGAGATACACCGATCAAACTAATATCAACTGTTTTTGCATATTTTTTTAACTTAGCGGTATTTTGCTTTCCCCAATCACTATCGTAATGACTGAAAATTTCTCCTGTAATATATGCCTGGGCACCTTTTTCTTTGGCTGTTTGTGAGTATTCCACCTCATCTCCACCGCCAGCCACGATACCAATCTTTGTTATTCTGTCTACATTTTTTCCGGCGAAATCAATATAGGGAATCCCAAATATTTTTTTCAACCCAACAATCAAATCATCGGCAGAAATAGGATTAATAGTGGCAATTAAGCCAGCATAGCCATTTCCATAAGGTAAAAACTCACTTTCAATTTTTGCTTTTAATGCCTCTATAATAGCTCTATTGGTGCTTATTTTTTTATTATAATCTAAAGGTGCATGGCAACTGTATATTGAGAGGCGTTTTTCAACTACCTTTTGGAGTAATAATGAATTGATAGGTAAAAACCCTCTGCCTAAATTTCCTTTCGGATCACCACACTCCAATGGAATAGGGTGGTGTAAAAAAAGCAAATCCCCTTCTTGTGATTGAGAGATAAATTTTTGGAGAATTTCAATGTGAGGAAAACTTGCAGTGAATACGGCTCTAATCTCATCAGCGCCTTTTATCATTAAACCATTAAATCGTTTTAGAAAGTCTTGTTCAAATATTTTTTTCCATTGGCGAGTCTGTTTATATGCCATCGGAACAAAACGACTCATTGCCGGATCTTTTTCTAATTCTTTAATTTTGAAGAAAGAATCTAATGTATCCGATACGTTAGAGATTGGAATCGTTTTTCTAGATGGATTCATTTTATTTTCCTCTTAAAATCTACGACGATACTTCAATTTTACCAAACTTTTCTCGGGGTGTCACTGGTTATAAATTATGAAATTAACCAACGGGATGGTTAAAATGGGCGAAATTGGCCATCCTCACTTCTGTTTTCTTTTGTGTTATGGCGGCGTCCGCCGCCCCCGCCCCACTTGGAATTGCGCCCATAAAAGGAGGAAAGCACCTTTGTGAGTTCTAAAAAGGTTGAATTAGGAAAGACTTTATTAGGTGCTTTCCGACCCATACTAGCCCTGCGAGAAATTGTCTTGTATTTTTCTAAAAGCGCAGGGCGAGTCATTATGTGTCCACCTCTGAAAGTAGAACAGGAGGGATAAAGTTAAAGAAGGCGGGGGCGAAAAAGTGGACACCCCTCCGACGGCGCTAACTTAGTAGAACTCTTTAGAAGTTGAGCCAAACGAAGTGAGGCGAGGAAGAGACTGTAAAGTGTATTTAAACAGAAACAAAACAATGGCAAACCCGCCCCTAGGCGGGTCTTGCGCCCCTGCCTGCCGGCGGGCAGGCAAAGGAAGGGGTCGCCGCTTCCTCTTATGTTTTGGGTTGGGTGGGACTTTCGTCTCTTTCTAAAAGGGAGTAAAATATATTGTCCGCGTACGGGAAAGGGTGGGACAAGGACAATTAAAATAACGTCCTTTGGATGACAAAAGTCCGAGTTCTAAAGCGCGCGCGAAAAATAATTATTAAGCGAGGACGCCGAAGGCGGCCGAGCTATGACAGAGAAGTTCGAATTTTGTTAAGAACGTTCACATACCCGATAATCAAAAACTCCTTACAGCCCAAAGACCCGCTTCAGAGAACTTGACAACCTATAGTTTTTATAGTAGAATACGCGGCTATGAAAAATACTATAGGTTCCGTATTCGGCAAGGTTTCATCGATTTTTTGCGCACTGCTTATCGTGGCTACCTTTACAGGCAATATTGCCATGGCCGGCAACGACAAAGGCATTGACAATGCAAATGAACATGGAAACGGTAATGCCTACGGCCAGGAAAAAAAGGAAGAAAGAGCCAAGACACCTGATAAACCGGATAATAACCCCTCACAGCATCCTTCGGAAAATGACAGAAATACAGAAAAGGGGAAATCCGGTACTCAGGGCAATTCAAAGTCAAATCCCGACGGGGGAGGTACGGACAAAAGGCAAAATGCAAAAGACGGAGCTTTAGCCGGCACGCAGGGCAGTGGCGACTTTGATAACAATAACGGCTGCGGCAACGATAATGATTTTGAAGATGACAATAACGGCAACTGTGGGGGCAAGACAAAATCCGCAAAGACCCAGAAACCGAAAAATGAAGCTAGTCCTGATCCCGATCCATCACCAAAAGACGAGCATCCTAAAAAGGAAACAATCTGTCATGCCACCGGTTCAGCATCAAATCCTTATGTTGAAATTACCATATCTGAAGACGGTGTCGAAAACGGACACAACAAACACGCAGATGACAAAATTCCGGCTCCCCAAAAAGGTTGTCCGAAACCAAATGCCGGCGGCTCTACAAATCCTGATCCTTCACCCTCACCGACTCCAACCGCTTCTTCGTCGGCAAATAGCGGTGGGAACACTGAGTCATCTTCGAATACGGCTTCCGCAACCTCCACTGTACTCGGTGCAATTTCCAAACTTCCGGAGACAGGACTGAATCTCTTGATGTATGCTTGGATTCTGGCTTTACTGCCAATCGGAGTGAAGATGGCGCTCTATAAGAAAAAACAACTCCTAGTTACTCAAGTTCTGAGTGGTCAATCTTAATTCCGGATTTGGAAAAACCATAGTCTAAAAGCACAATCATTTCACCTCTTCTATCTTCACTTCCCAAAATTACAGCCAAAAGCTTCTTGCCGTCATTCTCGGCATAGGTTACCAAACACCAACGCGCATCCCAAGTAAAACCAGGCTTTATACCTTTAACTCCGGGATAGGTAGTCAGTAAATTGGTATCGTTGTAGAGTTCGTAAGCCTTATGAGTTTTAGTTGGTTCAATTAGATGATAATAAGTGGATGCAATTTTTCGAAAAACCGGATATTTCTCCCACGTGTAACGGGCAATAGTTATCAAATCATAAGCTGTAGAATACTGCACTTTGCCATCTTCATCCAAGCCTGAAGCATTGATAAATTTCGTATCCGAAAGGCCTAAATCTTGAACCGTCTGATTCATCTTTTGAACAAATGCGGCTTCGGATTGAGCGACACTTTCGGCAATAGCAACAGCCGCATCGTTTCCGGAAACCAGCATCGCACCGTATAAAAGCTCTTCTAAGGTCAGTGTTTCTCCTTGTGTTAATCCCATCGCGTTTTCGCCGATTGTGGCGGCCTTTTCGGAAACACTAAATTTATCGGAAAGCTTGGTATTTTCCAAGGCCATCAATACCGTCATGATTTTTACAGTTGATGCAGCGGGAAGTTTTTGAGTGGGATTTTTTGCATAAATAACTTCTCCGGAATCATAATCTACCAAAATCGCTGATTTTGCCGAGACGCTTAAAACATCTGAATTTTTTGAAGTCTTGCTTTTTGGAAACCAGTCGTTTGAGATATTAGACTTCGAAGTGCCGTAAACATCAGGTACAGGAGATTGCGGGGAAACAGTGTCTTTTTTAAAAAACAAAAAACCTAATACGGCAACTAATGCAATTAAAAAGACATATACTACTCTGCCCATATATAGAATTCTAGCAGTTTATTGCCTACTTAGCCAAAATCCAGAGGCTAACTCTTCCACCAGGGCATCTTGGCGTTGGGGTTTGAAAAGAGATTGGCGTCCATTAAGGACATAACTAATCCACCAAGCAAATATACTACCAATCCTTCGGCTGGAGGCACAATTTGCAAACTGCCCGTGACTAAACTTATTAAGTAAACTCCAACAGCAATATTGACAAAGCCCCAAACAACATTAACTATTGCCGACGAATCTTTGCCAAGAGGAGTCATATGCCGATTTCCAATAATTCCTGAAATTAAATGGGGGAGCGAATTAAAAACAAACATACCTCCCAAAAAATACCAAAGAAGATCCATAACCTCACCTCCTTTCTCTAACTTGAGCATAAGAAGTTAGAAGAAGTAATGTCAAGCTATTTCAAAGTTTCTGCGAGAAGGGTACTGCCTACAGCAACCATTGCGGCAGAAGAAGCATAAGCAGGAAGTCTTTTCCTCAGGAATTTATGTCTTTGTCTTGCGTCGATCGCATTATACATACCCTGAGTCAAAACATAACCTTCAATCAATGATGCGGGAACCTCTGGTTTGACATCCCCAAATGATTCATAAAAAAACACACTTGAAATTCCGAATAATAGAGCTGTCGCAGCGGCAGACAATGCGTATTTTTTATTGTCATCCGTTTCCCTTCTCGCCTGAAGAGTGTATATGGCATTAGCTACAGAAAGCGCTAAAACCGAAGCTACAAGAGCACGGCCATAATCGGTTTCGACAAATTCGTCCAGCTGTTTAAGCAGAGAATTATCTGTTACTTCGATATTTTGCTGAGGATGAGTGTCGACTTGTCCAGCAGAATTCTCTACATTAAAAAAAGCCCCTGCAGGGACCAAAGCAGCAGCTGCAATTGCGTTTCGAGCAACTACAAGCGGTCGAAGTCTTTCAGACATTAGACTTGAATCATAATGTATATTTCAAATTTTTGCAAACCTATAGTAGAATAGTGTCATGGAAAGGCTGCAGGCAGAATCACCTATCCCGCATATTCCCGAATACAAAGGGCGGGTGCTTTTTTTTGAAGATATTCCAATTCACGTCGATAAATCCTCATGGACTTTTGAAGGCGAAAACGGTCAGGAAAAAGAAACACCTGTCTATTCTGTCTGGAATTACAAGCATCACGATGAAATCGCAGACAGAATCGCAAGAGGGGAAGTAGCTCTTTTATACATGTGGGGAACATACGGGGTTGGAAAGGTCATCAATTCCCCCGAATGGCAAAAAGAAAAAGAATCAGAGGTTCTAAGTATGCAACTCAAGAAAGGAAGGCCTAAAGATATGCCCTTTGTCCCTTTTATGTACCCAGAGGATATGATTGATTTCTGGGACATCGATAGGCTCCATCCAAGATACCGTCACCTTCAATGGGCAAACAAAAGAGAAAAGCTTTATGAAGCAGGCCCTGTTCACATTATTGTCCCTGCAAAAGAAAGCAATCCTCACCTAGATCCTTCACTTATTAGATATGCTGACTACTCTACAGCTTTTTATTACATGCCTCACCCAGCACTGGAAAGAATAATCAAAAAAGTTAGAAGGCAAGTCCGTCATGGAGTTTTTACAGGAGGTTCTGCAAACTTTCATCGCGAGCAACCCGCTTTTACTACAGAAGAATTAAGGATAAAAATGGAGCAAAAACCCGAATGGATAGAAAAAGTCGATCTTGTCCTTGCTTGTGAAATAAGTGAAGCTTTCAAAATTTACGAGGGTCAAACACAAATAAGGTTGCCCCAGGTAGAATCAGATGGGATTTCTCAGATTGTCAGAATTGGAGCACGTTCACCTCAGCGATGGTCAGAGTTAACAGGCTACCCTATAAAAGCTGCACCAGAAGGAGTTAAAGAGGCTCCAAGTGTGACTCCTTGTACTCCGGAATCTATCGCTGTAATTGACCGAAGAGTTACGGAAAGCAGAGAAGCGATGAATAAATTTGACAAAGAAGCCAAGAATTTTTTAAAAGCTGCTTAAAGATCCTTCGGAGCACAAATCCCCCCAGCAACTGCACTTGCTGCAACTACTGCAGAACTTGCTAAATAAACTTTGCGATGTTTCCCCATCCTCCCTCTGAAGTTTCTGTCTGTATCTGAAAGCACTACCTCCGTTCTCTCGCTGGAATCCTCAGTCGCCCCCATGCATGCTCCGCAACCTTGAGTAATAACCTTGACTCCTGCTTCCGTAAAAATTTGAATTAAACCCTCCTTCTCAGCCTGCTCTCTGACTAATCTGGAACTTGCCTGAATCTGCAATTCAACACCGCTTGCAACTTTTCTTCCATCTAAAACTCGTGCTGCTTCTCTTAGGTCCTTAATCTTTCCACCGGCACATGATCCAATGTAGAAAAACTGTGCTTCTACACCTTTGACCTCTTCAAGCGGAACAGCATTTTGAGTGTCGCCGGGGAGCGCAACCATACGTCCAACAGTCGAGAGATCTAAAATGAATCGCCTGTAATACCGTGCATCGTTATCTGGATAGACAAGCATTCTTTCAATAATTGCTCGATCTAAGTTATGACGACCCGTCATGTACTCAATCAGCTTTTCATTCGGCTCGATAATTCCGGTATATGCTTGTCCTTCTATCGCCATGTTAGTCAGAACAGCCTGATCATCAAATTCCAGCCTGTTGAGTGCCTCACCCCCAAATTGTAATATCCTGTTTGCTGCAACTAAATCATCCCTAAATTGCTTTCTCGAAATCAGGTGAAGCATTACATCTTTTGAAGTAATACCCGGGTTCAAATTTCCTCTGAGTTCGATTCTTATTGACTCAGGTACAACAAGAGGCGTATCTTCAGTAACTACTGCAGCTGCAAATTCAGATGCCCCTTTTCCCAGAGCTAACGCATTAGCTGCTCCCAAATGACAAGTGTGAGAATCGTTTCCAAGAACTAAGTCGCCGGGGAGAACATGTGATTCCAGCATCACAGTGTGGCAAATCCCTTCCACGCCGTTTTCTTCAACTCTATATTCAGGTATTTGAAACTTCCTCGCGAAAGCTCTTTGAGCATCCCGATGTCTCTTTGTAACCGGATTATCAGGACCCATATGGGCTAAATGATCCTCAAACAACCAGACATTTTTGCTTTTAATTGAAGTATCGCTTCCAAAAGTCTCCTCTAAAACTTGTTGCGAAATAATGGTCTGCAATTCATAGGCGTACTTTTTGTCTGTTTTTACAATAACGGCATCACCAGGTTGGACCGCTTCAACACCCGCGTCGCCTTGCGGTGTTCTGGCGCTTCTGGCAATTATTTTTTCTGCTATGGTCATCTGTCGCATACGTGTCGTGATTTCTGGAATCCTTATCTTTCTCTCTACCCGCGCTTTGGTATATGGCAATAAACCACCGTAGGCAAGAATGTCTCTCGTTACTAAATCGTACTGAGACATTAACTCATTCATTGAAATTGATCCTCTTTCGAATACACCCATCTCTCGGGCTTTTTTGAGAGAAAGTGTGTGAATTCCGTAATTGTGACAATTATCTTCAAAAATTTTTGCCAAATTGTCTCCGACAACAAGTTCAATTCCGGCACCGCGTAAAGCCAGTTGGGCGTGTTCCCGAGAAGAACCGCGCCCTGACGACTCACCTAAAACTAACACTTGTGGATTCTGGGATTGAATTTGACCAGTTTTAATTCCGCCACGGCCTGTTAGAAGATAACGTCCTAAATTTTCCGGGTCAGAGTATCTCATACACCAAATGCTTGGGATAATTTCGTCCGTGGAAACCCACTTGGCTAAAGGCGCATCTTTTGCTTGACCAACTCCAGATTCAGTAACGTAGTGAAGACCTCGACTAATTTTAAATTCGCCTTGATTTTGTGTCTCAGACCCTCTTTCAAGATCCATAAGCTATAGGCCCGAATTATACCATTTAAGTTTGTTTTTAACATTCTAGTTATCTTATAATATACATACAGCCTGTATGAAAGAAGTAATTGGGTATAATTGGGCTAAGTATGAAGCTCCGGATAAATCTGTCAGGGCTCTTCCTAAAAACGTTGATATAGATGACGAAACTCTTCGCGACGGTCTTCAGGGAACTCAAGTAGAAACTCATCCTACTCTGGAAGAGAAAAAGATATATATTAAGGCGGCTTCAGAATTTGCGGATCATTTTGATCTCGGCTTTCCTGGAAGCGAAAATAACCATCAAGGCGAAATCGAAAAGTTAATCAATTACAAATTATCAAGGGGGCTGGATGTTTCTTTAAGTTGTGCGGCAAGAGGCGCAGCCAAAGTCGACGTTGTACCAATTGTCAGATTAAGACAAAAAACGGGTTACCCTTTGGAAGCTGATCTATTTCATGATGTTAGTGAAGAAAGAGCTCTTATTCAAAAATGGAATAGAAGTGACAAAATAGTACAACTTGTGGAGAACATCAAATATTTGAAAGAAAATGATGTTCCGGTCATGATGGTTTTAGAAAGAGCAACTTCTACAGAACCAGCTGAGCTTTTCGAAATCTCCAGAATAGCTAGCGACTTAGGCATTGATAGACTTTGTATTGCCGATACACAGGGAAGAGCTAGTCCTCAAGCAATATCTAATATTATTCGTGCAACACAATATGAAATTGCCAGTAAATATCCAAACATTAAATGGGATTTGCATTCTCATAATGATAGAGGGTTGGGTGTTGTAACCTGCTTGGTAGCCGCGAGTGAGGGAATTGATAGAGTTCATGCGACGAGCTTGTGCGTGGGAGAAAGGGCCGGAAATGTTGATTTAGCCTGCTTACTGGTCAACTTGAATTTGGAAGGTTTCCGTTCAGATAATCTTGAGGGAATAAATGAATTTAGTTCTTTAACCTCAGAGTTACTACACGTACAAATACCAACAAATGCGCCAGTAATTGGGGAAGAAGCCTTTTCAACAGCTTCAGGTGTCCATGCCGATGCGCAATATAAAGAAGAGTCTCACGCTGAAGGATATGTCGGAATCTATTTCGCTTACGACCCTGTAGATGTCGGCCGTCGGCCCAATGTCAGAATTGGGCCTTTTAGCGGAGAATCTAATGTAAGATACTCATTAGACGATCTAGGAATTGATAATCCTTCAGACGAAATGGTAAAAGCTATTCTCGCCGAGGCTAAAAGCGGTCGAGGCTTACTATCTAAAACCAAAATACTAGGAATCGCTACTCAATACCTGAATGGTGTGAAAGAACCTTCATCTTAATCCTCCCGTGCTATACTAAAATTGATGCCTGCAATGGGAGAAATCCCTATATCTGTTGTGCTCATTTTAGCTCCAATTATAGCTTTCGTTTTTTTGGGTTTTTTCATCTTGAGATTCTTCTTAAAAACTCCTTATTCAAAAAGGACTTTTGAAGCCATATGGGATATCGAAAAAGTAGTCCTTGAAACAATCGATTTTGACCATGCAACTCAAAAGGTTGTTAATATCGTACTTACAGAATTAGGTTACCTTAAATATGGCTATCATGTGATCGTATTAACACTTCTTGATCATGAAAGAGGTGAATTGAGAAGAATTGCCATTTCCAATACCGAATCGGCAGACAAGTTTTTAAAAGCTAGTCCAATACCATTTCAGAATATCAGAATACCCTTAAATTCCTTCGAGAATCTTTCAGTAAAAGCAATAAGAGAAAATAAATTACAGGTTACGTCCGAAGTTGCCGACGTTCTAGTTCCAGCTTTACCCCGAGAATGGGTAAAAGATTTCCAGAATCAACTCGGTATTAAAACAACTCTCGTATATCCTGTGACTGCAAGAGAAAAAGTTTTAGGAGCCATAATTTTCAGTCTGAATAAAGACAAATCAAAAATAAAGACTGAGGAGTGGACATTGTTAGAAAGCTTTGTTGGAGCAGTGGGAATTGCACTCGATAACGCCTTGCTATTCAGATCCTTAAACATAACAAGAAATCAACTCGCGCAAGCCAACGCAAGGCTTAAAGAACTGGACAAGTTGAAAGATGACTTTGTCTCGGTTGCTTCGCATGAGCTGAGAACCCCTATGACAGCCATTAAAAGCTACCTGTGGGTAGCAATGAATAAAAAGGGTGCCGAGCTTTCGGAAGACATGAAAAGATACCTCTCGCGGGCCTACATCTCCGTAGAAAGGCTAATCAATCTGGTAAACGACATGCTTAATATCTCCAGAATCGAGTCAGGCAGAATCGCACTCAAACTTTCGGAGGTTAATCTGAATGAATTGGTAAATGAAGTCACAGAAGAAGTGGGTGTCAAAGCACAGGAAAGGGGCATTCGGGTTATCGGGCTAAACAAACAAATACCGAAAGTCATCGCCGACCGCGACAAAATCCACGAAGTTTATCTGAACCTTATTGGAAACTCCTTAAAATTTACTCAAGCCGGCGGAACGATTACCATCGATTTCTACGAAAAGTACCCCTACGTTTTTTGCTCAGTCCGCGATACAGGTGTAGGCATTGCGCCTGAAAATATCTCAAGACTTTTTACTAAATTCGGAAGGTTGGAAAATTCCTACGTGGCTGTTGCCGAATCCGGCGGCACCGGCCTTGGACTTTTCATCACAAAATCAATAGTCAACCTGCACAAAGGCCAAATTACAGCCCAAAGCGAGGGACTTGGCAAAGGATCCACTTTTATCTTTTCCCTGCCGGTTATAGGCACGGACATTGCACAGCAACTTAAAGATGAAGCGCCCAAGGAAACAGACGAGACTAAGGATCTTGAAAAAACATCAGTCAATTTTGTTTGACAAAAGTGAAAATTAGGCATTAAATCGAATTGATATGGAAAAGAAAAAAATATTGCTTGTTGAGGATGATCAATTCGCCAGAGAGCTTTATGAAGAAGTCTTAAAAGACGCGGGCTTTGAGGTAAATTCTGCAGTAGACGGTTTAGACGGTCTTGCAAAAATAAAAATCGGCGGCTACGATTTAATACTTCTTGACGTCATGATGCCAAAAATGGACGGGCTCGATGTTCTGCGCTCTCTTATTAATGAACCTCCAGCAGTAAAAAACGGCCCGATTGTCCTTTTGACAAATTTAACCAATGACCCGGTGATTGACACGGCTTACGGACTAAATGCTAAAGGACATCTTGTCAAATCGGACATCACGCCTGGGGAGCTTGTGGATCACGTCAAAAAATATACTGACGAATCACAACTAACTGAAAGCAGTCCAATTGCCGATTCTTCCTCTAGCTAAGACTTCCAAGCAGTTATATCCTCAATTAAAATTACCGTGCCGGATGCTGTTAAACTTTCTTTTATAACAACTATTGGAGACATATAAAAACGCAGTAGTTTGGAGCCGAATAAAACATCATTCGGGCCGATTTGAATCCTTTGGCGATAGCACTTAATTACATCGCCGGAAAAATCGTAAGCTGAGCCGATTTTTGCACGAATCGCAGTAACTGACCATTCTCCCTCATCACATGGCCCCAAAATTTTATCAACAGCCGGGTTTTTTTTAATTAATTTTTGATAATCATCAACAATCATAAAACCTACCGGCATACTGTCAACTGCAGCTGTAAGTCTGCTTTTTTCCCTTTCTTCAGAAAGCCAGTCACGGCTTAACTGGTCGCGCGCTTTTTGGAGAGCGTCTAATTTTTCTTGAGTCTTGCCATCATCATCTGCCATATCTTAATCATACCCAATTGCAATAGAATCTTACAGCCTTCTTTTGGTAAAATTGGGGATACAACATTGTGGGATCGTCTCTTTCGTCTGCAAAACTAGCGGAGCAAAGCAACGCGTTATTGTAGGACATCCTGCGAAGCAGGATAAAAAAGATTCGATTTAGTACTACACTATTGAGTTCGAATAACTATCGATGCGGGATCGTCTAATGGTAGGACAGCAGCCTTTGCCTGCCCGACATCGCTGGGGCTTGATCTGGGAGATCGTCTAATGGTAGGACAACAGCCTTTGGAGCTGTTTATCTAGGTTCGAATCCTAGTCTCCCAGCTCAGTCCCCAGCAGGCGGGGAGCTGCTTATCTAGGTTCGAATCCTAGTCCCGCAGCTCTTCCTCACTTCGTTCGTCAGAGTCTTCGACCCTGGATTTATAAAAAGCGAGGAAGATCCTGATGAGCTTTAGCGAAGAAGGGCATTTCTTTCATGTCTTACTTCATGTATATCCTTGAATGCTCTGATCATTCTTACTATATTGGTTGCACAAATGACTTACAAAAAAGATTTAAACAACACAACCAATCAAAATGGGGTGCACATTACACAAAGATCAGAAGGCCCGTTATTTTAAAATACTCCGAACAATTTGAAACATTACTTGAAGCAAGGCACCGTGAATCCGAAATAAAAGGATGGAGACGAGAAAAGAAGGAGTCATTGTGGAAGTAATTTCGAAGATCCGCAATGATTATTCATAATCCTTGTCTCGCAGCTTCATTTATATCTCAAGATGATCTTTACTCATATTTAGGCTAATTATTTATATCATTTGCAACATTAATTTATATAGTTAGTTAATTGTCTCGGAAGATTCTAAACTTTTTGTATCCCTGCTTTTTTTCAATGATTCCTCCATTTTTTTAAATGTATCCACAGAAGATGAATCAAGCCTTATAGCTTTTTGCATATACTCTTTGGCTTCCTCTTCTTGGCCGCCAAGGACCAAAACATAACTTAGCATTTCATAAACTGTAACATTATCCGGACTAATTTCTAATATTTTTTTATAAACATTGGCGGCTTCGTCATATTTTTCCTGTTTATAGTAAATAACCGCAATATTTGAATAAGCGCCAATATGATTTGGGAATAGCTCTAAAGCTCGATAGAATAAATCTAGCGCTTCATCCAATTGTCCCTGCTGACCAATAAGTGCCCCTTTAATAACCAGCGCATCGGGATTTTTTGGATTTATAGACAAGGATTTATCAAGATAATACTGCGCTTGTTTATAATTCTTATCCTTAGAATAAGCACCTCCCAAATTTGTCAACGCCCTGTCGTTATTGGAATTCTTCTTGACGGCATCGAGCCAAATACTAACTTTACTAATCCAAACATTATTTCTGGCGAAAGTCATAACACCGTATATCAAAATTAATATCACAAAGACATATGGCCATTTTTTGGCTATTTTGTTTCGCGAAAAATAATAAATAATTAGGGTTATAAATAAACTGAATCCGAAGGTTGGCAAATACAAACGATGTTCAACCATTAAATCTTGTATGGGAATAAAGCTCGATTCAACAGACATCGAAACTAAAAACCATGCAATAGAAAAAGATATAAGCCTGTATTTTCTAAAGGTGATAACTGCCAAAATCACCATAAATGACAAAACTATGATTCCGGCAACAACAGAGGGTTCGAATATGTTATTTATAGGTGATTCGTAATGGTCGATACTTTGGCCTACGAGAATAATCAAAAGCTTAAGATATCTGATTAATATACCAAATTGCGAAATTAGGTAATTCTGACTTGTTATATTCTCTCCGGCAAACGTAACCTTCTTCCCAAAAGCATCGCTTAAGCTTACTAGCTGAAAAATAAATTTGATACAAACAGCGAAAAAAAAGATCCAGAGGGCAATAAACTTTAAATTTATAAACTTCCTAAAATTACTGAAAAAATACAATTCGCAAACAATGAGCATTACGGGAATAGAAAATGCATTTTCTTTACTCCAAAAAGCAAGAAGCATCGAAAAAATTGAGAAAATAAAAAAAGAGAGGCTTTTCTTAATCCGCGCCTTTATAAAAAAATAAACGGAAAGTATGTAAAATAGTGCCGCAAGTGCTGTAAACCTCTGGACAATATAGGTAACAGCCTGTGTTTGAATTGGGTGTGTCAGAAAAATTAAGGCGCAAAACAATGCTATGTATTTTTTATGCGTGGAAATATAGCTTTCTTTAAATCTTGGGGTTTCAAAGATTAACAGTACCAAACGCCACACAAAGAACGTAGTTAAAATGTGAATCAATAAATTTGTGAGGTGGTAAAGCGCTAAGTTCCAACCGGCGATTTTATAGTTCAATAAGAAGGTTAAGTAACCCAAAAACCTTGGTTTTAGGAAAGACCACCATTCAAGCAGTAAATTCAATTTCCTCAAGGCATTATTGCCGTAAACTGTACCAATATCATCAAAAACAAACGGGGCTGTGAATGTATTTGAATATATTAAAAAACCTATTATGCAAACGGCGATGATGAAATATATTTTCTTGGAGGAAATATTATCTAAAAAATCGTCTATCAGCCATCCCATTTCTCTATTTCAAAAATATTGAAATCATTGTACTTGTATTTAATGTTAAATTAAATAGTTTTTTCGATTAAAAAATAATTAAATATTAAATACCAAGACTACAAAGGCAATTATTAACACACTTACGTTTGAAACAAGGACTAAGCCGCGGATTTAGGCCTGCGATTTGCTCAAGACTGTAAAAAGTTATCTAGTCAATAACCACCTGCTTTGATAAAAAGTTCCTACACAGCCCTTCGATAAACTCAGTATCTTTGATCCAAAAGTACCAGCTAAGCTTATAGTTTTATTGACTTTGTTTGTGATTTCTGCTAGACTGTAACTTAATCGGCAGATTAAATCGGTTAAATTTGCTTATTTAAATAAGCAAATAATAAATCTGCTTAACTTTGAACATTTTTTGATTAGACAAGATAAAGATAGTCTACTTGTAAAATAATTACCCATAGTATCTTTTTCTCCTATTCACTAATACAACTTCTTAATTAAGTAGATCTATTAACTCAGACGGCGCCAAAATCAAGCGGTTTCTTGCGGATATAAATAATCCCAATGAATATTCTAAACGAAAACGTTTACATTGACATTGACGGAGTAATCCTGACGAAGGGAGTCGTACCGGCACTGCATCTGGATAAATTTCTCAAGTACGTACTCGATAAATATTCGGTTTTCTGGCTAACCTCGCGCTGTCACGGTGACAGTAAATATACGCTTTCTTACCTTTCGAAATTCTTTCCGGAAGAAACGGTTAATCTGTTTAAGCAAATTAAACCCACCAATTTCCAGGTTGACAAAACCGAGGCTATTGATTTTAACAAAAGATTTTTTTGGCTGGACAATGAAATTTTCGAATCCGAAAAAACTACTTTAATTAAAAACGGCAAATACGATTCATGGATCGAAGTAGACCTTATAAAAGATCCTAACCAGCTGCTGCACCTGATCAGAAATAGGCTTAATTTGTAATATAAATTTTGGGAGGAGGTGAATTATATGATTGAAGAAGAAAAGAAAACAGAAGAAGCTTCCGAAAAACCGGCAGAGGAAAAATCCACAGAAGCTGCCAAGTAAATAAAATTATGGCGGGTTGAAACCAATAATCCGCCATTAGTATTTCTGGAAAACTCTCACGCAGCTCTAAAATCTTCAACTCGTGCCAGCTCTTTCTTTTTTAAAATTTCTCCCATTGATTCCCCAAATAGAATTTGTGTATACTTCGCAGTATGCCAAAACAGACCTTATTGATTGCAGGAGCAATAGCAGTCGTCATTGTCGCAGCAGCCGGATTTTTCTTTCTTAAAAAACCGGCACAGACCCCTCAGGAAAGTACAACTACTCAACCAACTCAACCGGAAGAATCACAAACAAAAGGCTCAATTAAAAACCTCTTGGCTGCGGGCAAAAATCAAACCTGCACAATAAAATACCCGACGGCCGAACAAGTGGGGGAGGGAACTGTTTACGTTTCCGGCAAAAATCTCCGCGGCGATTTTACAATGACCTCTGAAGGAAAAACCATTGACAGTCATATGATTCAGGACGAAACATATATGTATTCATGGTCGTCTCTTTCCCCTCAGGGAGTGAAAATGAAAATCGCAGAGCTTGAAAAAGTACAGGCAAGTACGACTGCGGAATCCGTTGATTTAGACCAGGAAGCCGACGTAAACTGCTCATCGTGGAACGTTGATAACTCAATGTTCACACCGCCTGTGAATGTCAATTTTGTAGAGACTCCGACGACTCCAACACAAACTCAACAGATCGACAAAAGTGTTTGTGATCAGATAACCGACCCTCAAGCCAAAGCCTCCTGTCTTCAATCACTGGGCGGATATTAATAGCTCGAAATTTTAATTGCGCAGCTTGTAGAGATCAGGGACTATAACTTCTCCATGAAATGACTCATCCATATAAGTAACTACTTTTCCTTCGGGTGGCAAGACGTTAACCTGTACCGGGAATATTCCTTCACTTCTGTTTTTGACATTTTGTCTTGCTTCCTCTACATCAGACTGTCCGATGGTACCACGCTCTTGCAATATTGTAGCAACCTCATACATCTCATCTGCTCTACCCGATAAGTCTGCTCTGGCGGCTGCTTTTGCAGTTTCCCAATCGACTCCTAAATAGTCTACGGTAAGAAGTTTATCCCATCCAAAACCTTCATAACCCATCGCTGCAGCTGCGGCTGCGGAGGAGGCTGTCAAATGAACCGGCCGAGTTTCACCTAATGCCTCGCCGCTTGGTATTATTGTTGCGCTGACAATTTTGCCAGCCGCTACAACATGCGCAGCCTCATGTTTTGCAACTGAACATGGTATGGGTCTTTTCGCCTCAAGTCTTTCTACAGTTACAGTCGCACCACTTTCTAGAGTTTTTGTAATGGCAGCGGATGAACCTAATCTTAATCTTTCCATGGTGGGCGATTATATAACTTGAAAACTTCAATTTCAACTTTCCCATATCTTGACATTATTGTTTCCACAAAGTATATAAATAGTGCCTAATCTTATAAGAGCAAGGCTTCAAAACTGGAAGGGCGTCTCGCATGAGGGGCCTTTTCATTGTATAATCCCCGCATAAGATGTTTTTAGTTTTCAATTTTGTAAAAAAATACGCTATTTATCTGGCTTTTCTCCAAGTATGGGCGGCCGTTTTGGGTAGTCTTTATTCTTCGGAAATTAAAGGCCTGACGCCTTGTTTTCTCTGCTGGGTGCAGAGAATTTTTATGTATCCTTTAATTGTCCTCTTTACCGTTGCAATCCTACGAAAGGATAAAAACGTCGCATACTACGTTTTGCCTCTTTCTGTAACGGGTGCTTTTGTCGGCCTTTATCAATACCTTCTGCAAATGACGCCGCTTTCTAAGGTTGAAGCTGCAACCTGCAGCGCAACAGCCCCTTGTTCGGCAATCCAGATAATGTTTTTCGGTTTTATTACAATTCCTTTTCTTTCGATGACTGCATTTATTGTGATTTCCGCATTAATGCTGATAATATTAAAAACAGGCAAATGAGCACCGAGTCCAAGTTTTTTATCGGTATTGGAATTTTTACCGTGATAGTTGTGGTGGCAGGGGTCTTTTTCTTTTCCCGCAGCAAACCCCAGGAAAATACAAATCAAAAAGCCGATGAGTCGGTTTTATATTCGAATACCAAAAATTCCACGGGTGACTCCAATGCACCTGTAAAAATAGTCGAGTTTGCAGATATGCAGTGTCCGGCCTGCCGCAGCGCCCAGCCAATTTTAAAGTCTGTTTTAGAAAAGCACCAAGGCCAAGTCTACTTTGTTTTTAGACATTATCCATTATCAACTCATAAAAACGGACGACCCGCAGCAAAAGCTGTAGAGGCGGCAGCCTTGCAGGGAAAAATTTGGGAAATGGTCGATCTTTTATACACAAAACAGCCTGAATGGTCCGAAAAATCAAACCCTGAAGATTTATTCGCAGGCTACGCTCAAGAACTTGGATTGGATGTTGAGAAATTTAAAACAGATCTTGATGAATCCTACGACATTATCGATCGGGATTTCGCAGACGGCAATAAGCTAGGTGTTTCCTCAACCCCGACATTTTTTATAAACGGAGAGAAAAAACCCGGAGTTGTGCAGGAAGCGGAATTCGAGACATACTTCCAAAACGCACCTAGTACTTCAGAATAACTTTACCGATAATTTTACTGGCCTCGATCAGTCCCACTCTTGACGAAACTTTTCTATTGTCGCCCTCGATAATAAATTTTGCGCCAATAATCTTTACGACCCTTTTTATTAAATTCCTGCCTTTGATCCCAACAACAACCGCTTCTCCAACTTTTGGCTTGAACCAATTAAAAGTAAGCACATGGTCTCCCTCGAAAAAAGCCGGTTCCATACTTTGGTCTAAAACTACGAATCTTGAAAAGGGAAATCGCATATAGTTCGACTCAATGGAGAACTTCCTTAAAAATAGTTCTCTACAAGCTCGAACAGTAAGGCTGTAGATTACTTTGGCAGCACAATTACGCCTTCTGTCGGATATCCGGATTTAACTTTTTGAACTTTTCTTCCTTTGGTTTCCCAAAATATTTCAGCAAACTGCTGAACCATCCCCAAAAGCTCATTTGCTGCCTTAATATCGACATTTTGTCTTGCGGCCGATGCCTGCTTCATTATCCTAAAAACCAGCTGGTGGAGTGTCTTATATTTTTTAATGTGTTCGTCCTTAAAATAATCTCCCCAAATGATTCTTACCTGATGCTTGATAAACTCCGCATGTTCCTCTTTGACTTTCGTTAATCTTGCTATTTGGGAAATAATTCTTTTTCTTTCCTCAAAAGGCAGCTCTGCAGACAATGCCTGAAGCTCACTAATCATGTTTGTCATTCTTAAAACGGTATGCGCGGCCATCTGTGCTTCATGAGGGTCATAAATTCCGCATGGAATATCGCAATGAGCAAATACGGTCTGGGGAGGGAAGAATTTATCAATTAATCTTAGAAGTTTTTTCATTTGGTGCTGCCTATTTTAGAAATTTCAGCACGTAGTTCTTATCAAATGAAAAAGCTCCTGTCAACAAGCTCTTTTTGGAAAGAAGAGCAAAGAAATTATTAAATACAACATACGATGCGCAAATGCCCAAAGCAAATATTCCTCGCTCCAGAGCAACAATCGGAATCAAAGAAATCCAGACAGGAGCCGGCAGATTAAACGCCCAAATCCATACCGCTCCGCCGGCAGCATGAGCTGTGAATGTTGAACCCAAGGCTTTAGCGGCCAGCGACTTTTTCGACAAAGGCCACATTAAAAAAGGGATTAACCAAAAAAGGCTGTAAAACCAGACACTGCGGCCAATAGGATGAAGGTTAAAAATTATGATTGAAAGTGCAGGTACAGCCAAAATTAGCGCATTTTTTTGTTTTTTGGAAGAGAAAGAAAAGAAAACTATAGCAAATAAAATCGGAAAAAGCCTGATTACCGCCCCCTTGTCAATTCCGTTTATCAAAAGATTAACAACCTGCATAGCAAAAACCGCAATTACCCCAAAGCCAGTCCCCAAAAATGCACCGGCTGTCGGTGCAAAAAAGTCAAAGAGGGTAAATTTAACATTTGAACCAACAAGCTGAGTAAAAGGAATTTGAAGGGCAATAAACCCCAAAACAATAAAAAATAGCAAGAACCAGATCTTACTTTTCATGATACTTAATACTTTATCCTTCATACTTGACACTTACCTTCACATTCCAGGAATGAACCCGCCGGCAACTTCAATGTTCGCACCATTTATATAATAAGCATCGTTACTAGTCAAGAATTTCAAAACTTTAACAACGTCGCTGTAATTTGCCGACCGGCCCATTGGAAAATCCTCAGCCTTAAAAATATCGGTTTCCAAAGAGGCGGGAGAGATCATATTTACGTGGATTCCGTATCTTGCCTCTTCCCGTGCCATTATTTTTGTCAGGGAATAAAGTGCATTTTTGGCCATAAAATACGGTGTGGATTTTTCCGTAACAGTCATTGTTTCTGCTCCGACTGATCCGATATTTATAATGTGCCCGGATTTTTGCTTACGCATATTGAGCACGACCGCCCGAGAGCATAAAAAAGCAGAGTAGAGGTTTGACTCGAAAATATCCCTAAATTCGGAATTTGTGGTTTTGGAAAACTCTTTATACAGAAAATTACCGACGTTATTTACCAATATATCAACTTTCCCAAACCTTTTATAAACCTGGAGAAACATTGATCTGACCTGTTTCTCATCTGTTAAATCACCAAAGGCGATAATGGATTTTGGAGATTTTTTTCTGACCAGATTGAGTATTTTTTCCGCGTCACTTTTGCTTTTTCGAAAGTGGATAACGACTGTAAATCCGTCTTCGACCAAAGAAAACGCAATCGCCTTACCTAAACCTTTGGCAGAGCCAGTGACTACTGCAACCTTTTTCATAGTGCAAATTCTACCAGATTTTTACTTTTTGAATATGCTTTGACATCTTGCGGCAATTTCACTATCCTTGAAGCATGAAGAAATCGCTTATCGCACTAGCCATTGGTGCTGCTGTAATTTTACTTGCGGCAGCGGGCTATCTTATTTTCCAGAATCAAAAACTGATAACAAGGCTCTCCCAAACCTCACCCTCACCCTCACCCTCACCCTCTCCGTCGCCTCAAGAAAACATTCAAAAAGTGCAAGAATCACCACAATTAACTCCGTCACCAAAAACAATGACTCTTTCTGAGCTGCAGGAAAATATCGAAGCTTCTGTCAACTCCAAAAATACCCAAGCAATGGCTACATACATGACAAATCCTGTGTCTGTAATTCTGCAGGCGACTGAGTGCTGCGGCGAACAAACGCCAGACGAGGCAGTTGCCCAGCTAAGTTACGTTGAACCTGGTATACCTTTTAACTTTGACCAGAAAAATGAAACAATAAAAAATCTTAAGTCAAAAAATCCGGAGCTTGCCGGCACTTTTGTCGCAATATCACAAAACATGGAGTATTTAGTAGCATTCACAGTTAACAACCAGAATAAAATAACTCAGGTAAGATTTGCAGTCTCCTGGAAACTTTTTACCTATTGATTATCTGCCCAGCAACTTTAGTCCACGAATCATCGCCGTTTTCCTCTCTATATTGCCAAAAATGAACGCCCCAAAAACCGATTGATTTGATTTGGTAAGATTTTAAAAATCTGTCGGCGGCGGTAATATCATCGGGCTCAAAAGAAAGCAGAGGGTCTTTGGCTTCTTCGATTTTTTTAATATACGGCTCAGACTGCATTTCCAAAACCCACAAATCATTACCATTTGCTTCAACTGCTTCTTTTATTTTTGAAAAATCAGGAGAAAACACAAACCACGATTGAACAGGCCATACAAAATGGTCCGGCCAAAGAACATGGATCTCGCGGCCTAAAAACTTAGCCGTTATAAAATCCGTGCCCTTGGTTTTGAAAAAGGCATTAACTGCAAAAACATCTCCTTCTTTTAATATTGGGAGAAGCTTTTTCCAGCTTGTATCGTAAAATCCGGTAGCCGCGTGGTTTAAGATAATCGGCCGGCGTTTAGGATCAGACTGGCGCACAGCATCTACCTCTTTTGCGACAAAAAAGGGGTCAATTTTCCACTTATATACGTTCCCGATCAAAGGCTCATTTTCAACTTGCCAATAAATTATATTGTCAAAAGCTGAAAGCTCATCTATGACTTTTCCATCCATTGCCAAAATATCATCGGCAATTTGATGATCAGAATCAATAATCTCACCAAATTTTACCTGATCTTCAATTTCTCTTGGCCAATGATATTCAGGAAAGTAAGGGGTTTTGGCACCGATTGCCGCGATTACGCCAACATTGCGCTTTTGTGCTTCTGCAATTGCAAACTTTAGATTCTCGAAATTTTGGTTGAATTCACCGGTTGCCGGATCAACCATCTGATTCCAGAAAAAGGGAAGTCTAACCCAGTCGAATTCAAATTCCTCAAGCATTTCTACATAATCCTCTCGAGGATTATGACCATACCAGCCAGCTTGCTCAAAACTGTATGAGACGCCGTATAAAGGCCTGTAATCGGTTCTGATTTGACGAACGGGTATCGGGTTCAAAAATGCCGTGATAACAAAAACAAACGTAACAAAAAAAATGAGCAAAAATGCCCGAATAATCATGGAGAAATCTTAACATAGAACCGATTTGAATTGATGATATACTTAAATTGAAAACAAACTTACCAAACGATGAACGAACTGTTCCATAAAATTGCAGCTAAAGTTTCCTACTTTGCGGGATCTCCAATAACCTTTATAGGAGCGATTTTTATTATCGCCGTTTGGGGTCTTTCCGGATCCGCCTTTAATTTTTCCGACACGTGGCAGCTGGTCATCAATACAGGCACCACAATCGTCACCTTCTTGATGGTCTTTTTAATCCAAAACACCCAAAATAGAGACGCTAAGGCATTTCATTTAAAATTAGACGAATTGCTAAAAGGCGTCAAAGGCGCAAGAGCCGGGCTTATCGATATCGAAGAGCTGCCGGATTCGGAACTCGAAAAATTTCACGATGAGTTTAAAAAACTGCACGAACATTATGCCGAAGAGTTGGCAAAACGCAGACAACGAAGGCTCAAAAAAACAAGCGTTTCTGCAAAAACACCCTAGTTTTAAAGCGCAAGCTAAATTTGAGAGATACTTACTGTAGCCCTAAGGCTGCGATAACTTCGTCGGCGGAATTATAAGTACCTTCCGGCAGTTTTCCACCAAATTCCTTTTTATCTTCTTCAGAAAAATCAGAAAGGTTGTCGCATTCCGCAACCAGATCGGCTTTTGTGGCCGGATAAGTTTGATGGGTTTTTAAATGATCGATAGTACCTTGTGCATTTTGCATAAAATCACCTCCTGTCTAATCTTTCGTTGAAAAAACATCATATCACACAATCTGGCTTTTGTAAGACAAATTTTGTGCCGGCACGTAGATCGAAGATGGTGAGCACTCGAACCACAATATCGAAGACCCTGAACGAAGTCGAAGGAGAACTTTTTGGCTTCAAAATCAATTTCGAATGAATCAATAGTAGTATTCATTACGAACCAATTTTTCTCTTTTCTACCCTGATAGTGCCGAATTTTGCCTCTTTTTCTAAGCTAGTATTTTTTCGAACTTGTGTAAGCCATAAATCTTGATTCGACGTATTTTTGTCGGGTTCTATTATCAAATATCTTATATTTTCGCACGGCTTTTGAGGCTGTTGGTATTTTTGGTAATTTTTGATGAAAAAATCGGGAATACCGGGAAAAGTTGTGTATTCGCAAGGTACGTATTTATATTTTTGGGTGCCCCTCCACCAATACAAATATTGATATGGATAATCGTAAACAGATGGTAAATAGCTGTAAACGTAAAAACCCTTTCCTTGACTTTCTTGATATGTCCAGTCGACGGCTGCAAGCTCGTTTACTAAAAGACTAGCGTCATCTGTTGGCCGAAAGTTGTAGGCGTAGTTTTTAACAAAAACCGGAACTTGAAGAAGCATGATAGCCAAATACAGAGGGATTACGTATCTTTTACGAAGGCGGCTTATTACAAGTAGTATTGCTATGAAAAAGAGTGGAGGAAGGTAGACTGTATCCCAAGGGTGCCAACCTGTGTTTGAAGAAAACCAAAAAAAAGTAAATAAAGTTAAAAGAAGAGTCAATATATAGAATTTTTTTATAAAAACGTTTGCTTTTTTTAGCCTGAAAAGAAAGGCTATGGTTGTTATTGCCACAATAATAGAGATAAGGGCGTTTTGGGGAATCAAACCTTCCTGAATAATTGTAATTATTTCTTCTGCAAATTTTTGAAATTGGGTACTTGATATGAAATTGCTTTCAGCTGCTGCGTGTTTTTGAATGGCATTCAATTGGGCAAAACCCGTCAGAATTTCTGAAATTACTCTTGCGGAATGCACTAGTACGAGTGCGAGAATTCCGACTAAAAAGTGTTTTATTGTTAATTTCTTTTTGAGAAGGGACCAGATGCCTACGGTGAGAAACAGTGCAATAAAAGGGGGAAGGCTGGCGATTTCGAAGTGGGAAGGAAGGGCGCTGACGACAGCTGCCAGGATAAAAGCTGTTATGTTGCCTTGAAGTACTTTTGAAAGCAGTAGTATTTCGAAAATGGCGATTGAGACTAACGGAAATGGGCTAAATGCAAAGCGAGTGGTATCGTAATACGGCCAAAAGAATTGAATCGATGCACCTATTACAATTGCAACTTTTGGTGAAACTTTTTTGGCAATTTGCCACATTAATATTGCTGTTGTTGTAGCATTTAGCAAAAAAAGCATAAAAAGCGAGCCGAATGGGTGGAAATTAAAGATAAGTAAACCTATGCTTATGAAATATAGCTATAGGAGGCCATGATAAAATCCTTGGATACTTGTTTCCTGGCCAACTAAAGGGTGTAGGCGAAAAAAGATAATTTCTCTGGCCTTGGTTGCTTCGTTGGCAATATCCATGGTGAAGTAAAAATTATTACCGATGGTAGGGATAATTCTCAGAGCTAGGCCAAGGGCAAGAATTATTAGAGCACCAATCAAAAATTGGTTTTTGTTCATTACAGTATTACTACTGATTTTAAACTGTCTTTTTGTGAAATAGGAAGTAATGGATTTTGCAGTCGGAAACTCGATGTGTAAACATTCCGTCTTGCACTATACGGATGAATTTTCTTACGTGGATTAGTTTGATTACTTTTACAAACGCATTTTGTGCCGGGAGTCCCGCCAAAGGCGGATAAACTCCGTCGTGACTCGCACGACTCAGCACCAAGGCACAATTTTAATGACTAAAGTCACAAAAATTGTGCCGGCACGTAGACGATGTTACTTGTCTTGAACGAAGTCGAAGGAGAACTTTTTGGCTTCAAAATCAATTTATCTAAAGAATTTTGCATCGTTTGATGAATGATGTTAGAACTTATTTTTTCTCTTTGCCCAAAGCTACTACTTTCATGGTAGAGGGATCGAATTTTTCGCAAAGATCTTTAACTTTCTTTACAAAAGTTTGAAATTCTTTCGTTCGCCGCCACCTCTCAATTGTTGCCAAATCTGGCCATGGACCAAAGGAAATGAAACACCTTGGATTATTAATATCCTGAAGAAGGTATGGTGCTCCTGACCCTAGTTTATCTCGAACACTCCAATTTGCAAACGCCTCCCATTCTCTAACAAAGTCTTTCTCTTTTCCTTCTCTGGCCACCCAGATACCTGAGGTAAAAAGTTGATTCAAGTTATACATAAATTATTATACTCCGCCTGAGAATGCTGTCGGATTTTTTTGGGTTTTATACAGAGATTAGCCTACTGTTTTAACCTCAATTACATCTTCTAGTGGAATGTCGACACTGGCATGAGCTTCTCTTACCTTGTCTGCACTCTCCGCTTCGGTTATGCAGTAAGCAAAGCCTTTTTCAAGACTGTAGTAGGCATGGGTTGCATTAAGGCCCATTTTGCTTGCCGCATCTTTATATTTGTGGAATCCGTCTGCTGCTGCCTGATCGGTCATCGCGCCTATATCAGCCGTTTTGTGAACTCCTAAAAACTGTGCCATTTTTGTTTCACCTCCTTACTTGTAGTGAGTATATCATGTGCTGAAAAGCTGAATTCTGAGCTGAAGTGCCGAGAGTCACTTCTCCTTCGATAAACTCAGGATCAGTATAAACTCCGTCGTGCTACGCACGACTCAACACCAAGGCAGAATTTTAGTGACTAAAGTCACAAAAATTCTGCCGGCACGTAGACGATGTTACTTGTCTTGAACGAAGTCGAAGGAGAACTTTTTGGGTTCAAAATCAAAATAACTTTTTATGAAGCGAGTACCTGTTGTCTGATCTCTCGAGGAAACGCATGTGATGTTTCTTGTAAAAACTTCGATGCATCTAGGATTTCTAATAAAAGCAAGTCCCCTTTACTGGAAAAGTGGGAAATTATACTTCCAGATTGTTGGGCGTCGTCAATTTTCCCTTTACCCATAAAGACCATCAGAACGTCATCTTCTTTGTCGTATCGATATTTAATATTCGCCATATCTGCCTTTTCTGCAAATGTAAAAAGTTATGACAATTATATCACCTTTTTCTTCTTTGTGGACGACTCTAAGGATGTAATTCTCATTAAATGACGAAGATGAAATCAGGTTTCCATTATCTCGTGATTGGTACTTGGGGGCTTTAATAACTCTGGATATCTGAGTTTTGGTTACAATAATCCCAAAAACTCTGAAGTCCGAAAACTTTTTAAGTGCGTGGCTGGTATAGGAAACCTTCACGCTCAAAGTATAACATCAGATAACTTTTTGGGTTCAAAATAAAATTATCTAATAGCAATTTTTAAAAAACTATTTATCTTCCGGCTGCGCGTCGAATTCTTTTTGGAACTTTTCCATCCACTGTTTAACCGCTTCTGGCTCCATATTCGCATGTTGTTCTTTCATCGCCTCCATTGCTTCAATATGAACTTTATCTCCTTTAGCCACCATTTCCATTGCATGTTTTTTACTATTCTCTATTATTTCTTCAGGAGATTCACCATGGATAAGTGCATCACATGGTCCATATAACTGTTTACATGTCATTGTTTTCATATAAATCACCTCCTCATGCTATATTTCTCTCTTTTTCGTTTTTAGAGCCTTTTGCTCCATCAGTAGAATAATATCAGAAGTTCTAACCTCCGAGTCTGGATATCAGAAAATCGAGGTCATCGACTCTGATGAGTCTCAGACTCAGAAGAGCTAAAAATGTGTTGTGCCAGGAGTCACTTCATATACATTCAGTATAAACTTTGTCGTCTGGCGACGACTCAACACCAAGGCACAATTTCCGTAACTTTAGTTACAAAAATTGTGCCGGGAGTCGGAGTCGAACCGACATAGCCCGTTTTTCAGACGGGTGCGTTGACCACCTCTGCCATCCCGGCAAGTTTAATCTAAAGCTACTCCGAGCCCTATAAATTTTAACTCAACAGTTCCGGTATTTCTAATTTGATGGACTTGACCTGCAGGAACGATTATTCTGTCTCCCGAAACGATCTTCTCTTTTTCCCCATCAACTTCGATTTCTCCCTTGCCTTCTTCAAAGTAAAAAATTTCATCCATAGTAGGATGCGAATGGGCAACATGGGTAGTTCTTGAAGGAATTTTGCAAAGCTGAAACATCATCAACTTTGAATCCGGATCGGCTTCCTCTTGACGTACCAGCACCTTTTTATAAACTCCCGGATTTTGCGGATCTTCATGACTACCCGGCTCCCAGTCTCTGTCTTTTCTGTTAACTTTTTTCACTGATTTTAACAATGTGCTTGCACTGAGGCCATCTGGCATCAGGCCGAAGTGGGCACTGAGGGACTCGAACCCCCGACCTCCTCGGTGTAAACGAGGCGCTCTAACCAGCTGAGCTAAGTGCCCAAAAAGTGCGGACGAGAGGACTTCCTTCAACTTCGTTCAGGATAAACTTCTCGTCTTCTCTTTTCGCCTTCATCAATCTCAGAGCATCCTGAGCTTGTCGAAGGGTGCGGACGAGAGGACTCGAACCTCCACATCCTTACGGATACAGCCCCCTCAAGGCTGCGCGTCTACCGGTTCCGCCACGTCCGCATCTGTGCCCTGGGGGAGAGTCGAACTCCCACGCTCTTGCGAACACAAGTTCCTGAAACTTGCCTGTCTACCAATTCCAGCACCAGGGCATGCGCGCTTGCCCCGCATAATGTCCGCATTTGTGCGGGGTCTACCAATTCCAGCACTTCGGCTATCAGGAACCTAAATTTTATCACAAGATTTACTTGTTTGTCGCTTGAGATTTAGGATATAATTTAAAACTGATCGCGGGTGTAGTTTAGTGGTAAAACGTCCGCTTGCCAAGTGGAAGAGCGTGGGTTCGATCCCCATCACCCGCTCATAGAATATTAGTAGCCAGAGCGAACAATTTTAACTATATCATCAGCCTTCGGCTGGCCGACGAATCTTTTATCCCCAATTACAATTGTCGGCAAAGCCTCAACCTTGTATTGCTCAGCAAGCTCCGGCTGTTCGGTTACATCTATTACCTGATAGGAAAACGGCTGAACACCTTCAAGCGCTTTTAATAGCTTCTGGAATTCATCCATAGCCACTTGGAAATAAATAGAACTCTTGCTTGTAAATAGTAAGATCTTTGTCGGTTCTGCCATCTTATTCTGGATTTTTGAATCCCTCTATTCTCTTTGCGCTTCCGCCCATCAGATTCTCCAGCCCCAAAAAGCCCTTGCCCAAACTTATACCTTTATTGTCAATTACCAACTCATGCAGCTGCTTATCGTGCTCTGATGCCCTTGCCTTGATAACCGCCAAGGCTCTTTTGATCTTACCTTCTACCTCAACGTATTTAATAAGAATTACATTATCTGCCATTGTCGAAAGATTGGATTCTGTTATCTCTGAAACATCAAGCAGGGTAGAAATTGTGTCGGTGATTAAAGAAGTCACGCCTTTGTTTTTTAGATAAACATTAAGGCCAATTACAAACTCTCTGAATTTATTGGGAGCATAAATTCTCTCCAGTGCAGATAAAGAGTCTATGACGAATCGTTTGACATGTGCCGCTTCGACAATATCTTTTATACGTTTGTAATGCTCCTCTGCTTTGAGCTCTTCGGGAACAGAACAAATCAGCTTTACTTTTCCTTCTTTGACCAACTCTCTAAGCTGCCAGCCGAAACTTTCGGCATTTCTATAGAGCTGTTCCTGCGATTCCTCAAAGGCAAAAAATAGGCCATTTTCGCCTTTTCTTGCTCCTTCAACCATAAATTGCAGTGCCAGAACGGTTTTACCCACACCCGAAGGACCGCTAATTAAAGTGACAGAGTCCTCATAATATCCTCCAAAGAGCATTTGGTCTAACTGCCCAATACCTGTCGTTATCTTAACCGTAGATGATTTCTGACCTGCATAAGAAGGCTTTGGCCTTGGAAAAACATTTATGCCGTCACTTCGAACCAATAGGGGAGTATCCTGAGTTTCGTGAGATGTTCCCCTAAACTTGAGAATTTCTATACTTCTTCGTCTGTCACGGTGCTCCTCATCAAGGTAGTTATGAAGTAAAATTACGTTATCCGAAACAAACTCTTCTACTCCGAATCTTCCGACCCTGCCCTCCGCCTCGCCTATTTTTTCTGCAGTTATTAAAGTTGTAATACCGATCTTTTTTAGTTTTGCTGCAATTCTATAAAGTTCACGCCTTATTTTTGCCTGGTCAGTGTATCTTGGAAAAAGTGCCGAAATTGAATCAATCGCCATTCTTTTTGCACCTACTTTTTCGACAGCGTGCAGAAGCCTTGCTAAAAATGCCCCAAGGTCAAATTCTCCCACTTCAACAGATTCATCTTCGGAAGGTGATGCGTCAACAAAAGCAAACTTGCCCTCTTTGAGATATCTGCTCAAGTCCCAGCCGAACCCCAGCATATTTTTAATAATATCATCCGGTATTTCCTCGAACGTTACAAAGACACCGTTTTCGGCGTATATTTCGATGCCTGCCACCAAAAATTGCATTGAAAATATCGTCTTTCCGGAACCTGAAGTCCCTGAAATTAACGTACTCCTACCTTGAGGAATACCGCCATGCGCAATCTCGTCAAAACCTTCTACTCCCGTCTTTACCTTCAGAAGGGATGAAGAGGAAGCAAATTGACTTCCGGCTGCAGTTTTCTGGAGTGCGCTGCCTTGAATGACTGGCTGGGCAGGGTCGGCCATATGTATATTATTTATTCATCCTGCCTTTTTTAGCAAGAAGCATACCTAGAAAAAAGAAGCCCACTTGCCTGAAAATTGACATTGCACGCTCAAAATGCGATATTAGGGCAAGACCATGTTAAAAAGACTTGGCCTTGTTTTTTTATGGTTCCTGGCTGCACCTGTAACCATAACCGCTTTAGCGATCTCTCTCCAAAACCAAGAGGCTGGTAAAAAAGCTTCAATTTCTCAACCGATAATAGTCTCTAATGACACGGCAGGTCCAAACACTATAGAAGGACAGGTTTTGTCGGTTAAAATAGAAGACATGCGGCCTTACATTGTAGAGAATTTCCTCAAAAACACGACCCTTGAAAGTCATTCGGAATTTATGGTTAAAACCGCCGATAAGTACAACATCGATTACAGATTAATTCCGGCAATTGCCATGAAAGAAACCGGCGGGGGCAATGCCTCACCTTCGGAAAGCTATAACGCCTGGGGATTCGGTAACGGTTCGACGCAATTTACATCGTGGGAAGGTGCGATAGAATCGGTTGCAAAAACTTTAAAAGAAAAATACATTGACAGAGGAATGGTAACGCCTGAGGAAATTATGCCGATTTATGCACCTCCTCAAATGTACACAGGCGGCAAATGGGCCAAAGACATCAACTTCTTCTTCTCGCAAATGGAATCGCTCGATTGAAATCGTAGTCCTTAGTTCATAGTCATTAGTTGTTAAGACAGTCTTCGTAGTAAAATCGAAATCGTGGATTTCAAGTTATTCCTGGCAACTTTGGCAGGTAAAATTTTGGCTTTTGTAATCGGCGTCTTCGGCGGAGGAGCAACAGCTGCTCCCGGTCTTTACGCTCTTAAAATAGACCCTAATTTTGTTTCTAAACTTTCCAAACAAATTCCTCAAGGCTCTATCATTATTTCCGGAACCAACGGTAAAACAACCACTGCCCGTCTAACATACGACATTCTTTCCATAAAATATCAGGTTATCCATAACCGCCAAGGCTCCAATTTATTGCGAGGCATCGCCTCGACTATGATTACCAACTGCTCAATATTCGGGAAACTTAAATTCGATCTGGCCCTATGGGAAGTTGACGAAGCAACACTCCCTGAAGCAATTAACAATGTTTTTCCCAAAACAATAGTCCTTTTGAACCTTTTTCGGGATCAGCTGGACAGATACGGAGAGGTGGATTCGACAAGAGTCAAATGGCAAAAAGCCTTAAGAACTCTTCCCAAAAACACAACTTTAATTCTCAATTGCGACGATCCGGGCATTAGTATTTTAGAAAAATCATTTGCGGGCAAAAAGATCTTCTTCGGCGTTTCAGATAGTAAAGTCAGACTTCCTGCGGTTGCAACTGTTGCCGATGTCAAACACTGCTTAGTCTGCGCCGCAGGTCTGATTTTTACCGCGCAGCTTTCTGCACACCTTGGGCATTACCGCTGTCCAAGCTGTAATTTCAAAAGACCAATCCCAAGTATTTCTGCAACAAATATAATTTTCAAACCTGATTTCTCAACATCGATTTCTCTTAACTTGGGCAATCAAACATCAACCGTCAACTATCCTCTTCCGGGGCTTTACAACATTTACAACGTACTGGCTGCGTCAGCAACGGCTCTAAACTACGGAATTGATCTTGCAACTGTTATAGAAAAAATAAAAAAATTCTCAACTGCCTTCGGTAGATTCCAAAAAACAACAATTAATGACAGAGAACTTTTGACATTTTTGATTAAAAATCCGGCAGGGGCAAACGAAGTTTTAAGAATAATCTCAAATCTGTCAAAGGTCAATCTGCTCATAATCTTAAACGACAAAATAGCAGATGGACGTGATGTCTCATGGATATGGGATACGGATTGGGAAATCTTAAAAAACAAAGTTGACAATGTTTTCATCTCAGGGATTCGCCGTTTCGATATGGCTCTGCGGTTAAAATACGCAGGGTTCAAATTGAGTAAAAATAATGTATATAAGGAAGTAAATTACTCAATCTTAAATGCTCTTCAAAAACTGAGCACTAAAGATACTCTGATAATTCTGCCAACGTACACAGCGCTTCTGGATGTACAGAAAACTTTAAGCAGGGCGGGGGAGAAAGTTACAAAATGGCAAAAACAATGACCTTAAACATCTGTCATCTTTATCCGGACCTTATGGACACCTACGGCGATAAAGGCAATACCGTAACTTTCCAAAAAAGATGCCGGTGGCGGGGAATTGACGTCAAAGTTGCAAATATCAGCGTCGGTCAACCGCTTTCGAATTTTGATTTTGACTTTTATTTTTTCGGTGGGGGCCAAGATAAAGCTCAAACAATAGTTGGCATAGATCTGCAAAAGAAAAAACGTCATCTGGAAACAGCGGTTAATAATGGCGCAGTTTTACTTTCCATATGCGGCGGCTACCAGTTACTTCAGAAATATTTTAAAACAAAAACGGGTGAAATTATAAAAGGCATCGGCCTATTTGATGCTTTTACAGTTGGATCAGATGAGCGCATGATCCAAAACTTGCTTGTTGAGATAAATTCAGAATTAGAGCAAGACATCAAGGATAGCTATCAAACTACAGACTACCGACTATCGACTACCAACTTGATTGGTTTCGAAAATCACAGTGGCAAAACCTATTTAGGAAAAAACGTACAACCTTTGGGCAGAGTTATCAAAGGTGCCGGCAATAGCGGTGAAGACAAAACCGAAGGGGCAGTTTATAAAAACGCTTTTGGATGCTATCTCCACGGATCGTTACTTCCTAAAAATCCGCATTTTGCGGACTATCTGATTGTAAAATCGCTTGAAAGGCGCTACGGAAAAGTTAAACTAAAACCCTTGAATGACGAAATCGAATGGCTGGCTCACAAGTCTGCAATTGACCGTACTCGCTCCCAAACCTAAAATTTGATAAAATCATAAATGCGCCGAGGTGGCCCTTCGTATTCACTCAGGGTAAACTTCACGAGTAGACCCTAGTGTGGAAGACCTCGTTTTTAGCTTCGCAAAAAGTGGCAGACGCGCAAATGAACCCGGGTGGTGGAATTGGTAGACACGCTGGTTTTAGGAACCAGTGCCCGTAAGGGTTTGGGAGTTCGAGTCTCCCCCCGGGTACAATTTATATCAGCAAACCTTAAAATTTAATACTTAAGAAAAAATTTATGGAAGGTTTCTGATATTTTTCTCGTCTAGACTCGAAAAATGAAAATTAAATTCCTCGGAACTTCTGCCGGATGGCCTCTACCAAGACTCGGATGTAACTGCGAGATTTGCTCATCGAAAGACCCAAAGGATACGCGTACCCGAACCCAACTTTTGGTAAACGACAAAATTCTTCTGGATGCAGGGCCTGATACCTACAAGCATCTAGTTTCGAATAACCCCCAAAAAATTGAGGCAATTTTTATAAGCCACGCGCATCATGACCACGTTTTGGGACTGTGGGATATTTCCCACATCTACAACCGACAGCAAGTTCCAATTCTTTTCGTAACTCAAGCTGTATTAAACGGAATTAAAAAAATCTTTGATACAAATCTGCTTAAATTGAAAGTGGAAGTTATCAAACCCTCAGAAAGGGTCCATCTTAAAAACACTAAGGTTACTTACTTTCCGGTTGTCCACGGAAATACACCTGCCTTCGGTATCAAAGTCAAAGAATCCAAAATCTTAGCCTATATTCCGGACTTCAATAAAATTTTGCCTTCGTCTCAAAAAGTAATCCGAGACTGCGATTTACTTGCAATTGACGGATCATCCCTTGGCAAAATTGGTAAAACCCAGGGCCATATTTCAATTGCCGACGGAATACAGATTTCTAAAAAACTGAAAGCAAAACAAACGTATTTTATTCATATCGGGCATAAATCCGCAACTCATAGATCCCTTGAGATTTATTTGAAAGAAACCGCGGGACCGAATTTTCACCCTGCTTATGATAGGCTTGACTTGAACCTTTGAGTTTTGCATTTAGCCTCAAAAAGTAGTAAAATATAGGAAATGAAAACCGCACAGGCGGCAAATACTATTAAAACGATAGGGGAAGCCACTTTTGAAAAATTAGGCGGTGACTTGATAAGCCCAATAATCGACGAAGCTAAAAGAGAACTTGGGCTTGGCAGTTTTCTTGGTTCGGGAAACGGCATTAGCTCAAGACGAAAAGAAATGGGCCAAAAAGAACTCAAGTGGGCAAGAGAAGAAAGAGAATTGGAAGAAAGGACAGAAGAAGATGATTCCAGCTCTGATCAAAAAGCCACAGAATTAGCCTTGATCCTTCAGGAATACCGAAATCATGATTCCCAAAGCGGCAAAAGCAAAGAGGAAAAGGCACTCGAAGCAGAATTTGTAGAACTTCGCGAAGAAGTTGCCAAGCTTGCCAAAGCATCCGGTGTTAAGACTACCGCATACTTAGAAACTATGCCCAAAAAAATCGGCCTTCTTGATGTAACAAGACTCAAGACAATAATTAAAGATTTAACCGCCAAAGTCGAGGATTCGAAAAATGGAAAGGACATGGTTGCCCAAAGGGAAAACGCCAAAAGGACAACCGGAATGCTTGCCTGGGTTTCGGGTAAGCAAATGAAGGTTCACGAACAGGGAACGCTGACGCTTCAGGGATAATTAGCTATTAATATTTAAATTTGATAAAATTTTTAAACTCAAAAAATACTAATGTGTTTTTTGAAAAGGAGAAATAACGAGGCGCTAAAGTTTTGCTTTGAAACAAAACGGGCTAGCCGAGTTCATTTCGACGTGGGTTCGTAGCTCAGCTGGTTAGAGCGTCACGTTGACATCGTGGAGGCCACAGGTTCAAATCCTGTCGAACCCACACTAGAGTAGAATACACAAACAAAGTAATTCCCATTACATGATTGCTGTACAACAATATAGAATGTAAAATTGAAATGGTGGAATCAGAAAAAGGTAATCATCAACCAGCAATAAAAAGGCGGGGAACAGCTAAAGATTTCCCTGCGAGACCCCCTTCAGACATGGGGCCGACTCAAGGAGGAGATGTCAGAAGGAGTTTTGGCGGATACGGAGAGAGGAATATACCGAATGTAACTCAGAGCGCCTTCGACGAGAAAGGGGACCTTACTACTGTAATCCAAGCGAATTCTTATAGGGGACTTGCTGGACATACACCCATAGAGGAACAGTCACGTCGCTCAGCACAAGGGACCAGAACACCGGAACAAGACCAACTAGCAGAAGATCAAAGATGGGCCATTAGTAGAGATACCGCAAGAAGAAATGCCAGAAGAAGAAAAAAGTAATCAAAATCAAAAAGTAGTCGAAAAATACTACATCGAGGTCAGCGCTTCTGCCAAAAAGCGCTTTTTAATCGGCCTTGCCGGCGGAATCGGCTGGGGAATAGGCTTAACATTCGGAACGGCGGCAATCATTTATATGGTGGGCATTTTAGTTTCCAAGGTGGATTTTGTGCCGGTCTTCGGTAAGTTTGCCGCGGATGTGATAAAATCCGCCCAATCCAATCTCACAACACGATGAGCAAAGTAAACCTAAAAGATCACCGCGAAATTGGTCGCGAGCTTGATCTTTTTTCATTTCACCAGTATGCTCCGGGAGCCATTTTCTGGCACCCCAAAGGCTGGCTAATTTACAGAACCTTAGTTGATTTCATAAGGGGAAAAACCGAGGAAGAAAACTACTTGGAAATTTCTACTCCCGTAATGATCAAAAACCAGCTTTTTGTCGAATCCGGCCACTTTGAACACTTTGGTGAAAACATGTTTAACCTCAAGGTTGACAAAGAAGATTATTCACTGAAACCTATGAATTGTCCGGAATCGGCAATAGTCTTCCGGTCAAAAACCAGAAGCTACAATGATTTGCCGTTAAGACTCAGCGAATTTGGAACTCTGCATAGAAGAGAGCTCTCCGGCGTCCTTGGAGGACTTCTAAGAGTTCGTCAATTCACAATAGACGATGCTCATATATTTGCAACATCCGAACAAATCCATACCGAAATACAAAAACTTTTAAAACTCACAGCAGAAGTTTACAAATCTTTGGGATTTAAGCCGAGGTTTTATTTAGCCACCAAACCCGACAAGGCGATGGGCGATAAGGAAAGCTGGAAAGAAGCTGAAAAAGCCCTGGAAAAAGCGCTCAAGGAGTCGAAAGTCGCCTTTGACATAAAACCCAAAGACGGCGCTTTTTACGGCCCCAAAATAGACATCCACATATACGACTCGCAAGACCGTGACTGGCAGCTGGCCACAATCCAACTAGACTTTCAAATTCCCCAAAGCATGAAATTGGAATACGTTGACCGCGACGGATCAAAAAAACAACCCGTGATGGTACACCGGGGAATTTTCGGCTCGCTGGAAAGGTTCATCGGAATACTTCTGGAACACACCCAGGGCAACCTTCCCGTCTGGCTTTCACCAATTCAGGCAATTGTACTTCCGGTTTCCGACAAATTTACGGATTTTGCCCAAAAGACTGCACAGAAAATTAAATCAAACAGAGTAAGAATAGAAATCGACAAGCGCAATGAGACTCTGCAGGCTAAAATCCGTGATGCGCTTTTTCTTAAAATTCCCTATATTCTGGTTGTCGGAGAAAAGGAACAAAAAAGCGGTAAACTATCAATACGGGAAAGAAACCAAAAGGATCTTCACCAAATGAAAATAGAAGAGCTTATTGCCAAAATTCAAGCGGATATTGAAAAAAAAGTTTAAAAAATGATAACATCCTGCCTACGAGTGGAAAAAATATCGGAGGTTAAAAGTAAAGAGATTTTATAGACTTAATCAGCAAATAACGGCACGGGAAGTAAGAACAATAGACGAGGAAGGTAAACAGATTGGTATACTTTCGCTTTCCGAAGCGTTGGAAAAAGCCAAAGAAACAGAGCTG
>Ga0209541_10001036_pt1 | contig 55281 bp, 38 predicted proteins | sample RifCSPlowO2_01_FD_184027 | JGI IMG/M metagenome (GOLD analysis project Ga0209541, IMG submission 184027) | Groundwater microbial communities from Rifle, Colorado - Rifle CSP2_plank lowO2_0.1 (SPAdes) (version 2) | ecosystem: Environmental > Aquatic > Deep subsurface > Groundwater | place... | reverse complement strand
TCCCCGATTGATTCCTTCAGCCGGCACTTCAGCCGCCCCAATAATATGGATGGGCTGATCCGGATCTTGATTTTTTTGACCGACGACTAGACGAATGGCGGTAGAACCGATATCTAATCCGGCAATTAAATCTTGGTCAGGCACACTATTTTTGTAGTTAATTTAGTTAATTTAGTTTAGTTCCAATGGAAATATATTAACATAAAAATGGTAAAATCACAACCTACTTTTAGCTAAAATCTTTTGCTCTAAACGCCTCATTACCCCAGTTTGCCGGGGTTTTTCGTGGTCATAACCCAAAAGGTGTAAAATACCGTGGATAAAAAGTAATTCCAGTTCTTTAAACACAGTTTGACCATTCTGCTTAGCCTGTTTGACTGCCTGCGGATAACAAATAATTACTTCACCTAGATATATTGGGGTCGAACTCTTAAGATTAAGCCGGCGATTATCACCCTCACTAAAACTCAAAACATCAGTGACTTGATTTTTACCCCGATATATTTGGTTTAATTTTTTAATAGTCTGGTTGCCAACAATCGCAATTGAAACTTTCGCTGGCCACTTAAATTTTAATTCCTTAGAAATTTTATTTAGCCACTGGTGAAAGCTACTTTTCGGAATAATTTTGCCAGCTTGTTGATTAACTTCAAAATTAATCATTGCTTATGGTAATAATCTAAAATTTTTAACCATGACATTGAAAGTAGTAATGAAATTAGCTTCCTCCAGGCTGCCGGTGTTATAAGTAATAAGATAAATCCGGCTCAAGTTGTCAGGATTAACCAAATAATAAGTCGCCTGATCAGCCGAACGAATGCCGCTCAAATTATTAATTCTGACTTGGGTCACTGAATCCAAACTAATGGCGGGAAATTGCTCTTGATACCAATTCAACAAAGCTAAATTATTAGGGTTAAGAATCATTAAAACTTCGACAAATTCACCACTCTGGGCTTGAAAAATTATTTCCTCACCTAGTTCTCTGACTTGCCAAACACTCGGATAAATAATTGAGTATTCAGAACTGTTATAAGTTCTTATTAACCCTGAATCAGCCAAAGTCACCGCTGGCCTGGTTGGGTCATATCCACTTATTAATTCGCTGCCATCCATATAACCGTCGCTGTCACTGTCATTAACTTCAGGATTAGTACCAAATAAGGCCTCTTCAGCCGTTGTCAAATTATCTCCATCAATATCCGCTGAAGATTTTAACGGCTCAGTTGGAGTGGAAGTGCTGGTATTAGTATTAATATTCTCGTTAGTATTGACATTAACGTTAGCGTTTACATCGGTAGTGGTGCTGACGTTAGTATTAACATTCAAATTTTGATTAAGATTAGTGTTAACGTTCTCATTTACTGGCGGCTCAAAATTTTGATTAACTGACTCATTGGTAACAGGTTGATTAATATTTATATTAGCCGGCCCTGGCTGATTTTTACTAAAATTCTCAATTAAAAAATAGCCCGCCACTGATAAAGTAGCGATTAATAGAATGCCTATAACAATAATGACGATTAAGCCGGTCCGCTTCCTTTTGGGTACAATATAAAAACGCGGCGGCATCACGTGAGTCTGCTCAGCAATCTGGGGGTTAATTTCTAGTTCCTCAGTTTTAGCTTTTTTTGATTTTTTTCTATCTGATTTTTTACCAAACATAATAATATTTTAACACTCATACTAGCAAGCCTCCTAATGTACCCTCTCGACAAGCTCGAAGAATACATTTTGGCTTATCCTTAAAAAGGGTCCATTAAATCTCAAATAGCCGGCCCGAACCCTTGGGATCATAGCCGTTTCTTATTTCTTCGCCATCGAGAAAACCATCCCCATCAGTATCCGCCTCAGTTGGATCGGTTTCGAAAACCTTGGCTTCATCTCGATCAGTTAATCCGTCGCTGTCTGAATCAACTTTCAACGAATCAGTCCCATACATTGATTCTTCCTCGTCCGTCAATCCGTCCCTGTCGCTATCAAGCGGGGCGGGTGGCTCAACATTCTGATTGACAGGCTGATTAACGTTTTGATTAGCTGAAGGCTGATTAACGTTTTGATTAAGCGGTTCACCGCTTAAAACCGATGAATTAGGCGATGAGACAACAAATTGATTATAGACATACCAGCCTGCAATAGCTAAACCGCCGCCGAGAATCAAGACTAAAAAAATAGCAATAAAAACTTTGCGGTTTCGCTTGACAAAAGGCTCCTTAATCTCCGCTTTAGGACGGGCAGGCTCAGCCGGCCTAGCTGGCCCTAGGGTTGATAAAGGCACAGACGGTCCGCGGGTCTGATCCGAGGCAGCACTAGCATCCATGTCCACATCAGCTAAAATATCTTCTGGCCCTGGTGGTTTAGGTAAAACTGAACCACTACCGGCCACTGGACTCGTCGGCAGGTTAGCCGGCGGTTCAGGCTGATTAACTAATGGTCCTCCTTGATTTGAATTTGGTTTTTGATCAAACATAAATATTACGGCTTAATATTTATTTATTATAAATTAATTTTCACGCGATAGAAAGCTCGGCCGTGGTTAGGCGGACAATTCCCAACAGGATCAGGCCAGATAGTATCTGGATAATTATACTTTTCGATATTTAACTCCCCAAACACACCATTGCCCGCAGAATCAATTGTAACAGTAATCCATGGAGATGAAGGAAAAGAATCATCATAGTTTAAATGTTTCCAGTTGAGCCCCCTACCATCAAGCGGCGGTTCACTGCTATTATCATTAAAAGAAACAGCTCGAAGAGGAAATGCAGTCCCAGTATCTCTTTCAGTTTTACCATATTGGCCAGAATTTATTAAACTACACATTGCCGTATCATCAAAATTAGCAAAAGCACCTCTCAAAGCATAACCAAGGCACGTATACTCTTCAACTACGAAAGTAATTACATTAATCTCATCATCAATCTCACCATCCTTGAAAAATTGATCAACAACGAAGGTTTGATCATATGGATCATTATTATCTCGACCAAAGATTTTTCCATTTGGATTGATATTAGGATCCCGGCCAGCATAAAAATTACCAGTCAAAAACTGTCCTTCAGGATGGTCAGAATTAGCCACCCAGATTCCTAAATAGTCATCCCCTCCAAAAACCGCTCGACAGGAATAAGAAGAACCGCTGTTGCTGCAAGCTGGGGCAGTTGAATCACCCGGGCAAGGATCAACTGCCAAATAACCCGCTGAAACACAAGTAAAGCCATTAGTTTTATTAGTCCCGACTGCCCGGCTGGCACCTGTATGGCTCGTACAGCCAATGGCACAATAATTATTATTATCAAGGTCATTAGTTGGATCATAAGGACAAGGATCATTATTATTACAAGAACCGTCTAAATCGTCATCTTCACAATAAACGCATTGAGGAATATTGTCGCAGCGACAAGGCGGTCCGCCAGGGATACTAGTGTCACAAGGACTTCCGGTCGGCGCATTGGTGCTATCGCACCAACTTGCAGATGGACCGTTGCTATCCTGACCATTGGTAATATTCTGACAGCTTGAGCTTGTCCCTGCCACTACGCACTGAGAACAAACAGCGCCACACTCCGGGTCACCAGCCGGGACGGTGCAATTATAATTATTGCCGCTACCTAAACAAGAAGCGCAATCGCCGCAAAAGTTTGGTGTTGTATTAGCCTGGCAGGCAAAAGTAGTGGTATTGCATACCCCGCAACTGGCAGCAGTGCCATTATCACAAAGTGAATTTTGAGCAGTAAATTGACAAATATTACTACTGTTACATTGAGAAGTGGCGCAATTAGGCGTTGGCAAAGCATCAGTGCAATTAGAAACATCCTGGCAACATATGGTGGTGCCAAGAGTGCCTACTCCGGCACAATTAGCATCAGCACAGTCAATACCAGTTCCAGTGCTGCCGCCTGCGTCGCAGTCATTGTCTAAACTATCACTGCAGAACGCAACTGTAGTTTCGGGTGTCCCAGCCGTAACTCCGCCGCCAGTGGCTGAATTACAATCGCAATATGGATTAGCAATTCCTGGTTTGATATTAGGATTAGAATCATCACAATCAGCATTACCAGCACTTGGAGCAGTACTACTAGACCCAGCTGGCGGGCAGCCTGGCCCTGAACTGCAAGTGGCGCTGGTAGCACTATAATAACCATCAGAATCACCATCAGGCCAATAAGTAATAGTGGCAATACAGCTCAGATTACCCGTACAGTCAGAATCAGCACAATCAATATCAGTATCCGTATCGTCACTGACAAGATTAGTACAATTATCCTCGTGTGTGTCGCAGGCATTGCCGCAAGCTGGATCACTTGAGTATGGAGATGAAGGACAGTCGTTATCAGTATCTTCCTGGTTTATATTAGAAACCGTTCGGCAATTATCTTGGCTATTACAAATTAAATCGCCGTCTTGGTCAGTACCGGCAGGACAGCTAGAATAACAAGCCGGCGGCGGTAATTGACAACTGGGCGTGCAGGCAAGACTATTCAAAATCGAAGAAATACCGCAAACAATATCAGAGGCAGCAGTATCAGAATTGTTAGCATCAACAAAATCACCACCAGTCGCTTCAGCGAAATTGATTACAGTATTTATGTTTGCCTGAAGCGGCGTATGACCAGTAACGCCAACATAAAATCCTTCAGTCCCAACCACAAAGACTTTCACACTATTATTTTTAGCAATACTACAAGCAGCGCTAGTATCGGCGTTGCAGGTATTTCCATCAACCACGCCTAAAATATTAGTGTCAGCCGAATCCCAAGTATTATTATAGCCATTTTGCGGGGCTTCATCGCTGAAAATTATTATTACTTTTTGATAACCAGTTGTCCAACTTCTTTTTTGAGTTACGTCAATGATGGCTGGCCCCCAGTCCTCATATTCATCCGTTGTTTCACCAGTGTATTGGGTGGTAACATAACCAGTACCTGTTCGGCAGGTTACATTAACAATATTACGAGTATCACCGCTGGGATCACGATCATGAATTCCATAAACATCATAGATAATATTTTGAAAATAATTTAAATCCAATAAAGATTGGATAACGATATTCTTAGCTTGACAAAAATAAGTCACTTCTTGATTCATCGAAGTAGAGGTATCAAAAACAAAAACAATATCTAAATTAGAGCTGGTTGCGGAATCACATCCTTCTGGCGGTGACTGTTTTATTCCATCTCCGCACCAACCGCCGCAATCGCTAGATAAGGCGCCGGCGCCACCGCGGGTGCATTCATAAGTTGAGTTAGCCACACAACATCCATATTGGTTGGATGCACTGCTGCCAGCGTTAGCAGCTGTATTAGCTGAAGGCGGCTCGCAGACCTCCGGTGAAGTTACAGTGCCATCACCACATCTGGCAGTACAATCACTATCAGTGCTAATACTGCAGCCAGCCGGGCAACAACCATCAGTAGGGGAAGTTAAACTACAAGCAGCAACACCGGTAATACCAACGCACTCGGCCTGACAAGCACCGGCGTTAGCAATTGAGTAGCAAGAGCCAGTACTTCCTGTTGGTGGGGTACTCGGACAGTCATCCACCCGATCAGTCGGGCAGGCTCCGGTCTGCCCAGCGGCAATTGCTGTATCGCACTTCTCGGGTGAAGTAACTACTCCATCATTACAAACGGCGGTAATGCAATCACTATCACTACCCGGCGCACAACCAGCTGGACAACAACCATCACTAGTAAGGCTACAAGTGCTAATCGGCGCACACTGCGCCTGGCAAGTACCCGCATTAATTATTGTTTCGCAGGAGCCGCTACAACTGGTCGGGCAACTGCCTGGTAATTCAATATCACATTCTTCACCCGGATCAACCACCCGGTTGCCGCAACGGTCGCAAATATCGCCTTCCAAATTATAGTCTTCATCTTCCTGGCCAGAGTTAGCGCAAGAAATTTCAAAGCCAAATGCCGGATCATAGCATTTATTGCTGTATGGTCCGCCCGGGCAGTTGTCTAAATCAGGAAAATCGGAGTTTCCAGTATAGTAAGGATTTTTTACTGTTGTCTCTCCAACTGGCACGTCGCGATCAGAACGATTCGGATAAGCGTTCAGCCAATAGATACCAAAAATAGACACCCCGGTAATTACAATCAGTAAAACTAAAGGGGCTAAGTGCAAATACTTATTTATTGTTTTTAAATCAATTGTTCTTGATTTAAATTTCATCTCTCCTAAGGCGTACTATTGATTAAAAAGATGGAAGATAGAGCCGGACTATATTGAAAATTAATATTTCCGTGAGCAGGATTTACATCATCAATATAAATATCAACCCTGCTTTGGCCAGCCGGAAAAGTCAAACTAAAGGTATAAGGAGCAGGGTTAGCTATACTCGACCACTGTTTAACTCTATCAAGCCAAAGAGAACATTGTTCAGCGCAAGACTGAATTGTGATTGATCGGGTAACGCTAGAAGGGCTGGTATTATTAACATAGGTAGTGTATCGCTGCATATCACCAGCGCCATAGACAGCGGTAGCAGGTGGTACGGGTCTTACTAATTGACCGCCATCAGTAATTGGTGAGAAAGGAAAAATAAGGTCTTGCCAATCGTAACAATAATCTTCATTATCAGGCGTTAAATTCACATCACCACCATCCACGCCTGCCTGATGAGGACAATTGCTAGTCGACGTTACGACTACATTAGGACTATCAACATTGACATTACTGGTATGATCACCCTTAACCTCATGATCCCAGCTATCATCAACGGCCGCTGCTGAAGTTTTAGTAATTGAAAGCCCGTCAATATAAACCTTTTCATTATTAATTGACCCGCTACCAGAAATTCTAAATGTCATTCGACTCTGCTGGGGATGGTCAGTGACTGGTAAAGGTATGGTTAAATTCCATTCAAAATAACACCACTCATTAAATACATTACTACAGCCTTGATTAAAGCCCGCATTTCGATCAGTAAAACAACCATTAGTGCAATAATAATTAGGTTCAATGCCCAAACGAGCACAATAATTAAGCGGGGTGCAATCTGCTGTTAATCCGTTATTATATAAGGTTGGTGAACCGCAACTATGGCTCCACTGAGCAGCACTACCTGAATAAATAGATTGTGATTGTAATGAACTTGGGTCAGGAAAATATGATTCTGGTGTCGGTAAGACGTAACTATTCGGTAATACCACTGAGCATATCCCATCATGGCCATCAACATAGAAATCAACTCCGTTGTTGGGACGCCAGAGGTAACCAGAAACTTTGAAAGCATCACCCGGTCTAGCCGCGATCTCTGGCGTCCAGATGGTGCAATAATTAGAACCAGTTGTATAAGTATAAACTAAGGAAGTACTGCCCTGGTGGGCTACTGGTTGGCCAATATTACCAATTCCTGTTTGTCCGGCTATCGCATAAGAAGTATCTCCACTGTTGCAACTACCTTCTGCGTTGAAAGACCAAATACCAAGCCCATTACCACCAGCTGAAGCCGGGCCGATTGGAGCATCAACACTATAAATAAAATCAACATCATTAACTGTCATAAACCGGTCGGGTGAAGGATCTAAGTCGGTATGCCCTTCAAGTAAATTAGTAGTTTCATAGCCAGTATTATTATCACAAGCATCCCCCATACCATCACTATCAAAATCAACTTGCGAAGGATTATAACAATTATCAATATTAGTAGTGGTATTACAAAGACCAACACCATTTATACAGTTATCACAAGCATTCCCCTTACCATCATCATCTCCGTCTGCTTGAGAGAGATTAGAAACATCAATACAGTTATCGCAAACATTACCTACATCATCATCGTCTTCATCTTCTTGCAGTGGGTTGGAATCACCGAAACAATTGTCACAATTAGTTTCATTGCGCAGACCATCATCATCAGGATCATTGACTGGAGTTACACCAGTGGTGCAATCAAATTTTTGCTGATGGCAACTGCTGTCACAGTAATCACAATTGACACCGGTGCAAACCGTGCCATTAAAAGTAGTACAAGTAAATGGATTGTTAATATCAGTCGAGGGTAATCCGGAATCACCGCAATCACATTCTTCTGCTCCTTCTTTCAACCCATCACCACAACGCGGCGGAGGTTGCCAAGGAGTAAAATCTTCTACTGGCGCCTGACAACCCTCAAAATGTTCAAATTGACCCGAAGTTAGTCCTGGACCAATGCCAGCCGGTGGCGCAAAAACACTTGATGGATCTGAATTATGAGTATAAAATGGATAATCGCCAAAACCATCATCATCAAAATCAATGCAAAAGTCGCAGATATAACCAGTTAAATCATTATCATAATCTTCCTGGAGAGGATTGTAAGCAGGATAAGTATTACTGAAAGTTTCACCATTACAGCCTGAACCATTACAGTTCGGCCGACTGTCACAAACCCCTGAACTATATTGACCTGATGACAAACAGCAAGTCTGGGATAAAATCGGTAGTCCATTTGCGTCTGTACAATAGCCAAAGTGGTCTAACGAAACTCTGGTTGGATCACCAGTGGGTTGCCAGTTCTCATAAGCAGGACAGTTATCTCTAGGACAATCATTAGCTCCAGTGCCCACATCCCACCAGCCGTCTTTGTCTAGATCAGTGCAGGGATCGCAGGCGTTGCCAAAGCTGTCCTCGTCAGAATCGTCTCCGCCCGTACCACAAGCTTGTTCAGGCGGACTACCGGCCCAAGAAGTAGCACTGCAATTATGAACCGTGCGACAATTATCAAATTCATCGCACCAACCGTCAGCGTCCGTATCTCCTGAGCAAAGATTATCGCAAACATCGCCTAGCTCGTCGCTATTACTATCTTTCTGGTCCGGGTTATAGCAATCTGATGGAGTAGCACAATCTGCAGTCGGATCGCAATTATCTTCGTCGTCAATATCGCAAACTCCGTCTTGATCAGCATCACCGCTACAGAAATTCCCAGGCCCAGAATCGCAGTCACCACAAGAGGCTACTGGTGAAGAAGGATCGTTAACTTTGGTAGGATCATTATCAGGCCCATAACAACGAACTGTCGAGCAAGTCGGCGTTACTGTTCCACCACCAATCGTGGCTTGATGAATTTCAAAATTCAAGACCTTGCATTGCCTAGCACTCACTGAAGAAAGCGGCAGTTCGTAAAAAGGAATAGTGGTACCGTCAGCCGTGCGCCAGCTGCCAGTCCGGTCATATTCAAAATTAGTATAAAGTTCATAATCAAGGCCGTTATCTTCAGAATAATAAGCATAGCTGAAAGCTCCAGTTGGGCAAGAGAACCTCAAGCTTAGTTCATCCCAGCAGGTTCTCAGCTGATCTGGATCAAGCGGCAGGCAGATCCGCGGATTGTTGGCGCAGTCAGTAATATCGCCTAGATTACAAAGAGTATCAACGCTAGCATCAACTCGGCCATCTCCATTATCATCGCAGTAATATTCTGAACAGCCAACAAAACGGTTAATCGGATCGCGGTAAGATAAGCCGTTCAAAGCCGCGCCAAAATTATCCTGCCACGACGGCCACAAAGAAAATGTCGTTTGAGGAATATAAGTGCCAGACTGCAAAGTCGGGTATTCGCTACTGCTGCGGAAATAATTTCTTAAGGCAATTTGGACTTCGCGCAAATCAGCAAAGCGTTTAGCATCCCGGATTACTTCTTCTTTAGCAGCATTACATTCTAAATTAGGACATTCAAAATTATTATGGCAGTAAATTGGCAAACAGGGACTAGCTAAACAATCATTCAATTCATTTGACCAATAACAACCGTAAGTAGTGGCATTATTACAATCATTGGCATTACTAATGGCATCGCAATATGTTGACTGGGTTTCGCCAATGTCTGTGATCGGGGTCAAACTCGTCCCACAAAGAGTATTAGAATTTTCAAAATAACCAACATTGCGGCAGATGCGCTGATTGGTAAATTCAGGCTCTGGGTTAAAGTACCAGACGCCTTTTTGTTGAGCTGGATCTAAAATCCGGTTGAAAATCTCAATTGTCTGCGAGCTGGCGTTCTGGCTATAGGAAAGCGCATAGATATCAGAATAAAGATGACTCGAAGTTAAATCCAAATTAGTCGCGCCCACGTAAACTGTCCGGCCGTCGCGAATGGCTTGATAGCCGTCAACGCCAGCCGCGATTACTGTTGGCGAACCTTGGGTTGGCACGTTCATTCGACAAATATTGACCAGCGGTAAACAACGACGGTTAGTACAAGGGGCAGTTTGACTACACTCTGTTGTCTCTGTTGCTGGCTCAATTGTGCCATTGCCGTCATTATCACAATAAGAAGAAACTGGACAATCGCTGCTACCAAAACATAGATCATCAAATTCGGCATCAGCAGTAACCACGCCTACGTTAACACCATCTCCACCTTCACGATACTGGCACAGACCGCTTCGGTACCAAGTCATTGGAGCCAGATGTAACGGATTACTAAATACCCTGATACCAAGAGCGTTGCTGGAAAAATCAGTTACATCGCCGCATTCTTCGTAATTATTACAAACTGGCAAAATGAACTCTTTTAAGACTCTGGAACCGACCTGTTGGGCAAAAACCGTATTAATACTGCTGATTACTGGTAACGACGGCAAGTCATCAGTATCGCCAGCCTGAGCAAAATCTTGGCAGTAGAAAATCTGGAAATTAGTATCATAGCAAGTGCCAGAAACACTAGAAGTACAATTACTATAAACATCTTCGTATGGCGGCAGGTTCGGCCAAGGATTTTCGCAGATGAAATTAGTGATCGCCACTCGCTGGCTGGCTGTGCTTTCCCGTCCACCCGGACCTAATATCGCTGTACCAGTTACTTTTACATAGGCCTTGCCGTTTTTGCCAGCCGGCGTATTATTGTCACCAGGCGTAACATAATAATTATCGTTATTGGTATCAGTTTCAGCATCAGTCAAATAAATTATATTGTCAGCGTCAGTTTCGCTCCATTCATAAGTAACATCACTCAAACCAATGGCAATTCTGGTATTTTGCGGGTTGATTACGTCGTAGCACTGGGCTTCATAATAATGTTGATTGCCGGCAACGCCACCAGTACCATAAGCACAATCAGCCTTGCCGTCAGTAGTATCAGAAGAATCTGGACACTCTGACGAATCCGAAGCAACTACACTGCAAACCATTCTTAATCTCTCTCCAGAATTACAAATATACTGCGGTTTATAATCATCATCGAGTTGAACTTCTGTTTTCGCACCACACCCATCACCAGCGCAAGTAAAGAAATCGCGAGTAGTTTCATTGCCAGCGGCAGTATAGTCAACCCTCACCCCAACATAATCACACTGGCAAAAATCTGCATTAGTAGAAAAATTCCAGCTGCTGGAAGCAGGCAAAATGTCGCCAGTAGTGCTTTTAATATTGTCATCGCGGAAATATATTTGATAAGAATGATTGGCAGCCAGAAAACCATCACCGCTTAAAGCAGTAATTTTAAGCCGGCTGCCGCGGCAGTCAGCTGAAGTGGCACAGAAACTGTCAGTAAACGGCACATTATCGCTGTCAGCCAGAGGATAAACACAATGATTATTCTGGTTACAAGAACCCTGGATTTCTTTATAGTCAATTTCGTTGATTAAAGAAGGAGCCCCTCCTGAATTCGAAAGATTGCAAAGATTACCAGGTGCACTACAATCTATCAATTTAAAATTTTCATATACACAAACCGCTTCATCAGCGGAACAATCGCTGGCAGTAATGCAAGTGTCAACAGTACCAGAACAATGTCCGCCTAAAGAAGCCAAATCAAGTGGTTGGGAAAACACTGCCCAGAGCGCGACGTTGCGGCACCACTGTTCGCCGCTTGTCGGCGGCTGGTGGCCGATGATTTTAAACGGCACATCTGGCCCGCCAACGACTGTCAGAATAGTCCGGCCGACAATTTCTTCTTGTAAATCATGCCAAGCCTGAATTTCTTCGCGAACTTGCTGCAAAGTTAAAGTAATAGGCAAAGTTTCAACCACTTGGTAAGGATCAATTCTGCCATCAGTACGTATTGATCCGGAGAAAAGACAGTTATTACCGCAACCGTCCTCGGTAACAGTATTGCCGTCATCGCATTCTTCGCCCGGTTCAATAATGCGGTTGCCGCAAGACGAGCGATTCCAGTCGTCGTTCCCGTCCAAAGCGCTAAGGTTAATTTGAGAATAATTAAGTTTACAGCCTCCAGTTGGGATTGGATATTGAGAAAAGTCAACTGCCAAGCGTGGAGTAGTAGTGCTATTGGCACGACAAACATCAATGCTACGACTGGTTAGCAAACATGGACGAGGTAAACAATCATTGCCAGTCCAATAGCAAGTATTGCTTGGCTTGCAACTTGATTCTGATGTTAATGAATCGCAAATATTTGAATTACTGACAATACAATTAGCCGGCCAAGTCCCATCAGGATTTTTTTCACATTCTTCGCCTTTTTCCACTTTTACGTCGCCGCACAGCGAACCAGTGCCGGGTACTGCGCCGGAATAGCGACAAGTGTCAGTACAGCCGTCAGCATCATTGCCATTAGGTTCAGTGCCAAAATCACACATTTCATCCCCTTCCACCATACCGTCACCGCAGACAGCACTGGTAAAACTATTGCCTGTATTCAAACAACGGTTACTGCAATAAGTACTGCCTTCGCATTCTTCGCCTGGTTCAATAATATTGTTACCACAACAATTAAGCGTTGTTGGTATGAATTCAACGTCATCAACATAGAAAGTGCCAATTTGTGTGGTTCGAATATGATAAAGGACTTTAAGCGGACCAGACACTGGACCACTTGAAGGTATAGTGAAATCGCAAGTTACTTGCTGCCAATTTGAAGACGGGCTAACACTGCAGTTTTTGTAATGAGGTGTATATACTGAATTACCATTACCATCAGGAGTCGGATCACCATTAGGCTGAATACCAATGGACAAGGGAATACCAGTTTTAACCCAAAGTGACAAGCGATAATCGCCAGGTTGAAGCAAATTAGCTTGATTCTTATTAGAAAGTTGAATTCCCCAGCCGGTTCCAGCAGTAGTAACATCAGCTTGAGCAGCGGAATTACCGCTCCGAACCTCTGTATTCTGAATCTGGCCGCTGCCTACCCAACCACCAGTTGGATCTGATTCTACCCGCCAATTAGCGTTATCACTTGAATCAATATTTTCCGCTGTTTCAAAATTACCATTCTGAATTGCGGGAGGAAGTGAACACTGGCTGGTTCCTTCCCATTGACAATTGGTTCCACACAAAGCCGCTTGCTCGGTAGTTAATCTTAAGTCATTAAAATCGCAGTCCTCGCCATAGTCAAGCCGGCCGTTGCCGCAGCCGTCATAATGGTTAGTTAAACTTGGGGTTACATTGGCATCTCTCGGCGTCAAAAACTTAACCGCATCTGTTATATCCAAATTATAGTCATCCCACCGCCAGTCATAACTCCAAGCGACCAAGCGCTGGCCAAACTCTGGATCGCAACTGTCTGGCGCTGACCAAGGTCTGGCGCTATAAACCAACCGGTTTTCCCGGCCGCCGCCAACTGGCAAAGATTTGTCTTTGGGATTAACTTCCACTCGATCAATCTGGCATAAAGACGCATCAGGTCTGGTAGTTAAAACCCAGGAAAAAGCATCTGGCACTTCATCACCAGTACCGTCAAAATTAAGTGACTGTAAACTCTGATTATCATCCTCGCTTTGAACGCCTGGCATAACTATAATCCGATAAGAAGTATTTGGTTTCAGTGCCGGCACTCCACCAATTGAGTAATAAGTAGTTGTTATATCAATTGTAAACGCATCATATTGCGGACCAGTCAGGGTCACTCCGGAATTACTAATGATAAAATCAGAACTAGCCGTTAACTCTCTTACTCCCGTGCCAGGCACCCAGCTGGTACCACTTAAAATAACGTCGCAGTTATCATTGCCAACACATTCAAATAGATGAATATTGCTAGAAATTAAAGTATCTGTATCAACTGCCTCATTAAACTGCGCGCCGATTTCGGCATTAACACAGGCAGTGCCGCAGTCCGGCCACCAGTCAATAATGCCAAAGCCTTCCCAGCTTGCTCCTGTGCCCACAATCAAGCGGCCGGCCCCGAACGGCCCTCTGGTCGGCTCATAATCATTAATCCAACTTTGCATCCAGGCTTCACCATCAACATCTGGATTAGTCAAAGCCACTTGATAAGCACCAACATCAGACCCGATTGTTTCATAATATGAACCAGCATGAATACATTGATTAGTGCAACCTAAGGTATTCTGGGGCTGACAAGTCGCTGTCCAAGGATTAGTACAATTAGATAAATTATAACTGGCGCAAGGATTGCCATTATCACTACAAATCCCGCCTAAGTCGCACTCCTCTCCCCTCTCGATCCGGCTATTGCCGCAAACCGAACCAGTGTTGGTATTACCGGTAACAAACGATAACTGACGACAAGCCCAGCCGCTACCACAATCACTTGGGCCGCTGCAGGCTCCAGCTTTAAAATCAATTCGGTTATTTGAATTGGACTGGCAGAAAGAAATTGCTGCCGGGTTTTTGATTAAACAATTAGCATCACAAATACCATCTGATAAACTGCCGCCTCTAGCCAACTCTCCCTCGTCACATTCTTCACCTAAACCAATCTGGCCGTCGCCACAGACTGACCGCGTTCTGACTGAACCGCTTAGTAAGCAATTATTAGCACAGCCTGCACCCGGCGGATCGCATTCTTCGTTTCGCTCTAAAATTCCATTGCCGCAGACTTCAGAATAATTATTATTTCCAGCCCAAAGGCAAGCAACACTACAGTAACTACTGCTAATTGCTGGTTCGCATTCCTCGCCGAGCTCCAGTCGACCATTACCGCAAATAGAAGTGTCTGTTATAGTCAAGCTACTGGCTTGAGCTAAATAAAATCTATTACCAATTTTTTTGAGGAGAACTGGTTGATTCTTATTTAAAGAAATTGATGATCCACCAGCTAACTGAAATTCCCAATCTACCAAATCAGGATTCTGTCTGACACCACCAATAGTCGTTGTCCAATTTTCAACTTCAATTTTTACTGTCCAATCAGCCGAGCTCAACTTGATTATCATCCCGTCTGCACCTGTACTCCAGGCCCAATCACTCCGCAATTTATTATCCAAAGAATAAGGATAATCAGGATAATCTGGATATGAGGGGTCTCCAACCGTGCCAAAATTCCAGAAATCCTCTGCACCATTATCCGTGAAATCAAAATCATCATCTGGTCCGTCAAGTGCTATTAAGGCAGGATTGGCATCAGCGGAAAATTCCCAAGTGAAATTACCTCTATCAGCAAAGGTAGCACTGGCATTATTTATATTATGAGCAGCTACTAAGAAAATCTCGCCAGCCGAATCTTGAAAAAGTAAAAGATTACTGCGATGAGCCGCAATAAAAGCAGGCAAACTCCCGTCTATTCGCAAGCCAGTGTCAAACTGCCAAGAAATATTATTACCACTCAAAGGCTGAATTTCCGCAAAAAGCGACCCTTCGTCAAGACAGATGTCACTGCAGCCGTCATTAGAAATTACATTACCATCATCGCAATCTTCACCAATATCAATTCGGCCATTGCCGCAACTGTCGCGCAAGGTGCCGGTTTTACTATGCGGTGGAGTAGTATCAGCACTACAATATAAAACCGGATTGCCGCTGTTCATACTCTGTAGATCAGCCACAGCATAACCAAAATAATCAAGGGCAGTCGGATCAGTGCTACATAAGCCACCAGTCCAACCTGAAGCCACTTCTGAACTCCAGTCCCAGTTGTAAATCCAGGGATTAAGCCGCTGGCCAAAAGCTGGATCGCAACTGTCTGGGAAAGTCTTTGGCCGCGATGAATAGTAAATTGTTTGGTTACGCCGAGCTTGTTTTGGATGAGGCGCAACATTAATTTCATCGGGCTGACAGAAGCCAAAATCCGCTTGGGTCTTGAATATCCAAGCGTAAGAATCTCTTTCGCCATTGCTATCAAAATCATAATTGAGACCAGCTAAAGGAATATTTTCATTCTGACTGACAGCGGTATTACTAATGATAACTTGATAATAAGTATTTGGCAGCAAACAATAACCTTCCACTATATCACAAGCCGTCAAATTAATGTCGCCAATGTAAGTGTTTTGGGCCTCTGGCGGCGAAGGTTGAAGAGTCGGTGGAGTAAAACTAGTCACCTCATCAGCATCAGCACAGCTTGGATCGTCATAACAAATATATAATTCCATTGCACCCTGAACGCTAGCATCATCCATTGTTTTACTGAAAGTCGCGCCAATCCGCGAATTCAAACAGGCGGTACCGCAATCCGGGAAGCGGTCAATCACGTATGGCGCAGAAAAATCAATAGTCAAATCACTAAATCCATCTACGCTCTTATTAGCCGGCGGACTAAAGTTACAAGTAGCTTTCACTGAAGTATAATCTGGATTATCATAAATAGATTCAGTGTGAGCCGCTGCAGTCGCCTTTTCATCATTTTGTGAAACATCATAACTATCTGGCGGGCTAGCGGCATTGTGTCCTCCATTAGGCACAATATAAGCCCGGGTTTCAACTGCATCTGTTGGCGCTGGGTCAACTGTATTCCAGCCATAACCATCATTACAACTCTCTGGACGGATATCAACACAAACATTGTCTGCCGCAGAGGGCAAAGCATCATATTTTCGACGCTGATCATATTGGAACAACGAAGCGCGATTCGGTTTAATGTAAAGACAACCAACCTGGCTTAAAATCCCGCTACTTTCAGTTTTAAATCGCCAACGATACTGGCTGTCACTATTGCCATTAACATTGCCAACCAATGGTAAGCCGTTCTCGCCTAAAATATTCGGCGCGTCTAAAACCACTTCATACCAAGTGTTTACTTCTAACAGATTATCAGGAACAGCATTAATATAAGTATCCGCGGCTGTAACTCTAATTGATGTTTCGGTAGGACTACAAGTCCCCGGACTAGCACCAGTGCCACAACTGTATAATTTGATATGGCTAGCCAAAGAAGGCTGATACATCCCTCGATCAAATTGGACGCTAATGACAGCGTCTATTTTAACCTCGCCGTCGTCTGGCCTCGCTCGGCTGACTTTATAGCCGGCATTTTCCGTGGCCGCCTTGTTAAATGGCGTCGGACTGGAAAGACTATAAGGATCGCAATCAATGGTTCGATTGCATAACTCCATTACCTTTGGCCGGGCAGTAGTCGTGTCAAAAAACCAAGTGTAAGCTGAATCTTCGTAAGAAACTTCAGCCGGCAGCTGGCAGGTACAACTGCGAGTTTCACAGACTAGATTATAGTTTTCACAATAGGTAGTATTTGGCTGACAGCCCCTGATTGTTGTTTCTAAATCACAAGGACTGCCCACTCCCGGAATAGCTTCTTCACAGAGAAAATTGCCAGCCGCACAACTGGCGTTACCGATTTTCGTCGCGTCATTATTACTAACTGAATCTTCCAAAGCAGTCAAAGTATCACTGCAGTCATTAAGCCGCCAGAAAGAAACTAGATCACTGGCCGCCACCGACCGGTTTTGCGAGAGATATAAAATTTCCTTATTAGTTAAAGCTCGTTTGTAAATAGCAACTTCGTCAATAACGCCCTTAAAAATATCAGAGTTATTAACCCCAGCGATTGGGTCTAAATCAGCACCAATCAAAAGTTTGCCTGCATAAGTTGAATAATTAATGGCACCACTCAAAACACCGCTACCTTTCAACTCGCCATTAATGTAGAAATTTGCTGCTGAAGAATTAAGAGTGAGGGCTAAATGATACCACTGATTGCTTTCAAAAGTATAATCGCCAGTTAATTGTAAAGTCGGCCCTGGCTCGCTCCCGCTATTAACTGGGTTAGTCCAAATAAATGCGCCCCATTTGTTCAAGAAAGCATCCGCCCGCAGATTCACGACATTATAGCCGTCGGTAGTTGATCGGGATAAAACCGTGTCATAAGTAGTAATATCAGTTGAGCCATCATTTTTAGCTTCTGGCTTAATCCAAGCTGACCAGCTGAATTCCGTCAAATTCAAACTGGCGTCAGTAGCTACTTCAACATAGTCACCATTGCCATCCAGATAAACACCATTATCGCCAACCACACACTGCGGTGCTGGAATGGCCACGCAATCACAACTGGTCGGATGGCAGTATTCGCCGACATTCGGACAATTGGCGTCGTTAGGTACACACATCCCCTCATTATCACTGCAGGCGCCGGGCTGGATGCCGGTCAAAAAAGAATAGTTATAGGTTGAATCTTCGCTGATGTTTCTGGTTGGCTGGCAAGTGCAGTTGCTAAGCGAATCGCAGAAATAGCCAGTTGGGCATTTCGTATTTGAGACATCACAAGCCGGCGTAGTAGTATCTTGATCACAAGGCGTAGCCGGATAGCAGAAACAATCTTTTTTCCGATAATCTACTCCGTGAGTGGCGGAGTTATAACAATAGTAGCCGGCGGTACAAGTGCCGGGCTCGCAGGCTGGCGTCGTTTCCTCGCTATCGCAAGGCAAAAGTTCCTCGCACTGGCAAGAGTCATTACAAAATTCGCCTGTATCACACTGGCCATCACTATTTTGAGGATTAAGGCAGGTTAGTTTATCAGGATCTTGAGTGCATTCATAAAACGAAGTGGCAATTCCGGCCTGAACTCTGAAAGTTAGGGGATTACTGTATTCAGTATTGACTTTGACTCGGCTTAAAACCTCTTTAGGAAAAGGCGGATCAAAGGCCGGCACTTTTGGTTCTGACCCGGCGGTACTTGGCATTGTAAAATTGGTATAGTCATAAGAACCAATGGCTTTTTCAGCGCCAAAGTAAACTTCCGGCGCAACTGTCCCGCTGAAATTGGTGCCATTGAATGTCACTGCAGTATTAGCCGCACCCGTAATCGGATTAATTAAACAAAGACCGGGCCGGACAATGCTGTTGATTGTAAAGTCATATGGAGTCTCGTCAAAGAATTCGTCAGTTCGAGTCAGCTTAATCGGACCAGTCTGGGCCTGATAAGGAATTAAAATGATAACTTCTGTATCTGACCAATAAACAGTACAAGCACTGTTGGCATTCGAAGGAGATTCACCGTTTCGGTCGTCGGTTCCGCCATCATCAGTACCAACAAAAGTTATTGTTCCGGCACTGCCAAACCGCCGGCCGTGAATCGTAATCATGTTGCCATTATGAGCCGCTAGCGTGGTGGCCGCCCGGCCGTCTAATGGCCAGACCCATTCTATCACTGGCTCACAGGATTCGCAGTCAGCCCCGCCGCAGTCAACATCAGTTTCGTCCTCGTCTTTGGTGTTATTACAGCAGTGACCCGCCCGAATTGTAAAATCGGTTGCTGGTGTTGAAGTAGTAATATTCAAATCATAATCAACAGCCACTCCATTTACCTCAACTTCTTCGTCAACATCATATCCGCTTGTATCCCAATTCACCGTAGCGAATTCAGCCGGTGGAACAGTCACGCGGTTATCAGTATTAATTAAAATATCAGTAGCCCCAGTAGTATCTTTAAAATCAACATAAGCAATACCATAATCATCATCAACTATTGCTTTTAAATTGTTATTAGCGGCCTGGCAAACTTGGGTTGGCACGATTGCCACGGTCGGCGCTTCAGTATCAATAAAGTCACCCGTGCTGAAAGTCTTCGTGCAGGGATTAGAAAGCCCGCCGCAAGTCAAATCATACCCGGCGCAAGTTAGCGTTCCGGCATTAACATTAATTTCAAAATTATGATTAGCAGCAAAACATTTATAAGCAGCCCAGGGCGCAGGACAATTAGCTTGCGCCGTTATTTCAATCAAACTGCCGTTTATTACCTTATCAACTGCCACCTCTGCTTCTAAAGTCGTATCAGTGACTGTTATATCATCAGCATTGGGCTGGATATTGCCGTGGTTAAACCGGACGCGGACTACACTATTTAACGGCCGATTGCTACCAGTCGGCGTGATGCTAACTACCCGGCATTCTCTAATAGTAGTTGAATCGCAAGACGGGTCTGATAAATCAACCGGCGCACAATTACTCCAGAAACCAGCTGGCAGACACTCGCGTTCGCCCGGACAGCCAGCCAAGCGGTAATCACAGTATTCCCTGGCTCCAACCACTTCACAAGTTTCAACTGCACCAGTTGCTTTTAAAAGTTGATTAATAATAAAAGTGGTAATTCCAACTGAAGTTAAAATTATTACCAGTCCAATCAAGCCATTAACTAAAATCTTCTTGGCTTTTTCAATCCGCTCGGCATTGCCAGCCGCTGTCATCCAGATAAAACCGCCATACATTACAATCAATACGGCCAGCACGCCTAAAAATGCCAAAGCCGCCCTGACGATTTTCATGATCGAAATCCGAATGTCTTGGGTGCCTAAACCAGTATAAGTGCCGTATTCTAAGCCAGTCTGCAATTGAGCCAAGGCCAGCGAACCGATTAAAAAACTGCCAATCAAAAGTCCAACGATGATCGGAAGAATTTTTCTTAATCTTTTTGTTTTTTGGTTTGACATCTCTTCTTGCTGGATTAAGCTTGGCTGGAGAACAGGCTTTAGAGAGCGGTGAATAAACATCCGCGTAGGCGAGGAATTCATCCTCGCCACCGCTAAAGTTTGTTCTCCACTTTCAGCTTCTCCCTCTCCCCCTGTGGGAGAGGGACTTCGCATTACCACGCGGGAGAGGGGTGCTGAATCTTTTGTTCTGTCTTCACCCTCTCCTTGCTCCATCCCGACTGGGTTTCCTCTCCCGTCAAGGGAGAGGAAAGTTTATCTGTGCTCCCTCTCCCTTAAGGGAGAGGGTCTCAGTATTACTAAGTGGGTGAGGGGTGCTAAATCTTTTGTTCTGTCTTCACCCTCTCCTTGCTCCATCCCGACTGGGTTTCCTCTCCCGTCAAGGGAGAGGAAAGTTTATCTGTGTCTCCCTCTCCCCTTTTTAATCTCGAGCTTGCCGAGAGATGGTGGGAGAGGGAACTCCGTATTACAAGGTGGGGAGAGGGGGTCTAAGTCTTACCTCACCTCCTCCTTAATACCCCGTATTGCAACTTGTACCCAGCCATTCAGTTAATCCCATAGCATCACCATTACAGCAGTAAGGTTCATTCGGATTGGTACCGCACGTGCCAGTGCCAGCATTCGGTCCTTCTGACGGCAAATAGCAATTCTGATAAACATCCTTAATCCCAGAGCCAAACTCCGCGCCGTACTGGGTTACTTCAGCAAACCGCGTATGCCGCAATGAAACAACTGTATAATCCGCATAAGCATCTGAATTATTATCCAAATTAGTATGGGTAATCCACCAGCCAACCGGGAAAGTTGATCGGTCAACCAAAGAAACATACTTGCGGTTCCAGCAACTGTTGCTTGAACACTCTTTGTCTTCGGCGCAAAATGGTTGCTCGCCAGAATCAATTTTACATTTGCCGATTGTGCTAGTGACATCGTCACAGGTGTAACCGCTTGGACAGTTAGGCGACGTCGGATCACACCGACAATAGCCGTCTCGATAGCCACTGCCTGGCTTCAAAGTTGCACCCATCAAAAGCTCGTCAAAGGTCGCTGCAATCGGATCAGTTAAACTAACCGCTGACTGATTGATGGCTGGCCCGATGGTAGTGATATTGGGCGGAGTAATATCTAATTCTTTATTAATATAAAATGACCAGATCAAATCATCACCCTGCGTATCAGCATTAGCACTATTTAAATTAAAGGCTACCTGATCACTTTGTGTTTGAGGTCCTTCAGCTTCACCGACTGTCTGATTATCCAAAACAAAAGTATTGCGATTACCATTGAATGAATTATTAGCCATATCAATAATTCCAGCTGGACTACCCAAGGCTCGCGGCAAGAAATAACCAGTGCCATCAGCCGGATTGACATTACTGCTGTTGCAAGCTTGGTCATAATTTTCATTTACTGTTCCATCAGGATTATCAGCCGGCACCCTGACACAAGAGTTAAAAATGCTTTCTAAACAGCCATCATTGTTAGCACAATCATTCAATAAACCAGCTTTAACAATAACCCGATAATTAGTCGCTTCATAACTAGTAGGGGTTAAAACCGGCAAACAATAAATTTGATCGCCGCAGGTATTAGTAATAAAATTACAGGTTCCTCCACCACAATCTGCAGAATCATCACAAGGATTACCATTAGTACAAACCCCGCACTGACTATTGGGCAAAAATTCAACTGTCTGATATTGGTTGCTGAATAAATATTTACCCGCAACCGGTCTCCAGGTGATGCCATCATAATATTCAACCACAACCGTATTGTCAGCGAAGCTGCTTGGGTCCGGGTCAACCTTAGTCGGGTCAACCGCTTCATTGAAATCAATCTTTATTACCGCATTACGCGGCTTATCGGAAACATCATTTTCAATCGCAGCTAAAACCGCATTAGAACCACCGGATAAATTAATAGTTGGGTTATTGGCGTCACAAATTGGTGGTGAATCATCGTTGCATAGTCTTGCCCAGCTACCGCTCGCTTCAATGCGAATTAAATTACCACCTTCACCAGCAGTTTTGGCAGTCAAAGTTACTGTAGAACCGCTAGCTGAAGAGTTGACTAGTAAATTATCATTACTAATTTTAGTTCCAATATTTCCGGCAGTAACACTATTATCAGTACTAATAGCAATATCAGTGCCAAAAGTATAAATCTTCTCAACCACTTTCATGGTATCGGCGCTTTTTTGGGCTTTTACTTTGAATTGCCAATAAATCCCTGGTTTACCAACACCGCCACTAGAAGGATTCGCAGCAAATGATCCGACTAAACCACAACCAATATTAATGGTGTTAGCGGCAGTCAAAGCTGGATCAATGATCAAGCCGGAAATACTGACGCTTGGTAATAAAGTAAGAGAATCGTTGGTATTTAACCGAATTTGAACTGTCGCATCACTACTACAATTATATGCGCCACTAACTGAAAAATTAGCAGCTGGCGAAGTTGGATCAATCTTTCCATCATCATAAACTTCTGCATCTTGGGCCACCTGCGGCTGGACTGTAACTTCGATACTGCCGACTGCAAAAGTTGCCGCAGCCATTGAATAATTATCCCCCTCATCATCTGGCTGCGGGAAAACCCCGCCATTATTGACTTCAACCGGATCTAAATCCAGCCGCGTCCCGATTTCAAACGGCCACTGGAAAAAATTCCTCACCCCAGGAAACGCGGTATCGATGCCGCCGGCTTTTTTTATACTATTAGTCAACCGGACTTCATACCAAATATTTCTAACTCCATCGCCTAAATAGTTATCAGGGTTAAAAGTAAAGGTTCTGCTATCAGCGGTTTGGGTGACCCGGACTGTGGCTGGATCAACAAAATTACCGCCCTTATTATAATTATCACGGTCATCTGATTTGAATATATAAACACTGCCTGATTTTAAAGTTTCATTGTTATCACACTGGCCATTGCTATTACCATCATTACAAATACTAGTCGGGTCTATTTCTACTTTGAAAGTAACTGCGATATTAGTATCGCGTGTTACATCCCGGGCATAAGGCGCTGGATAAACACTTTCAATAATACCCGAGCCCAAATGGCCATCAGAATAGGGCGGCGGGCCGCCGCCGGGCCGCCTTGGCCCAGCACCGAACTCGCCGGAAAGTACGCCAATAATAAAACTGACAATCATAAAGGCAGAAAAGATAATTAAAAGGCCAATCGCGGCGTTGCGCAAAATCTTTTTTGCCTGCTCAACCTTTTCCGGATTGCCGGCAGAAGTCATCCAGACATAACCGCCATACATAATCAGGATAATAGCGATGATGCCAACCAGTCCCAGAAATATCCGGATAATCTTCATGATAGTGATTCGAATATCCTGGGTGCCTAGCCCAGTGTAAGTGCCGTATTCTAAACCAGTCTGCAGTTGAGCTAGAGCCGGCATTACGCCAAAAACAAAAATAACTACCAGTGTTAAAAAACTAATGGTAGTTATTCTTGCTAAGCCGAGGGAATTGAAAATAGAGTTCTTTTTATTCATAAATTTTATTTCAATTTATATTTATAAAATATATGAAAAATTATTCCCTACTATATTAATCTTCATTAATCTTCTCCTTTCGTTCAACAAAATGAATCGGGCTTAGTCTGTGGCCACAAGTTGAAACTTGAACTCCAGTCTGGAGACCAGGCTTTAGCCTGCTGTCTGTGGTCATTGCGAATCCCGCCTCGACCCCTCAACAAATTCGAGGTCGCCCTGAATAGAACTGAATAGAACTGAAGGGCGAGCGAAGTAAAAGAGGCGGGATGAAGCAATCTCTAAGTGGATTGCTTCGCTCCTCCTCGACTCACTTCGTTCGCTCGGGGTCGCTCGCAATGACCCTTAAAGGAAAATTATCTACACCCCTACTTCCTGATTCGAATTCCTATTTTTTCGGCGTCAACTCTTCCTTAACAATCTTACTCACCAAACTACCATCGGCCTGGCCTTTTAGTTCGGCCATCACTGCTCCCATTACTTTACCAATATCTTGGGGGCCACTCGCGCCAACCTTACTAATTACGGCCTGAACTGTCTTTTTGACCGCCTCTTCACTCAATTCTACCGGCAAATATTTTGAAATTATTTCAATCTCTTTTTCTTCTCTTTGAGCTAGCTCATTGCGGCCGCCTTTTTTATAGAGTTCAATTGCTTCCCGGCGGCGCTTAACTTCTGTTTTCAACGTCTTAATAACTTCTTCTTCAGTCAACGGCTCACGCTTTTTGGCAATCTCAGCGTTTGTCAGCGCGGTTTTAAGCTGACGCAATGTCAAAACCGCCAGTTCATTTTTTGCTTTAAATGCCTGGATAAAATCCTTTTCTATCTGTTCTAAAACTGTCATTTAATTTATAACGTTGCTGCCCGAATCCCCCGCTCTTTCTGTTTTTATCACGTCAGTAGTAAATAGCGGGGTTGGGTTCATTTACGATAGGTATCAAATGGGCTTTCTTCTTTCAGTTTGCCAATTTTCTTGAGGTATTCGCGTTTCTCGTTAATTTCTTTCCGGCGCAATGCCTCTTGCCGAATTTTATTCTTATTCTTCGGCTTCTCAAAAAATCTAATTTTCCTCGACTGAATTAGTCTGCCGCTTTGTTGCAATTTTTTATTAAACCTTCTCAATAAACTCTCAAAGGTCTCGCCTTTCTTCCTTTTAATTTCTGCCACTATATATTCACCTCCTTACAGATGAATTACTTAATTAAAATCTAAATTTTAAGGGTTAATTACACCGTTACAATAACATTTTTCTCACCATAAGTCAAACTCAAATCAACCTATTATTTAGATGGTACTATGGTTGGCCAATTTTTTCTTTAATTCATTAACGGTTTTATTAAAATCGATAATTTCTTGGACTCCGCTTTCCATGTCTCTAATTAGAATTGTACCGTCAATTACCTCTTTCTGCCCGAGAATCAAAGCATATTTTGTGCCCAACTTATTGGCTAATTCTAGCTGAGATTTTAAACTGTCTTTAGAAAAACTCTCAACTACCCTGATATTTTCTTGACGTAATTTTTCAAATAAAATCATGGAACGAATCTTGGCTTGGTTGCCAATTTGAGCCAAAAATACCTGCGGTTCATTTTCAGTCGGGATCTCTACTTCTTTTTCTTTAAGTTGGCTAATTATCCTTTCTATCCCGGCCGAAAAACCAGCCCCTGGTGTCGGTCGGCCACCAATCAGTTCAATTAAACCATCGTATCGACCGCCGCCGGCCATCGCACTTTGGGAGCCTTGTTCCTGCTCACTTGGCCAAATTTCAAAAACGGTTTTGGTATAATAATCCAAACCTCTAACTAAATAGGGATTTAAAACATAGGGGATATCCAGCTCATCAAGATATTCAATCACTCTTATAAAATGTTCCTTGCATTCATCATCTAACCAATCGACGATCTGAGGGGCTTCGCCTTTCAACTGCTGACAACCAGGTTGTTTGCAATCAAGTAGGCGCAGTGGATTTTTAATCAATCGCTTCTTGCAATCCTCACAAAGCATCTTTCTTTTACTTTTATAGTAACTAACCAATTCTTCGCGGTAAGATTTACGACAGGTCGGACAGCCAATACTATTAACCTGGATACTAACTTGACTTAGACCAATCTGTTTAAAGAAATTATAGGCCAAGGTAATCAACTGGGTATCAATTACTGGATTAATGTCGCCGATCATCTCAAAGCCGAATTGAGTGAATTGCCGGTAGCGGCCGGCCTGGGGTTTTTCCCGCCGAAACATTGGCCCCCAATAGAAAAGCTTAACCGGCTGCGGCAAATTAAGCATCCCATGACTAATATAAGCTCGCGCGACTGAGGCAGTGGCTTCTGGCCGCATGGTTATACTTCCCTCTCCTTGGTCAGCAAAAGTAAACATTTCCTTTTCCACAATGTCGGTCTGCTTGCCAATCGCTCTCGCAAATAAACTGGTCTCTTCCAAGATCGGCAGGCCAATTTCCGAATAACCATAACCAGACACAAAACTACCAACTGTCTTTCTGATAAATTGCCAGTATTTTTGTTCCTCCGCCAAAATATCCTTGAAGCCTCGCAAAAGCTGAGGAGCTTTGTTAACTCGGACAGTTTTTTTAGGTTTTTTGTCTAATTTTTTAGGCATAAAAATTATTAAATTCTAAATCCTAATATCTAATCTCTAAATCACCGCTAACAGCGATCCCGCTTTCCTTAATTAAACAAATTTATTATGTGGCGGGACAAATTCAAATTCCAAATATCAAATACTCAAAACTGTTTTGGATTTTGGAATTTGGTATTTGGAATTTGTTTCGGATTTAGGATTTAGAGATTAGGATTTTAATTATTATAAATTATATTCTATTTCTCCGGCTAGAAGTCCAAATCTACTCAAAGGCCAGCCTCTTAGTAAAGTCCGACCAACAATATATTTTCTTTCCAGCGGTCCGAAAGCGCGAGAATCAAGTGAAGAAGGCCGATTATCACCCAGTAAATAATACTCACTTGGACTTAAGATTACATCAATCTGACCAGGAGTGATGGTACCTAGAGGCAAATACTTTTCCTCCAAAACTATTCCTTCCGGATTATCCTTATTATAAATATGAATCTTACCATTAGAAATCTCAATCCTCTCATCTGGCAGAGCGATTATTCGCTTAATAAAATATTCCCTAGTAGCAAAAGGGTACTTAAAAACAACGACATCTCCCCGCTGAGGCTCGTTCAGTCGATAGGTGATTTCATCAATAATTAAATATTCATAATCGTGGAAGTTTGGTTCCATTGATGCACCTTTAACGTAGAAAGGTTTGATCAGAAAATAACGAACTGGAATAATAATCGCCAGCGAAATTACAACAACTTTAAAAATCTCCCAGACAAACACTATAACCTGTTTACCAAAAGTCAAATCTTGCTCGACTAAATGTTTTGGATATTTATCTTTTTTGAACAATTTCATACTCCGTTAGAAACTTTATTAATTAATGAATTTGATTTCCTAATTTTTTTAGCCGCCACGCCTAGAAATATTGCCTAACTCTAGAAATTTTTAAACGGGTTATAAACGGTCAGGATAATTAGTAATAATGCCATCAATACCTAAGCTTTTCAAATAATTAATCTTTTTAGAGCTATTAACTGTCCAGGCACAGATTTTAATTCCTCGTTTTTTAAATAAAGCGACCTTATTTCTATCTAAAAAACGATAATTAATATTCAAATAATCAGCCCCAGCCCGCTTGACTATCCAGCTAATATAATACTTAGTAATTGGTAAAAATAAAATTGCTAAAAAATCTAAAATAAACCAAATATTAAAAGCATTGGTGGCGCGAAATAGCAGCGCCGTTGTAATTTCCGGCTCCAATCTTTCAACTGCCTTAATTTCACTGGGGTGATTCGAAGAAATTATGACGTTTTTAAAATCGACCTTATAATCCCGCAGTGTCTGAACTACAATCTGGGCCGAATTCTTAACCTTTAATTCAATATTAATACCGACTCGATTATCAATAGTGTCCAACACTTCAGCTAAAGTCGGAATTGTTTCAGTTTTTTTGATCTTTAATTTTTTTACCTCAGCTAAAGTCCATTTTTTAACTTGGCCAAAGCTCTTAGTCAATCGCCTTAAGTGACTATCGTGAATTACTACCGGATATTTGTCTTTGGTAATCCTGACATCAAATTCGATCATATCAACGCCCATCTCCACGGCTTTCCGGAATGAAGTCAAGGTATTTTCTGGAGCATAAGCTTTTGCTCCACGATGACCAATTTTTAACATTTGTTTTTTAGTTAATGATGGTGGGCAGTGGAGGACTCGTCCCGATTCATTAATTTTATTTTAAAAAAGTTATCGGGATCCCGACTAGAATCGGGAAACCTCCGACCTCATGAACCCGCCTGCCAAAGCTGGTGGGTGGCATCCCGCCACGGTGGGAGTCATTTATTATCAACCTGCCATCGCCGTGGACAATGTCCCGATTAATATCGGGACGACCTTCGTCCCTCACCTCAATGGGCAGTGGAGGACTCGAACCTCCGACCTCATGAATGTGAATCATGCGCTCTAACCAACTGAGCTAACTACCCACCAAGGTGAGGGATGAACGCGACGCTCTAACCAACTGAGCTAATTGTCCAAGGCCGTGGCGGGGTGACCTCATGAACCCGCCTGCCGGCGGGCAGGTGTGAATCATGCGCTCTAACCAACTGAGCTAGCCACCCTTATTAAAGAGTTACGGGGTAAAAAAAGAAAGCGTCTGGGTTCACGGTACACCTAATTTATACGCTACGGTGTATGCCCATAATAAAAACTACTTAAAAATTATAACAGAAAAAAATAAGTTAGTAAACCCCATTATTTAATCACTGTAAACCTAGGTGCAGTAGTAAAATTTTAATTGATATTTTAATGTTTTTATGGTAAAAATAATAAGTAATATGACTAGAAATGAAATCAACTTTTTGGATGAAAAAGATAAATTAATTAAAGAGCCCAAAAAGAAAAAAAAATTTACGATGGGTAAAATTATCATCTATCTGCTGATAATTTTTGTAATCTTAGGAATTTCTTTTAGTGTTGACATTATTTCTTCTAGCGAAAATCTCTCCCAAACTTTTGGTAATCTAAGCCTCTGGAGCCAAATTAAACATTTAATCAGCAGTGATGATAAAGAATTAGACGGTGAGACCGCTGACCGAATTAATGTTTTGCTGTTAGGCATTGGCGGCATTGAACATGAAGGACCATATCTAACTGACACTATTATCGTTGCTAGCTTCAAACCATCAATCAATCAAGTGGCGTTGATCTCTATCCCCCGTGATTTACTGGTTAACATCCCCGGCTATGGCTGGAGAAAAGTTAATCACGCTAATGCTTTTGGGGAAGCTAAAATGCCAGGCCAGGGCGGAAAATTGGCTCAAACAGTTATCAGTCAGACTTTAAATATTCCTATCCACTACTATGTTCGAATCGACTTCGATGGCTTCATTAGGGTGATTGATGACTTGGGCGGAATCACTTTGGAAGTTGAAAATACTTTAGACGACGAACAATATCCCATCAAGGGCAAAGAGACTGCCACCACCACTGAGCGTTATGAACATTTATACCTTGAAAAGGGCCGCCATCATTTTGACGGAGAATTGGCTCTAAAATATGTCCGGTCTCGTCAGGCGAAAGGAATTGAAGGTTCAGATTTTGCCAGAAGCCAACGGCAGCAAAAAATATTGATGGCTGTCAAGGACAAAGTCTTAACCTTCAGCGTTTTGGCTAATCCCTACAAGATCAGCCGCGTCATGGATACCTTGAGTCAGCATCTGGCGACTAATTTACAAGTTTGGCAGGTCCTGCGCTTATTTGACTTAGGCAAAGGCGTAGCCGAAGAAGACATTATTAATCGAGTTTTTGACGATAGCCCGGATAGTGTTTTATATTCTTCGTTGACTCAAGACGGCGCATTCGTTTTACAGCCAAAAGCTGGAAATTTTTCCGAGCTCCAAACGATTGTTCAAAATATTTTTGATCCCAATGCCGTCGTCCAGCCGCAACCAAAAAAAATCGAAATTCAAAACGGCACCAAGATTACTGGCTTAGCCTATCGAACTGCTCAATATCTCGAAAGCCTAGGCTACCAAGTAATTAAAATCGGCAATGCGCCCACTCAAGATTATCAAAAGACGGTTATTTATGATCTAGGACCAACAGATGAAGCTGCTACCAATTTAACCCAGTTGCTTAATGCTGAGCTTGCACCGGTTTTACCTGAATGGGTAACTTCAACTACTTCACCTAAAATTAATTCTCAAACTGATATCTTAATTATCCTGGGGCAAGACCGAGCTAATTTGTAGGGAGCAGGAGGTAGGTCTGGTTATGGCCTACAAACTACTCTCTACAAGCTACTGCCTAATACTATGATTAAACCAAAGCTACCAACTGTTGTCATTATCGGCCGAATTAATGTTGGCAAATCGTCTTTGTTTAACCGGCTAACCGAAACTGCCAAGGCTATTATTTCTGAAATTCCGGGAACAACCCGTGATTATAATATCTCCCAGGTTAGCTGGCGAAAAAAAACCTTCAACTTAATCGATACTGGTGGAGTTAATATTGATGTTTTGAAACACAGCATCCAGGCTCTAATCTCCAAAAAAATTTCAAAAAAATTATCTAAGGTAAACTCAATTGAAAAAGAAATTCTCGAGCAAACCAACCAAGCTCTCCAAAAAGCTGATCTACTTTTATTCATTGTTGATGGCCAAGCAGGATTACTACCTGAAGACAAAGAACTGGCATTGGTAGTAAAAAGATTAAACCGGCCAACGGTATTAGCCTGCAACAAGATCGACAGCCAGAAACACCGCCACAATGTCAGTGAATTTTTTAAGCTTGGGTTAGGTGAACCAAATGCAGTTTCAGCCACCAATGGTAGCGGTAGTGGCGACCTGTTAGACAAAATTGTTAAGTTAATAAAAGGCCAGCGCGGCCGGCCAGCCAAAACAGCCGAAAAATCAGCAATTAAAGTCGCGATTGTTGGCAAACCTAATGTCGGAAAATCATCTCTGACTAATAAAATTCTGGGTGAAAAAAGAGTGATTGTCTCGGAAATTGCCCAAACCACCCGTGAACCTCAAGACACTGAAATTTTTTATAAGGACCAAAAAATTATTTTGATTGATACGGCAGGATTGAGAAAAAAATCAAGAATCGAACCGGGAATCGAAAAAAAATCAACTGAAAGAACATTTAGTGTAATTAAAAAGGCAGACGTCATTTTATTTTTAACCGAAGTTGATAAATCACTGACAAATCAAGATAGTTATCTAGTTGGTTTGCTAAAAAATTCCGGGGCTGGAATAATTTTAGTGGCCAATAAGTGGGATTTGCTGCCGGAAAAAGACACGACCACAGATAATAAAATGAAAAAATATTACCAACGATCTTTCCCTTATCTCAGTTTTGCTCCCTTAATATTTATTTCAGCCAAAACCGGCCGTAATGTCGATAAAATCTTAGATTTGATCCTTGAGGTCTGGTCGCAAAGACAAATTGAAATTCCACCCGAAAAATTAGAATCAGTCCTAAAAAGATTGATCCGGCAAAAACGACCAGTTAAAGCCGGGGGCCAAAATCGTCCCCATATCTATAAGGTGACCCAAACCAACACCAACCCGCCTGAATTTACAATTACAATCGGGGAAAAGCAGTCTATCCATTTTTCCTATCTTAGATTTATCGAAAACCAAATCCGCAAAAACTTTAGCTTTTTTGGCGTTCCTGTTAAAATGAGAGTAAAGACTTTAAAACACTAATTATGAAACTTATCGTTGGACTCGGAAATCCTGGTAAAAAAAATCAAGACACTTGGCATAATGCCGGCTTTTTGGCACTAGACGAATTTAAAAAAAACAAAGACTGGCCGGATTTTAAAATTAGCAAAAAATTCAAGGCGGAAATCTCTGAAGGGTCTGAAATAGAAGAAAAAATTGTACTGGCGAAACCACAAACATTTATGAATAATTCCGGCGAATCAGTCAAAGCTTTGGTAAAATTTTATAAAATCGAACCTAAGGACATCTGGATAATTCACGATGATATTGATTTGCCTCTCGGAAAAATAAGAGTTTCGCAAAATTCATCAGCCGCTGGACACAAAGGAGTTCAATCAATCATCGACCAACTAGGTACTCAGGAATTTATTCGCTTCCGGATTGGTATTCAGCCAGAATCTCGTGGACAACTCCCCACCGAAGACTATGTCTTGCAAAAAATTGACAAGCCAGATACAATAAAACAAACAATTGAAAATATAGTGTCTGCCTTTGAGCTAGCTTTGATGAATGGCGTTTCGGAAGCAATGAATGAGTTTAATTAGCCGTCATTAATTGCTAAATATAAACAATCAACCACCGCCGCTGGCCACCGCAGAAGCGGGGCAGACGGGGTAAACATAGCGCCTTTAAGGCGTTTTATTTTATCCACAAAAACATACGTCCCGATTTCATCGGGACTAAACACGAAAACACAAAAACAATATGAGTAAATTTCAGGACAAATTAAAAAAGAAAATGGACGAATATGTTCACTTTGTTTACGATGTTACTAAGGAATTTCCGAAAGAAGAACTATATGGCAGTGTATCTCAATGGCGAAGGACAACATTGTCAATCATTCTAAATTACCTTGAAGGATATACGCGCAGAAAATCATTAGTCCAATTGAATTTTTTGGAAATTGCTTACGGTTCTTTAAAAGAATCAAAATATCTCCTCCATTTCTCAAGTCAAAAAGATTATATTACAAAGAAAGACTACGATAGGGAAATTAAGTTAGTTGAAGAGATAGGGGCGATGCTGTGGACAGAAATTTCTGCTTTGGCTAAATCAATCAAAAAATAATGTTTTTGTGCTTTTGTGTTTTATTGCTTTTGTGAACAAAAATAGCCTCCAAAGTCCTGCCTACCAGCGTAAGGCACTTACTTAATAAAAGTAAATACCTTAGCTTGTGGTTAATAGTCAGATCTAGGAGGGATGACCTGACTTTCACCGCTGGCAAACAGGACTCTAAAAGCTATCTAAAAAGGGAATATAATAACTTAGCAAAATATAAAAAAATTGTCAAGGGTTTATTTTTAAAAAAATAAAGGGCAACTGATTTCTCAGTGCCCCACCGGAAGTGTCTTGAATAGACAACTTCTTAAGTTCTTAAGAACGACGAAAGGAGAGAACTTGGCGAGCTAAACTTACAGCCCTTAAGAAACGTTGCCTGGTACAAGTAAACCAGGCATTTTCCTCCAAGATATGACAGAACGGAAGGACCTTTAGGCCACCTAACGGGCGGAGAGGATTTCTGACTACCTTAAAGAGCAAAAGATCTCCTCCCCTGCCAATGGTGGCAATAAATATGCCTTCCAGGTGGCCGCGGTTAAGCTCTCCATTGATAGCATCCAACAAATGCTGGGACAAAACTTCAGCTCCCCTACTATCGGCCTCCAGCCGCTGAATCAATCCAACGACTTCTGATTCCATCGCTTTCATAATCATTTGTCTAGACCTCCTCTCTGTAGTCAGTCAGAATAGCCCAAGCCCACTGGGCTGCCGCGGCGTAGATGCTCTGCGAAACATGAAGTAACCTATCTTCGATGGTCGGATCAATGACCTGGCGACCATCAGCAGCCAAAACTGCGAAGGGACGCCCTTTGCGATTGATCCCCTGGACGAAAACAAACCGAGCATTATAGCTTGGAACAATCAATGTCACTCGGCTGTCTCGCCTATTGACATGCTCGAGATAGATATCTACTTTCTCGCCGTTGCTACGTTCAACTACCTGATGTGCTAAATCTTCCAGTGCTACTAAAACAGTCAAGTGACTCACCTGCCTTTCAAAGAACAAAAATTGAATACCTAAAAATATATCACAAATAATTAACAATGTCAATATGATTGAAAAAAATGGATTAAAGTACTGGTTGGCTTTTAATCAAATTACCGCCATTGGACCAATCCGCACTCAAAGACTTTTAGATTATTTTGGTCAATTAAAAAATGCCTGGCAAGCTAACAAAACGGAGTTGTTAAAAGCTGGGCTAGAAGAAAAAATTGTCAATGAATTGATCAAAAAACGCCAAGAAATTGAGCCGGAAAACGAATTAAAACGCTTAGAAAAATCAGCTAGCCAAATTATTACTCTCTTTGATGAAAACTATCCAAAATTGCTTAAAGAAATTTACGCTCCGCCACCCCTCCTTTATTACCTAGGTCGGCTTGATCTAAATAACGATTTTCCACTGGCAGTTGTTGGCACGCGGAAAATTTCTGATTACGGCCGACAAATAACTCAACAAATTGTTGGCGAGTTAGTTGACTGCGGACTAACTATTGTTTCGGGTCTAGCCTTAGGTATTGATGCTACTGCCCATCAAGCCGCTGTGAAACTTGGCGGTAAAACTATTGCCGTCCTTGGTTCAGGCATCGATCAAATTTATCCGGCCTCCAACCATAATTTGACCCGAAAAATTATTGAATCGGGCGGAGCGATTATCTCTGAATTCCCAATTGGCATGCCCCCACTTAAGCATAACTTCCCGCAAAGAAATCGAGTTATTTCGGGTTTATCTTTGGGAGTATTAGTAACTGAAGCTGGTGAAAAATCCGGCGCTTTGATTACTACCAAATACGCATTAGATCAAAACCGCGAAATTTTTGCTGTGCCTGGTGATATCTACCGCCAAACTTCAGCTGGGCCAAACAAACTAATCAAACTTGGAGCTAAAATGGTAACTTCAGCCCAAGAAATTTTAGACACTCTAAATTTACAGCAAGCTAAAAATTTCAAAGCAGCCAAATCAGTCGCGCCGGAAACCGAAACGGAAAAAATACTGTTGAAATTTCTAGCTGACCCAATTCACATTGACAAATTAATCCAAAATAGTAAACTGGATATCAGTATTATTAATTCAACGCTGGCTGTTATGGAAATGAAGGGCTTAGTCAGAAACCTCGGCGGCCAGTTCTATGTTAAAGCTCGATGAGAAAGCTAACCCAGCAAGATAAAATTTATTTTTTATTAGGCTTATTTATCGCTTCTCTTCTCGCAGCTAATTTCTTGGGCGGAAAAATTACTGCCTTCACTCCACCAATTTTTATCTCAGGCTTTTTAAACCTGATTTTTTGGCCTCTATTTTTTCTGGTTAACATTATTGCCTCAGCCCTGCCGCAATATTCAGTATTCTACCAGCCGTTTTTAGACTACAAATTTTTCAACGTAATTCATGTTTCAGTTGGTATTTTTACTGTACCAGTAATGTTTCTGATTACTGATATTATCGAAGAGGTTCTGGGTAAAAATGTCGCCAAAAAATTCGTTGGGGTAGGATTAGTAGTAATGATTTTTACAATTTTCATTACTATCTTATCAGTGATTTCGCCGGCTGACCCGCTCCGTCAGTATTTTTCTCAAGAAGCTTATAGCCAAATTTTTGGGGTGACAATCCGCATGAGCATTGCTTCAATTATTGCTTTCATCCTGGCTCAATACCATGATATCTGGGCTTTTAATTTTTGGAAAAAGGTTACTGCCAGTAAATGGCTTTGGCTGCGCAATAATGCCTCAACTATTGTCAGTCAATTTATTGATTCAACTGTCTTTATGTTCATCGCCTTTTATGGCCTGACCCCAAAGTTTGATACAGTCTATATTTTTTCTCTAATTATCCCCTACTGGATTTTTAAAATCGTGTTTGCTTTATTGGACACTCCATTTTGTTACTTAGGGGTAAAATGGCTTAAAGAAAAAAATGATAACAAAATATAATATGCCAGAAGTATTTGATTTTAACCCAGACCAAGAAAAAGAGCCTAGTATCATAATTAAAAAATCAACAGAAGCCCCAGAGTCAGTCCGGCAAAATCCATTTTATAACAAAGATATCTGGGGACGGGCTAATTCACCGGATGATATTTATCTGCCAGATTCAGACCAAGCCATTTCTTTTGCTATTGCCGCTCACGAAATCGGACATCTAGTTAAAGCTGACCAAGGGGCTGAAGCAGGACTAGACGATTTTGAGGCCACTTACCAAGAAGAACAAAGGGCCTGGGAAAAAGGCTGGCAATATCTAAAAAAATATTTGCCTGAATATTGCCAAGAAAGCCCTGGGGCAGCAGCAGAAATTCATGAGGCTTATGAAAAAATTAGAGACTTAATGATGCAAGCAACTAAGTTAAGCCAAGATATGTATTTAGAAAAAGGCAGTCTGGATACTTTGAGTCCAGAAGAAATCCAAACAATTACCAAACAACAAAGAGAAAAATTCTCAACAACTGAAAAAGGCCAGGAAGTCGAAGCAATATTCGAGCAGATCAAAAATCAAAAAATTGGCCAAAAACCAAACTGGGACCAATTAGTAGAAATCGTAACTCAAGCAGTCAAAGAAATTATAGCTGACAACCAAAAACATGAAGAATAATTTTGAAAAATATTATCAGGCTGTCAAATACTTGGAATCTCTGCCAAACATCAGCCAGCCAGACTACATGGCCGTCCCGACTCGTCGGGACGGCCGGTCTTTATTTTTAAAGCGCTTTAAATATTTTCTAAATTTATTAGGCAACCCGCAGAAAGACTTAAAGTATATTCATGTCGGCGGTTCAAGCGGCAAAGGGTCAGTGGCCATGATGATTCATTCAATCTTAACTGAAGCTGGTTACAAATCCGGGGTTTACACCTCACCATATTCAACCACGCCGATCGAAAAAATAAAAGTTGGCAATCTTTTAATTGGTCCGGATGAATTTGTTGGAATCCTCGAAAAAATTAAACCGGCAATTGACAAGTCTTACCAGCAATCTCCCTACGGCCGGCCCAGCTGGTTTGAAATTTATACGGCCATAGCAATAATTTATTTCAAACAAAAAAAATGCGATTATGCCGTCTTGGAAGTGGGCTTGGGTGGCCGCTATGACGCAACTAATATTATTCCAGCGCCCGTAATTACTATTATTAATGTCATTGACTATGATCACGTTGATTTACTGGGCAAGACTTTGACAAAGATTGCCCTAGAAAAAGCCGCCATTATCAAGCCAAAAACTAAATTTTTCACTACTGACACCAATAGCAAAAAAGTCCTAAAAATCTTCAAACAGGCCTGCAAAGCAAAAAAAGCGGAGTTTAACTTGGTGAAGAGCCCAACAAAAAAATACCAGCTTAGTTTACTAGGTGAACATCAACAAAAAAATGCAGAGATTGCAAAAGCAGCCTGCCGACGATTGGGTATCCCGGAAAATAAAATAAGACTGGGTTTGCAAAAGGCGAAGATGCCCTGCCGGATTGAAATTATCCAAAAAAATCCGCTGGTAATTTTAGACGGCGCTCATAATCCATCTAAGATGAAAACATTAGTTGAAACACTAAAAAATCTTAATTTGAGTAACCACCAGAGAGTCAAAAAGTTGACATATAAAAAATTATATCTTATCATTGCTTTAACTAATGAACGAAGCGCCACCCAGATTTTTAAAGAAATACAGTTATTGGCTGATTATTTATTCATCACCAGGTATGAATCGACTTTGAGAAAATGCTATCCGCCGCTCCAATTGACAAAAAAGTTAAAATCAAAAAAACCAACCGAAATATTTTTAGACCCATACATGGCCCTACAAAAAGCAATGAAGCTGGCCAAAAAAAACGATTTGATTCTAGTGACTGGGTCTTTTTATCTGGCTGGTGAACTAAGAAAATACTGGCGGAGTGAAGAAAAAATTTTGTTAGAAAGGAAAATATAAAATTTAGTCAAAGCTATGTTGAGCCGTATTATCCTTGATAATCAAATTTATTTTGTTACCACCAAGACGTTTGGAAATGCGAAAATTTTTAGTGATGAGAATAATTGCGAGTTGTTTATCCGAGTTTTAAAAGACTGCAAAGGTAAATATAAGTTCAGATTGTATGGGTTTGTCATAATTCCTGATCATATTCATTTATTAATTGGATTAAATAACAAAATCAATATTTCGGAGATAATACACAGTCAAAGGTAATTTCGCTCACCAATATTCAAGGTCGCGGAACCATAAAGGTTCCGCTACGCGAATGGATGGTAATGGAATCACCTACCGCGTAGCCGACCCTTTATGGGTCGGCGACAAAAATCGTTATCGTTCTCGGCAAAACCCAGTTTGGCAAAAATCATTTTACGATCACGCTATTCGTAACAAACAGGACTTTATTGAAAAACTAAATTACATCCATAATAATCCTTTAAAACATAATATTACTAATGACTTAAACCAATACCTTTGGTCAAGCTATTAAAATCATTATCTAAATAATAATTCTTTAATCGAAGTTGATAATATAAACTTATGAAAAATTTGGTTATAGTAGAAAGTCCAACGAAAGCCAAGACAATTGCAAAATTTCTAGGTAAGGACTTCAAAGTTGAGTCCTCTTTTGGCCATATCCGCGATTTGCCAAAAAGCAAATTAGGTGTTGATGTTGACAACAATTTCAAACCTCAATATGTCGTGCCGGCTAAATCAAAGGCTGTGGTTAATAAATTAAAAAAGCTGGCCGAAAAGTCTAATCTAATTTACTTTGCTACCGACGAAGATCGCGAAGGTGAGGCCATCTCTTGGCACTTAGCCACTCTCTTAAAATCCCCTGAAGAAAAAATCAAACGAATAGTTTTTCATGAAATCACCGAGGAGGCAATAGAAGAGGCTTTAAAAAACCCGCGGGGCATTGACCTAAATCTCGTTGATGCCCAGCAGGCTCGACGGATTTTAGATCGATTGGTTGGTTATCAGCTTTCGCCTTTCTTATGGAAAAAAGTCGCTCGAGGCCTTTCGGCCGGCCGCGTCCAGTCAGTGGCAGTTAGATTAATTGTTGAACGCGAGCGTGAAATTCAAGCTTTTAAGACAGTGGAATATTGGAGTATTGATGCCAAGTTTAAACCGACTCAAGGTAAACCAATTGAATTTGAAGCTAAACTCAACAAAATCAATAATAAAGTTATTGATAAATTAGAAATAAAAGATGAGGCTTCGGCTAAAAAAATTGTTGATGATCTAAAAAACGCTCGCTATCTAGTCAGCGAAATTGAAAAGAAAGAAACCAGAAAAAATCCGCTGCCGCCTTTTACAACTTCTACCTTGCAACAGACTGCTAATCAAAGACTAGGTTTCTCAGCCAAACAAACCATGAGATTAGCCCAACAGCTTTATGAAGGCGTTGAATTGGGTTCTGGGGGTGCAGTCGGCTTAATCACTTATATGAGAACTGATTCGGTTAATCTGGCTGACAAATTTTTAGGTGAAGTCCAACCTTATATTAAAAATAAATTCGGCGCCTCCTATACAACTGGGCCCAAAAAATATCAAGCTAAATCCCGTCTCGTCCAAGAAGCTCACGAAGCCATCCGGCCGACTTCAGCCAGCAACGATCTGGAATTAGTCAAACAATATTTAGACGTACGGCAGTTTAAACTCTACCAATTAATCTGGCAGCGAGCTTTGGCCAGCCAAATGTCTCCGGCTATTATTGATAACACCAGAATTGATATCGAGGCTACTAATACTCCCTATTCTTTCCGAGCCACTGGTTCAGTGATAAAATTTGACGGCTATCTAAAAGTTTATCCAAATAACACTCAGGAAAATATTTTGCCTGCGCTAAAAGAAAAAGAAGTAGTTGAATTAATAAAACTAAGTCCGGAACAACATTTTACTCAGCCGCCAGCCCGTTATTCTGAAGCAACTCTGGTTAAAGCTTTAGAAGAATATGGTATTGGTCGGCCTTCAACTTATGCGCCGACAATTGCCACGATTCAAGAACGGGGTTATGTGGAAAAAGAAGAAAAAAGATTAAAGCCGACTGATATTGCTTTTCTGGTTAATGACTTATTAGTCGAACATTTTCCTAAAATCGTTGATTTTAAGTTTACGGCCCATATGGAAGATGACCTTGATGAGATTGCTGAAGGTAAAATGAAATGGCAACCAGTGATTCATGGATTTTGGGGACCATTCAAACAAAATTTAGAAAAAAAAGATGAAGAATTAAGCAAAAAGGAATTAACTGAACAAAAGTCAGATGAGGTGTGTGAAAAATGCGGCAAGCCAATGGTGATTAAAGTCGGCCGATTTGGCAGATTTCTCGCCTGCACTGGCTACCCAGAATGTAAAAATACTAAACCACTTAATGGTGAGAATGGCGAACCGCCAGCGCCCCCGGAAAAAACCGGTGAAAAATGTCCAGAATGCGGTTCGGAACTGGTTAAAAGAAAAGGTCGCTACGGTGAATTTGTTGGCTGCTCTAATTATCCGAAATGCCGTTATATTAAAAAAGAGCCAGTCCAAGAATTTGGTACCTGCCCCCAATGCGGCAAAGGTAAAATTGTCGGCAAAAGGTCTCGCCGTGGTTTCTTTTATGCCTGCAACCAATACCCAGAGTGTAAATTTGCTTTATGGGGCCGGCCATATCTTAAAGAAGGTAAAACTGAACCGGAAAAATGTCCGAAGTGCAATTCTGTTTTGGTTTACGGACCAAAGGATACTATAAAGTGCAGCAATAAAGAATGTAAATACAAATCATAGTTTTAATTCATCAAAATACTGAGATGCAAAAAATCCCCTTATGGGGGATTTTTTGCATCCTAAACAAAATCTTTTCACAAAATGGCTGCCGTCGAAAGGCTAACCACTGATAAAGACATAAAGACTGGTAAAACCAGTACACTAAGCAATAAGACAAATGTTCGACTGATATCAAATTCCATCTCGTCTAATTGAGGACTTTCTCTAATTGCTTTCATAGTTTTGTTTTTAATTTTTAGTTTTGAGTTTTGAGAGAACAAAAAACACGGTAAAACCCGAGTTTAAAAGAGAAGAGATGTAAAAAAATTGTCACTAACCGTGTTCATTTTCTTTTTGTTTTTGTTTTTAGAGCCCGCGAATTATCTTGGGGCAATTTAAAAGAGGGTTTTTCACCTCTCTATTTGTAGTATAGCACATGTAAATTTTTTTGTCAACTCTAAAATTAAATCTATGCCGACGTAGTCGGCATTCCTAAATTTTGACTTTTAACTTTTGACTTTTTAATTTCCACTAAAATGCGGCTGAAAGAGAGTTAGACCCCGAAACCTTGTTGATGCTAGGGTTCTCCTTTCAGACCGCAAAGTTATGATAGCAAAGGTTTTAAAACAATTCAAGACAACCTTTAGCACCATGGTAGCGAAACACCATAAAGGTTCCGCTACGCGGGCTGGGTGCGATTATTCCGAGCGCGTAGCCGACCCTTTATGGGTCGGCGCTATATTATCTACTAACAAATAAAGAAAATACCTTGCGTTGCCACAAGGTATTTCCCGGTTTCTAGGATCCGTATCCTAGCATCAGAAGCATATTAGCATAAGTTTTTGATTTTGTCAAGCGCTTAGGTATACCCTAATGCCAAGCATTGGGGCTTGCCGCGGGCATAGTCAAGTGGTTCCAAATTTCTGACTAAACTAGTCCAAACAAAAAACTAATTTTTAAGGGCAGGATACAAAATCACAACCACTGTCATCACAAGTTGACTGATCATGGCTGCCATCGCTTTTGTAAATAACAACTTGCCGCTGAACAGGGCTAGGTGTAATTCCTGACGTAGATGTACTCGTACAATACTCATTCATCAAAGATTGATAAATATTTTCATTAGGATCATCGTTTTCATCAGTACATTTTTGTTTTAGGGTGGCCAAATCGTTAACGCCGGGTAAACTAATCTTAGCATAACCGGATCCTAAGTCAGGGCTAAAATAGTTAGGGACAGAAGTACTGCTATTTCTTATCAAACAAACCCCCGTCGGCGGACATTGGTGTTGCTCGTTGTCCAACCCAGAGCCAGGAGTCTTATTAGGGCCGCCGATACTTGCCCATGTACCATCAGGATTAAAAGTAATAACACCATAAGTGTATGGGGTTACATTAACTGCGCATAACTGCGGAGTGAGCATGTCATATTTTTCTTTAGTACATTCATATCTCAAAGTACCTGGTGCTGGATTTAAGAAAGCACCTACTACATTAACTCCTGGAATGTGAATTTTAGCATAACAGTCGCCAACATCAGGACTATTATAGTTTGGTAATTGGTTACCCATACTACAATTATCCACAATACAAGCACCACTAATAAAAATAGGTGTAGTAAAAGTGTAATCTTTATTATCGCTAAATTCCATATCAGTGCCCAAATCAAGGACAATTTTGAAATGATAGGTAGTATTATCTGAAAGTCTGCTCAATACTGCTGTTCCATCAAAACCAGTAGCAGTAACATTAGTTAATATTGATGGTGCTGAATTACCATAAGCTGTTGTCATACCATACACTACTGAAGGGTTGGTAAGGGTTCGGCCCTCAACGTGAAATTTTACTGTTGAGGAATTATAAGTAATGTTAGTTGCTCGAACATTGGAAATTACCGGCAAAACATAAGTCACTTGAATTGACTCTTCTTGTGTGTCAAATTCTCCAGTTTGGACAATTACTTTGATGGTATTTACGCCAGGCTGAAATTGAATTTTACCAGGATTATTTAGTTCTTCTGGTGGAATATACCAATAACCATCATCTAAAAATGGTACTAATTCCGTATCGCCTTTTTCTTCCGAACCATTAAGGCCATAAAAAACAATGACTGGATTACCAGCGATTTGAACCTTCAAAATTTGGGGGTTATTATAAGTCTGGCCGGCTTGAGGCGAAACAAAATTGATAAAACCAATTTTAAAAGTGGCTGAATTCCCTATCTCTTGATCGTTAATATAAGCTTTGACGGTAACCGTATAGCTACCTGGTTCAAGGAAAGATCCTTCAGACTCCTTAATATTATTGGGATCATAAGAATACACCTTAAAAGGACAATCACCCCAAGCCTCAGATGAGATATACCAATAGCCATCACCGTTGCATTGAGATAACCCCGGCGATTCTTCTTTCACCGGGTTACTATTATTCAAACCCCAGATCACCAGCCCTGGCTCTTCATTGATTCCTACTCGCAAAATTGGATCATTACCATAAAGAAAGGTAGTACCATTTGGATAAGCAGTCCCGGTTTGCGAATCAACAAATTCAATGGTAATGGGATTAGAGGCAGCTATCTGGAAATCGCCGCGCAAGCTGGTAACTAAAGCGGCGGCTAACATCAAACTTCCCATAACGGTGGCTGTACCAACCATTAAGGTTAGAAGTAAAATATTAGCCACTTTGGTTTTTGTTTTAGTCGCAACCCCGACTGCTTGCGACCCGGGAATTTTTTCAAACATACTTTTTTAATTAAATTTTAAAATATTTTAAATTTACCCCAATTTAGTTATTCCTAGCTACCAGATATTCTGTAATACATTTTAAGGTTAAGTCACCTGGTCTTTTTTCCATTCCTCCATTACCGCCTGAATCTCGGCTACACTGACTTGCGGCCACTGGTCTCGGCATTCATTTCTACTAATTACAAAGCCACCCGGCCACCAACGTCAAAAGCGGTTCTTTGGCAGAAATGACCGGTCCGTCCGGATAGATAAACCTGGAACGGTCAACATTGGTAACAATATACTCGGCTTTGTAATTATTTGCAGCAAATCCGTTATTAACAAATTTCCTCTTCGAAATATTTCCGGCCGCATTTTCAGTAAGCAGGTATACATCAGAAGAATTGACGTATTGAATTAAGGTTCCGGGTGGCTGTTTAGTTTCATCGGGCCAATCAAGACCAATTGAGTAACTAACAAAAAAAGCGTCTGGTATTGTCAGTAAGCGATCACGCCAATTAGGGCCATATAATTTTTCAATAAGAGTATAATTAGCTTCCGTGCCAACATATTTCAAAACATTATTAACATACACCACATATATCTTAGGATCACTTTGGATTTTTACCAAATACGTGCCGGGACGCACACCGGCATTACCAGCAATTGAATAATTTTTTATGTCATCCGGTAAAACATCAATTACCTCGGATTCATTATTATACCAAGAGGAAAAAACATCATAAGTATAACTGGCATTAGATCTTGGTACGACAAATCTACGAATTTGGTGATCATAATTTCCAAAATAGAAATAAGTGTAATCTGGCCAGCCGGTCACTTTTACCACCGAGCCGCATCTATTATTAATGGACACTGATCTCGTTAAACCACTATCCGTATTAATGGTAATTATGTTTTGGCTGGGCTGAAGTTTTACGCTCACAGGCGGGCCGTAGACAATGTCAGCGTCATTACAAATCTCCATCTCAGATTCAGGATCAAAACTGCAAGCATCATCAAGTACGGTTTGCGGCAGGTACCAATTGGTCCGGTCGCCGCTTTGTAAGTCTCCACCCTGGCCATTTGGTCCGGTCCAGGAAACTTGGCTTGATTCAGGATTAAATCCTCCTTGCTCAATACAACCGGAGCTCTCACATGAATTAATGGTTACTTTTAAAAATCCCTCTTGTTTAGGATAAAGCATGCCGTCTGTAAGTTGGGTGCAGCCGCTGTCATAAGAATCACAAAGATAAATAGTCATGGGATCGACTGGTTGGGTCGGGCTGGTGTCAATTATTCCGGCGCTGTATAATCCCCCAGCCAAATTACCGGCGGAAATGGCTAAGGCTACCGAGATGGCTAATACGCCGACGGCTGCGCCAATAATGGTAGAGGTCTTTATTTTGGTTTTGGTAGAAGTTTGAATTAGCATAGAAATTTTAACTAGCAAGGGTTGATTAATAGTTCTACTCATAAATGCCCAGATTAAAAATTAGCTTACTTTATCTTTCTCCCACTCTTCCATCACTTTTTGGACTTCTGCCACGCCAACTTGCGGCCATTGCTTTTCGGGTTTTCCATCAGCGTCTTCAATACTCACTTTGGAAGACGCTTCATCCATTAAATCAATGGCTTTGTCCGGAAAAGATTTATCTTTAATATGCTCAGCTGCTAAGTGAACGGCCGCCATAATTGCTTCATCATTAATATGAACTTTATGAAATTGTTCATATTTCTTTTTGATGCCGCGCAGGATTTTAACTGTTTCTTGTCTAGTCGGCTCGCCAATTAAAATCGGATGTAACCGCCGATCTAATGTTACATCTTGCTTGATAAACTTTTTATATTCCGCTGCGGTGGTCGCGCCAATTACTTGTAAATCGCCTCTGGCTAATGCCGGCTTTAAAATATCATCAGCATCAATAGCACCTTCTGCCCCGCCAGCTTCAGCTAAAGTATGAATTTCATCAATAAACAAAATAATACTTCGCTGGGCAGCCGTAATTTCATCAGCGATTTTTTTCAGCCGTTGCTCAAATTCACCGCGATATTTAGTCCCAGAAATTAAACCCGGCAAATCCAAAGCTAAGACTTTTTTATTCAATAAAATATCCGGCGCTTTCTTTTGAACAATCGCCTGGGCTAAGCCTTCAGCAATGGCGGTTTTACCCACTCCAGCCTTGCCAACTAAAACGGGATTGTTTTTTGTCCGGCGGCATAATACTTGGATGACCCGCTCAATTTCCTGATCCCGGCCAACGACTGGGTCAAGCTTGTTTTCGGCCGCCATCTGTGTTAAGTCCCGCGAATACAAAGCCAAAGTCGGCGCCAACTTATTTTTCCCGATCACTTTGCCGTTTTTTTGGTACCAGATAAAAAATAAAGTCACCACGACGGCCAGCCCAAACACTATCAAATAATTAGCATTCAAATTAAAAGGCAATAATGGCATCGATTTGGTTTTAATAATTATTTGATTTTTAGTTAAATTTCTTCTACAATTATTATGCCACAAATTAAAATTTCAAACAACTATGGCCAATATTGAAGACTTAATTAAAGCAATTAAAGACAGCGGCAATAAAGGAAATCACAAAATCCCAGTGATTGGCAATTTTCGGCGCAAAAAATCAGATGTTGATTTGGATCTAGTCAGATTAGCTTATGATTTCGCCCAAGAAGCCCACAAAGACCAAAATCGAAAATCCGGCGAACCATACATCAACCACTCTTTACAAACGGCTTTGACTTTAGCCAAGATGGGCCTAGACCAAGACACTATTATTGCCGCTTTGCTTCATGATGTCCCCGAGGACACTCAATACAGCTTGGTTGACATTGAAAAAAACTTCGGCCCGGAAGTGGCTAACTTGGTTGGCGGAATCACTAAACTAGGCATTATCAAATATCGCGGGATACAAAAGTATGCTGAAAATCTGCGGAAGATGTTTGTTTCCATGGCCCAAGACATAAGAATTATTTTGATCAAAATGGCGGACCGACTCCATAATTTAAAAACTTTAAGCTCTTTGCCGCCTGAAAAACAAAAGAGAATTGCCCAGGAAAGTTTAGAAATCTATGCGCCAATTGCCCACCGGCTCGGGATGGGACAAATCAAAGGTGAGATAGAAGATCTATCTTTTCCTTATGTTTATCCCGAAGAATATGAATGGTTGAAAAAAGAAGTTCTGCCTAAAATAGAATTGAAGCTAGAATATATCCGAAGAGTAATTGAAGTTGTTAGAAAAGAATTAGCTAAAAATAAAATCAAAGTAATCGACATCCACGGCCGAGCCAAAAGACTATATAGCCTCTACAAAAAATTAATCAAACCACACTATGATCGGGATGTCTCTAAAATTTATGATTTAGTTGCGATTAGAATAATTGTCCCGGACGTTGCTGATTGCTATAATGTTCTAGGTACTATTCACCGCTTATGGAAACCATTACCAGGACGAATCAAAGATTACATCTCACAACCAAAACCTAATGGCTATCAGTCTCTCCATACTACTGTCTTTTGTCTTGAAGGAAAAATCACTGAGTTTCAAATCAGAACCGAAGAAATGCACCAACAAGCCGAATACGGTATTGCGGCCCACTGGCATTACGAAGAGATCGGTAAAAAATCAAAAAAAATAACCGGTAAGGGTTACACCCTGCCAAAAAGACTAAGATGGATTGAAGATCTGGTTAGGTGGCAAAGAGAAACTCAAGATAGCCAACAATATCTTAAATCATTAACAGTTGACGTTTTCAAAAATAGAATTTTTGTTTTCACTCCCCAGGGTGATGTTATTGATTTACCAGAAGAAGCTACTCCTATTGACTTTGCTTACCAAGTCCATACCTGGATTGGTGATCATTGTGCCGGAGCAAAGATTAATAATCGAATGGCCGCTTTAGATAATAAATTAAAAAACGGCGACGTAATTGAAATCATCACCGATAAAAACCGCAAAGGCCCTAGTCGTGACTGGCTTAAATTTGCTAAAACAAATGCAGCCAGAGGAAAAATCAGGGCCCGGGCCCCAAAACATTAATCACTGATTCTTCTCACTAATTCAGACAATTCTTCGTCAGAATAAAATTCAATGATAATCTGGCCACTTGAGCCGGATTTTTTGATTGACACTTTTGTACCTAAGGCCTGCTGCAGCTCTTCTTCTTTGGCTAAGACATTTGGATCTTTCTGGACTTGGCGAAAGTGACGTTTGACTGCCACTTTTTTGGCTTCACCCTCAACTGCCCGAACAGTCAAATCTTGCTTTAAAACTTTTTTGAAAAATGGCATCCGCTGTTCAGGTGGCAAGCCAACAATTACCCTAGCGATACTATAGTTAATCTGTTCATTGATTAATGCTTTCTGGATATCCGTAGGCAAGGTTAGCAACCTTAAAGTGTTAGTGATCGCTGTTCGACTTTTGCCTACTTTCTTGCCCACCTCTTCTTGGGTTAAATTAAATTCGTCAATCAAGCGCTGAAAGGCCACTGCCTCTTCAATTGGATTCAAGTTCTTGCGTTGTAGATTTTCAACTAAAGCTAACTCGAGTTTTTGCTGTTCTTCTGCTTCGCGTACGATGGCCGGAACGGTTTTAAATTCTAAAACTTGAGCCGCCCTTAAGCGCCGTTCTCCGGTAATTAATTGATAACCGTCTGCATCTAACGTAACAATCAGCGGCTGTAAAATACCGTGTTCTTTAATGGAACTAATTAAATCCTCCAAACTCTCATGATTAAAATCGGTCCTCGGCTGATGAGGGTTAGCTTTAATTTTATCAACAGGAATCTGCATTACCATTTCTTCACCGGGCAAAGCTTTGGAATCTTTTGGTAAAACTTCTTGGATAATTTTTTTAGGAATCAAGGAACTCAATCCTTTTCCCAAGCCAAATGGTTTTGACATAAAGTTTATAAATCATAAATTCTAATATCTAAATTCTAAACAAATCGCAATGATTCAAATCACAAATCCCAAACGACATAACATAGTTTATAATTTGTAATTTGTGATTTAGAATTTGTTTATAATTTAGGATTTAGGGCTTAGAATTTTATATATTAACTTGGTTTTCTTGTTGCAAAATCTCGCGCGCTAATTCTTGGTAGGCTTTAGCGCCCTTTGATGAAGCATCATAAGCTAAAATGGACTGCCCATAACTTGGCGCTTCAGTCAAACGGACGTTCCTAGGAATAACTGAATTAAAAACCCGAAATGGAAAATGTTGTTTCAAGTCTTCTAACACCTGACTAGAAAGATTATTGCGTTTATCATACATAGTTACCACTGCACCTAAGACTGACAATTCTGGCCTTAAATTTTCTTTAACCAAATTAATGGTTTGTAGTAACTGGCCTAACCCTTCCAGGGCCAAATATTCGGCCTGAACCGGAATTAAGACTTCATCAGCCGCCACTAGTCCATTAACCGTTAACAAATCAAGTGAAGGTGGACAGTCAATAATGATATAGTCATAGTCATTACGTACCTCGAGCAAAGAATGATGCAGTTTGTATTCCCTGTCTTCAATATTAACTAGCTCTACTCGAGCGCCAGCCAAATCAGCGGTCGAAGGGGCGATTTTGTAACCTTCATGATTAGTCCCTTGAATAATCTCACGAAAAGAAATGGGCTCCACTAAAGTATGATAAACTCCTTTAGTAATATTATTGTAGTTAATGCCTAAGCCAACAGTGGCATTAGCTTGCGGATCTAGGTCAACTAATAAAACAAACTTACCTAGCCAAGCCAGGTAAGCGCCTAAATTGATTGCTGTTGTGGTTTTGCCTACGCCGCCTTTTTGATTAACGATTGCAATAATTCTTGGCATGCCTAGTTAGAAACTTATTATTAATTTAATATTTACCATTGATTAGAAACTTTTATGAATTTATAATGGGCTGTCTATATTATAATAAAAAAAAGTCTTTTTGACAATTACAGATTATTAACCTATAATAACATCCGTAACTTTAAAGGCCCGGGTGGCCCCTCACCTACTTTACTGAAGTATGTTTCCTCCTCTAAACCTGTATCCATTAACCAATGGTCTAAAATTTATTAAAAACTTTTTAGTAAAGCAGGTGAGGGGTAAACTCCACTGGTAGACACACAACACTCACTCTGTCTGGATACGGGGCAGGCGCACACTTTTTATACATAAAAAAGGGCATGTGGCGGAACTGGTATACGCGTACGACCTGCCTGCCGCCTGCCTGCCGGTAGGCAGGGCAGGCAGGCTCAAAATCGTAATTATTAACATAGCGCATAATCTTCATTTTGTATTATGTACTATGTATATGTAATTAAAAGTCAAATTGTACCATATATTTATGTTGGCATTTCGGATAATCTAAGCCGGCGAATAAGACAACATAATAAAGGCTATAATAAAACAACTCGACCATATAAACCATTTACTGTTTTGTTAGTCGAAGAATATAGTTCAAGAATAGAAGCACACCAAAGAGAAAAATATTTAAAATCAGGCTGCGGAAAAGAATTACTTAAAAAAATCTAAGCCCGGGTGGCGGAATTGGTAGACGCGTACGACTCAAAATCGTATGGACTTCACGTTCATGAGAGTTCGATTCTCTCCCCGGGCACCAATCAACAACTATGAAATCTACACCTATTACTAAGAGATGTATCACTCAGCCGTTTGTTGTAGTCGGCTGTATTATCGAAAAAAATGATAAGTTCCTCTTGGTCCAGGAAGCGATGATTGAAAAAGGCAAATGGAATCAGCCAGCCGGTTGGCTAGATTTTGGCGAAAAAATTATTGATGGAGCCAAACGAGAAGCTGAGGAAGAAACCGGATTAAAAATAAAAATAATTGGACTGCTGGGTGTTTATTCACTGATAAAAAAAGAAGGGCCGAACCTAAAAACCGAAGCTGGAACTAAACATGCGATAAAGTTTATTTTCGCCGCTAAACCTCTAGGTGGAAAAATAAAATTTGATCCCAAAGAATTAATGGCTGTCAAATGGTTTACTTTGGAAGAAATCGAAAAAATGAAAAAACAACTGAGAGACCAGAACATCGTCCAAGAAATCAAAGATTATAAAGCAAAAAAAATTTACCCACTAGAAATTACTAATAAATATACTGAGCAGTTTGACAAATAAAATAAAATCAGATAGTATAATTTGAGATTAAAAACAGTTAATTGTTAACGGTTAAATGTTAAATGTTATCTATCGCGGGGTGGAGTAGTAGCAGCTCGCCAGGCCCATAACCTGGAGGTCGCGGGTGCAAATCCCGCCCCCGCAACCAATTTTTAAAATCTCTAATTTCTAATTAGGATTTCTGCCAAATCTATTTGGCAACGGGGCAGGGTAGCTCAGTGGTAGAGCAGAGGAATCATAATCCTTGGGTCGTGGGTTCGACTCCCACCCCTGCTACTTTTCAGTGGGCAGGTAATCCTTGGGTTGGGGGTTTCCGCCTCCATTAAAATTTCGGCGGACCCGCCGAAATCCCGATTTATCGGGATGGAGGCGGGCAAGTTTCTCCGCCGCTACCAAAAATTCGCCAGAGGCGATTTTTTTATATATTTAAAAGTGGTATAATAAAATTAATATGTATCTAACCATCCATGCGGCGGCCGGCGCCCTGATCGGCAATTATGTTAACCAGTCACTAATAGCTTTTATATTTGGCTTATTTTCCCATTTTCTGCTGGATTTAATCCCACACAATGATGGCGATATTCCCACCAAAGGCCAAACTGTAAAATCATTAAGAAAGTTGTATTTTAATAAGATAATTGCCCTCATCTACCTGGATATTTGTCTGGCAATCGTGGTGGCTGGTGCGCTTTTCACTAATAACATCCATTTCTTAACGCGGCCGGTCATTTGGGGAATGATCGGCAGTATCTTACCAGATATTGCTTTGATATCAAGTATGTTCTTGCCCAAAAGCAAAATCTTACAAAAATTTAATGAGCTTCATAATTTCCTGCACTATTCGCCGGAAAAACCCCTACCACTGATCCCCGGCCACTTAACCCAGTTAGCGACTTTGATTCTTCTACTTGTTCCGATAGTTTAACTAATTAAATTTTAAAATACCGTCAAAGACGGTTGTTTTATTTAAAAAATGTTTTTGACTGTCCACGCTACCAGTGGAATAATTATCGGCCAGTACTTCACTAACCCAATTGTTGCTTTTATAATGGGCTATCTCTCCCATTTTGTCTTAGACATAATTCCCCATGGTGACGATAAACTCTTTATTCACTACCTCTGGCCTAAAAGATTAAAGGCGCTGATTACCACTGCTGCGATCGACTCGGTTTTAGCTATAGTTTGGTTAATTCTCATTTTTGTCCATACCGATACAATTTATTCAACTGCAATTCTTACAGCAATTATTGGAACTGTGTTGCCGGATTTTTTGCTTGGTCTCTACCAAGTAAAAAAAATCAAAGTGATTAAATGGAATTACGACTTAAGCATTCTGGCTCACTCTTTTCTTAAAGAAAAACGCCCCTCGATATTCTGGGGCTTTTTCATTCAAATAATATTTTTTATTGCTTTGATTATCTACTTATTGTAGTTTCAAAAGTTTCCCAAAATCATTTTTGTTTTTAAACGGCCCAATCAAAGCTAAATTCAACTTTTGTTGCTTCAGAATCTCCTGGGCAACTTTTTTTATTTGGCTTTGACCAACAGCCATCACTTTTTTAAATCTTTCTTCTGGCGTGTAGATCTTTTTTAATAACAATTCCTGCTTGCCATACCAATCAGCCACGTTTTCCGAATCCTCAAGATCAAGAACTAATTTACCTTTTAGAAATTCTTTAGCATTCTGCAGTTCTTTTTTTTCAACACCATCGTCTTTTATCTTTTGGAGTTCAGTTAAAATTAAACTAATCGCCTGATTGATTCTTTTTTTGTCCAAACCAGCCTGAACCACTAACGTACCGGTATCCTGATAAGGACTAACTCCGGCTTTGATATAATAAGCTAAAGAATGTTGCTCCCGAATGACAGTAAAAAGCCGGGAGCTCATATTACCCCCCAAAATCACTGCCATTAAATATAAGGTAAAAATTTTCCTGTCACCTAGCGAATAACTGGGAAAGCCCAGACAGAGCTGAACCTGTTCGGTGTTTTTAAATAGAAGATTAACCCGTGGTTTGGCCTGATTTATTTTTATTCTTTTAAACTCAGACTTTTTGATCGATTTTTTAGTTTGGTTGAAGTACTTTTGCGATAAAGTTAAAACTTTCTTTTTATCAAAATTACCCGCTACGGTTAAAATCACGTTGGAAGGATGATAAAATTTATTCTTATAGCCTAAAATCGCCTGACGCGAAACATTCCTGATAACTTTTTTTGAACCAGAGATAAGCCAACTCAGCTCATGGGGCGCAAAAACTGTCTGCTCGAACAAAGCCTCAACGTAAATCAATGGATTATCTTCGTACATGTTAATTTCCTCGATAATTACGCCCCGCTCTTTTTCGATTTCTTTAGGGTCAAAAACTGAATTGAAAATCATGTCAGACAAAAGGTCAAAAGCTAATTCAATCTTGTCAGCAGCAATCTTAATATAATAACCCGTGTGATCCTTGGAAGTAAAAGCATTATATTCGGCGCCAACCGAGTCAAGCTCTTTAGTGATATCAAGACTAGTCGGCCGTTTTTTCGTTCCTTTGAACATCAAGTGTTCAATAAAATGAGAAGTGCCGTTGATGTTTTTTGTTTCATAGCGTGAACCAACCGGCAACAGCACTAAAACAGTCACCGCCTTTGTCTCATGAAGCGGTGCCAGAATTAATTTAAGTCCGTTTTTAAGCTTTAGTTTTTGGTACATAATAGAAATCAATAAAACAAGAAAACATACGGCCGCCTTCGGCGGCCTAAACAAGAAAAACAATTTGCTTTCTCTTTTCTTGTTTTCGTGTTTTTGTGCTTTCTTGATTTTATTTCAATTTTTCTTCAAAATAATCACCCAACTCTTTTATCTTAATGCGATCTTGTTTCATCGTATCTCTGTCTCGAACAGTCACTGCTTTATCTTCTAAACTATCAAAATCAACTGTAACGCAATAAGGAGTGCCAATTTCGTCCTGGCGGCGGTATCTCCGGCCAATTGAAGCGACTTCATCATATTGGCAAGTCCAACTCTGTCTTAAATTATCAAATATACCTTTTGCCACTTTAGCTAAACTCTCTTTTTTAGACAACGGCAGAACTGCAATTTTAATTGGAGCAACCTTCTGGTCAAACCGCATCACTACTTCTATCTCTTTCTTTGACTCAGTAGTAGTGGTCCGACCGCCTTTCACTTCTTCATAAGCGTCAACTAAAATCGTTAAAACCGTCCGGTCAACTCCAGCTGATGGTTCAACCACGTAAGGAATAAACTTCTTGCCATCCTCGTCAGTATAACTTAAATCCTGATTCGAAAATTTGGCGTGCTGACTTAAATCAAAATCTTTGCGATTAGCTATCCCCTCTAATTCATCCCAGCCGGCAAAGGGAAACTTGTATTCAACATCTGAACAGGCTTTAGCGTAATGAGCTAATTCATCTTTTTCGTGCGGCCGCAAACGAAGATTTTTGGCTTTGATGCCGATTACTTCCACATACCACTTCATTCGCTCTTGCAACCAATACTCATACCATTTGTCTGCTTGTGATGGCTCGACAAAATATTCCAGTTCCATTTGCTCAAATTCGCGGGTGCGGAAAATAAAATTGCCTGGCGTAATCTCATTACGAAAAGATTTACCAATTTGCCCCATACCAAAAGGCAGTTTAAGCCGCAGTGAATCTTTAACATTTTTAAAATTGACAAAAATCCCTTGAGCAGTTTCCGGCCGCAGATAAACGACATTGGATTCATCTTCAACCGGGCCCATGAAAGTCTTAAACATCAGGTTAAACTGCCGGGCTTCAGTTAGTTCCCCGCCACATTCTGGACAAACCATCTTTTTGTCTGGCTTTTCTTTCATGGTACCTAAGTCTGGCTTGACCGAAGTCCCCTTCAAAAGATGATCGGCTCTAAAGCGTTTTTTGCACTTTTTACAATCAACTAACGGATCAGTAAAACTCTGTAAATGACCTGAAGCTTCCCAAACTTTTGGATGCATCAAAATTGCTGCATCCAGGCCAACCACGTCATCGCGCTTTTGAACCATTGACTGCCACCAAAGCCTTTTAACGTTATTTTTCAGCTCAACCCCAAGCGGACCGTAATCGTAAAAAGAGCCCAGTCCGCCGTAAATTTCCGAAGACTGGAATAAAAAACCTCTTCTTTTACAAAGAGAAACGATTTTTTCCATTGTGTCGTCAGCCATAAAAAAATAAATTACGAGAAACAATTATATTCTAAGGGTTTTTCAGGTTTTTTTCAAGTAGGGACAGAACAGTGTTCTGCCCCTACTTGAATATTAAAAATGATGTTTTTATGAAATTAAAAATGTCCAATTTTAGCCATTTTTTTATTTATTAGTAGGACATAAGAGGACATAAGAGATATCCACTTGACTTAAGTGGACATCATGTATAAAATTATAGTATAACAGTCCCCTACTAAGGAACAATAAAAACAACTGTAAACAATGGCGAATTACGATTTGCTAACAATGGAAGAGGTCGCTAAACGTCTTGGGGTTTCCCTCAAGACAGTTTATCGCTGGATTGAGGGCGGCGAACTACCGGTAAGTCTAATGGGTAAAAGGACTTACCGGATTTTTGAACGTGATTTAATCAGATTCGTCTACTCACACCAGGTTAATAAACCAAAACGCAGAAAAAGATGAACCTATATAGATCACAATTTTTAGTGCTGCGCAAAAAATCACGACTCCAAAGTCTACGTGATGCTGGTTTGTTTGTGGGTTTTTCAGTCTTGGCTATCATGCTTTTGCTTTTCATCATGGGTTTTGTTACTTATGCCCTGCAGGCTGAAGCCGCCACTGGCATCAACAAACAGCTCAACTACCAAGGTAAG